>JAABUX010003363.1_pt1 | contig 21276 bp, 19 predicted proteins | sample 5561851 | NCBI WGS metagenome assembly JAABUX01 (sample SAMN10711883, study PRJNA513361) | rock metagenome | isolation source: Antarctica rocks | place: Antarctica: Victoria Land, Richard Nunatak red sandstone | collected 2016-01-03 | reverse complement strand
GTTCGGGTTTGAGTCGGTGGTGGGGGTTTCGGCGCTGATGGGGGTACGGCGTAGCCTGAACCGGGTGTACATGCAGGTGGCGGGCTGGGGGTATGCGAGTGCGATGGAGCGGGCGTGCAAGGAATTCGATCGCGGGGATCAGTTTCACCAGCTGACGTTGCGCTATGTGCAAATGCAGTTGACGCAGAGCGCGCAGACGGCGGCGTGCAATGTGAAGCACGATGTGGAGCAGCGGCTAGCGCGATGGCTGCTGACCTGCGCGGACCGGGCGAACAGCTTGGACTTCGAGATCTCGCAGGAGTTTCTGGCGAATATGCTGGGGTCCGCGAGGCCAAGCGTGTCGATCGCGGCGGGACATCTGAAGCAGCAGAGCTTGATCGATTACAGCCGCGGCGTAATGCATATCAAGGATATGGCGGGGCTGGAGGCACGTGCGTGCGAGTGCTACCTGGTGGTGCGGGACCATCTGCATAACCTACTGGAGTTTGACACGGGGTTTGTGGTGTAGCTGAGAGGATAATGCGCGGCGCAGGAAGTAGTTGGGTTGGGGAGCCGGTCGCTGTAGTATGTGTCTCTATGAATAATGCGACGGAGTTGCTTTGCGGGCCAGCGGTGCTGAAGCGCGAGTTCCCTTCTTCCTCGGGCGAGATGTTTGAAAACTACTTTGAGGTCGAGCGAAGGGACAGCTATAAGAAGCACGATCTGATGGATGCGCGGGCGCGAAGAATTTTTGAGACGACGGCGCTGGCCTGCTCGATGGACGCGTACCCGTTTCAAGCGCCGCTGAGTGGGCGGCCGGGGCCGGTAGTGGAGGTGGATGGGCATCGGCTGCTGTCGATGTCCTCGTATGACTACCTGGGGCTGATCGGGGATCCGCGGGTGGATGAAGCGGCGATTGCCGCGATCCGGAAGTATGGCACCGGGACAGGCGGGGCGCGTCTGCTGGCGGGTACGCTGACGCTGCACAAGGAGGTTGAGCGGGCGCTGGCGGCGTTCAAGGGGACGGAGACGGCGATCACGTTTTCGTCAGGATATGCTGCGAATCTGGCGGTGATCAGCGCGCTATTTGGACCGGCGGACCGGGTCATCGCGGATGTGTACTCGCACCGGAGCCTGCTGGATGCGTGCCGTCTGGCGGGTGTGCAGGTGCAGCGTTTCGCGCACAATGACATGGACTCGCTGCGCCATGAGCTGAAGCATGGGCCGGCAGCGAACCGAACGCTGATCGTCGCGGACGGCGTGTTTTCAATGGACGGCGACATTGCTCCGCTGCCGGAGCTGATCGCGATGAAGAAGGAGTTCGGATGCTTTCTGCTGATCGATGAGTCGCATGCAAGCGGGATTCTGGGAGCGACGGGGCGGGGTACGGACGAGCACTTCGGTGTGGCGACGGAGGAGGTCGACATTTGGACGGGATCGCTGGCGAAGTCGATTCCCTCGAATGGTGGGTTTGTGGCGGTGTCGCAGAGGTTGTCGATCTTCTTGCAGCACGCGGCCTCCCCGTTTATCTTTTCGGCGGCGTTGACCGCACCGGCAGGGGCGGCGGTGCTGGCCGGTCTGGGCATCTTGGCGGCGGAGCCGGAGCTGGTAGGGCGGGTGCGGGACCATGCGCGGTTTCTGCGTGAGGGTCTGCGGACGTTGGGCTACGACGTCGGGCTTTCGGAGACGGCGGTGATCCCCGTGATCCTGCGGGATGATGCGCGGACGGCGCTGTTTGCGCGAAGGCTGCGGGATTACGGCGTTCTGGCAGCTCCGGTGATGTTTCCGGCGGTGGCGCAGGGTGAATCGCGCCTCAGGCTGTGTGTCACAGCAGGTCACACACGGGAGCATCTGGAGCAGGTGCTGGACATCTTTGAGCGGGTGCGCGGGGAGTAACGTCTGATAAGCGGAGACGGCGTTTTCTGCGCGAGCGCACCTGCTAAAGAAGTGTGGGCACAGAACTACTGGTGATGGTGGCTGAGGGCCGGGGTGCTGGGTAGGTTGTGCTACATCGACGACGTGGGCTTGACGACGATCTTCATGGAGCCGGGCTGGGGGTTCGAGGCTAGATCGATGCCGGCCACGGCTTCTTCCAAGGGGAAGCGGTGGGAGATGAGCCGGGTGAGGTCGAAGCCGGTACGGTAGCCGTCGAAGACGAGTTCGGCGACCTCATCCTGGATCGCTACGGAGGCGCTGTAGGAGCCCATGAGGGTCTTTTCGTCCATGCAGACGGCGGCAGGGTCGAAGGGGGCTTCGCCGTGCTGGGTGGAGGCGAAGAGCATGACGCGGCCGCCCGGGCGGATGCTGTTCGTGGCGAGGGTGATGAGGGCGTTGCCACCGACGGCGACGAGTGCTACATCGGCTCCCCTGCCATCGGTCGCGTCGCGAAGCGCTGAAGCGATGTCGGTGCGGGCATCGAGCGGGTGGGTGAGGCCGAAGGTGGCGGCGACGGCGTGGCGCTCGGGGTAGAGATCGCTGGTGAAGACGGTGGCGCCGGTACGTTTGGCGAGGGCGGCGAGCAGGATGCCGATGGGGCCCTGGCCGATGACGAGGACGGTCTCATCGGGCTGGAGGTCGAGGTTGCGGATGGCCTTGTAGCAGGTATTGACGGGCTCGAGAAAGGCGGCCTGCTCGAAGGGGATGTCGTCGGGGATGCGGATGACGCCGCGATCGACGATCCAGTCCATGACGCGGATGTACTCGGCGAAGCCGCCGCCGGAGGGTTCGCCGGTGGCGGCGGTGCAGCCCACTTTTTTGTAGGTCTCGCACTGGGCGAAGGTGTGTTTGCGACAGAAGAAGCAGTGGCCGCAGGGGATGTGGTGGTAGGCCATGACGCGGTCGCCGACGGCAAACTGTGTGACGCCCTCACCGACCTTGGCTATGGTGCCGGCCATCTCGTGGCCGAAGATGCGTGGGCTGGAGTGGGAGCCGGTGTGGATCTTTTTGAGGTCGGTGCCGCAGATGCCGCAGGTATCGATGCGGAGGAGGAGTTCGCCGGGGCCGATCTCGGGGACGGGTACAGTCTCGATGCGGACGTCGTCGATGCCGCGATAGACGGCGGCGCGCATGGCGGCCGGGACGGGTACCCCCTCCCCCCCCCGGGGGGTACCGTTAAGCTCTCTGCTTGCCTCAGATACGTTTTGCTTCGTCTCCAAAGTATTCATTATAAAACGTTTATCGGTAAAGTCTACACCCGGTTGAGTTTAGCGCCTCAGCCGCCTATTCTCACACACGGACGAACCTCCGTCTCCTCCATTCATTGTAAGAGTCCGGCGCAGGCGACTGCGCCACGCCAGGAATTCTTTCCGACGATCAAGGGGCAGGCCCAATATGTGAAGTAATTTTGTAAAAAAGAAATGCTTTTCCGATGGCAGGCAGGACTGCATCGTCGGCGGTGCGTTCAAAGTAGCGGGTAAGCGCCAAAATCGCTTCGGCGGAGGCGTAGCGTTGATTTCTATGGGCACAGAAGCACCTCCTGGTAGTCCGGCCGGCGTTGGTCAGTTCGCGCCAGCTACTGTTTGGCTGCACTCGTTTCCAGATCAATCATCAGATCCACAACATCGCTAACATCGCTGCCATGTAGCTGAACGGGAACCCTCGTTGAGCTGATTGCTTTTCCTGAGCTGTAGGTTTTGGCTACCAGGCTGTAGTCTCCATCAGGAAGAAGATCGAACCGATAGACACCATCTGCCATGGATACTGCGCCCGTCGGCAGAACACGTTTGTCTAGGCCCTCTAAATAGACGGTAATCCCGGCAACCGGCCTGCCTCCGCGAGTCACGGTTCCAGCGAGCGAATGCAGCAAACGAGTTGGTACTGTGATGTCGACATTACCGATTTCATCTCCATCGGCTACTTTGAACAGCTTCGCGTCCGATGGCGCAAGCGCTTCGGGAGCAAACACGGTTAGGTCGGCGAATCCTATTCTTTGCGTTTTCTGTGGACCTTCCACTCTGGGATCGAAGAAGTTTTCGGATACCTGAACCGACACACGATAATTCCCATGCGGTAAACCGGAGATTCGATAGTCGCCACGATCATCAATTCCGGATGACTGCGAGAACGAAAGGGGTTTTCCCGAGATTTCGCCTGCCGTTTCCCCCGACATTTCGCTGGGGATCAGAGTTGCCGTGACGAGCGCTTCTGAGAGGGATCCCCCTGTGTCCACAAACACCTTGCCGAAAACGGTCCCCGCACGCCGGAGGATTAGATCTTGTCGAACGTTGCCGCTCGCTTTTACTGTGATCTGAGGGAATGAAGCAAGCAGGGATTTCTGCTGTTCTGGCGTATATCGTTTCAGGGTAGGGAGCACCAGCCTCAGATCGTCCGAGTAACCATGCATCGTCGCGTCCACGATATAGATTCCCGGCTCGACAGGAAAGAGGGAGTACCCCCCGCTGAAGTCACTGGTCGTGGTTGGGAAGTCTAAGGAAGGTATAGCTCCTGAAGTGTCCGATAAGAGGCTCGGCAATGGAATGAGTTGCACGCTTGCGCCTCTAGCCGGGGTGCCCCCATCATTGCAGGTGACTCGGCCCTCCACTAGGCCAGAGGCACCTTGTGCACAAGCAGAGACTCTGCAGATGCTAAGGGCTACCCCAAGCAGCATGATCGCTTGTCGTTTGGATCCGTTGACCATAATCCACTCAGCTTACGTCGTCGAGGCTGTAGATTTTTAGGACTAGCGCCCTTGCTCGTAGGCGACCGCAAACGGCAGATAACCGAGAGCAAGATCAAGTCAGCGAAGAAACTTCTTGCCAGCGGTGTTCCGCCCAGAGACGTGACCAGTAACCTCGGAGTCTCGGTCACCTCGTTCTACAGGTTGATTCCGGCCTCCACAATCCCTTAGCTTGCTCTATCGTCCGTTTTCTGACGCGACCTTCTACGCAAGTTTTATTCGAGCCAAACAGCCGGCGCAGCCTGTCCGCCCGTCCCAGGTTGAGGCAGCGCGTTTGAGCGCGTGAAGATGTCGGCCGCGGTTGACGCGCTCGACCGTAGCAGAGCAGTTTGGACGGTGGATGAATGGCTAGAGCGGAGAGTTGAGGGTGTGTGTCTAAAGGCACACGTGCGTGGTGCCCTTTGGGGACCGGTTCTGCTGACCATTGCGTTTTTTTCTGGCCACCTTTGTGGAGTGTAATGAGTGACATAGCCCCACGTGACGCACATGGAACGGGACGGCTGAACGCGTGACTGTACTGCACCACCCAGGAGCGACTTTGCCGAGAGAGTTATCCGCCGTGAGGAGTGAGGTCCGGTATTCGCTCTGCACCCTGGTGACGAGGCCGCATGAGTACGCAGAGATGCTGCGCAACTTTGGGCAGCATGGGTTCCGGGAAGAGGATTGCGAGATCCTGTTTGTGGACAACTCCGAGCAGAACCGGATGGACGCCTTTTCGGCATACAACAGATTTCTGGTGGAGGCGCGTGGGGAGTACATCATCCTATGTCACCAGGACGTGCTTCTGCTCTCGGACGACCGTGCCAAACTTGACGGGCTGTTGCAGGAGCTGACCGAGAGAGACCCGGCGTGGGCGGTTTGCGGGAACGCGGGCGCGCGGGACAACGGCGATGTTTGCTGCCGGATCACCGATCCCAAGAGCGACGACACTTTGGGCAGCTTTCCTGAGAAGGTGATCTGCCTGGACGAGAACTTCCTCGTGGTGCGGCGATCGGCGAATCTGGCGCTGTCCTCCGATCTGCGCGGATTTCACTGGTATGGAGCGGATCTCTGCAGGGTTGCCGACGTTCTGGGGTACACGGCGTATGTCATCGATTTCCATCTGCTGCATAAGAGCAAGGGGACGTTTGATTCGACATATCACCAAGGCCGGCTGGAGTTTGCGGCGAAGTATGCGCGGGCGTTTCGACCACGGTGGCAGCACGTGACGACGGGTTGGTCGGCGTATCTGGGCGGCAGCAAGGGCGGTTCCCTGCTGGCGAGACTTGGCTGGGAGCTGCGCAAGCGCATCCATCCGCCGCGTCAGCGCACGTCGAGCGCTGGGAGGCTCTCGTAACTCTCAGCACCGACACTGTTGCGCCGTTCCGCAGGCTTCAGATGGGCGAAGTTTTGGTGTGAAGGGCGATTAGGCGGTGGATGGTGGTGGTGAGGGCTTGGAGGGCCAGGTTGCTGTTTTTTCCGAGGGCGGCTGTCGCGCGCCAGCGATGGGGGCGCAGGGCGGTGTGGAGGGCGAAGGCGCCGGTGCGGAAGTGGCCGCGACTGTCGGCAAAATGGGAAAGGTGGGTGAGGTCGACGGTGTGCTCGTCGGAGATGGCCTTGAAGGCGCGGAAGGGAATGTTATGGGCGTGAGCGAGGCGGGCGACGGTAGCGGCCTCCATGTCGACGATGGCGGCGTTATAGGTGGCGTGGAGGCGCTGCTTTTCGGCGGGGCCGGCGATGTGCGGGGTGGTGACGAGGATGGCGGGGGTGGTCTCGGGAAGGGCGTTGGTCTCGAAGCGTTCGCCGGAGTTGGTATCGATGACGAGAGTGGCTTCGAGCACGGTGGCAGGGGTGAGGGTGGGGTCGCAGGCTCCGGCGAGGCCGACCGAGAGGAGGGTGTGGACGGGGCCGTGGGCGAGGGTGGCGGCTACGGCGAGAGCAGCTCGGTTTGAGCCCATGCCGGCGGTGACGAGGAGGATGGCGGTGTCGGCTCCGGGGATGCTGGCGGTCTCGAGGAGGATGCCGTTGCGATCGCTGATGCGGGTGGCGCGGAGATCGCGGGCTAGGAGGGCGAGCTCGCGGGGGAGAGCGGCGATGATGGCTAGCTTGGGCATGGACGGATTGGACAGGAGAAGCAGATTCCTCCGCTGCGCTGCGGAACGACAAGCAAAAGAGCAGGCAACAGCATTCCTGGCTACGCTGCGGAATGACAAGCGAAAAGCGAGCAACTGCGAAAGGCGACGTCTTTGGCGAAGCTCATGCGGGGTCGTCCGTTGCCGGGACCATTGCAGGTGGGGGTGGGGCGTAGCCGTTGGCGAGGAACCAGTCGATGGCGGTGCGGAGGGCGTGGTAGACGGGGCGGACCTCGAAGCCGAGGTCGCGTTCGGCTTTGGCGGAGCTGGCGAACATCATTTTCTTGCCCATGCGGACGGCTTCGACGGTGGCTCGGGGCTCCTTTCCGCGGAGCTTGCCGGTGAAGGTCTCGTCGAAGAAGGCGAAGGCCATGGCGAGGGCGTGGGGGACCTTGTGTTTGGGCGACGGGAGGCCGGTGATGGCGGACATGCGGTCGAGGATCTGCTTGAGAGTGAGGTTTTCGCCGCCGAGGATGTAGCGCTCGCCGGGGGCGCCGCGGGTGAGGGCGACGAGGTGCATGCGGGCGACCTCTTCGACATCGACGAGGTTGAGGCCGGTGTCGACGTAGGCGGGGAAGTTGCGGTTGAGGAAGTCGACGATGATGCGGCCGGTGGGGGTGGGCTTTCGGTCGGCAGAGCCGATGGGCGTGGTGGGATTGAGGATGACGACGTGCTGGCCGGCGCGGGCGGCTTCGATGGCGACCTGCTCTGCGAGGAACTTGGAGCGTTTGTAGTGGCCGATCATTTCGGCGAGCGAGACAGGGGTGTCCTCGTCGACGATGGTGGCGTCGTGCCCGAAGCCCATGGTAGCGACGGAGCTGGTGTAGACGACTTTTGGGATTTGGGCTTCGCGGGCGAGGCGGAGGAGGTCGCGGGTGCCGTCGACGTTGGTGTGGTACATGGCGGCGGGATCGGGGACCCAGAGGCGGTAGTCGGCGGCGACGTGGACGAGGGCGTCGCAGCCCTGGAGTGCGGAGGCGAAGGTTTGGGGGTTGCGGAGGTCTCCGGTGACCTGTTCGGTCGAGGCGGGGAGCTCGGCGAGGATGGCGGGGTTGGAGGTGGTGCGGGTGAGGAGGCGGAGGTGAGCCCCGGCGGAGGCGTAGGTTTGGGCGACGTGGGAGCCGACGAAGCCGGTGGCTCCGGTGAGGAAGATGTTCATGGGCCGAGCCAGTGAAGTTGCATCTCTGGCAAAATCCGGAGCAGGTCCATAAAGTTATGGTCCCCGGTCAAGATCAGTGCACGGTGACAAAGCGCAAGCGCTGCGGCGGAGCAGTCGGCATACGATGCTGTAGTTCGCGCTTTGAATCTGGCAGCTTCAATCACCAGCAAATCATCTCCTGAGATGACCTCGATCGGCAACACCGCCATAACGGCACAGAGCCGATCTAGGTCAGATGGTAAGTAGATTAACTTCGGAACAGGTGGATATAGCCGAGAGTAGCAACGGCCACGGAACCAGCTGCATAGGTGTAGCGCCACACTCCGGCCTTGGTCAGGTAGAACAGGATGGCCGAGCCTGTGACTGCGACGACGGCGAGAATCTGGGCTCCCAGTAAGGGGAACCGGTCAGGGTGATACACAAATAGATTGCCCATGAAGATAGTCCAGGCGGAGGTCACCAACCACATGTTGATCCCGCGTTCGCGCGGCGGGATATCGGAAGGTATAGACCTCCATCCACGCCCACCAAATCGAAGAAGAAAGAACAGGTAGATGCCGAGTGTGACACTGGAGCCATACCAAAGAATTGCCTGATGTATAAACATGCCCCCTCCCCCTAGAGTCTTTCTAGGACCAGCCACAGAACATGGCGTGTGCCACCGACCAATGAAACGCAGCCGAGAAAAGAAACGCGGTAAAAAAGGGCGCGCAGAGCGGCGCTGTCACAACCCCTGCTGCACAACCAGTACCTAACATTCCGGTTGTAACCATAAAAGCGAACGACTGCTTGGCGTCCCGAGCGCAGGCTGCCGCCTTCTTTTGTTCAGGCGTCGGGGGAGGCGGAGGGGGAGCAGTGCCAGGAGCTCCTGGATTCCCTTGAACTGGCTGCGGTCCATCACCGCCACCGCCGCTAGTCGGGGGAGGGTCGGGGATGGGGTCGGGAGGCGGAGGGAGTGTTACTCCAGGATGCACGGCAGCCTCGGCAGCGAGACCCAGATCCGCCTGAAAGAAGAAAGGCCCTACGGTTCATAGGTGTCCCCTGTGGAGCTTCGAAGGCTATGGGTGGGGAGTCCGGCTTTGTTGAGCGAGAGCATACTCCCTGCGAGCGCAGGTGTCAGCAACCTCAAGCCCTAATCTTGCCGTCGATCATAACTGCTGTAATCGTCGCCAGGAACTGTGCCCTCCCAGATTTCAGTCTAGCTTTTCGGGTTCGATCTGGATGTTTTTTTCGCCGGCGGCTTTTTTCTCCCAGTACTTCTTGATCCAGGCTTCGAAGCTTTTGCCGACGGCGGTGTCTCGGCCGGTGAAGGCTATACGGGCGACTTCGGCGTAGGGGATGCTGCGCTTTTCGCGGCTGGTGGTGGGGAGGATGCGGACGACGGAGTCCTGGAGGGTGGGGCCGGTGCGGCGGTCGAAAATATAGCCTTGAACTTGCGCGCTGTTTTTCAAGGTGAGGGTGACGTCGCCGCGGTAGTCGAAGGCTTTTTCGAGGGCTTCGTTGATCTCGGCGGGAGTGGCGAGGGAGGGGATCCAGCCTTCGAGGTTTTCGCGTTCGCGGCCGGCCGCGACTTCCAGGTCGTCGGGGTTTTGCTGGTGGAGCTGCTCGATTTTGAGGTGTTCCTGCTGGTCTGTGGGCATGGTGGGTTTGAAAGGTTCCTTAGGGTTTGGCAGCCCGAGAAGCAGATTCCTCCGCTTCGCTGCGGAATGACAACAAAAGAAACGATTGGCAACGACAGGAGTAAGATCTACCGCCGCCACAATATCAGGACTCGCTTAATCTCCGGAGACGAGGGCGGACTCGTGGGTAGGGACGGGAGCGGGGGCGATGGTCTGGACGAGCGGCATGTGGCTGGTGGGCTTCCACTCGTTGAGGAGCTTCTGGGCGTCTGGGTCTTTGTAGAGGGACGGGAAGACGTATTTCTTCGCGGTCTCGAAGAAGCCTTTGAAGGAGCTGAAGTTGTAGTCGACGGCAGAGGCCTCGTGGCCGGAGTGGACCATGCAGTTGGCGCAGCGGGGATTGCCGCTCTTGGCGCCGTAGTTCTCCCACTGGGTCGCTTCCATGAGTTCCTGGAAGGTGTCGGCGTAGCCGTCCTGGAGGAGGTAGCAGGGTTTCTGCCAGCCGAAGATAGAGAAGGTGGGCATGCCCCAGGGAGTGCACTCGAAGTTCTGCTTGCCCATGAGGAACTCGGCGAAGAGGGGGTGGGTGTTGAACTGCCACTCCTTTTTGCGGTTGGAGAGGATGGCGCGGAACATGCGGCGCGAGCGGGCTTTGCCGAGAAAGTGATTCTGGTCGGGGGCCTTGTCGTAGGTGTAACCGGGCGAGACCATCATGCTCTCGACGCCGGCGACGGTGAGCTCGTCGAAGTGGGCGCGGACGGAGTTGGGGTCGGCGCCGTCGAAGAGGGTGGTGTTGGTGGTGACGCGGAAGCCGGCGGCGACGGCGGCGCGTACGCCTTCCATGGCGATGTCGTGTCCACCCTCACGGCAGACGGAGAGATCATGGTGCTCCTTCTGACCGTCGACGTGGACGGAGAAGGAGAGGTATTTGGAGGGGGTGAAGAGGTGAAGTTTCTCTTTAAGAAGGAGCGCGTTCGTGCACAAATAGATGTACTTCTTGCGCGCGACCAGGCCGGCGACGATCTCGGGCATCTGCGGGTGGAGGAGGGGTTCGCCGCCGGGGATGGAGACCATGGGGGTGCCGCACTCTTCGACGGCCTTGAAGCACTCTTCAGGGGAGAGCTCGGCCTTGAGGATGTGGGCGGGGTACTGGATCTTGCCGCAGCCGGCGCAGGCGAGGTTGCAGCGGAAGAGCGGCTCCAGCATGAGGACGAGGGGGTAGCGCTTGCGGCCCATGAGCTTCTGCTTGAGGACGTAGGTGGCGACGGTCCAGGCCTGCGATACGGGTACTGCCATCGGGTGTTGCCTCCGAATAACTTGATGACGGCAGGGGCCGTCGCGATTCAGGCTGCCTGGGCCTCTTCGCGCTCCATGGAGCGCTTGTAGGTGGTTAGGGCGAGCAGGGGAAAGTATTGTTTATAAAGATGATAGCCGAGGTAGAAGACGCGCGGGAAGCCGGTTCCGGTGTAGTAACTTTCGCCGTTGCGACCGGGCATAAGCTCGTCCCAGCTGCCGTCCTCGTGCTGGCGGTCGATGAGCCAGCGGATGCCCTTGGCGACGGAGTCCGAGCGGGTGTCGCCGGCGGCGAGCAGGCCGAGGAGCGCCCAGGCGGTCTGGGAGGGGGTGGAGGGGCCGACGCCGCGCTGATCGGGGTCGTCGTAGGTGTGGCAGGTCTCGCCCCAGCCGCCGTCGGGGTTTTGGACCATGCGGATCCACTCGGCGGCCTGCTGGACGGAGGGCTCGAGGTTGGAGACGCCCATGGCTTCGAGGCCGCGGAGGACGAGGAAGGTGCCGTAGACGTAGTTGACGCCCCAGCGGCCGAACCAGCTGCCGTCGGGCTCCTGCTGCTTGAGGATGAACTGGATGGCCTTTTGGACGCGTGCGTCGGACCGGGTGAAGCCGTAGAGGGCGAGCATCTCGAGCATGCGGCCGGTGATGTCGACGGTGGGCGGGTCAAGCATGGCGTTGTGATCGGCGAAGGGGATGTATTGGAAGATGGACTTGGTGTTGTCCTTGTCGAAGGCCGCCCAGCCGCCGTTCTTGCACTGCATGGCCCAGATCCAGTTGAGGGCACGCTGGGCGACCTCGTGCTGGTATCGTTCGCGGGGGTTGTCGACGCAATTCAGAGCGAGCAGAACCTGTCCTGTATCATCAATATCCGGGTAAAACTCATTGTTGAACTCGAAGTACCATCCGCCCGGTTCTACATTTTTTACTTTTTCGGCCCAGTCGCCCTTGTGCCGGACTTCTTTCGAGAGAAGCCAGTCGACCGCCTTGAGCATGCGTGGGTCATTCTTGGGAACGCCGGCCTCGCCGAGCGCGTAGACGGCCTGGGCGGTGTCCCATACGGGCGGAAAGCAGGGCTGCATGCGGAAGGTCGGCGTGGGGTAGTCGGGGGTGCCTTCGGGGCAGTCGATGCCGAGCTTCTCGAACTCGTCCATGGCGCGGATCATCTGCGGGTCGTCGACCGAGCGGCCGAGGACGCGGAGGGCGACGATGGAGTTGAGCATGGCTGGGTAGATGGCGCCGAGGCCATCGGACTTCTCGAAGCGCTCAAGCATCCAGGCCTCGGCCTTATTGAGGGCCAGGCGGCGCAGCGGGCGGATGTGGACGCGCTCGAACCAGTGCGCGACGCGGTCGGTGAAGAGAAAGAAGTTGCGCCAGCTGACGAGCTTCCTGCGGTCCCAACGGAGGCGGAGATCGGCGTTGGCGCGACCGCCGACGAAGAGTTCGTCAATTCCCTGCTCGGGGGCGAGCTTCTTGAAGGGTTTTTTGGCGTAGATGATGGAGAGCGGGACGAGGATGCCGCGCGACCAGGAGCTGATCTCGTAGATGTTGAAGTAGAACCAGTTGGGGAAGAGGACGATCTCGGGCGGGATGGCGGGAACGGCGTCGTAGTCGTATTGGCCGAGGGCACAGAGGTAGATCTTGGTGAAGGTGTTGGTCTCGACGACGCCGCCGTGGGCGAGCACCCACGTGCGGGCTTTGACGAGGACGGGGTGGTCCTGGGACCAGCCCATTAGCTTTAGGGCGAAGTAGGCCTTGACGCCGTAGCTGATATTGGAGGGGCCGCCAGGAAAGAGGCTCCAGCCGCCGTCTTCATTCTGGTGACGGAGGATCTCGTTTACGGCGCGCTTCATTTTGCCGGGGTCGCCGGTGCCGAGGAGGGTGTGGAGGAAGATGTAATCGGCCTCGAGCATGACGTCGGCTTCGAGTTCGCCGCACCAGAAGCCTTCTTCGTCCTGCTGGCTGAAGAGCCAGTTCTTCGCGCGTTCGAGGCCATCGGCGACACGGTCAAGGCCGAGATCAAGGCGACCGAAACGCGGCTGCGCCGGTCGGGTGGACCCGTGCCCGTTTTGTAGAGGATTCATCATAGGAGAGACGCTGCCTCGGCAGCGGACGTTATCGTGCTACCGGGGGAGCGGAAGAGATGGCCCGGACGATCTCGGGCGGAAGGCCGAAGCGGACGTTTTCGGGCATGACCTCGACCTCTTCGGCGTCGCCATATCCGCGGGCGCTGAGGAACTGGACGACCTCTTGCACGAGAACCTCGGGGGCGGAGGCGCCGGCGGTGACTGCGACTGTGTCGACGCCCTCGAGCCACTCGGGCTTGATGTCTTGGGCCTTGTCGATGAGGTAGCTGCGGGTTCCGAGATTATCGGAGACTTCGACGAGCCGGTTGGAGTTGGAGCTGTTTCGGGAGCCGACGACGAGCACGAGGTCGGCGTCGTGGGCGACATTTTTCACGGCGGTCTGGCGATTCTCGGTGGCGTAGCAGATGTCCTGCGCGTGAGGGCCGACGATGTTGGGGAACTTCTGCTTGAGCGCCTCGATCATATAGCGGGCTTCGTCGAGCGAGAGTGTGGTCTGGGTGAGGTAGGCGACCTTGTCGGGGTCAGGGACGACGAGAGCTGCGACCTCTTCGACGGTGGAGACGACCTGGGTGACGTCGGGCGCTTCGCCCTGGGTGCCCTCAACCTCTTCGTGGTCGCGGTGGCCGACGAGGACAAGCGAGTAGCCCTGTTTGGCGAACTTGATGGCTTCGACGTGGACCTTGGTGACGAGCGGGCAGGTGGCGTCGATGACCTTGAGTGCGCGCTCCCGGGCGCCTTCGCGAACGGCTGGGGAGACGCCGTGGGCGGAGTAGATGACGCGTGCGCCCTCAGGGACCTCGTCGAGTTCGTTGACGAAGATCGCGCCTTTTTTTGCGAGGTCGTCCACGACGTAGCTGTTATGGACGATCTCCTTGCGAACGTAGATGGGGGCACCGAAGGTGTCGAGGGCGATCTGCACGATGTCGATAGCGCGGACGACACCGGCGCAGAAGCCTCTCGGCTTCAGAAGCATGACTCGTTTGGTTTCTGCTTTCGGCCGGGTTACTTCCGGATCAAACGTAACTGTTGTCACAAGATTGAGTATACAAGGTCTGGCGGTTGGGGGGGGTAGCGAGGCGGAACCTCTTGAGGTGCGAAGAGGTATCCGCCGGATCGCGCGGGGACGCTGAGTTGGGTGCGGGGAATGAGCGGTGAGAGAGGGGTTACAGGCCTTTCGACTCGCAGCTCGGGTGGCCGCAGTCGCACTGCAGGGTTGTGGTTCCGGCGGCATCTTCGCAGAAGGTTGAGCAGTACTTCTGACCTTCGGGTACCATGCAGGAACAGGTCGTGTGGGCGCACTTCTTGGTTTCGGTTGCCATGTTGGAGGCTCCTTTGTGTTCAGACGAAGGATACGCTTCGCATGTGGATTATGGGTGAGGGCGGGTGGTCAGGCGCTGGCTTCGAGCAGATGTTCGGCGTGTTTGAGGCTGGTCTCGGTGAGGTTGGCACCCGAGAGCATGCGGGCGATCTCTTCGACGCGCTCGGGGCGCTCCATCCGGTGGACGGAGGTTTCGGTCCGGCCGCGGCGCTCGGATTTAGCGATCAGGAAGTGCTGGTCGGCGAAGGCGGCGATCTGCGGGAGGTGGGTGATGCAGAGGACCTGCTGGGTGTGGGAGAGGGTCTTGAGCTTGCGGCCGACGGCCTCGGCGGCGCGGCCACCGATGCCTATGTCGATCTCGTCGAAGACTAAAGTTCGAGGGACGGGGGTGCGGGGGAGGACGGAGCGGCTGGCGCGGGCTGCGGAGGCGGGCGATTTGGCCGGGCCGCGGGCGCCCTCTTCGACGGTGACCTTGAGGGCGAGGAGGACGCGGGACATTTCGCCGCCAGAGGCGATCTCGTCGAGCGGCTTGAGGGGTTCGCCGGGGTTGGTGGCGATGAGGAACTCGATCTGGTCGGAGCCGTGCGCGGTCCAGTGCTGCGGTTCAGGGAGCGGGATGACGCGGATGGAGAAGCGGACGCGCATGGCGAGGTCGTTGATCTCCGCTTCGGCTTGCTTCGCGAGGAGGTCTGCGGCGGTCTGGCGTTTGGAGCTCAGATCGGCTGCGGCGGCCTGGTAGGCGCTGGCATCGCCGGCTTGACGGGCGCGGAAATCGGCGAGGCGGGCGTCGTGGTTTTCGACTTCCGAGAGCTTGGTTGCGGCTTCGGCGCCGAAGGCGAGGACGTCGGCGAGGGTGGGGCCGTATTTGCGCTTGAGGCGTTCGAGCGCGGCTAGGCGGTCTTCGATCTCGGCGAGGCGGGCGGGCGAGGCCTGGATCGTCTCGGCAAAGTCGCGGACCTCGGCGTCGACGTCTTCGACGGTGGCCTTGGCGGAGGCGAGCTGCTGGGCGGGTTCGGTGAAGCGGGGGTCGTAGCGGGCGAGCTCCTGGAGGTGCTTGAGGGCGGCGCCGAGGCTCGATTCGGCGGATTGCTCGGCCTCGTAGAGTAGGTCGTGCGCGGCGCCTGCGGCTTGGAAGAGCTTTTCGGCGTTCGAGAGGACGCGCTTTTCGGCTTCCAGCTCGGCGTCCTCCGTCTCGGAGGTGAGCGCGGCGGAGTCGATCTCGGAGCTTTGGAAGCGCCAAAGGTCGGCCATGCGGAGGCGGTCGCCTTCCGAGGCTTCGAGTTCGCGGAGGCGATCGAGGCCTTCGCGCCAGCGTGCGTATGCGGCGGCGAGGGGGCCGGTGGCGATGCTGCCGAAGCGGTCTGGATCTCCAAGACGACCGAACCGGTCCAGGAGCAGGCGCTGCTGGGTCTGGTCGAAGGCGCCCATGGTCTCGCCCTGGGAGTGGACGAGGGCGAGCTCGGGTGCGAGCTGCTTGAGGGCGGCGACGGTGGCGGGCTGGTTGTTGATGAAGACGCGACCTTTGCCGGCGGCGGTGAGCTCGCGGCGGAGCAGGATCTCGTCTTCTTCCGAGTCGATGCCGTTGGCTTCGAGGACGGCGCGGGCACCGGGGGTCGATTCGAAGGTGCAAGCGATGACGGCTTTTTCGGCGCCGTGGCGGACGACGTCTCCGGAGGCCTTGCCGCCGAGAAGGAGGGCGAGGGCGTCGATGAGAATGGATTTACCGGCGCCGGTTTCGCCGGTGAGGAGGTTGAGGCCGGGGCCGAACTGGACTGCGGCGCGGTCGATCACGGCATAGTTTTCGGCGCGCAGCTCCAGAAGCATGGGTTCCTCGGAGACACCGCGTGTGCATGTTTTCGTGCGGCGGCGTCTCAAGCCGAGAATATCAAAGCGGCGCGGGTGGAAGCGGGTGCGCGACCAGGCATCCAGAGGGGTACGCGGCGCTGGCCCGGGTGCTTTCGAGAGCTCCTTGAGCAAGTACACTGGGAGAGACGACACCTATGCCTGTTCTTTCTTTGGTTGCCCTTCTGCTGTTTCAGGATGATGCTGCGGCGGCTCCGCCGGTCGCGTCCAACTCCAGCGCTCTTGGCGAGATGATTCACAACAGCGGGCCGGTCGCGTTTGCGGTGCTGCTGTTGCTGCTGATCGCGAGTGTTTTTTCCTGGATGATCATGATCTCAAAGTGGACGTATTTTCGAAGGGCGCAGGTGCAGGGCACGCGGTTTGTGCGGGCGTTCCGGAAGTCGGGGCGGCTGAGCGAGATTGCGGCGGTGGCGTCGCAGTTCAAGCCGAGTCCGCTGGTGGATGTGTTTTCGGAGATCCATGACGAGTACCACCGGCAGACGGCGGGTCGGGGGCTGCCGCGGAATCCGCAGGCGCTCGAGCGGGCGGCGCAGACGGCTTCGAGCGAGGCCTTGACGGTGATGGAGACGCGGATGACGTGGCTGGCGACGATTGCGGCGATCGCACCGTTTATCGGTCTGTTTGGAACGGTGATGGGGATCATCGACGCGTTTCACGGGTTGGGGACGGCGGGTGCGGCGACGCTGCGGGCGGTGGCTCCGGGGATCTCGGAGGCACTGATTACGACGGCGGCGGGTCTGGTGGTGGCGATTCCGGCGGTGGTCGGGTACAACCAGCTGACGGCGCGGCTGCGGGAGTTTGGGGCGCGGATGGATGACTTTGGACGGGAGCTGCTGAACGCGATCGAGAATGCGGCGATGCTGGCTCCGCCGCCGGTGGCGCCGGTCGAAGAACCGCGGCGGAGGACGTTCTAGGCCATGGCTTTTTCGTCGAAGGGGCGGACGCAGACGGCGCTGGCGGAGATCAACATTACGCCTCTGGTGGATGTGGTGCTGGTGCTTCTGCTGATCTTTATGCTGACGGCGCCGGTGCTGCAGTCGGGGGTCGAGGTGGCGATTCCGAAGACGCGGTCGGTGAACCAGCTGACGGAAGAGCGGATGGTGGTGACGATCGACAAGAATCAGAACGTATTTCTGCAGGACAAGCCGGTCAATGTCCATGACCTGCCGGCGAGGCTGGCGAGCTCGGGGAGCAGCGGGAAGGGCGATCCGGCGAAGCGGGTGATCTATGTGCGGGCGGATGAGCAGGTGCCGTTTGGGGCGTTTGCGTCGGTGATGGATGCGGTGAAGCAGGCCGGCATTACGAACATCAGCATCGTGACGCGGCCGATCGAGAGATAGGACGCGCGGATGACGGCACAGACGGCATGGGCGACGCGTGATCCGGAGACCGGCGGGGAGGAACTGCGCACGAGCCTTCTGGGATCGGTGGTGCTGCACGGTCTGGTGTTTGCGGCGCTGGTTGGGTCGGCGCTGCTGCTGCACCACAGGGGGCAGAGCTGGGGCGAACACGCCCTGACGGCGGGCGCGATCCAGGCGACGATGGTGTCGTCGCTTCCACTGCCACCGCGGCAGAAGACGCTGGATACGGGTGTGCTGACGTCGGAGCGGCCGAGCCCGGCGCCCACGCCGGCGAAGGAAAGGACGGAGCCGCCGCCATCGCCGAAGGAGATTCCGATTCCGGTGAAGCAGCAGCCGAAGCCGCCCAAGGTGGCGGAGCGGCCCACGCCCGAGCCGGTGAAGAGGCCGCAGCCTACGCCGCCGACGCCGAAGGCGACGACTGGGGAGACGGCCGGCATACGGATTGCGCAGTCGACGATGCAGATGAAGAACGGGACGGCGTCGGTGTCGGTCGAGGACCGGACGTTTGGGGCGCGGTTTGCGTACTACGTGAACATTGTGAACCGGACGGTGGCGCAGAACTGGTATACGCAGGAGGCGGACCCGGTGGCGTCGCAGGGCAAGCGGGTGACGATTGTGTTTGACATTGATCGTGATGGGCTGCCGTCGAATGCGCGGATTGAGGCGCGGAGTGGATCGCCGTCGCTCGACACTTCGGCCTTGCGGGCGTTGCAGCGGGTGGAGGGGTTCGGTCCGCTGCCGGCGGGCGACCACATCACGGTGGAGTATTCGTTTGATTACCGCAGGCAGTAATCGCGGGCGGCTGCCCGACCTAGCCGGGCGCAAGCGACTACGATGGAAGGTGCATGACTAGACTGCTTTGTATGTTCCGGATTCGTCGCGGCCTCGGGTTCCTGGGAGCTGTGTTTTTGTTGTTGGTGTGTGCGGGCGAGTTTGCAGGCGCGCAGGACTGGTTCAAGACGGAGACGTCGAGTGGAGCGGATCGGATTCGGATCGCGGTGGCGGACTTCAAGCCGGCGTCGGGCGATGCGGGACCGCTGACGACGGCGTTTGACACGACGTTGTATGCGGACCTGGCGAACGCGGGGATCTTTGATCTGGTGTCGAAGAGCCTCCAGCCGCAGGCCTCGCCGGGCGCTCCGGCGGAGATCAGCCTCGGGCAGTGGTCGGCGGCGCCGAGTTCGGCGGCGATGGTAGCGTTTGGCAGCCTGGGCGTGCAGGGCGGGCGCGTGGTGGTGAACGGGTTCCTGTTTGACGCGAAGAACACGCAGTATCCGCAGGTGCTGGCGAAGCAGTACAGCGAGGAGGCGAGCGAGGACTCGGCGCGGCAGATCGCGCATCGCTTTGCGGACGAGATCATCTTCCGGCTGGGCGGCGGCGTGCCGGGAATCGCGGAGACGAAGATTGTTTACGTCAAGGTGCTGGGGGCAGATAAAGAGATCTGGATGATGGACTACGACGGCGCGAATTCGCACGCGTTAACGCATCTGGGAACGGTGTCGCTGTCACCGCGGGTGTCGCCGGACAACTCGCGGGTGGCGTTTTCGTCGCTGGGGCGGGATGGGTTTCAGATCAAGATGTTTTCGCTGCTGCTGGGGCGGATGGTGAGCCTGCCGGTGGGTGGAGGGACGAATCTTTCGCCGGCGTGGTCGCCGAACGGCCGCGAGCTGGCGTACTCGTCTTCGCGCACGGGCGATCCGGAGATCTGGATCTCGGACGCGAATGGAGCTCAGCCGCGGCGGGTGACGAGCTTTCGCGGGCCGGATGTGTCGCCGGTGTTCAACCCTAAGACGGGGGCGCAGATTGCGTGGGTGAGCGGACGGACGGGGCTGCCGCAGCTGTACGTGATGAACACGGACGGATCGGGTGTGCAGCGGTTGACGGACACGGGGTATGCGACGTCGCCGTCGTGGTCGCCGAACGGGCAGTTTGTGGCGTTTGCGTGGAACCGGAAGTACGGCCCGGGGGCTCCGGGAGGGCAGGACATTTATGTAATGGAGATTGCCACACTGCGCTGGATTCAGCTGACGCATGATATTGGGCGATGCGACTTTCCTTCGTGGTCTCCGGACGGACGGCACATTGTGTTCGCGAACTCGTCGAGCGGGCAGGCGAGGGACTCGAAGATTGAGACGATGCTGGCGGACGGGACGGGGCGGCGCACGTTGACGGCGGGCGACATGCCGAACTGGAGTTGGAAGTAAGCTGGTAGACGAAACGCCGCGGCTGAGCGGCACAACGCAGGGACGACGCCCCCATGTGGGCGGGAGAGAGATGGAGATGAGTTTGACGAACGTAGGAGTACGAAGCGGAAGGATGGTGGCAGTCGCGGCGGTCGCCCTGGCCATTCTCTCCGGCTGCCATAAGAAGAGCAGCGGCGTGAACCCGAGCAGCCTGGGGCCGACCGCGGACACGACAAGTGGACCGGCTCCAACCGCGACACTCTCGGCCGATCCGCTGGCGATCGACCTGGGGCAGTCCGTGGTGCTGAACTGGCGGACACAGAACGCGACAGCGGTCACGATCGACGGAATTGGGACGGTGAACAACAACGGCACGCAGACGGTGTCGCCGTCGAACTCGACGAACTTTCACCTGGTCGCGAAGGGCGATGGCGGAATGGCGGAGGCGAATGTGCGGGTGACGGTTCGCGTGCCGGTGGCGCCCACGGCTCCGGTGGCTGCGGATGGGAACGGCGATATGGGTTCGGACGCGGCCTTTCACCAGAACGTGCAGGATGCGTTCTTCGACTACGACAGCTTTGACCTGAGGCCGGACGCGCAGGCAGCGGTGGCGCAGGCGGCGAGCTACCTGGCGGCGCACCCGGCGATCCGGGTGGTGATAGGCGGCTACTCCGATGAGCGCGGGTCGGCTGAGTACAACCTGGCGCTGGGCGAGAACCGGGCGAACTCCGCGCGGACGGCGTTGATCTCGGCAGGCGTGCCAGCGTCGCGTCTGCGCGTGGTCAGCTACGGCAAGGAAAAGCAGTTCTGCACGGAGTCGACGGAGAGCTGCTGGCAACAGAACCGGCGCGCGCAGTTCTCGCTGGACCGCTAAATGAAGAGAGGGCCCTGGCTTCGCCTGCGTTTGCGCCGGCGGTGCCCGGTTTGCCTCATGAGCATAGAGAGAGAGTTTCCGATGAGCCAGATCTCCCCATTTCCCCGCAGGTTGATGCGCAACGTCCTTGTTCTCGTATGCTGCTCCGCGTCGCTGAGCGTGCCGGCGTTTGCGGCAAACAAGGACATGATTCAGCTGCAGACGCAGATCCAGCAGCTACAGGACGCGGTGGCGCGGCTGCAGCAGTCGAACGACGAGCGCATGGGCGTGATGAAGGACCTGGTGCAGCAGAGCGCGGACTCGATCAACAAGATGTCGGCGACGGTGGAGGCGCTGCAGCGGGGGATGCAGACGCAGACGGAGGCGCAGGGCGCGAAGGTCGACCAGGTCTCCGGGCAGGTGCAGGCGTTGAATGACTCGCTGGACGAGATCAAGGCGAGGATCGGGCGGCTGGAGAAGCTGATGCAGAATGTGCAGGGGCAGCAGCAATCGATGAGCGCGAATGCTCCGGCGGCCTCGGCTGGCGGCGGCGGATCAGGGGCGACGGTGGTGGCGCCGCTATCGGGGAGGGATGTACCGGCGAGCACGCTGCCTCCGGCATCGCCGACCGGCTCGGGAGTGGAAGCGGAGCGGCCGGTGACGACGGCTCCTGGTCCCTCGGGAGCCGGACGTCGAGGCAAGCCTTCGGCAGCGCTGCCGCTCGATGCGACACCCGAGGCGCGGGTGGGTCCGGCCGGCGCGGGTGCGGGGGCGGCAGAGG
>JAABUX010003361.1_pt1 | contig 21290 bp, 16 predicted proteins | sample 5561851 | NCBI WGS metagenome assembly JAABUX01 (sample SAMN10711883, study PRJNA513361) | rock metagenome | isolation source: Antarctica rocks | place: Antarctica: Victoria Land, Richard Nunatak red sandstone | collected 2016-01-03 | reverse complement strand
TCCCCTGGGTCCAGGGGGTGAACGTGCTGATCTACCTGGCGGGCTTGCAGAGCATGCCCGCCTCCGTCCTCGACGCGGCGCAACTCGACGGCGCGACCGGGCTGCGCCGCCTCCGCTACATCGACCTCCCGCTGCTCACGGGCCAGGTCAAGATCCTGTCGATCCTGGCCATCATCGCGGGCGTGCAGGGCTTCGGGTTGCAGTTCGTGCTGACACAGGGCGGTCCGGGCTTCGCCACGATGGTGCCCGGCTACCTGATGTACCAGGACGCCTTTCAGAACACACACTTCGGCTACGGCAGCGCGATCGGTCTGGTCTTGTTCCTCGTCATCCTGGCCGCGACGTATCTGAACCTGCGCTACGTGCGGTCGAGCGTGGAGTATGAGGCCGGCTAGCCGCGCTGGCGCCCATGCACAGGATCAAGCGGGCACAAAGCGCGCGCGTAGAGACACAAGGAGTAAACGACGGGTGATACAGCAGACGATCACCGAGGCGTCCGAGGGGTCAACGGGAGAAGCGCCGCCCGCCGCCGCGGCGCGGGCCGGTAGCGGCGTTCGGACACGGCGCGGGTGGCTGCGCGAGCTACCCAAGCACGCCGTCCTGCTGCTCCTGCTGGTGTTGACGTTCTATCCGTTCATCGCGATGGCGCTGATCAGCGGCAAGGACCTCGGGCAGTTCACGACGCAGACCTGGAGCCTCTCCCTTCCCTTCCATTGGGAGAACTACGGCGCGGCGTGGCAGGCCGTCAGCGTCTACATGCTTAACAACGTCATCGTGGCGGGCAGCTCCGCCGTGGGCGTCATCGTGCTGTCCACGCTCTCGGCCTACGTCTTCGCCCGCTACAGCTTCCCCGGCCGCGAGGCGCTCTTCTACCTCATCATCGGGCTGCTGATGGTTCCCTTCATCCTGACGCTGATCCCGCAGTATATCCTGGTGCGGGATCTGCACCTCCTCAACACCCGCTGGGCCTTGATCCTCCCCTACACCTCGGGGGGCCAGGCGTTCGGCATCTTCCTGCTGCGCTCGTTCTTCGCCTCGCTCCCCGAGGAGTTGTTCGAGGCGGCCCGCATCGACGGGGCCGGCGACCGGACGATCGTCCTACGGCTCGTGCTGCCGCTATCGTGGTCGATCATGGCGACGCTGGCGATCTTCCACGTGCTCTACGTTTGGAACGACATCATCTGGCCGGCGGTCGCCATCGACGACGATTCTCTCAAGACCATCGTCACCGGCCTGCTCAGCTTCACGTCAGCCTACAGCACGGACTACGGGCCGCTCATGGCGGCCTACACGCTCGCGTCCCTACCCTTGCTCGTGCTCTTCGCTACGGCCAGCCGCTACTTCGTCGCCGGCCTCACCTCGGGGGCTTTGAAGGTATGACCACGTCACTTCCGACTCCTGTCGGAGGTCTGTTTGATGTATACCCATCGCGCCATGCGGCGTTGTGCCGCTTGTAGACAGGAAAGATGCAACTCATGCCGCTGACAATCGGCTCTTCTATGCGCGGTCGCGTACGGCCACGATCGTGGCGAGCTTGGACGCGAATAGCGGCCACGTTTCTGATTATCGCCGGTCTTGCGGTACGCCTGGGTGGAGTTGCATTCGGCCATCTCTCCCAGGGGCGTCCCACCGTATCCACCATTCTCTTGAGTGTCCCCCGCGCGGGCATGTACGTCCCGGACTTTCGCCTCCCCAGCGCGCAAGGCGGCGTCTTTGATCTCGCGCGATCCCATGGACATGTCGTCTTGCTATCATTCTTGCGGACGCAGCCCGACACGCTAGATACACCATCGCGTCGGCAGGCCGTCTTCTTGACAAGTATGGCGCTTCAGTATGGCCCTAAAGGTGTGCAGGTCGTCATCGTGGACGCTAGCGCCGTTCAGGTGACGCATATGCCTGCCAGAAGCGCGCTCGTCAACACGACGTTCGACTGGCGCCTCACATCCATACCTCTGCTTATGGACAGGGGGAGCGCTACGATCGCTCGTCAGTACGGAGTTGATCGGGCGCCAACCACATTTTTGATTGGACGAAACGGGCGCCTCGCGCAGCGTTGGAACGGCTATATCACGGCATCTCGCCTGGCGCTGGCCCTGCAAACTCAGGTAGGGGCGCCAATTATCCCGGCGACGACTAGGCACTAGGTTTCGTGTGGTGCGGCGATACCACGAGCTGTGGGAGGCCGCACGCTCTCCCGCCCTATACGCATCGCGTGCGGGCAACCTTCATCGCATTGCCACGCTATTAAGGAGGTGACGACGGCGTGGGACAGTACGTTGCGCATCGGATCATGCAAGTTCGACCAGTTCATCATAATCACGCCGAGAAGCGGAGCGGTTAGTTCTAGGGAGGCACATGGCGAAGCAGCCATCTGCCCTGTTCAGTGATTGACCACGATTGACCACGGAGGACAACGCCATGACAAGCCGTTCAGTTGCCAGCATCATACGCTTGGCGGTGATCATGCTACTTGCGACATCTGCCGGCGTCGGCGCCGCTATTCAGAGTTCGTTCGGCACGGCGCACGCCGCCACGACGTACTACGTCGATTGCTCACGAAGCAGCAACGGCGACGGCAGTTCCGGGGCGCCCTGGAATGCGCTCAGCGCCGTAAACGGCCATGCCGCCTTCGGCCCGGGCGACCAAATCCTGTTCAATCGTGGTACGAGGTGCGCCGGAGACCTCACCCCTCCCGGCTCCGGTAGTAGCGGCGGGGCTATAACCATCGACGCCTACGGCACAGGTCCGTTGCCGATCATTGACGGCGGGAGCAACGAGGAGGCGATCAAGCTCGTCGATCAACAATACTGGGACATTCAGAACGTTGAAACGACCGGCGGCAACCCATACGGCGTGTTCATCACCGGGAGTAACGCGGACACGGCGACGCTGCATCACTTCCACCTGACGAATGTGGTCGTGCATGATGTCGGCGGCAACATCGCGAACGACTACAGTCACGGCATGATCTACGTCCAGCCTGGCACGAGCCAATACGTCGACGACGTGGTCATTGATGGTGCGACGGTCTACAACTCGAACATTTCGAACGGTATCTTCGTCACAGGCAACGACACCCTGCGCAATACCAACGTGACCATCCAAAACTCGGTCGTGCATGACGTGAGAACGGACGGACAGGCCTCGGGCATTCTCGTGACGTACGCTCAGAATGTCCTGTTGCAGAATAACGTCGCCTACAACACCGGTAACTCCATCTGGTCCGCGTTGTCCACAAACGTCACCGTGCAATACAACGAGGCCTATCACGCGGAGGCGTATCAGAATCACGATGGCGGTCCGTTCGACATCGATTGGAACTCGGTTAACACGACCGTTCAGTACAATTATGGGCACGACGCCGACGGCTATTGTGTCGCCCTTTTCAGCCTGGGTGGTCGCGTCTCGACGAATAGCGTCGTGCGGTACAACGTCTGCGCGAACAACGAGCAAAAAGCGGCGACCGCCTACCAGGGCGACGTGTTCCTCGACTCGTTCGACGCGGGCGACGGCAAGGGCGTTGGGAGTCTCGCCGGCGTCCAGATCTACAACAACACCTTCTACTGGAACCCTAATGGGAATAACGCGTTGCTGAACACCACAGGCGCCACCTTCTCGGGCTCCAACCCGAACTTCTTCAAGAACAACCTGATCTACGCGACCGTGCCCAGCATGATCAATAGCAGGTCGAGCATGAGCCTGGACAACAACCTGTACTGGACGACAAGTGGCAGTTCCCCGACCTGGACGTACAACGGGACCACCTACACCGGCTTTAGCAGCTATCAAGGTGGGAGTGGGCAAGACACCCACGGCAGGTATACCGACCCCTTGCTCAACAACCCGACATACCACAGCGTAGGCAAGCCGACGACAGCTTTCACATTGCAGTCCAGCTCTCCTGCTAAAGGGGCGGGCGTCAACGTGTGCGCTGGCATCAGCGGGTGCGACATGGGTACACGCGACTTCTTCGGCAACAGCGTGACAACTAGCGGTAGTCACAACATCGGCGCTTACGAAGGATCTGGGATAGATGGGCCGGCAGGCATCACGGTGAACGACACGGCGCTCAGCTACAGCGGCGCGGGCTGGTACCATGCCACGGGACGCTCCACGCTCGGCGTGACCGACGTGGGCGACGACGTGCATGCCACGCAGAACAACGGCGACTGCGCCAGCTATCGCTTCACTGGCACCGGCGTCTCCTTCGTCACCGAACTCGACCAGAGTCAGGGCAACGTCGATGTCTACCTCGACGATCTAACCAACAAGCTGACCACCGTGAGCGAGTACACGAGCGGCAGCCGAGTAGGACAGCAAGTGCCCTACAACATCGACATGCTATCCTCCGGCTCACACACGCTCAAGCTGTGCAAGGCCAGCGGCCAGTGGATGACCATTGACGCCCTCACGGTGCATACCGCGAACGACACGGTGAACGACACGGCGCTCAGCTACAGCGGCGCGGGCTGGTACCATGCCACGGGACGCTCCACGCTCGGCGTGACCGACGTGGGCGACGACGTGCATGCCACGCAGAACAACGGCGACTGTGCCAGCTACAGCTTCACCGGCACCGGTGTCTCCTTCGTGACCGAACTCGACCAGAGCCAGGGCAACGTCGATGTCTACCTCGACAATATGAGCATGAAGCTGACCACCGTGAGCGAGTACACGAGCGGCAGTCGGACAGGCCAACAGGCGCCCTACAACATCGACACCTTGTCCCCCGGCTCACATACGCTTAAGCTGTGCAAGGCCAGCGGCCAGTGGATGACCATCGACGCCGTGACGTATCAGCAGTGATCAGGGTAGAAGATGAGGATAGGTAACATGGTAGGCCATCGGACGGCGCCGGACCGAGCATAACGCCAGGATAGGAGTACAAGTCAATGCCTCTCACCCTTAGAGATCTGGCACGTCGCCACGTCCATCTCGACTTCCATACCTCCCCGCTCATCCCGGACGTCGGGCGCGATTTCGACCCGGAGCGCTTTGCGGACACCCTGGCGCGGGCGCGCGTCCAGGCCGTCAACCTGTTCGCGAAGTGCCACCACGGCTACTCCTACTACCCGACCGAGGTCGGGACGATGCATCCCCACCTCGACCGCGACCTGCTGGGCGAGCAGGTCGCGGCCTGCCAGGCGCGCGGCCTGCGCACCGTGGCCTATACCACCGTGGTGTGGGACGAACTCGCCGCCGCGCGACACGCCGACTGGCTGCAGGTCGACCGCGACGGACGCCTCGTCGGCCGCCCTCCACTGGGCGCGGGTGAAGGGGGGACCGGCTGGCGCAACCTGTGCATGAACAGCCCCTACGTCGATCATCTGCTCGCGCACACCGAGGAGTTTTGCCGCCGCTACCCGCTGCAGGGGGTGTGGTTCGACATCGTGTGGCAGACCAACCCCGGCTGCCTCTGCAACCATTGCCTCCCAGCCATGCACCGCCTGGGGCTCGATCCGGCCAGCGACGCCGACCTGGCGCGGCACTCGCGCCTCATCGGCCGCGCGTTCCTCCGGCGGGCCTCGACCCTGGTGCGGAGCATCAACCCGGATGCCAGCCTGTTCTACAACGGGCGCCTCGTGATCGCCGCCGAGGAGGAGGAGGGCATCCGGCCCGAGCTCGGCGACCTGACGCACCTCGAGATCGAATCCGTCCCCAGCGGTGGCTGGGGCTACAACCACTTCCCCGTCTTCGCGCGCTATTTCCAGACCATCGACCGGCCGCTGGTCGGCATGACCACGGCCTTCCACAAGGAGTGGGGCGACTTCGGGACGGTCAAGAACGCGGCCGCGCTGGCCTACGAGGCGAATCGGGTCGTGGCGGCGGGGGCGGCCATCTCGATCGGCGACCAGCTGCACCCGCGCGGCGTGTTGGCCCCGGCGACCTACGAGCGCATCGGGGCCGTGTTCGGGGCGCTGGACGCGATCGAGCCGTGGCTCGACGACGCCATCGCGCGGGCGGAGGTCGGGGTGCTCGTCCCGGACGGGTCCACCTGGGGGCACGGGGCGCTCTCCGCGACCCTGGAGGGCGTGATGCGCGCCTTCACCGAGACCGCCGTCCAGTTCCACCTGCTCGACTGGCAGGCCGACCTCGCTCCCTACGCGGTGCTCGTCGCGCCCGACAGCGTGACGCTCGACGTGGGGCGGGCCGCGCGCATCGCCGCGTACCTGGAGCAGGGAGGGGCGCTCCTCCTGACGGGAGACGCCGGGCTGCGACCGGGCGGGGCGGGCTTCGCCCTCGACCTCCTCGGTGTCGAGGACCACGGGCCCTCGGCCTTCGCCCCCGAGTACCTCCGCTGGGTGGCAACGGGCGGCGCGGAAGATGCGTCGCTCGCGGCGATGGACCAGGTGCTCTACGAGCGGGGGCGCGCCGTCACGCCTCTCACCGGGGCCACGGTCCTGGCCGCCGTCGTCCACCCCTACTTCAATCGAAGCTGGGACCATTATTCCTCGCATCGCCAGACGCCGCCCGACCCGACGCCGACCGCGTATGCGGCCGCCGTGAGCGCCCCGGGCGGCAAGGTCATCTATTGCGCCCATCCCCTCTTCCGCATGTACCGACAGCACGGGTACCGGGCGCATCGGCAGGTGCTGGCGGCATGCCTCCGGCGCCTGTTGGCAACGCCGCTCGTCCGCTTCGATGGTCCGACGACGGCCGAGGTCACCGTGCTGCGCCAGGCCCGGGAGCGCCGCACGGTCTGCCACCTGCTGCACTACGCGCCGCAGCGGCGGGCCGACGGCCTCGACGTGCTCGAGGACGTCATCCCGCTGCACGACCGGACGTTGTGGCTGCGGACGGAACGGCCGCCGGCGCGGGCGTATCTCGCGCCGCAGGGGACGGAGTTGGAGGTGCGCTGGGAGCCGCCGTATGCGCGCGCTCGTATCCCGGAGATCGAGGGGCGGCAGCTTGTCGTCTTCGAGGACGAGACCTGAAGCCCGGCCGAGTAGGCGCACATAAGTGTCCTGTTTACCGACGTCGAGGCGCCGGTCGTGTTCGAGTGCGGCGCCGTTGGAGAGTGCGGAAATAGGGCGCGTGGGGCGAGAGCAGCACCTGATTGCGCACGCTTGTATCGACGAGGCGGGGGACCGGATGACGCCAACCGCCTGCTGCTCGACGTTCTAAGGAAGGGTTAGCCCGTCGCTCCCGTCGGCATCATTGTCGCCGCCAGACCAGGTCGCGGCCAAGGACGTCATTGAGCGCTTCGAGCAGGTCCACCGGGAAATTGAGTTTAGAGTGCGACTGTTTGGCGCGCTGGTTTCCCCTCGCGCGAAGGCTCCTCGAATCCGATGACTAACTTAAGGTTGAGGGCATGGGCAATCCGCAGCAGAGTCGTCAGGCTCGTTCTATGGCGGCCACTCTCGATACGTGCAATGTGGGTCGAGCTTGTGCCAACCCGATCAGCCAACTCCTGCTGGGTCAGCTCGTGATCCATACGATACTTAATCAGCAGCCACGCGACCTCACGGAACTCTGTCCCCGCTTCCCATCGCGCACGGAAGGCGGGGTCCTGCGCGCCTCTACGGTGAATATCGTCTGTGACGGACGCGCCTATCGGGCTGATAGATTCCGTCGTCTCTTGCTGGGCTGTCATCCGTCACCTCCATCACCTCGAGATACTCCTTGACGGGCTCGTTGCCGCTGTGGTCACGGTAGTAGACCGCTTGCATCTCACGCCTCCCACCGTTCGCTCGCGTCGTCCGGCACGTTGGCGCGCAGTTCCTCCAGCCAGGGTGTGGCCTCGGAGTCGCTGGGCGCGCGCCAGTCGCCGCGCGGCGAGAGCGAGCCGCCTGACCCGACCTTGGGTCCGTTGGGCAGCGCCGAGCGCTTGAACTGGCTGATCTTGAAAAACCGGAACAGGAACACCTCGAGCCACCGCTTGATCGTGTCCAGATCGTATGCGTGCTTCTCCGCCTCTGGGAAGTCGCCCGGCCAGGGCCCCGCCGCGCGGTCGCGCCAGGCGTGGTGGCTGAGGAAGGCCACCTTGCTGGGACGGAAGCCGAAGCGCGTGATGTAGTAGAGGTTGAAATCCTGCAGCTCGTAGGGACCAATTTTGGCCTGCGTGCTCTGCGCCGGCGCGTCACGCGCGTCGCCCGTGTGCGGCACCAGTTCCGGCGAAATCTCCGTGTCCAGGATCGACTGCAGCGTCTCGTTGGCCTCAGCTCCGAATTGCCGTGAGGCGATGACCCAGCGGATAAGGTACTGGATCAGCGTCTTGGGCACCGAGGCGTTGACATTGTAGTGGGACATCTGGTCGCCCACGCCGTAGGTGGCCCAACCCAGCGCCAGCTCGCTGAGGTCGCCGGTGCCAACCACCAACCCATTGTGGTGATTGGCCAGCCGGAACAGATGCGAGGTGCGCTCGCCCGCCTGCACGTTCTCGAAGGTTACGTCGTAGAGCGGCTGGCCCTCGGCGAAGGGGTGGCGCAGGTCGCGCAGCATCTGTAGACACGACGGCCGGATGTCGATCTCTTCGCTGCTGGCGCCCAGCGAGCGCATCAGGGCGTGCGCGTTGGCCAGCGTCACCGTGCTAGTGGCGAAGCCGGGCATGGTGTAGGCCAGGATATTGGCGCGCGGCAGGCCCAGCTCGTCCATGGCACGGGCGCAGACGATCAGGGCGTGGGTCGAGTCGAGGCCGCCCGAGACACCGATGACCACGCGCTCGATGCCCGTGCTGGTCAACCGCTTCATCAGTCCGTGCACCTGGATATTGTAGGCCTCGTAGCAGCGCGCGTCGCGCTCGGCGCCGCCGGCCGGCACGTAGGGGAAGCGTTCCACGTCCCGCCGTAGCGGGATGTCGCCTTCAGGGACCTCAAAGTCGAACCCCACGCGCCGCACGGCCCTCAACTGCTCGCGATACTGCCCCACGGTGTCGTTGAAGCTAGTCAGGCGCATGCGCTCTTGCGACAGGCGCTCCAGGTCGATGTCGGCCGTGATGACCTGCTCCTGGGCGGAGAAGCGGCCAGACTCGGCCAGTTGCTCGCCGTTCTCGTAGATCAGCGCCTGGCCGTCCCAGGCCAGGTCGGTCGTCGACTCGCCCGGCCCGGCCGCCGAATAGAGGTAGGCCGCGACGCAGCGGCCCGACTGCGCCGCGCACAGCAGATGCCGATAGTCGGCCTTGCCCACGGTGATGTTGCTCGCCGAGAGGTTGGTCAGGACGGTGGCGCCGGCCAGGGCGGCGTAGGTGCTGGGCGGGATGGGCGTCCACACGTCCTCGCAGATCTCGGCGTGCAGCGCAAATCCGGGCACGTTGTCCGCAGTGAAGACGATGTCGGCGCCGAAGGGAACCTGTTGCCCCAGGAAGGGGACCTCGCGGGCGATGGCGTCGCGACCCGAGGTAAACTGGCGCTTCTCGTAGAACTCGCGGTAGCCGGGCAGGTAGGTCTTGGGAATGATGCCCAGCACGCGCCCCCGGTAGACCGCCACCGCGCAGTTAAATAGCTTGTGCTCGAAGCGCAACGCCGCGCCGACGAGCAGGACCGGCGTCAGGGACCTGCTCTCCTCGACGATGCGCGCCACGGCCGCCTCGGTCGCGGCGAGCAGGGCGTCTTGCTGAAACAGGTCGTCGTTGGTATAGGCGCAGAGACCCATCTCCGGGAACAGGGCCACGGCCGCGTTGGCCTGCGAGGCGCGGCGGGCCAGGCCCAGCGTCCGCTCGGCATTGTAGGCGGGATCGGAAACGCGCACGTAGGGGACACACACGGCCGCGCGGATAAACCCGTGACTATAGAGCGAATTAAACGGCTGCGGCATGGTAATGCACCGCTCAGGAGACGGCGAAGGTTGTTTGAGCGACACTGAGACCGCGCGCGATAACAACGACTTCCGCAGTCCCTTTGGACCCGTGTGGAACTGAGAAGGTGTAGATGTCATGGCCTGTGGGACCGGATTGCTGCGGCCCAAAAATCTGGTGTTCGCCGTTGGCGTACACGATGACGATAGTGATCTGGCGACCGGGCGAAGTGCTGACATCTACTGTCTGCTGCGCGCCATTACGCACGGTTGTACTTGCCAGGACAATGGTGGGCGCCGACACAGGCGAGGCGCCCGACACTACAAGCGTCGGACTAGTCACGTAGTAATCGCCGGAAGAACTCGTGGAATGGCGTACGAACGTGATGACGCGATGCCCCGCGAAGCGCACCGTCTGGCGCCGCGCCGTGGCCGGGTTGCCGAAATCGATGGTGGCAAGTGTTTTCCCATCGCCGAGGACGCGGATACCGTTCCCTACATCGGCCGGACCGTTGGAGTTGTCGACGTCGAACGTGACCGCGTTGTAGCCCGAGTAGCGGCTGGCGTCGAACGACACACGCTCATCAGGCCCACTGAACTGAAACTGCAGGTTGTTGCTGCTATCCGACCCGACCTGTACACCAACGACGTTATAGAAGTCGCCTTGCACGAGCAGGTGGGTTCCCTTTGCCTGAACGACAGAAGCCGATGTTCCATAGGTCAACAATGTGGCCATCCCGACCACCACGAGCGAACGCGCCGATATCCATCCCATAATTCCCCCTTCTTGTAGCACAGTCAAACGACGATAGCCATATATTCAATACTACAACAGACTCGCCAATGTCAAACTGCCGCGCCGAGCACATGGCCTGCTGCGCCCCGCGTCCTTGCCCAACGAAACGACGCGCGTAGAACTCGAGGTAGACAAGTAGTGGGGTCGCCCGTAATGGTAGCGTCGACCGGCGACGACCGCGTGGATAGGTTCCCGCGCGACACGGTCGTCATGTTCGAGCGGGACTATCCAGGGCGGCTCAAGGCCTGCTACGCCGCAGGCAGCCACGCCTACGGGGCCGCCGCGCCGTCGAGCGACCTCGACCTGACCGTCCTGTTCGGGGACGCCTTCGTGGATGACACCGAGCGCCGTCGGGCCACGCAGTCTTTCGTCGCCCACGCCGCGGACTGGCCCGTCGCTCTCGACACCGATCTACAGGATGAGGTGAGGCTGCGACAAACAGACGGCGATAGTCTCGTTGGCCCCATGCTCAAGTACGGCAGCCTGCTGGTCTACGGCGATGACATTCGCGATGCGCTGCCGGTGTCACTTTCAGCGATAGATGGCGCGGGAACTTCAGCACTAGATGGCACGAACCGCTATGCTACATGAGTAGACAATGCTCGGAATTGGTGGACGAAACCGACGCGCGAATAGAGTTGGGCGTAGCGCGCCAGACGCTTCTCCAGACGGCCGCCTCCGTCCGCGACAACGCGCCGCTTAGGGGCGATCGGCGCGCCGGACAAGACCCTCTCGCCAGGCGTAGGCCGTGGCCTGGGTGCGATCGGCCAGTTGCAACTTGCCCAGGATGTTGCTCACGTGGCTCTTGACCGTCTTCTCGCTGATCACCAGGCGCGCGGCGATCTCGGCGTTGCCCAGCCCCTCCGCGACGAGCCGCAGCACCTCCACCTCGCGGTCGCTGAGCTCGTGCCAGGGATCGATTATGTCCCGCTGCGCCCCGCGCAACTCGCGCACCACGCGCGAGGCGACCCGCGGGTGGAGCACCGCCTCGCCCACCGCCGCGTTGCGTACGGCGGCGACCAGGTCCTCCGGCCCCACGTCCTTGAGCAGGTAGGACAGGGCCCCGGCCCGCAGCGCCGGGACGATGTGCTCGTCCTCGTGGTACGACGTGAGCATGATCACGCGCGTGCGCGGCGAGGCGCGCGTCAGCCGACGCGTCGCTTCCACGCCGTCGAGCCCCGGCATCACCAAGTCCATCAGCGCCACGTCAGGCGCGTGCTCGGCGGCCAGCCGGACCGCCTCCTCCCCCGAGGCCGCCTCCGCGACGACGACGATGTCCGGTTCCGTCTCCAGGAAGGCCCGCACCCCCTGGCGCACCAGCGCATGGTCGTCGACGAGCAAGACCGTCAGCTCCTCGCCCACCGCTCCTCCTCCTTCCAGGTATGCAGCGTCGCCGCGCATGGGCAGACGCAGGAGACCCGCGTGCCGCGGCCCGGCGCGCTGTGGAGGGTCACCCGGCCGCCGACCTGCGCCAGGCGCGCCCGCATGCTCTCCAGGCCGAAGCCGGGCGCCGTCGTCCCGGGCGTGAAGCCGCGCCCATCGTCGACGATGTCCAGCGTAATGTTGGCCTCGCCCCAGGCGAGGCCAACCTCCGCCGCGTTCGCCCCACTGTGCCGCGCCACGTTGGCAAGCGCCTCCTGCGTCACGCGCAAGAGCGATTGCTCGACCGCGGGGTCGGTCGTGCGCTCGTCGCCCACCCGCACCGTGAGCGCGATGCCCGTTTGTTGGGTCCAGGTCGTCGCGTGCGCCCGCAGCGCCGCCGCCAGTCCCCGTCCGTCCAGCGCCGGTGGCCGCAACGCGTGGATCAGCGCAACGAGCTCCCGCTGCGTGCCGCGCACCAGCGCGTCCGCCTGCGCCAGGTGCGCCTCCGCCGCCGCTTGATCATGGCCCAACAGCTTGCGAGCCGCCCCGACCTGCATCGCGGTGGCGAAGACCTGCTGCTTGACGGCATCGTGCAGGTCGCGCGCGAGGCGGCCCCGCGCCTCGAGCGCCGCGAGGTCCTCGCGCGCCTGGAGCAGAGCGCGCACCTCTTCAGCCATCCGGTTGAGGTCCCGCGCCAGGCGGCCGAGTTCGTCGGCGGAGGTATCCGTCGCGCGGGCGCCGAAGTCGCCCTGACCCCAGGCGCGGGCGGCCCGGCTGAGCCGTTGGAGGCGCCGCGTGAGACCGGCCGCGGTCAGGAAGCCGAAGAGCGTCCCCATGGCCCCGGCGCCGAGCGTCAGGATGAGCGCGCTCTGCACGACCTCACTGGCTACCAGACGCGTCCAGCTTGGGGCGCGCGCCAGGCGGATGACGACGCCCCGCACGCGCCCGGCCGCGTCGAACACCGGGGCCGCGGCCAGCACACGCCCGTCAGCCGTCCGCCCGGCCAGCCTCACGGGGTCGCGCACGCCGGCCAGCGCCGCCGCGAGGGGCGCCGCGGCGCCGGCGAGGCGCGTGTCGTCAAAGCATGCGCCGACGACGACGCCAGCCAGGGGCGGGAGGGTGGCGAGCAGGCGCCCCCGCGCGTCGACGACCAGCAGCGCGCCCTCCGTCGTCCCGATGCCACCGGTGACGTCGGCATTGTCCTGCGTGGCCTCGCCGACGGCGATCCCGCCCAGCGCCTGCCACAAGCCCGCGGCATCCGGGGGGGTGTGGGCGAGGGCGGGGCGCAACCGCGGCGCGGTCGTCCGGGCCAGGTCCGCGGCGAGCGCGGGTGGCTGCAACCGCGCTTGCGCGGCGGCAACCTGCGCCACGACGCTGAGCACGTCGAAGACGAGCACCGCGGCGACGGTCACCAGCGTGTAGCCCAGCGTGAGCTGCCAGCGCAGTCGCCAGGGCGCGCGCGCCAGCCCGCGCACCCGCGCCCATCGCATCCACTCGTCACGCACCGGTCTGTGCCCTCCTCCCCACGCGACACGCGCGCCGCGTCCCACCCTCGACGCGCGCCGTGCGCCGTGCGCCGTACGCTCTGCGCGCCGGATAGGCGATCCGCTATCCGCTGTCCTTCCTGCAGCATAGCCCATCAGGGGAGCGTGCGCATCGGTCCCGAGGCGGAGCGGGCCTCAGCCCGCGGACGGACGGCGGCCGGTCCAGGCAGCTGGTCGAGGCCCCGTCTCACGGCGTATCAGGCCCGCGGCGACCCGTCGCGTCGCGTCCGGTCGTCGCGACGGCCGTGCGGGGCGGCGACCGTGGTCCGTCTGCGGACCTACACACAATCCGCCGCGCGCCCGATGCGCGCGGCCACAGCGGGCCGTATGCTGATCGTGTGCCCCCAGGGTCGCCGCGCGGAGCGCTGGGGCCGCGATGAGGAGTAGCGTCAGGGCATGGGCCGGGCCGCCCCAGGCCTGTCTGCGCGACGCTCATAACAAAGAAACAGAGAGACAAGTAGAGTAGAAAGGTAGGCGTCTATCCATGCAACGCACGTTGATCGTCCTCAGCCTCGTCGCGGCGCTCCTCGGGAGCGTCGCCGCCCCCCCACGTGCGGTCCATGTCACGGCCGCGACGACGGCCGCGCCCGTCGCCAGCGCTCCCCTCACGCGTCCGGCGTTCCTCGATCGCACGCGCTTCCTGCTGCACGCGGGCGTGGCGTTCTTCATCGTCCACCACGAGTATAAGCGCTATCGGGAGGGCTACTTCCGCGCCGGAACACCGGGGCGCGTCCGCCACATCGTCGTGGCCGCCGCCGCGCTGGCCTTCGCTTATCACGAGGCGCACGTCGCGTACCGCATCGCGGAGGGGAGCCACAGCCGCACGCTGCACGCTCTGGCCGCGCCCTTCGCCGCGCTCTCCGGGGGCCTGTCCACGGTGATCGCCCGGCTCCAGGGCGGGCGGCTCACCCCGTCCGACTTCTCCGGCCTCAACGGTGCGACGGGCCGGATCAACAGCACGGCCAGCAGCACCGGATTTGGCGCTATCCCCGATCGCTCTATCGCCCTCCCAGCGGGCGCGTAATGGCGTCGGTCCCCGCGCTCGGTACGGCGGCTACGGCGGCCCGATGCCGCCGTAGCCGCCGTACCGAGCGCCCCCACCAGGGCGAGCGCGCGCGTCACAGCAGTACTCGCCGGTCGGTGATCAGACGGACGCCGCGTTCACGGCGTCATGAAGGAGATGAGACCAATGCGCTGTCTCTCAGTGCGACCACCCATGGATGCCGTAGACGTATGATGCCACCTCTTGACCTCCCTTCACTGCCTAGAGGAGCCTCGATCTGGTTCACTGCCCACGAGAGGAGACGCGGCGCCACGCTGGTGGTCACCGCGCTGTTCCTGTGCCTGCTCGTGGCGGGGTGCGGAGACGCGCCACGGGCCCCGGTGGCAACGAAGGCGCCGACGTTCACGACCACCCGCTTCGATCCGCGCAACTTCGGCGCTTCTCCTACCCGCCCGAACACATGGTGGCCGCTGATCCCCGGCCGCCAGTGGGTCCGCGACGGTACCACTCTTGTCGGTCACCGGCCCGTGCCGCATCGTATCATCGCCACGGTCACGAACGTCTGGAGAGTGGTCAATGGGGTGCGCGCCGTCGCCATTTTCGATCAGGATATCGACGCGGGACAAATCTCCCAGGAATCGCTCGACTACCTGGCCCAGGACAGGCAGGGCAACGTGTGGGTCGTCGGCGCGTATACCGAGCTGTACGATGGCGGCCGCTTCGTGACCAGCCAGGACGCCTGGCTCGCCGGTGTCGGTGGGGGACAGGCCGGCATCTTGATGCCTGCGAATCCCCTCACACGCCGCACGCCGTGGTCGATCGCGCGACCGCCTGCTGCCGATGCCGACGCCGCGGAGGTTGTGCAGCGCAGCGCATCGAAATGTGTCCCCTACGGCTGCTTCAAGAACGTGCTCGTCATTCGTGAGGGCAAAGCATCCAGACTCGACAACGAGTTTAAGTACTACGCGCCTGGCGTCGGGCTGATCTTCAACCTCCCCCGGTCGATGAGCGTGCATAAAGACCACGAGGCCGTGGTCAATGTCACACAGCTCAGCCCACGCGGGCTGGCCGACATAAGCGCCGAAGCGCTCAAACTCGACACGCATGCGCGCACGACGAAGCCGTCGGTCTTCGCGCGGTCCGCGGCGCTGGTGCGCGTCCCATGACCCTGCGTGCCGAGGGCGCCAGCCCCATGACCCTGCGTGCGGAGACCGCGGTCCCGCTGCTCCAGCTAGACCACGTCTTCAAGACCTATCGGACGGGAGGCGCGACGAGGCCCGTGCTCACCGCGGCCGCGTTCGAGCTACGCCGCGGTGAGACAACCAGCCTCGTGGGCGCCTCCGGGAGCGGCAAGTCGACGTTGCTCTCGCTGATCGCCGGGCTGCTCCGTCCCGACGCCGGGCGGATCGTGTTTGACGGGCGGGACATCGGTCAGCTCGACGATGCCGCGCGCGCGCGTCTACGGGCGAACCGTATCGGCGTTGTCCTGCAGAGCGGCAACCTGATCCCGTTCCTGAGCGCGGTGGAGAACGTGGAGCTGGCCATGGGCCTGGCCGGTGGGCGTCGGGTCGCGCGACGCGCCAGGGATCTCCTCTCCGAGGTCGGGCTGGGGCGCCGCCTCCACCATCTGCCCAGGCGGTTGTCGGGCGGCGAGGCCCAGCGCGTCTCGCTGGCCATGGCCCTGGCCAACGAGCCCGATCTGCTCCTCGCCGACGAAGTGGCGGGCGCGCTGGACTCCGTGACGGCCGCGCAGGTCGTCGGCCTCATCTTCGCCGCGTCGCGCGAGCGCGGGCTCACGGTGCTGTTCGTGACCCACAGCGGTGAGCTCGCCGCGCGCGCCCAGCGACGTCTGCGGTTGGCGGATGGTCAGGTTGGTCCGACATGAGTACGGTTGCCGGCGTCAGAGCCGACGCGGTGTCAATGCGCTACCCCACGCCGGATGGGGTCGTATCCGCCCTCGACGAGGTCACATTCGAGCTTGAGCCGGGCGATAGCCTCGCCATCATGGGCCCGAGCGGCTGCGGCAAGTCGACCCTGCTCGGGCTGATCGGTGGCCTGGATGTTCCAACCGATGGCCGCATTTGGGTAGGCAAGCGGGAAATCTCGCGCCTGTCGGAGGGGCAGCGCACGCGCCTGCGCCGTGAGACCATCGGCTTTATCTTCCAGGCAGACAACCTGCTACCGTTTCTGACGGTCGTCGAAAACGTCGCGGTGCGGCTCGCGCTCCACGGGGACCGGCACGGCTATGAGCGCTGTCTCGAGGCGCTCGCGCTCCTCGGGGTCGGGGACCAGGCAGGGAAGTTGCCCGATCAGCTCTCGGGCGGACAGCGCCAGCGGGTCGCCGTCGCGCGCGCGCTCATCGGCCGTCCGCGCGTCATCCTGGCCGATGAGCCGACGGGAGCGCTTGATGCCCACAATGCAAGGGCGGTTCTCGACCTCCTACTCGACGCCCAGCGCGAACTAGGCGCCACGCTCATTGTCGTCACGCACGACCCCCACGTGGCGCGTCAATTAGACCAGCGGCTCACTCTACGGGATGGGCGCCTGGTGGAGGAGAGGCATTCCAGCCATGCTCGTTAAGTACGTCTGGCGTGACCTGGCGCGCAACCCGCGCCGTACCCTCGCCTCGCTCATCGGCGTGGTGCTTGGCGTCGGTCTCTTCTCCGCTGTCCTCTTCTTCATCGACGGCTCCGGCGCCTCGATGACGGCGCGGGCGATCGCGCCCCTGGCCCTCGATATGCAGCGGGTGGTGACCTCCCCACTCGGCGATGACCTGCGGTTCACCGAGCGGGTGGCGCACGTGGGGCCGCTCCGTCCCGGTCAGACGACGGGCGTGATCCTCACCGTGACGAACGACAGCGCCGTGCCGGCCAATGAGGTCGTCATCCGCGACGTGCCGCCGGCGCCGCTGGCCTACGTCCGTGGGACGGCCACGCTGGGTGGGCGGCCACTGCCCGACCCAGCCGAAGGCAGCCCGCTGGCGCAGGGCGCGGCCCAAACCGGCCTTACGATCGGGACCATCGCGCCCGGGGCGACGGTGCGGCTGACCTACGTGGCGCGCGTGGATACACTCGTTCGGGCGCCGGCCGCGCTCCCCCTGCAGGGGACAATCTCCACGCGCGAGCAGGTGGTACCGCGTCCGGCCAATACCCCCCCGCGGGCAACGCTCGAACAGCTGGCAGCACGCGTGTCGCGACTTCCGGGCGTGGCAGCAGCCGACCCCCTGGCGTTCGTAGACCTTCCAGTGGGCTCTCTGCGGGGTGGTGGCGCGAGCGTCGGCGACACCGTTCGCCTGTTCGCCTTCGACCGCCGCTATCAGCAACACTACCCGTCGATCCGCCTCGTCGCCGGCGCGTTTCAACAGGGCGCGGCGCTCTTGAGCGCCGAGGCTGCCCGCGCCACCGGCGCCAGGCCCGGCGCCACGGTGCAACTGCGCCTGCCCGGAGCCTCGGCTCCCCTCGTCCTCCCGGTGAGCGGCATCACCGACCTGTCGCGCGCCAACCCGCTGTTCTACAGCCGCCAATCAAACAATCTCGAAGACTTCGTGTACGTCCCCAACGCGGTTGTCATCGATCCGGCCGTGTTCAGGCGGGTGGTCATCCCGGCCTACCGTGCCGCCAGGGCGGGGCAGGTAGTCAATAAGAGCCTCCCCTTCCTCGAGCTCGACATCCTCGTCCAGCGCTCCCGGTTGCACTCCGACCCGGCGACCGCTCTGATGCAGATGCAGGCCAGCGCGCAGGCAATCAACCGCATCGCGCCCAACCAGGACTACCTGATCGACAACATCTCGAATACGCTACAGGTCGCACGGGACGATGCGGCCGTCGCCAAGAGGATGTTCGTCTTCCTCGGCCTGCCGGGCGCCCTGCTGGCAGCGTTCCTGGCCGCCTACGCCGGGAGCATCCTTGCCAGCGCGCAGCGTCGCGAACAGGCAAACCTGCGCATCCGCGGCGCGCACCGCGCTCACCTGCTGCGCATGCTCGTCTACCGGACGCTTGCCCTCGCCGGCGCCGGCTCCGCCCTGGGATGTGCGCTCGGCCTGCTGTCGGTCCTGGTCGTGCTTGGGCCGAGCACCCTGTTCACGGCGGAGCCGGCCGAGCTGGGTGTCTCCGCGCTGGTCGCCCTGGGCATCGGTGTCCTGGTGACGGCGCTGGCCCTGTACGTCCCGGCGCATCACTCACTGAGCCGGGAGATCGGTGGGGAGCGTGGAGAGATGGTCGTGTCCCCGCTTCCTGCCTGGCGGAGGCTGCGGCTCGACGTCGTCCTCGTGGCGGCGACCGCCGTGGCCGAGGTCGTGGCGTTTCGGGCCGGCGCGTTCGATGCCCCCGCGGGCTCTGTCTACAACGGGCAGGCTGTGTCGCTGCCCTCGCATCTGCTGCTTGCGCCGCTGGCTGCCTGGGTCGGGGGCATGCTGCTGTCGGTGCGCCTGTTCCAGACGCTCGCCTCGCGGGTCCCCATCACCGCCCCACCGGCGTTTGGACCACTGCTGCGCGGCATCTTGGCGCGCACGCTACGGAGGCGCTCGTGGGCGCTCGCCGGCGGCGTGGTGGCCCTTGGCATGGTCGTCGCCGTCGGGACGAGCCTGGCGCTGTTCGCCGCCACGTATGATGCCGCCAAGGCGGCCGACGCCCGCTTCTTCGTCGGCTCCGACATCCGCGTGACACCGAGCGTCCTGAGCACCCGCGGCCATCCACCCAGTCTGGCCGCGCGGTTCACGGGCGCAGGGGTGACCGCCGCCACGCCGGTGGTGTACACGCTCGGAAACGCGATCCTGATCAGCGCCTTCACCGAGGATCGCACCAGTCTCGCGGCGGTCGACCCCGCGACGTTCGGACGGGTCGCGGCGCTGTCGGACTCATTCTTCGTCGGCGCCTCCGCCACCGGCGCGCTCAAGGCCCTCGGGGCTGATCCGCGAGGGGTCCTGCTGGAGTCCGGCACGGCCGATCATTTCAAGATCCAGGAGGGTGACCGCGTGCAGGTCGTCTTCGCCCGCGGCACGACGCGGCAGGTGACGGTAACACTGCGCGTCCTGGGCCTCTTCGACCGCCTTCCCGGCTTTGTCCAGGGAGCGAACCTCGTCGTCAATCTCGGCTTCTACGAGCAAGCGACCGGCGCGAACACGACCGACTTCTTCCTGCTGCGGAGCGCCGAGCCCGGCCACGACGGTCTCGCGCGCGCCCTGGCGTCCCTGCGCTCCGGCCCGGCCAGGGCCGATCGGTTGACCATCGACACGACCGAGACCACGATCAACAAGGATCAGTCGAGCTTGACGGCGCTCAACATCCATGGCCTGCTCAGCCTGGATTCGTTCTTCACGCTCCTCATGGCCGCGGCCGGGGTCGGGATCTTCGTCTTTGGCCTGTTGCTGCAGCGTCGCCGCGAGTACGTGACGCTGTCCGCGCAGGGCATGTCGACGCGTGAGATCCGGGTTCTGGTCATCGGCGAGTCGATGGTCGTCGCCGCCTGTGGATTGGTGGCGGGCGTGGTCATCGGCGCCGGCATGGCTGCGCTGCTGGTGCATGTCCTGCAGCCGCTGTTCGTCCTCCACCCCGTCTTTACGCTGGCGGTGCGCGACATCGCGCTGCTGGCCGGCCTGGCGCTGGGGGCGACGGTCGCCGCGGCGCTCGCCGCCACCGCGCTGCTCCGGCGCCTGAAACCAACCGAACTCCTGCGCGAGGAATAGGTTCAGCGTCTCCAGCGCCTCTTTGCGCGGATCGCGTACCCCTTGGAGCAACGCGAACGGAGCAACGCGAGGCGAATCGTGACCAAGGAGATCGTCGAAGCAGCCCGCAAGAGTCTGGTTATCGGGCCGCTCTCGCATCACAGATTGCGCCATTTATCTCTGAAACGTGTCCGCCATCTATCGCTGAAGATGACACTGCCGGTGCTGCCGGTCGCCAACTGGGCACGGAGGGCCATTCACAGCGGCTATTGGTGCGTCGCGCGAGGCAGCGGCCAGCCGCCCATCGTGACCTATCCGCTGTCTTACCCAAACCTCACGGGCGCGTTCTATGGCTATGACGCTCCCGACCACGCGCCCGACGTGATTGCCCCTGAGCGCGGTTGCGTACGCTGCTCCAATCGCTCCGACCAACCTGGCATGCGCTCGCTGGTCACGGGTATACTGTGGGCGGCGACGGGCCTGATCGCGCACCGGGCACAGATCTACGTGCTACGGAAGCGCGACGTGCCGGCCTTGTACGCGCGGCATATCGGCGGCGAGTGGGCCAACCTGCTCGAAGAATTGTATCGACGCTGCCGAGGGGAGTGGCACTGCGCGATCCCATTAGAACTGGCCCAACGGGTTCACCTGCGCACTACGCGCCCGCGTGCTGGGATTCGAGAATCATGTGCTGGCACAGTACAGAAAGAGCTTGCCCGACATATTGCAGGCCGACGACGACAACGACAGGTTCTGCGCCCTGCGCTTCCTGCAGCTCAAGCCGTTCCGCGACGATGACGTGATCGTCGCTCTACAAAAGCTGCGTGTGGGTGAGAACGCCGAGGTGCGACGGGGAACGGAAGAAATGCTCAAGGTGATTGAGAGGCAAGACAATCAAGACCACTGAGAGCCACACGGTCGGCTAAAATTGTGTTACAGTCTAGCTACGACAACGGTTCCTGCGCGGGACCGATTGGTATCCCCAGGCCGCATCGCGGTCAATTGTGTTGCGCGGAGAGGAGATAATGGATATGGCCACCGAGCGTATTCAGCGCCCAGACGAGCGCGACACACTCACGGCCGCGGAGGAGGTGAGCATCGAACGAGCGCGCGCCGATGTGGAAGCTGGGCGTGTCTATAGCAACGTGACGACGGAGGCGCTCACGGCGTTCGGCCACCTCGACAACGCCG
>JAABUX010003360.1_pt1 | contig 21292 bp, 20 predicted proteins | sample 5561851 | NCBI WGS metagenome assembly JAABUX01 (sample SAMN10711883, study PRJNA513361) | rock metagenome | isolation source: Antarctica rocks | place: Antarctica: Victoria Land, Richard Nunatak red sandstone | collected 2016-01-03 | reverse complement strand
GCTTCTCGGGAGTGATGGAGGGGATCGACATGGGAAGGCTCCGTCCGGGAGTTCGGGTTTCCCGCCACTATCGCCGATCGTCCCATTGTGTACAAAGATTCCACCAACTTTCGTGACGCTCACCGGTCAAAGATGCCCCGCCGCCCGCTACCGCAGGGGGTCCGGGGATGATAGGGTCCGTTCAGGCCCGCAATCGCCCGATCCTCGGAGGCTCCATGACGAGACGCCCCGCCGAATCGATCTTGTGCCTCCTGGCCCTGGTGGCGCCCCCGACTACGACCTTCGCCCAGGAGCCGGGTTACGACCTGGTCATCCGCAACGGGCGGGTGGTCGACGGGACCGGCAACCCGTGGTCGCACGGCGACCTGGCGATCCGGGGCGACCGGATCGCGGCCGTCGGGCAGGTCCCGGCCGATGCCCCGACGCGGCGGACGATCGACGCCTCGGGCCTGGTCGTCGCCCCCGGCTTCATCGATGCCCACTCGCACTCCGACTGGGTCCTCTTCGAAGACGGCGACGCCCCGAGCAAGGTCCGGCAGGGGGTGACCACCGACGTCCTCGGCGAGGATCGCTCGGGCGGTCCCCACCGTGGGAAGCTCCCCCCCCGGGTCGTCCGGGTCAAGGGCGAAGAGGTCCGCCTGGCCTCGCTCGGCGACTACTTCGACGCCCTGGGGCGGTCGGGCATCGCCATCAACGTGGCGAGCTACGTCGGGCTGGGCAACGTGTGGGGCGGCGTCATGGGCGAATCGTTCGACCGCCCCTCACCGGCCCAGTTGGAGGAGATGGAGGCGATCCTCGACGAGGCGATGCGCGACGGGGCGCTGGGGCTCTCGACGATGCTGGCAGCCCCCCAGGAGATGGTAGCGACCACCGACGACCTCGTGACGCTCGGCCGCGTCGTGGCCCGCCGAGGCGGGACCTTCGCCTCGCACATCCGAAGCGAGGGGGGCGACGTGCTCCGGGCGATCCGAGAGGCGATCGAGGTGGGCCAGCGTTCCGGCGCGAGGGTCGAGATCACTCACCTGAAGATCGCCGACCAGGCCCTCTGGGGCCGGATGGCCGAGGTGGTCGCGATGATCGAGGCCGCCCGCGACCGGGACGTCGACGTCCAGGCCAACGTCTACCCCTATACCCGGGGTAACAACGACCTGGCGACCATCCTCCCTCCCTGGGCCCACGAGGGGGGCCGCTTCGCGATGCTCGCCCGATTGAGAGATCCCTCCTTGCGCGATCGCATGAGGCGTGAGATCCGCGCGGGCTTGCCCGGCTGGTACAACCATTACCTGGCCGTCGGCGGCGACTGGTCGCGGATGCTCCTCAGCGCCGACCTCGGCCCGAAGAACGACCGTTACGAAGGGCAGGCCATGGACGCCGTCCTCCGTCGGCGGTCCGAGGGCCGGACCCCGCCCCCCGACCCGCTCGACGAGATGTTCGACTTCCTGCTGGAGGAGGGCGGCTCGATCCCGACCATCTACGCCCACCACACCGAGGAGGACATGAACCTGGCCCTACGCCAGCCCTGGTGTTCGGTCGGCTCCGACGGCTCCGCCCTCTCGATCGAGGGCCCCCTGCGTCGCGGGCATCCGCACCCCAGAAATTTCGGCACGTTCCCTCGCGTCCTGGGCCTCTACGTCCGCGAGAAGCACCTGCTGACCCTGGAGGAAGCCGTGCGGAAGATGACCTCGCTGAACGCGGCGAAACTCGGCCTGCGCGACCGAGGCGTGCTGCGGGCCGGGGCGTGGGCCGACGTGACCCTATTCGACCCGGCCCGGGTCATCGATCGGTCGACCTACGAGGAACCGTTCCGCTACGGCGAAGGGGTCGAATACGTCGTCGTCAACGGCCGGATCGTGCTCGATCACGGGTCGCCGACCGGCGACCGCCCGGGCCGGGCCCTGAGTCGAGGTCGTTGATCCGGGACACCCCGCGGCTGCCCCTCACTCCAAACCTCGGGACGTGCGTCATCGGACGATCGGTTCGTCGCCGATCATGACGATGTTCAAGAGGAAACCACCAGGCACGAGCAGAGCGAGCGACGACGCACAGCAGAGATGGTCGGGCCTGCGTCATGAATCCTGTATGGCTTCAAGGAGCGGCTTGTGAGGCGCAGGTCCGCCCCTTGACCTGCTGACGTGGAGCCGGCTCATCACCGAGAGCCACCGACCCTGATCGTCCATTCCCACACCTCCAGGCGATCACGCTCCCGACCCGCTCGACGGAGATCGACTTTGGAGGGGGGTGGTGTCTATGCCTACGCATACACCTCGTTGACCGCCGACATGCGTCCCGATGTGGCGTCCTACGACAAGGCAATCGTCAAGCAGCGGGACCTTGATTCGGTCCATAAACGTCGGAAGCCGCATCATAGAAGCGGCTTCCGGACGTTCGGCATCGGATAGCGATTCATCAGCGGAGGAGGTGGGATTCGAACCCACGGAACCCTTGCGGGTTCACCGGTTTTCGAGACCGGCCCTTTCGACCACTCAGGCACCCCTCCGAGGAGTGTTCGTCGCGGACGGACGTCGCTCCTGGAAAAATTCCGACAGGATCGCCCCGCATCGCTCGGCCAAGATCCCGGGAGTGATCCGGACTCGGTGATTGAGGCGAGGATCATCGACCAGGCGATAGAGGCTCCGACAAGCTCCCGCCTGGGGATCGGCGGCCCCGTAGACCAGGCGGTCGATCCGGGCCTGGCCGATCGCCCCGGCGCACATGGGGCAAGGCTCCAGGGTCGCATAGATCGTGCAGCCGTCGAGCCTCCAGGAGCCGAGAGAGCGTCCGGCGAGGGTCAGAGCCAGCCGTTCGGCGTGGGCCGTGGGGTCGGCGAGGGCTTCTCTCAGGTTATAAGCCTGGGAGAGGATTCGACCGTCCCGGACGACCAGGGCACCGACCGGGACCTCGCCCGCCAGGAGCGCCTCGTGGGCCAGATCCAGGGCCAGACGCATCATCGCTTCGTCTTGCGATTCGGGATCGCAGCGGGCGGTGAGGGGGCGGGCCATGACAGGTCCAATCGCTTCGCGGAGCGATCTCCGACCGGTCCGAGGATAACCGGAGGGTGGGGGTTCGGCAAGGGACTTTGCCCGTCCGGCCGGCCATTTTCGCGGCGACCGACGTGAGTCCACCGGGCGTCGCCTCAGAACTGGTCGTGGCCGATCGCCTCGCCGTCGGCGCGAGCGGCCAGGAGGCGGAAGATTCGAGGATTGACCGTCGCCTTGATGAAGCGGACCGAGCCGTCGCCGAGGGCGAAGTTCGCGCCCTGGGGATGGGAGCTGCCGAAGCCGCCGACGAAATTGGGGTTCGGGCCCCTCGGCAAGCCGGCCGCCTCGGCGGGGGACGGGTCGGTCAGCGGGTCGACCGGCGAGGTGGCGACATAGGCGCTCATGTCGACGGAATCGATCCGGGTCCGGTTCAGGGACGTGCCCGTGTTGCGGAGGGTGGCGCGGGTGCCCGAGGCCCAGCCCAGCTCGTCGCCCCCCGGCATCTTCTCGCCCAGGAAGAGGGTATTGCCCAGGCCATCCTCGACCTCATCCAGGCGGACGTGGCTGTTGAGGAAGAAGACGCCGGTGTTGCCCGCGTCGATCGGGGCCTCGACGTCGTTGTGGCAGGCCGCATAGCTCGTCGGGGCAGGTTCGGTGATCCCCATCAAGGGCGAGATCCCCGGGGAGACCCCGAAGGGGTTACGCCGATTGACGCTCGAAGGGCAGAGGAGGACGCCGAGCGAGACGCCGCGAGCCGTGATATTATTCGCGGCGTAGACGCCGACGTCGAAGTCGAGGTGGCGATAGACGTTCTTCTGTTCGAGAAAAGGGAGGATCTGGGCGATCCAGCCGAAGTGGTAGCCGGCGGGGGAGTCGACGACCGGGCCGGTGGGATTGACCACCCCAGGGGGCAGGACCTGGTGGGAAGACTCGTAATTTCCCAGGGCCAGGCCGAGCTGGAGCAGGTTGTTCGCGCACTGGGCCTTGCGGGCGGCCTCGCGGGACGACTGCACGGCGGGGAGCAACAGCGAGATCAGGACGGCGATGATCGCGACGACCACGGCCAGCTCGATCATCGTGAAACCGGCTCTGGGTCGTCTCATGGCAAAGTCCCCGGGATTCATCGCGGGTCAATACTTGTCGGCACTGATGAGGTCGCCATCGGCGCGGTTGCCGAGGAGCTGGAAGACCTTGGGGTTGATGCTCGACTTGAGGAACTTGACGCTGCCGTCGCCGAAGCCGAAGTTCGAGCCGCCCGGATGCTTGCTCCCGAAGCCGCCCACGGGATCGGGCGGGGCCTCGCCCGGTTTGGTCGCGGCCGTGCCGGCGGTCGCGGCGACGTCGTCCGCTTCGTCGGTCGCCCCCGAGGCCGACAGGAGCGGCCGGAAGGCCCCGTTGATCGCCGAGCCGGTGTTGCGGAGGGTGGCGCGGGTGCCCGAGGCCCAGCCCAGCTCGGTCGGGTCGGTGGGCTTCTCGCCGAAGAAGATCGTCTGCGAGGTGCCGTCCTCGACGTCCTCGTAGCGGACCCGGCTGTTGAGGAAGAAGACGCCGGTGTTCTTGACGTCGATGGGGGCCTCGACGTCGTTGTGGCAGGCCGCGTAGTGAGTGAGCGCGGGGTCGCCCCAGGCGGGCGTGGCGGTGGTCGAGGTCATCCGCTCCGACCCACCGGCGGAGGGGCAGAGCAGGACCTTCATCAGCACGGCGCGGGCGGTGCCGTTCTCGGGCTGGTAGACGCCCGCGTTGAAGTCGAGGTGGCGATAGACCGGCTTCTGGTCGAGATAGGGCAGGAGCTGCGCGAGCCAGTTGAAATGGTAGCCGCTGGACGTGTTGCGGATCGGCCCGGTGGGGTTGACGACCCCCGAAGGGAGCAGCTCGAAGGCGTTCTCGTAACTCTTCGCGGCGATCCCGATCTGCATCAGGTTGTTGACACACTGGCAGCGGCGGGCGGCCTCGCGGGCGGCCTGGACCGCCGGCAGGAGCAGGGCGACCAGGACGGCGATGATGGCGATCACCACCAAGAGCTCGATCAGCGTGAAGCCCGGGGAGCGTGGCGGACGCCGGAACATGGCGGTTTACCTCGGGTTGGGGGTGATTTCCATGAGGGTCTCCCGACTCTTCCGCGTCCGGAGGGACGAACCGGTCGGGTAGTCGGCCTGGACGCGGACCTTGCGGCGATCGGGCCGGTCGGCGACCGGCCCGACGCGGATCGCGACCGTCGCCGGGCCGCGACCGCCGAGTTCCTCGGCGGGGATCTCCCAGGTCTCGCCGGGGTAGTCGCCGGCCGTGGCGAGGCGGGCCGAGGCCCGTTCCAGCCCCGACTCCGCGAGCCAGTCGGCCTGGAGCCGACGCTCCTCGGCCCCGACCTCCGCCCGCCGGGCGAGGCCGACCTTCAGGAGCGTGAGCCCGATCACGCCGAGGATCAGCAGGGCGACCAGGACCGCGACCGAGGCCAGGCCGCGCCGCCGTGGCGAGGGGGCGGCGCGACGTCGAGGCTTCGCGAGGCGGGCGGATCTCGGGTTCATCGGTCCCTCGGGGCGAAACGCCCGTCCTTGCCGAGCGCGGCGTCGATCCGGAGGTCGCGATCGGCCGGTCCATCCGGGCCGCCGGCCGGCCGGTCGAGGATCAGGCTGACGAACGCCGTCGAGCCTTCACGGGTCAGGTCGAAGCGGACCGCCGAGCGCGCGGGGCGGCGGTAGGTCTCGCGGCGGCGGACCTTGTCCCCCTCGCGGACGGTCCGGAGGATGTCGGCGGCCCGGGCGAGATACTCGACGGACCGGCCGGCGGCGAGCCCCAGGGCCAGGCGTCCGGGCGTCCGGGCGTCCGGCTGGTCGGACGGGGTCGCGGCGTGGGCGTCGGCCCGGAAGTCGCGGGCGAGCCGGGCCATGTCGGCCGCCTGGTCGGACCCGGCGCGGACGCCGCGGTCGAGCTTCATCAGAAGGTGGATCAGCCCGCCGCAAAGCCCGAGGATCACGGCGACGACCGTGATCAAGACCAGCAGCTCGATCAGGGCGTACCCCCGAGGTTCCCGGCGACTCGCGGCGATCATGGCTTCGGCCCTCCTCGTCGATAGGCCCAGGTGACCAGGCGGACCGGCGCCTCGGGCCGTCCCGAGCGGTCGCGCCAGCGGACCTCGATCGTGATCTTCTTCCGCGCCGGGGCGTCGTCCGAGGTCGCGACCCGGGCTTCGAGGCCCGCCCCGGGGAGCGCGGCGGCCGTCGAATCGGAGAGCCGGAGCCCGGCGAGAGAGGCGGGCGTCAGCTCGTCCCAGGGCCGGGCGGCGGCCCGCTCCAGGAGGTTGGCGGCCTCGCGGACCGCCCGCTCGCGGCGGCCGACGGCCCGGCGCTCGACGGCGACCCAGGAGACGACCTGGACCGTGACGACCATCGCCGCCGCGAGCATCACCCCGCAGGCCGCCATCTCGATCAGGCCGAAGCCGCGGCGACGGCCGCGACCAGGCCCGGGACTCGATCGGTTCGCGATCATTCCGCCAGCCTCGAGATGAGCGTGGTCAAGGGCGAGAAGTAAGCCACGGCGATCAGGCAGACCAGGCCCCCGATCCCGAGCACGACCAGGACGAACAGGATCTGCGACCAGGCCTGGAGCCGATAGCCGAAGCGACGCTCGCCGGTCTCGGCCAGCTCGCGGAAGGCCCAGCCGAGGTTGCCCGCGCGGCGGGCCGACCCCAGGACGCCGACGTCGCTCGCCGAGAACAGGCCCGTCGAGTACATCGCCTCGACCCAGTCGATCCCCTGTCGGGCGTAGGCGCTGGCGTCGGCCAGTTTCCGGCGGACCCAGCGCGTGGGATACCACATGGCCAGGCAGTCCAGCGCCGGGCCGATCGGGCGGCCCGCGTCGACGGCCACCGCCAGGCAGCGGAGGATCAGGGCCGAATGGCGGCGGCGGAACAGCCGGTCGATCAGCGGGATGTTCATGTTGCCCCAGCCGACGAACACGAGGATCAGGTAGACGAAGACCGCCAGTTGCACCAGCCCGCCCAGCGGCCCGTACTGGATGAGGGCGTGCGACAACCGGACGACGTAGGTGGTGACCGTCGGCAAGCTGACGCCGAAGTCCTCGAAGATCGCCTCGAACTTGGGGAGGACGAAGTAGAGCACGAACGAGACGACGCCCTCGCCGATGCAGAGCACCCAGAAGAGGTAGGCGACGCGGGCGCCGAAGGTCCGGAGCACCGTGTCCCGCCTCGTCCTCAGCCCGACGGCCGCGCGGAGCCCGGCGGCGAGGTCGCCGGATTCCCAGCCCATCCGGATCAGGATCGGGGCTTCTTTGGAGACGACCTTGGGCAGGCTGTCGATCGCGTCGGGTAGTGTGGACCCCCGGCGGAGGAGTTCGGCCAGGGATTCGGCCCAGACCTGGAAGATCCCCGCCGACTGGTCGGAGAAGGCCGCGATCCCCGGGTCCAGGGGCATTCCCCTCCCCGCGGCCACGGTCATCACGCCGAGCAGGGCATCCTGGTAGGCGGATCGTCGCCGGTAGTGGAGGTAGATGATCGAACCGATCAAAACCGGCAGCGACGGGATGGCGAAGAAGCTGATCGTCGAGCCCGTGATCGTCATGTAGCCGATGACGAAGAAGATCCAGCCGATGAACGAGAAACGGGTCATCCGGTACGCGGCCAGGGCGCCGAAGGCGGCGATGCCCAGCCCGATGAGGACGCCCAGGAGGACCTCCTGGCCGACCCCTTCGGCCTCGTACACGCCGCGGCCGATCCACAACACGATCGCGAAATAGACCATCGCGATCATGATGTGGCGGAGGCTGAGCTGCCGGTTCGGCCTCGTCCGCGGCCGGGCCGGGTACGAGACGGTGGGGACGTCCTTCCCCGGCGGCTTTGATCGGTCGTCCCGTCCCATCGTGGTCCCTTCGTGCTCGTGCGGGGTCGCCCGGAGGTCAGCCGGCGAGGAAGCGGACGGCTGTGATCAGCGGCAGGTAGAGGCTGGCGATGGCGAAGCCGATCCACCAGAGGATCAACAGGAGCATCGCCGTCGACAGGACGCTCTCGGCGAAGCTCGCCTGCGATCGGGTCCGGGCCTCGAACATGTCGCCGGCCAGGTGGAGCGACTCCGCGAGGCCTTGGTGCCCCTCGGACCAGCCGAAGAGCTGGCCCAGCCCCGCGGGGACGCCCGGCCAGAGTCCGACGGCGACCGAGAGCGGGTTGCCGGCCGCGACCGACCGGGCCATCCGGCCGCACGCCTCCGAAAGGTCGGCGTCCTGGACGCCGGCGCCAGCCAGCTCCAAGGCTTCCGGCAGGGGCATCTCGGCCTCGATCAGCATGGCCAGGAGGTGGCAGAACTCCGTCAGGGCCGCGAGCCGGAGCAGCGGGCCGACCACGGGACAGCCGCAGGCCAGCCGCCTCCGGGCCGCCGGCGACAGCCCCAGCCGGGCCGACGCCCAGACCGCCGCCAGCGTCGCCAGGGTGTAGAGCAGGATCGCCGGCCCGTGGGCGTCGATGAACCGGGCCATGATCGTCAGGACCTCGTTCTGCCGGAACGACTTCTGGCCGAAATTGCCGAAGCCGAGGTTGGGTAGCTTGCCGACGAGGTCGTCGATCGCCCGGACCGAGAGATGGCAGATGAAGCCGACGAGCGCGACGACCAGGGCCAGGGTGAGGAGCGGGTAGGCCAAGGTCGCCCGGAACTTGCGCCGCATCTCCTGGCCGATGTTGGCCCCGCGGACGTACTCGCCGAGGACGTCCGCCAGTCGGCCCGATCGGGCGCCGGCGAGGACCAGGCCGCGGACGTGGGCCGGGAACCGGGCGCCGCCCGAGGCCAGGGCGGCGTCGAGCCCCTCGCCCGATTCGAGCCGGCGGGCGAGGTCGCGGAAGGTCGCCCGGAGCGCCGGCGAGGACAGCTCCTCGCCCGCCGCCCTCAAGCCCGAGGGGAGCGGGAGCCCGGACCGGGTCAGGGCGGCCAGTTGCTCCATCAGCTCGGCCACCTCCCGGCGCGAGATCGCCCGGAGGTCGCTCGACGGCGCCGGCTCGGCCTCGCCGAGCTTCTCGACGGTCAGGCCGTCGGCCATCAGGAGGGCCTCGACGTGGTCTCGGCCCTGGCCGTGGATCTCCCCGGTGATCCACTTCCCCTGGGGGTTGACGGCGGTGTAGCGATAGCTGGGCATCGATCGGTTCGCCTGGGGCTTCAGTGGGTCGGGACGGCCAGCTCGTCCCAGAGTGCCGAGAGCGGGACGAACAAGACCAACCCATACAGGAGGACCGTGCCGGCCCCGATCGCGATCATGAGGAACGTGGGCAGCGCCGCGCGGAGCGTGTCGGCCGTGGCTTGGGCCCTCCTCCGGTAGACGTCCGAGGCGTTCCGGAGGGCCAGGGCCAGCGTCCCCTGGCGATGCCCGGCCGTGAGCATCCAGGAGAGCAGGGGGGGGAGCGGGCCGGGCCCGGCCGCCGGCGACTCGGGGCTCGCGTCGCCGGCGCGGAGCCGATCGGCGAAGGCCCCGACCGAGCGGCGGAACGCGCGATCGCCCGAGCTGTCGGCCGCCAGGCGGACCGCCTCGTCGAGCGGGACGTGGTGCTCGACCAGGAGCGCCAGCAGCTCGGCGAAGTTGGCCGAGCGGAACTCGCCGATCATCCGCCCGATCCCCGGGATGCGGCCCGCGAGCCGGCCCGCCGCCCCGCCGTCCAGCGAGGTCGACCGCCCCGAGATCGCCCAGCCGATCGCCAGGATCAGGAGGGCGGCCGGGAAGATCGGCCCCCAGTACAGGACGGCCTCCCCCGCCTTCGCCAGCGCGACCAGCGGCCGGACCGGGGCCAGCCGGAGCGAATCGAACCCAACGACGAACTTCGGGGCGATCTGGGTCACGAAGAACAGGAAGAGGGCATAGGCCAAGAGCACGACCAGGAGCGGATAGAGCAGGGCCAGGCCCACGGCGCGGCGGGCCTCGGCATACCCCCGGGCGATGGCGGCCATCCCTTCCAGCGCCCGGGCCAGCCGACCCGATCGGAGCCCTGCCTCCACGATCGCCCGGTAGACCTCGGGCAGGCGGCCGGCCTGGCGGCCGAGCGCGGCGGGGAGCCGTTCGCCCTCGGCAAGTCGCCCGCCCAGCTCGCCCGCGATCGCCCCGAGCCGTCCGCCCAGGTCGCGGCCGGCCTCGATCAGGCCGCGTTCCAGGGGGATGCCCGCCCGGACCAGCGCCGCCATCTCGTCGTTGAGCGCGACCAGTTGATCGAGCGTGACCGACCCGCCGGATTGACCCGCCTCGCCGTTGGACACGTCCGCTCCCTGGTCACCCACCTGCCTTTTACGCTTGTCACAGGATGATAGCCGACGATGGCCGGCCCGTCGAGGGGGGCGTCCGGAATTGTCCGGGCGCGGCTCAGGGCGCGGTCGGCCCGTCGGAGAAGCCGAGGACGCGGCGGACCTCGGCGGCCGAGGTCCGGCCCGCCTCGATGGCGTCGCAGGCCCTCCGCCAGCGGCCGACCATCCCGCCGCGGAGGGCCTCGGCCTCCAGGACCCGGACGTCGGAGCGGGCGAGGATGGCGGGGCCGAGGCCGAGCCGTTCCGGTTCGAGCAGCTCCGCCAGGACCATCCGCCCCCGATAGCCCGAGCCGCCGCACTCGGCGCAACCCTCGGCCACCCGCGCGCGGGCGACCGGCAGGCCGAGCCGGTCGCGGACGTCGGCCGACTCGCGGGCGCAAGCGCAGAGGGTCCGGACGAGCCGCTGCGAGACCACCGCCAGCAGGCCGCTTCGGAGCAGGTAGGGCTCGATCCCCATGTCCGCCAGCCGGCCGATCGCGCCCGCGGCGCCCCCGGCGTGGAAGGTGCTGAGGACCAGGTGACCGGTCAGCGAGGCCTGGAACGCGACCTCGGCGGTCGGCCGGTCGCGGATCTCGCCGACGACGATCACCTCGGGATCTTGCCGCATCAGCGACCGGAGGCCCGTCTCCAGGTCGAACCCGGCCGCGACGTTGACCTGGGACTGGGTCACGCCCTCGACGGAGACCTCGATCGGGTCTTCCAGCGTGACCAGGTTCCGCCGCCCCCCGGAGGCTTCGACCAGCTCGCGGAGGCAGGCGTAGATCGTGGTCGTCTTGCCACTGCCGGCCGGCCCGGTCAGGAGGATCGCGCCCGAGGTCTCGGCGAGGACCCGGGCCAGGCCGTCGCGGATGTCGTCGGGCAGGCCGAGGTCGCCGAGCCGGAGGAAGCGGCCGGAGGCGGCGAAGAGGCGGACGACGGCCTTCTCGCCGTGGAGGGTCGGGAAGGTGCTGACCCGGACTTCCCCCTCGCCACCCGCCCCCCGGACCCGCCCCTCCTGGGGGACGTCCGAGCGATAGGTCAGCAACTCGGCGAGGACCTTGAGCCGGGCGATCACGTTCGGCGCCAGCGACGCCGGCAGGAGCCCGATCGGGCGGAGCACGCCGTCGATCCGCCAGCGCATCTCCAGGCCCGCCGGGGTCGGCAGGAGGTGGACGTCGCTCGCGGAGGCCGCGCGCGACTCGCGGAGGATCAGGTCGACCAGGTCGACGGCCGCCTTGGTGCCGTCGAGCTTGAGGTCGGCGAGGCGGAGCCGGAAGGCGTCGCCAGGCGGCATTTCCATCGCGGCTCACCCGGGCCTTGGGCCGATCGCGGCCGGATGATCTTAGGGAGCCGGCAGTCGTCGCGCCGAGATCGAGCTTACCTGCTGAGGCTCGGCAAGCTCTCGGAACCGGCCGGGCCGGTGGCGATGACGCGGGGCTTCGGGGGGATCGCGAGGTGGTCGATCACCCGGGAGACGCCCCGGGTGTCGCGGGCCAGGGTCGCCGCCTTGTCCTTGTCGTTGTCGTCGGGGACCGAGCCTTGAAGGATGACGGTCCCCTCTTCTCCCACCGAGACCTCGATCCGCGAGGCGTCGATCGCCTTGTCTTGTCGGAGCCGGGCGTCGACCTGCTGGGTCAGGCCGGTATTCCGCGCCGAGGCTCGGGCGTTGGTGATCCTGTCCTGGACGGTCGACGAGGCGTGCTGGATGCCGCTGACGACCCCGGAGAACTTCGCGGTGTAGGGATCGAGATGACCGCCGGCCCAGGCGGCCACGGCCACGCCAAACATGATCCCGGCGATCGCCCAGAGCGTCCTGCCCACCAGGCCACCTCTCCGGGGAGCCACTTTGCCGCCGTCGGTTTCGTCGGCCCGCTTCATCATCTTTGACATGGCTGTCGCTCCTCTATAAAAGACCCGAGACGTGACCCGATCGGACCTCGCGTTCGGCCGTTTCCCAGGGCGTCCGGCCCTGATCTGGTTATCGGCTCAGCGGGCGTGCGAGGTTATAGCCAAAGCTCGACGAATGGTCGAGATCGATCCGGGTCTTCGAATCGGGCGAGTCCTTCGAGCCGCCCGGGCGCGAGGAAAGACCCCGGCGGTGGCCGGGGTCTCGTCGAATACATCGGTCGATCGGGCGTCCCGCAAGCCGATCACTTGCCCTTGCGGTCATTCTTCATGACGAACATGAGTTGCTTGTCCTTGGTCTTGAACTCGGTGGGCGTCTCGCCGCCGGGCAGGGCATAGATCAGGCGGACCGTGTCGCCGTCCTTCTCGATGAGGCCCTTGGCGACGGATTCGCCGGCCCCCTTGTAGGGCGTGATCTTGCTGGTCATCACGATCTTCCAGGGGGTCGCGGCGGCGTCGATCTTGTAGGTCTGGGCGTAGACTTCCTTCTTGTCCTTGTCGAGGACCACGATCGCGTCCTCGGCGAAGCGGACGGTGGTCCCCTCGATCCGCCCGGCGGGCTCCTTCTCGCCGTACTTCTCGCCGGAGACGATCGTGTAGGCCCCGAGGAGGTCGGCGGGGGCGCCGCTGGCGTTCCGCTTGTCCTTGTCGTCGGCGAACGAGGTCGCCTGGAGCAGCAGGCAGGTCGCGAATCCGAGCGTCAGCATCGCGGAACGGTTCATGGTCGGAAATCTCCCGGGCGGATGAGCGGTCGAGGTGGGCGGGCCGGCCCCTCCCACCAGGCAAGTCCGATGCCATCGTCCGCCCGGTCCCGGTCAGCGCCGCCCGTTGGGGGCGGTGATGGCCGCGTAGAAATCCGGCCTCCGATCGCCGATCCGGTCGACCTCGTACTCGCCGGGGATGCGGACCAGCCGCTTGCGGCGGGAGACGGCGGGGTCGACCTCGGCGTAGAGGATCTCCTCGCCGTCGGGGCCGGCCTTGGCCACGATCTCGCCGTGGGGGTCGGCGATCGAACTCCGCCCGGCGAAGACGCAGCCGCGTTCCGCGCCCACCCGGTCGACGGCCATCACGTAGACGACGTTCTCGATCGCCCGGCAGGCCGGGAGGTGCTCGGCGGCCGTGATCGACTGGACGGGCCAGTTCGTCGGCAGGACGAGCACGTCGGCGCCCAGGAGGGTGAGGACACGCCCGGTCTCGGGGAACGCCCCGTCGTAGCAGATATGCATTCCGACGCGGAGTCCGTCGGCCTCGAGGACGGCCAGCGGTCGGTCGCCCGGGGTGACGTAGCGATCGACGCCCACGAACGGGAGGTGGATCTTGCGGTAGGTCCCCACCACGCCCTCCGGCCCGATCAGGACGGCGACGTTGAAGAGCCGGTCGCCGTCGCGTTCGAGGAGCCCGACGATCGCGTGGGCGTTCGCCTCCGCGCAGGCCGCGGCAATCTCCCGGGTGCAGGGGCCGGGGATCGGCTCGGCGAAGGGCATCGCCTCGGCCTTGCTCGCGAACATGTAACCGCTGAGGGCGCATTCGGGGAAGACGACGAGCCGGGCGCCTGCCGCCGTCGCCTCGCGCAACTTCGCCAGGATCGCCCGGAGGTTGGCCTCCGACTCGCCGAGGCGTGGTCCCATCTGGACGGCGGCGACCCGGACTGCGGTCGTTGCGGGCATGGCAGGGAATTCCCAGGATATTCGGGGCAGGAGCGATTCGACCGGGCGCCGAGCCGGGCAGGAGCATACCATCGGTCGACCGCACGGTTCCACCCGACTCGCCGACCGAGCCGCATGTTCGCGGGCGGTGCATCCGGCCCCCCGGTCTCCCCGGGAAACGTCCTGAGGGGCCCCTATCAACGAAGCGGTGGGCGGTCGCCGGGACGACGCCCGGCGCCGCCTTGCCTCCGGGCCGTCCGTCAGCGGAGCGGCTTGACGGCGATGTTGCGGAACTCGACGGGGTCGCCGTGGCCGGCCAGGCCGAGGAAGCCGGAGGACCGATCCTTGCCGGGGTGCGGGCTGTTGGCCATGAACTCGCCGACGGCCGAGAGGTCGGCGTCGAGGATCACGGACCCGTTGAGCTCGACCTTGATCTTCGGGCCCTTGACCGTGACCTCCTGGAAGTTCCACTCGCCGACCGGGCGGAGGAACCCGCGCTTGGCGGCGACCATCCCGTAGGCCGAGCCGTGGCACTGGCGGGGGTCGATCTTGGCATACTTGGCGGCGCCGTCGTCGAGCACCTGAAGCTCGCACATCCCGGCGTAGGCGGCGTCGCCCGAGCCCGGATAGCGGACGGCCAGGCCGTTGTTGCCGCCGGGCGGGAGCTTGAACTCGACCCGGGCGACGAAGTCGGTCAGGTCCTTGTCGTGATAGATCGTCCCGCCCGTGCCCGGCTTGCAGCGGATCGCGCCGTCGACGACCTCGTAGTTGGCGACCGGCCCGGCCCAGCCTCCGAGGGTCTTGCCGTCGAAGATCGGCTCGAACCCGGCGGGCGACTTGGAGGTGAGGATCTTGTTGGCCTCGTCGGCCGGGATCTCGCGGAGGAAGATGTTCTTCCAGCGGATCTCGCCGCCGTGGGTCTGGAGCTGGATCGGACCCCGGGCGAAGAGCGGGCTCGCGCGGTCGAAGAGATTCTCCATCGTGGCGTGGTCGACGACGAGCTTGTCGTTGAGCGTCACGGTGGTCCGGGCGCCGACCTGGGTGATCTTGAGCCGGTTCCACTCGCCGAAGGGCCTGTCGGCGAAGACCAGCGGGTCCTTGCCCGCGGCCCCCGCGCTGTTGTTCCAGAGGGCCCCCGAGCCCTTGTCGGAGCCGAGGTTCTGCTTGCCGCCTTCCTTGGTCGAGTCCCAGATCTGGACCTGGGGCGAGCCGCGGAGGTAGATCCCGCTGTCGGCCCTGGCCACGGTCTTGTAGTCGATCCGCAGCTCGATGTCGCCGTAGTCCTTGTCGGTGGTCAGGTAGGCGCCGTGGCCGTCGTTGACGAGGTCGCCGTCCTGGACGCTCCAGTGCTGCTTGGCGTCGGCCGTCCAGGCGGCAACCTGCTTGGCCTTCGCCTCCTCGGTCATCTTGGCGAGGGATCGGGGGTCGTAGTGGGGCATCCCGTGCCAGCCGTCGAGGGTCTTGCCGTCGAAGAGGGCGACGAACCCCTCGGGGGGCTTCTCGGCCTTGTCCTGGGCGGGGGCGGCCCCGATGGTGATCGTGCCCAGATTGGTCGTCTTGGTGGGCTTCTCCGCCTTGTCCTGGGCGGTGGCGGGCATGGGGGATCGGGCCGCGAGCGCGGCGAGCAGGCCGGCGGCGAGCAGGGTCGGTCGGTGGAGTCGCATGGATGGGCCCTGGTTGATGTGCGTGCGGGAAGGAGGGGCGGGGCGGGCGATCAGAGCGTCCAGCCCTTGCGGTATTCGCGGCGGAGGAAGGCGTCGGCCTCGGGGCAGCCGACGGCCTTGAGGTTCGGGGCGTCCCATTCGAGCTTGCGGCCGACGCGGAAAGCGACGTTGCCGAGGAGGATGGACTCGGTGAGGGCGCCCGAATAGTCGAAGTTGCAGGTGGTCGGTCGGCCGTCCTTGCAGGCGGCGATCCACTCGGCGTGGTGGCCGATCGACTTGGGGATCGACTTTGCCGGCGGCTCGAAGTCCTTGAAGTCGGCCTCGGGCAGGAGGACCCGGCGGCCGTAGTCGGCCAGGAGCATCCCCTTGTCGCCGACGAAGAGGACGCCGTTGCGCCAGTCGGCCGGCTTCACCTTGATCTCGTCGAGGACGGCCGGGCGGCGCTCGCCGTCGTGCCAGGTGAGGGTGACCGGGGGCCTCTCGCCGCGGGCGGGGAACTCGGAGCGGACGACCAGCCAGGTCGGCGTGGTCTCGGGGTGGACCGGCGGCCCCTGGGCCTCGACGGTGGTCGGGTGGCGGAGGTCGAGCGCCCAGAACGGGAGGTCCTGGAAGTGGCAGCCCATGTCGCCGAGGGTCCCGTTGCCGAACGCCCACCAGCGACGCCAGTTCGCCGGGAGGTACGTCGGGTTGTACGGCCGCTCGGGCGCCGGGCCGAGCCAGGTGTCCCAGTGCAACCCCTTGGGGACCGGCGGTGTGTCGGTCGGGCGTTCGCCGCCCGCCCACTTGGCGGAGCCGAGCCAGACGTGGACCTGGCGGACCGGGCCGATCGCCCCGGAGCGGACGAGCTCGACCACGCGGCGATAGTTGTCGGTGGCGTGGATCTGCGTGCCCATCTGCGTCGCGACCTTGGCCTCGGCGGCGAGCCTGGCCAGGGTCCGGGCCTCAGAGACCGAATGGCTCAGCGGCTTCTCGCAGTAGACGTGCTTGCCGAGCCGGAGCGCCATGGCGGCGGCCGGGGCGTGGGTGTGGTCGGCCGTGCTGATGACGACGGCGTCGAGACCGCCCATCTCGATCAGCTCGCGGAAGTCGGCGAAGGCCTTGGCCCCCGAGAACCGCTCCGACGCCCGGCCCAGGAGCGAGTCGTCGATGTCGCAGACGGCGACGATGTTCTCCCCCTGGACCCCCTCGATGTTCCCCAGGGCCCGGCCCGAGGTGCCGATGATCCCGATGTTCAGCCTCTCGTTGGGACCCCGGCCGCGGCCCCAGGCCCGCGGGCCGATCGCCGAGGCCGCCCCGACGGCGACCGCCCCTCGGAGGAAATCACGGCGGTTCCAGCGCTGTTGCATCGAGGCCACCTCAATGGTCGGAGGATCGTTCGCGTCCGGTCTCCGAGACTAGCGGAAGGGCGGGCCGAAGCCCAAGGAATTTCGCCGGCCCGGCGGCGAAAACCGGGGCCTTACCCTCGAAACGGCCGAGGCCGGCCCGGGCGGGGCCGGCCTCGTCGCCTTCGATCGGAATCGGACCAGCCGACATCACCAGATCTTGACCCGACGATCCGGGGCGAGCCAGAGCTTGTCGCCCTCCTTGATCCCGAACGCGCCGTGGAACTCGGGGATGTTGCGGACCACGCCGTTGCAGCGGAACTCGGCCGGCGAGTGCGGGTCGACCGCGAGCCGGCGCGTCAGCTCGGCGTCGCGGTACTTGGCCCGCCAGACCTGCGCCCAGCCGATGAAGAACCGCTGGTCGCCGGTCAGGCCGTCGAGGGTCGGCGCGGCCCCCTGGCCGAGGGCGATCCGATACGCCTTGTAGGCGATCGTCAGGCCGCCGAGGTCGCCGATGTTCTCGCCGATGGTCAGGGCGCCGTTGACGTGCTGGCCCTTGAGTTGGGCGGGCTCGAAGCCGTCGTATTGCTCGATCAGCCGCTTGGCCCGGGCGTCGAACTCCTTGCGGTCGGCGTCGGTCCACCAGTCGTTGAGGTTCCCCTCGCCGTCGTACTTCGACCCCTGGTCGTCGAACCCGTGGCCGACCTCGTGGCCGATCACGGCGCCGATCCCGCCGTAGTTGGTGGCGTCGTCGGCGTCGATGTCGAAGAAGGGGGGCCGGAGGATCGCCGCGGGGAAGACGATCTCGTTCATCCCCGGGTTGTAGTAGGCGTTCACGGTCTGCGGCGTCATGAGCCATTCCGTGCGGTCGACCGGCCGGCCGAGCTTGGCCAGGTTGCGGTCGAACTCGAAGGCGGCGGCGCGGCGGAGGTTGCCGACCACGTCGTCACGGCGGACCTCCAGGGCCGAGTAGTCGCGCCACTTGTCGGTGTAGCCGATCTTGGGCGTGAACTTGTCGAGCTTCTCCAGGGCCTTCTTCCGGGTCTCGGGGCCCATCCAGTCGAGCGAGTCGATGTCGCGGCGGTAGGCCTCGATCAGGTTGGCGACGAGCTGCTGCATCCGGGCCTTGGCGGCGGGCGGGAAATGCTTCGCCACGTAGAGCTTGCCCACCGCCTCGCCGAGCGACCCCTCGACGGTGGCGACGCCGCGCTTCCACCGCGGCTTCAATTCCTGGGCCCCGGTGAGGGTCTTGCCGTAGAAGGCGAAGTTCTCCTCGACGAAGGGCTTGCTGAGGAGCGGGGCGTTGCCGCGGAGGACGCCCCAGGTCAGCCAGGCCTTCCAGTCCGCCAGGGGGACCTCGTCGATCGCCCTCGCCATCGCCGCGAAGAAGGTCGGCTGGCGGACGACCACCTCCTCGACGCCCCGGATGCCGGCGGCTTCGAACCAGGCGGGCCACTCGAACCCCGGGGTGAGCCGGGACAGGCCGGCCAAGTTTTCCTTGTTGTAGGTCAGGATGTCGTCGCGGCTCTTGACCCGGTCCCAGTGGTCCTTGGCCAGTCGGGTCTCCAGGGCGACCACCCGATCGGCGGCGGTCGAGGGGTCGGGCAGGCCGGCCAGCTCGAACATCTTGCGGACGTGCGCCAGGTAGGCGTCGCGGATTGGCTTGAACTTCTCGACGCGATAATACGACTCGTCGGGGAGCCCGACGCCGCCCTGTTCGAGGCTGATGATGTAGCGGTCGGATCGCTTGGGGTCGGTCCCCACGAACAGCCCGAACGGCCCGTCGGTCCCCCCACGGCCGAGCCGGCCGATGGCCCGGATCAGGCCCGGCTTGTCGGCGATCGCCCCGACGGCCGCGATGTCGCCGCCGATCGGCGCGATCCCGGCCGCGTCGATCCGGGCCTCGTCCATGAAGCTGGCGTACAGGTCGCCCACCTGGGAGGCCTCGGAGCCGGCGGCCCCGCCCGACTTGACCGCCTCGTCGATGATCGCCCGGAGGTCGGCCTCGGACTGGTCGCGGAGCTGGTAGAAGGCGCCGTCGAGCGAGCGGTCGGGCGGGATCGGTGAGCTTGCCAGCCACTTGCCGTTGATGTGCCGGAACAGGTCGTCCTGCGGCCGGACGGCCGGATCGATGTAAGCCTTGTCGATCCCCGAGCGGACCTCGGCGCGGGGTTCCGCGGCCCCGAGGCCGGCGTTGGCCGCCAACGCGGCAACCGCCACGGTCGCCGTCCCCATGATCCATCGTCTCATCAGAGTCCACTCCTCGAGATGCCGGGCGATGATGATTGGCGGCGACGAAAGAAGGCCCCGAGGGGCCTTCGATAGCCGGCGACATCCGCGTCGAGTGAACGGCGACGCCGCGGAGGCCGACGAATTTCAACTTAACACCAGGTCCGAGCCGCCCGCAATCCCCGCCGTGCCGGGGACGTGCCAATGCAAATCGGCCCCAACCATGCTCGTTTCCCGAAACGTCCGGGTTGATTCGCGACGATCTGGCTTCACGAAAATCTAAGGTCTGACATAATATGCTTGTTGGAGGCGTCAAGGCATGGGCCGTTGAGGTCTCGGAGCCACGACCGTGAGCTTCGCGGCCGGATCAGGGCTGATTTGTACCCCCCCCCTTTCCCGCGAGCCGAGGTCCTCTCATGGGTTATCACTACCACGAATCGACCCACATTTCTCGCGAAAACGCCACCGCGTTACGCTCGCTGTCGGCGACCGGCGAGTTGCCGACGGATCGCTACTGGACGTCGCTCGCCCGCCAGCACGACGCCCACCCGGCCCGGTTCGACCGCGGAAATCCGGTCCTCGCGGCGCTGCTCGACCGCAACGAACTCCAGCACGAAGGCAAGCTCGCCGCGAACGCCCCGCTCCTGCCCCAGGGCGGACTCTTCGCCGAGGCCAATCGGCGACATACGCTCAACGCGGCACGTTTCGATCACTATCACCCGTTCCTCGGCGGCCTGATCGAGCTGAGGCTCCCGACCGGCGCTGCGGCCGGGCAAGGGTTGCTCTCGACGACCACGCCGGGCACTTCGGGCTCGTCGTTCCTGCCCTCATCGGGCCCGACCGGGACTTCGCACCCGGGATCGCCGGGCGACTCGCTCGGCCACTCGGGCAACAACGGGACCAGCTCCGGCGGGGCCAACTCGGGCGGGACCAGCTCCGGCGGGACCACCTCCGGTAACTTCGGCGATCCCGTTGGCGTGCCCGAGCCGACGTCGGCGGTGCTCGTCGCGATCGCCCTCGCCGTCGCCGTCATCGTCGCCAGGGTCGCCCGCCGTGCGCCGAAGCCGGCCCGGGCCGCCTTGGTTTGACGCCGCGAGGCCGATGGCCTCGCCCGAATCAGGCCTCCAGCCCTCCTCCGCGGGGACCGAGGGCTGGAGGAGGCCTGGTTCGCCTCGTCGAACGCGGTCAACCTTCTGCCGCGCGGGCCGGCTCGGTGAGTGATGCCGACGGCGGCGGTCGCTGTGCCGAGATCACCGGCGGCGGGCCGTCGCCGGTCGCGGTCAAGCCGACGACCTCAGGGCCACCATCCGGCAGGCGTCCTCGTAGGCTTGCCGGACGCGATGGAACATCCCCGCGTCGCCGCCCCGGTCCGGGTGATGCTGCATGGCCAGCTCGCGATGCCGCCGCTTGACCTCGTCCAGGGTGGCCTCGGGGCCCAAGCCCAGGAGCGCGAAGCATCCGAGCGGATCGGCCGCCGCCCGGTCGTGCCGAGCCCCCTCCGACGATCCGCCGGCCGAGCGTCCGTCGCCTTCCCGATCCGACCGCCGCCGCTCGGCCTCCGCCCGGATGCGTTCGGCGAACGCATCGCGCGCGGCCTTCGCGGCGACTTCGCGGCCCTTCCGGTACTTCGAAAACCTCCGGACACCGGCCGGAGTCGGCGGCGGCACGACCTCGCGAAGCTTGGATACGACGGCCGACCGGTCACGGGTCAGGTAGGCCCTCTCCTCGCCCCCGGCCTGTTCCCACCCATCGATGATCTGCTCGACGTCGTACCACCAGGCGGCCCGATTGAAGCCGTCGGCGATGCAACACGAACGGATCGTCGGCAACCGATCGAGGAGCGTCTGACGCGGCTTGCCGCCGCGTCGCTCCGATTGCATAGCGAGCGGCGTCCAGGCGACCCGGCCGGCCCCGAGGTGGTCGCACCGGAGCGGCTTCCAGCCCGTCCGATCCCCGTTCGGGGTCGTCGCATCGGTGAGGAACGGGCCTCCGCCCGTCCCCGCGATCGGCCGCTGCCGCCAGACGACGAACATCGAAGTGACCCTGCAAAAAGACGATCATCGTCCGAAGCCACCGCTTGCCTCGGGTCGGTCGGATCGGCGGAGCGACCTCAGACAACTCGACGAGTGTATACAATCGCGCCGAACCCGCAAAGGCCGTGGCTCATGAGCGGGGATCGGTGCCCGCCTATGCGCGAGGTCGGCCGGTGCGAATCATACCCTCGGAGAGCCTATCGAGGATCTGCACCACGGAGGCCATCATGGATTTCCCGATCGGTGAGTTCAT
>JAABUX010003359.1_pt1 | contig 21292 bp, 26 predicted proteins | sample 5561851 | NCBI WGS metagenome assembly JAABUX01 (sample SAMN10711883, study PRJNA513361) | rock metagenome | isolation source: Antarctica rocks | place: Antarctica: Victoria Land, Richard Nunatak red sandstone | collected 2016-01-03 | reverse complement strand
TATTCTAGCCTAAAAGTCCTAAATATAGAAAATCCGGATTTAAGGCCTTAAATCCGTGATTTTCCTCTAGCGCCGGGAAGAAACGGGAAGCTCGCTAGAGCTATAGCGGCTACGTCGTCAACGCTAGCGTAATATAGGTTTTAAATATAGTTAATTCACGTAATTTATCACCGCGTAGAGTTCCCCCCCCTAGCCTAGCCCCGTTTCTTATACCTATATTACGCCTATAATTAATTCTCCTACTAAGTATTAGTACTAATTAATTAATAGGACTTAATACCTTATAAGAATTACCTAGTTAATACTAGCCTAGTATAGTTATATTATAACTAATTAGTAGGACTTATCTCCTATTAGTCCTATTACCTAGTATTTCTAAAAGTTATTAAATCTAGCTAAATACGCCTTTTCCAACTTATAGTATTATTCCTAGCCCCAGGGCTGACATATAAGCGCGCCTGTCATGTGCGTATTTTCCGCATTTTTCTGTATTATTCTACGTTCCCAGTTTGCCGATAAAGTATTAACCCGAAGTATTAACCCGACTTACTAAGACTTTTTTCCCTAGTAATATTTTCTATTTTTAGTAGTATTTCTTACTATACTTTCTATTATTTTTTCTATAATTATTATTATTACTACCTACGTAATTCTTTAAAAGTAAATAAGGTAATATAAAAAAGTAATATATACCCCTATAAAGATAAAGACTATAATATTAATAATATTTTCTATTTATAGTAATATTTCTTACTATATATAGGATTTACTATCATATTATTAATTATTATTATTATTATTACCTAGGTAATTCTAAAAAGTAAATATAGTAATATAAAAAGGTAATATATACCCCTAGGAAACTAAGGGGGGTATTTAAATTCTAATTAAAAAAAATCTAATTTTAGAATAGAGGTAATTCTAGAAAAAAATTAGTATCCCTTACTATTTTATTAGGGGCTTGGCGTCTTAGTAATACCTTAGCGAGTCGGGTTAGTCTAACCTAACTCGCTAAGGTACTAAGGGCTTTTCGGGTTAATACTAGAAGTAGGTATTAAGTATTCAGGTTAGTACCTAAACTAGTACTAAGTATTCAGGTCGGTACTAATTTATAGTACTAAAACCCGACTTAACAGTTAGTCTAGTTTAGGATTAAGTAATTAGTAGTACCTCTTAAAGCTACTAAGTAAAAGAACTTATATATAGTTAGTATAATACTACTTATAGCTAATTATAAGCTAACCTATAATTAAATTATTATTACATTCGATTTACTTACCTTAGTACCTTAGACGTACTATTAATTAGCTAGTAAGCTAGTCGCTAAGCCTATTTAAGCTAGTAAAGCTAACTAGGTAATAGGAAGGTAGTATATCTAAGTATAAAACCCTATAATTTTATTAGATATCCTATTTTCTAGTAATATACTATATAAATTTTTTACTTATTAATAAAATTCATTAATATTTAACTTTATAATATAATAGTATAGAATTCTACTATATAAATACTAGCTATATTAATACTTTAATTATACTCTTACTTCTTCTAATTCTAACTAGCCTACTTCTAGCCTAATCCGCTTATAATAACCCATTTATAACGCTATTACTATCTATTAACTCTAATTTCTAAAAATCCTAGTAGCTAGCTAGTAATAATAATAATAATAGGGTAGCTTATTTTTCTAGTAGTTAGTAGATTAGATAGGGTATCTAAGCTACTAAAGTAGGCTTATTTAATAGGTAATAGACTTAATATAAGTAAACTTAGTATTATAGTAGTTTAGTAGGAGCGGTTATAAAGTAAATAGGGTGTAATAGGAGCCTATTAATATACTATTAGCTTATTTCGCTTAATTAGGGTTCTTTATATATATGCCTTACTCTATTTATACCCCGTAGTAAATAATACTAATATTATTAATATACTATTAATAATAAGGAGTTTACCAGTAAAGAAATAAATATTTACGCTTAGACGTGTTACTACCCGGCTGCGCAGTCAGTATCGCTAACCCGAAGGGGCTTAGCGCCCGGCTTGGAATACGACTGAGGGACTGAGGCAACGATTTACCCTATCGGCCTGTAATGTTGCTTCTAAAAATCGCTGTTCTCCATTGATGAACACCCTGTCCATGCTTTGGATCTGTCTCGCTCGCTTCTCGGCTCTCCCATAGTCGCTCAAGCCGCTGATAGTAAGTACACTGACCTCTAGTTATCTTCCACTACCGCTTCGATAAGACTTCCAGCCGCAGCCTCCTTGGTCCAGATACCAACAACTTTCAGGCCAACAGACCCTAACAATTCCCGCCAGTGCGCCTCCGTGCGCTCACAGGTGGTCAGAACGGCCATCATGATCCAGTCGAGGGAGGTGATCTGCCAAGAGGCTTTGGTATCCGGTACTATGTTTTCGTTGATGAGAATCTTGCTGTATCCTTTCTTCATGACCGATTTGATCTGTTCCAAAATTACGCGGCAGCGATCGTCCTCCCAATCGTGGAGGACGGAATGCATATAGTACGCTTTCGCACCTATTGGCCACGGAAATTAGCTATCTATGCAGAGGTCTGATAGTGATGTGGATGATCCAACCTTTGACCGGTTGTGGTGTAAAGAAATCATGGACCATGGCCTCAATGCCTGTACCGCTTTCTTTGACTTGGGCAATAACTGCGTCTTGATCCTGGAGAATCAGACGTCCTGAGATATGTGGATGCTTATCCTTGAACTCTCGAAGATCGTGACCCATGCCTCCTCCGACATCGACAAGAAGTACTTCCTCATTTGGTACCCCCTGAAGCCGTTCGAGTATAGGATAGAAGCCTTCGTCCATCCATTTGGGTCTTCCTTCATTGTATGCTGACATGTGCTCCTGGAAAGCCTGGGCTACGCTTGGATGGGCGTTCAGCCATTCAAACAACGAAGACTTGGTATCCAGGGCGTACTGGAACGGGCCATGGAGAGCGTCATCTGGGTTTCGATAGTCGTGCGATGCGAGGTAGCTTGGTATTTTCACGAGAGAAGGTTGTATGCAATCAAAACTGGAAGCCTGTCACAGCGGTTCTTCATCGAGATGCAAAGAAGGAGGGTAAAGAACGAGAAGTACCAGTAAACCACTCCACCTTCGTATTTCGGTTCAGCGAGAGCCTGGGAGAAGTGCGTGGGGCCGAACATATCCTTGTCGATCTCTTTGATCACTGATGTACTGGCAAGGTGCCGCATTATACGCCCTAAAGCGAGAGTCTTCAGATTGCGATCCATATCTTCGAAATCTGATGAATTTCACGACGACTCACCGACAAGACGAGGGTCGGCTTTAGCCATGGAAGCAAGTTGGCTGCACGTTTTCCCCGTGCCTCCATTTTCTGCTAGTAGTTTGAATATGCCTAGGTCGATCGCTAGTCTTGTAGCAGTATTCCTCGTAGGCTATCACCATAAATAAAGACTAGCGTCCTCGACGACAAGAACAAGAATCGCGCTTACTTCTTCCCAGTACATCCTCAAAGTTGACTCAATTGGGGTTTCGAGAGTAGCAATGAGAGAACGAGCTTTCGCTATCATTGCCGCGCGTGTTCCATTTGCAGAGAGCCAATTTTTCTCTCTGTAGGCGGCCAGGTCGTCCAACAGAGTGGACACTTGCTCACTCTGCCAAGATGTCATATCGGGTGAGGACATATTGAGAATCAAATTGGGCAAAAGAATGCGATTTTGAAGCTTTCAGTCAAGACCGCTAAAGGTGGATACTGATGTGATATGTAAAACCTTGTAGCATTGCTGGTTGTGGGCGTGTGAAGTAGGGGTATGCTCAATATATATACGTATCACGTACTGGAGAGGCTATGGTAACGCCACCGAAGTAAACACGACAGGCACACGGTCACTCCCCTACTCATCCTTCGGTCCAACTCTAGCTCCAATTGATTGGCTGAGGTTCCGTACCGGTAACAGTGCGCTGTCTTGAAGGATCGGAAGGAAGCATTGATTGTCTAGCGGCCAACAGGATCGAGCCACCAAAAGTCTCGATTTGGCGCTAGATCTATCGGGAGCAGAGCCCCCGGGACTTTTGGGCTAGCTCCCGGGGTTATGCATACACTTGGGTGCGGTTTCCGGGGTGACTCTCCTGCGCGCTCTCTGGGAAATTGGCGTGCCACCGTGCTTCTTGTTAGCGCCAAATCAAGTCTACCACTTCAAAGGAGATTTTCCATACCTAGACCAGATGGAGAACCCTACCAACATCCATTTCTTCATTTCCCCTACTATTATAGGTTCCCTGCTACCTATCAATCTTTCCCTCCACGTCAAGAGACAGAATCTGAGTGGCATGCGTCCCAACTATACGTTGCAAGAACCTGATCCATGATAGGGGTGGAAAATCTGGTTAGTTTCTGTATCTGGTTTAGGGTTCAAATAATTTTGTCCACGACATGCATAATCTTTGTTCGCGGTCAAGATTCATAAGAAAATGGGTTCGATTCCTGTTGGCGCTTGTGTCTTTTTTCTGATCTTATCAGGACCCAAAAGGCCTGCATGTCGCTAACCAGGAGCGGCTAAGGAGTATCTTCACAAGTACTTCTTTCCACTAATCGGCGACTTTCAAAAGGGTCCGAAGGTGGGGACAATCCTCATCAGCGGGGAAAGCTCGAAATGCCATCATTGTTCACATTGTCATATGAAACAAACGTCTTACCGCTGTCATACAGCCGAATTAAGGGCACTACGTCGACAACTTGCGATAAGTCGTGAAATTACCAGCGATCGTGTAGTAAAAAGTCGCGATGTTTGACGCACTTACTCTCCGCGGGCGCAGCGCCGTCCTCGCGATCACATTTATCATTTTCTCCTTTCTTTGCCTTGTGGTTCTTACGATATATAGGCTGTACCTGAGTCCGATCGCAAAGTTTCCAGGACCGAAGTTGGCTGCGGCAACTTACCTGTTCGAAGGGTACTATGACGTCGTCAAAAGGGGCAAATATACCTTCAAGATCAGAGACCTGCATGCTGAATACGGTCAGTCTCACGAGAACTGTCTCCTTGATGTATGAGCCGCAGCAACGCCGCTAAGCCAAGTTACCCAGGACCGATTATTCGAATCAGCCCTACCGAACTCCACATAAATGATCCCGACTATTACGACAGTCTTTATAACCGGGAAGGCAAGTGGGAGAAGAACCCCTTCTACGTGAATTCGTTCGGCAACACCACCTCCGGATTCGGAACTGTCGACCATGATCTTCACCGTATGCGGCGAGCCGCCATCAACCCCTTCTTCTCAAAGCAGAAGGTGGCAGCATTGCAACCCGTCATACAACGGTTGGTCGACAAACTTTGCGCCAAGTTTGAAAATTGCAGAGGCACCGACGAGGTGGTACCGCTAGAGTGCGCTTTTGATGCGTTCACTATGGATGTTATCACCGAGTATTCTCTTAATACGTGCTTCGGCTATCTCGATCATCCCGGGTGGAGTAGCGACTTCCGCGAATTAGAACGAGCATTCGGAGAGATGGGCTACTTGCAGAAGATGTTTCCGCCTCTGCTCGACATCATGCAAAAGCTGCCTGACAGAGTGGTTCTTTGGATGGACCCAAAGTCGAAATTGTTACTTGATTTCTTCAAGAACTGCTATGCGATTGCGGAAAAGATGGTGAGTGAGACCGACGGCAAGAAGTACGAGGAAAAGTTGCACCCGACCATCTTCTACGAGATCATTCACTCGGACTTGCCGCCGCCGGAGAAGATGCCGAAACGGTTGGAAGGAGAGGCAGCGGCCATTCTTGGTGCCGGCGCAGTCACCACGGCGTGGACGCTCACTGTAGCGATGTACCACCTGACAGTTCAGCCAGAGAAACTGGAAAGGCTTCGAGCCGAGATCAGATCGATAATGCCGGATCCTTACGAGCCCGCAACTCTACAGCAGCTCGAACGACTCCCATATCTGACATCTGTGATCAAGGAAAGTCTGCGACTTAGTAATGGCGTATCTACTCGTCTTGCTCGTGTCGCGCCCGATCGTAGTATCTATTTTCGTGACTGGGAGATTCCAAAGGGGACGCCGGTAGGCATGACGTCCACATTGATTCACCAGAACCCCGAGATCTACCCGCAGCCGTTAGAGTTCATGCCCGAGCGTTGGCTCGATCCAAACAGAAGGCAGCAACTGGAATTGTATCTTGTTCCATTTTCAAGAGGCTCCAGACAGTGTGCTGGCATCAAGTAAGTTTTGTCCCACAATCCAGTCTTGAGATATGCTTGTCCGAGGCCGGATTGGAGACCTTATACCAACGGTAATAGTCTCGCCTGGGCAGAGCTGTATATCATGATGGCTTCGATCTGTACAAGATTCACTCTGGAATTGTATCAGACGACCAGGGAAGATGTGGATATCTACAGCGATATGCTCATTGCCGAGCCAAAGAGGTATGCGAACGGTGTGAGATTCCGGATTAAGTGAGTATTCGGATTGCTGCAAAGATAGGCGACACCGAAGTAAATTCTTGCGAGATACTTTCATTCATGCTAATATGAGCTGGAGTGCATTGCAACGGTGTCTGTACAATTGGTATCTGTGAACTTCGTGTGAATTTCAAACATGTTGCTAATTGTACGATGACTTGAACTTTCATATAACAGTCCCGCATTAGGAACCTACGCTGTGAACACTGATATCAGCAGCTCCGTAAGAACTAGTACGCCAGGTCAACCTCCTTCCCTACGTTTGGTAGCTCTGTGTCACGTAACTGATATGTGAATATACTGAAGCATCAATACTCACCGGCGACCCGACATGGAATCCAGCTTCTCGACTCTGGCTAATGCCGCTTCCGCCGTCGCGGTGTGATTACTTCCTCATTCAACTGGGCGATGTCCAAATACATGCACTTTCTTTTCATGTCGTCCGACAGTTCCATATCCCACTCCGTCCCAGATGGGGTGACCAGCAGGATCCGAGTGTGACATCTCGACGAGGCCAATGTCTCGAGCAACCTCTGGATGAATCTCGGGGCTTTGCCGCTACAGACTGCCCGGTCGATTCGGTCTAGGATGATGTTCGTCACCTCAAACTCCTCGAGGACCATCACTAACGTTTGGCAAACAAATTTGAGGTCCCTAGACCAAGAATCCATCTTCAGCCTCCGATGAAGTTCATCGAACCACCTGCGGTCGCGCAATATTTGTGACTTGAGTTGCAACAACTGAAATATCACACTCCCAACAATCTCCTGTATGGGAACTCCGTATGGCATTGAATGTTGGCGCTGCGATAGATGAAAGATTACTTGCTGTCCCTCAAGCTGTAACCTATCCACGAGGCCTGGCACGGTGTGCGACAGCCAGCACAGTCCAGTGTGGTGTGTTGTTGTGTCGCCACTGATACGAAGGATGCAGGAGTGCTCGCTCATCCGCCATTTTAGATATTCTTCCATTCCCTCGAGGTCCGACAATGGGTTTTGGCCATCTGCACTCCCAAAAGTTTGTGCTAGCAAACCTCGATATGACGCCAGCTGCGCGCTGTGTGTATCATCTTCCGTCCATGTTGGCACTAGCAGGATCCGTAGGTCATTCAGACGTGAATTAATCTCATTCCGTTGTATTGCTGCCATGGAGACATCATGAGTGATCTGTTTGCTCTAAGAGTCCGACGCTTTACCTTGTACCTCCAACTCAACCGTTTCCGCAGTTGATTTGACAGTCTTCACATCTTTTTGGACGACTAGAACCTCGCTCTTGACGACTAAGACATTGCTTTGCATATCTGAGCCAGATCAGATTGTATGAGTGGTAGCTTATGGATAATACCTTACCCCTCTGCTTCTCTTCTATATCTAACGGTATATTAGCTTGGATCAGCCACAGATATGCAATTCCGAAGGGTATATGATATACTCTGTATTTGATTTTGCATATCCCGTACCCTTTCATTCAACTTGATAACTACTTCCTCTTTTACCTCGTTGATCTTGCGAGTTATATCCCCCACGTCGATCATTTGGCTCACTTGCGGTCGGCTGATTGCGTGCCACAGTCTTCCTATCCTCTGGTCAGTTCAAGAATAAGAGGCTGGCTCAACAAAGCGGACGTACGATATCCGGAGCGTTGATAGTATTTCACAGAATCTCGGAGGAAGTGCATAACTTTGGTATATACTTCGGCAACAAGGAATTCCACTTTGTTGACGGGTATAGCTCACGAGACGCCTTCATCCTCGGAAGATCTGAATGTAGTACATCCATTGCGTCCTCGATGCGTTTTTCCTGACGACTCTTGTTCACAGCGATCTAATGTTCTATTGTTAACGAACATCTTAGGACGCTGGGTGCGATCATACGATGAGAAACACGGACAAGGTACCATACGCTAGACCCCCGTACTGCTGGTCTGCACCTTTCACCACTTCCACAATGCCAGAATAACTTTCCAAAAACCCCGAAAATTTCGTTGCGAAGTTCTGGACGTGTCTCGACGCTTTCGATCTATTCTTGACCCACTTGTTTCTTTGATCTTCCCCATCCCCAAGTAGCTCTTGTACAATTCGTTCGAGTTGTTGAAGCTCTCTGACAGAGAAATATTCATACTCGTTCCTGGATGCATGCTGACGTGTTTTCATGACGAATTCATCCTGTGTATCTAGAATCACTTTGGCCGGCTCTATCGACTCACTATGACCATGAGCATCGATTTGGGCTTTAGTATACGAGAACTTTACCTATGCATGCCTTCCTGGTACCAACCGATACCCGGCCCATGGTTCTGGAGAACCCTTTGCTCCATCATTCATCGATTGAAAGCTAGATGTCTTGAGGCGCTTAAGATCTGGACGTAGCTTCGATAGGATACTCTGTGTTGTAGATTGCTCCTTGACGTGGCGGATCGGATTTTTGACGGGAAGTTTCGCTTCAGCATACATAAAGAAATCACCTCCAACTGCCGGCACGCCGACGTCAGGACGCTCCGCAATATTCAAGATCTTTCTAAGGCTATCGTCTAATGCAAAAGAAATCATACACGTTCATTTGTGCGAGATCTTCGTGACAGCGAATCTGAAGGGGAAATCAAGCACGTTCGCAACGTTGTAATCCGGCGTGGGCTTGGGCATGCTCCGCCTCATGCAGTATGCAGCCAGCCTTGGAACCAGCTTTATGGAATAGCCTCAACCCAGGCTTCGTTATACTTCAGCACACCATTGACATCCATCAGGGGAACGCCAAGCCGGAATACATCCGCTTTCGTACGTGGCCCAACGACAGCTGCAGCCTTCGATACGGAGAAGAATTCAGCTCATGTGTGTTTCCGAGGCATTCCTGCTTCATGTCGGTCGGAATGTCTAAACTGTATCTTAAGCCTGTGTTATAGAAGAGTCGAAACACTGCTAGAGAAAGTTGCATGAATTAGCCTATTCTACATTGAATCTACACACGCTAGGACTGGAAACTGCGACCTGTCCCAAGGAACAGTACAATCTGATATCCTCTGATGCACTCAGCCCCCCTTGAACGGCATGTGGACGGATTGTTACATCATTCCGCCTGATGACCTGCCACATATGGTCTTCTCCTCCGAGCTGAAGTCAGTAAGCAGGAGCAATATGGTATCGGCCCTTATAGCCAAAAGTTTTTCTACCGTGTCGCCGAATTGGAAGGCTCGATTGCAATCTTATCACCTTGTATACTTGATCACATCCGCGAACCGCATATCGTTTGCCGATGCAGTCGGACCTCCAGCCTCTGGCTTTCACGACCATAAGACATCCGACAAGCATGGAAAAGTCAAGTATAAATGGCACTAATCAATCGTCAGACCAGGCCACGCCATCGTTTGATGAGCATATCAGCAACCAAATCGAGGAATGCGATCACGTCACACAAGTCAAGGTTTCGAAAGTGGCAACCTTAGAGCAACGCTATATCGCGCTTTTGGAGAAGAGAATAGCTTGTTTGGAGGAAGCGGTGGAAAGTCAAGGCTCAGAAGTGTTGGTAAGCGCTAAATTGACCTCTAATATTCTTTATCGCTTGGACCGCCATGATGTTCGTTGATAAAGCTGCGCAAGGGGTTTTCAATTGATCGAGTATTGACCACATATATGTATGGGCTTATAAGCAGACCTTCTGATATCATTCTACTAGGACTTCCAACGAAAGAAGAATAAAGACAAGGATGAGGAAGATCGAGAAGGTCATAAGAATCAGCGACGAGAAGACAAGAAGGAAACAGCAGATAGCAAGGAACAACCAAGTAACAAGGACACCAATACAAAGGAATTGAAACCCTCCGATGGTGAAGTGCTTGTCGAGAACATTGCCGAGCCCAACAAGTCACATCAAGATGCAGATATCATTAGAGCTGCGACAGATCACAGCACCCAAACCAATTCAACCGAGAAAGCTCAAGAACAGAGCAGAATTCGTTTTACGGAGTTTCGATACATTGATGGTGAAATCGTGGTCACTGACGCCAACGCTCACGAGGCTGTAGCCGATACGAAGCGAGAAAACTTCGATTATGCCTTCGCTTGGTCTCGAATCTTCGACAAGGAGAACAGATACTCTAAAACACGAGTGGGGATCCTCTCCGAGCCATTGGCCGACCTTTTGAAGGAAAATCTCAGTCACCACCTGAAATTCCCCCATCACGAAAAAGATATCAGTTTTTTTTCGCCCTTTGAAGTCCTTGTGCACAATTGGACAAAACTTCTAGGTGTAGCAGAACCCTGTTCTGGTCCCAATGCCAAGCAGAACATCGCGAGGGATGATTTAAAGCAGCTGATGAAGCAAATTTCTACCTCTACCGAATTATCGCAGTATTTTCAAGACTTTGAACCAGCTCTGATGCCTAAGACCGTCACCTTCACATTTTTGTGGACAATCTTCCCGCCTGGCTGTCTTATTTACTCAACACCTGTCATGCAAAAGGATCAAATCTGGGTTCTCCAGGGTTTCGACGAAGAAGAGCATGACGATTCCAAGAAGAGGTTCACGCTTACTTGTTGGGCTTACGACTGGAACGGTGAAACCTTCAATCGTGTGCCGTACGAATTACACATCGACTCATTCAGCGGCACTAAGTCTATCGACACGCTAGAGTGTTACCCATTGGAGCACCACCATGATGTCAAGGCGATACGTACTCGTCTGATTCAAAGGGGGAAGAAATATCGTGATCTATGTATTCGTAAGAGCGGGTCTCAAATGTTCGACTACAATGGTAACAGTATTGAGGATCAACAGGGCATCACTCGGCAGGAAACCAGCAGCAGGGTATGTGGGGTGAAGGACGAAATGACTCTAATTTGCTTTGGAGAGCAATTCGCTGATAGCCAATCATAGGAAATCACCAATCGTTCGTCCGTCTTGGGTTCGAGTGGAGAAAAAACCGCGTCCGAGAGAGCAATATCACCAAAGGTACCAAGCACTGGTACAAAATGAAGAGATATTAAGTACTAATAGCTCGATTCAGTTCAAGGGTCATGTCATTATAGACTTTTTTTCTTACAACCAGTATGTTGCCGGCGGAGGCCGGATGGGAATTAAGCTGCCGGTGCAACCCTACATATTCTGTACTTGCGCAACTTGTATCGAGAACGAGGCTTTGACAGGCACTACTCGGTATCATTACGACCGCGTCGATGAGAATAAAGAGTTCACCGAAGAACAATACCTTATATGCCCTCCGCGAGTCCTCGGATTTTTCATGGTCAGGAAGACGTGGGCCCAACTACTCGTTGAGGATGTTGCATATCTTGGAAAGAATGACGGAGATGCATTCAATAAACATTTCTTAGAACGTCAGCAAAAGACTTTGATAAGGTCTTTGGTCAGTAGACATGGGGAAGAGTCAGAGAGCAGCGAAGGCGGTTCACAACAGGTGGAAGACATCATCGAAGGAAAGGGAAAAGGCGTCGTCATCCTGTTGCATGGTACTTGGATTCTGTGATCCGAATGTCATCAATGTCTCTGACGATTCGCAGGTCCGCCTGGTGTAGGCAAAACGCTCACAGCTGGTGGGTTTCAGATCGTGACTTGGAATGACTCAACCCCTGGCTTATACTTGGCTTAGAAAGCGTCGCTCAAATAACAAATAAACCGCTGTTTGCGGTCAGTGTCGCAGACATTGGCCTAAAGCCCGCCGAAGTGGAGGCCAACCTGAGTCAGCTCTTCAATCTTGCGAGTATATGGAAAGCAATATTACTATTGTAAGTCTATATGCCAAGATCAATGGCAGGAGTTCATTCCGTGATTATAGCGACGAGGCCGACGTGTTTTTGGACGCTCGCGACAAGAGTGATATGGAGCGGAACGCTCTGGTTTCAGGTAACGACGTGTTACCCGTCCCCAAGCTCCGGCTAACAATTCCGTACCAGTCCTACTCCGCGTCATGGAGTACTACGAAGGGATCCTCATCCTCACAACCAACCGCATCAAGACATTCGACGTCGCCGTCCAATCCCGTGTCAATCTCGCCATCCGATATCAGGACCTATCGGTCGAAGACCGCAAAAAGATCTTCAGAAACTTCTAAAATCAGCTCACGACGGAAAATTGCAGGGAACTGAAGTCCATCAAAGAATACATGGATGACTTTGACGAAGAGCTCAATGGCCGCCAGATTCGCAATGTGTTTTCCTCTGCGATGGCGCTGGCAAGGGCACGCGAGGAGAAAGTATGTCTCAAGGACTTCAAGGATGTCGTGAAGGTCACGCGAGAGTTTCAGAAATATCTCATGGAGGAATCTGTAAAGGCACGCCAGCGTATGGAATGAGAGACATTCGGAAAAAAATAGCCGGGTTGAGGTAAGCGGGTTGTTTGCAATGCAAATACTGAAGTTTTCCATCATGAACCAACTCCCAACTTTCTGTTACCAAATCACCATGATATCAAGGCGTAGAAAGATCAATCACTCCGCTTATCGACTCCACCTACAGCTCGAGCCCTACATCCCCCACTCAACTTAATTACCGTATTTCACCCACCCTTCACCACCACCTTTCCGACCCGAACCCAGCAGAACAAAGACCCACCTGCTACAACAAACCCCCTCTTCATCCTCCAATAAAGCGATCGTAATCTCGGCTTGAGACGGGAATATCACCGTACTCATACCATCATTCTGCATCCCAATCTTCCTCACGACCAGCTCCATTGGAAGAACAAACCACCGAAGGCTTAACCTAGCCGCCTAACCATAACGGACAACATGCCAGCAGAAAACCCAGAAAACCCAAAAGTCTGATCACTACTTTTGAATCCCAACCACAGAGCTGAGACAATGTCGGCGTATACCATAACTCTCAACATCATAACACGAGCTCACAGAGTGTATCGCCCATTCCCCCTTGAAGTATCTTACTACCATACACAACGGATCATATCACTAATCCAGTAGCCATATCACTTTTGCTTTGTCAACGTCAGATATATATAATATAGACTCATGTATCAGGAAGAAAAGCGCGCGCGGCCCCGAGTGCAAATGCCTAAAGACTCGAGTAGATAACCTATACCTGAGCGGAAACACGATGATGTGGGGTGAATATGAATACCACGGTCGTTAATCACTGGTTTGGTGAGGTAACACATTTTCGCACCCGGCCGCAAGTTTTCGAGCTACCGAATTGAAGCATCATTGTAATATCACGGGGCAGAGAAGCTGAGCCTACATCATAAGCTACGGAATGTATTTTACCGTAGGATATCAGAGTGGGACTTTTCTTCACGGTGAAAGAAAGCTACAGGGTCGTGAAGCTATCGGATTTCCCCATACAGAGTTCGACAATCCATAATGCTCAAGCACTTTCCGTCTTCAAATCTCGCCTCGCATCTTTAGTCCCCGTACCATAACTCATCGCCATCCTCTCAAGCATATGCTCCTCCACCGTCTTCAAAGGCGCCGCACCAGGACCAGCCGTAGTCCCAGCCGCCCCATCAAGGAACGAAACCCCCTCTACAGGCTTCAGTGTCGCATCCAAGCATCCCTCAAAAAAGTACACAACGCTGTACCTCTCCCGCTCAGGCCGCTTACACACGACGCGATGAATACTGCTCTTGTACGCGTTCCCAGTGACGATACTGAGCATATCCCCAATATTGACGACGTACGCGTCAGGATTGGGCTCGATGGGTCGCCATACGCCCTCGCCTTTCGCCGTCGTGTCCAGGACTTCCAGGCCTGGGTTCTCGTCCTGGAGGAGGAGGGTGATGGCGCCGAAGTCTGTGTGCGCCGAGGCTCCGTATTGCGGCTTGTTGGTGTTGGAGCCGGAGTGGGAGGCTGAGGGGTAGTGCAGGAGGCGGAGCGGGCAGGCGGAGAACGTGTTTGCGTGAGCGAGGTCGTGCACAACGGGTGGTATGTGGAGTTTGCCGTTGGTGTCACCGTTGCTGGTAGCAATACCGTTGCCGTCGCTGGTGGTATTAGTGTCCGGAGCAAGCGTCGCACCGACTATTTCCAGTATCTTGAGGGCCAGATCACTGACAGCCTTGTAGTATTGTTCACAGGGGGTCTGGAAATCGGCCGTTGGGAGTAAGTCCTTGTTAGGCCAGACGTTGGGCCCCATGAAAAAGCGGCCATGCAAAGGGTCGGAGGGAGGGACGTCGTCGCCAACGTAGTAGCCCTGGTATATGCTTCAGTAATCGTCGGCAGAGCAAAAGTTGCTGACGGTTCATGAATAAGAGATGAAGACGAATGTGCAACCCTGCCCGAGACGACGTTAAGAGCATTGAGATGAGCACGCAGTCTTTATTGATGAAAAGCCTCGATGACTGAAATGGGGAAAACTCTTTCCTTACTTTTCGTAACGAACGCGAAAATATTGCATGTAGATCAATCTCAAGTAACGCACAGAGCGGATGCTGCTACTGCCATAGTCTTGCTACTATTTGATCAGGGATTGAGGGGTGCGTACGAGGAAATCATCAGACGAAGCAGGAACAGTGTACGGAGAGACAAAGTCTTAGAAATATATCAAAGCACCAGAAATTGGCTCCTGTCATGCACGCTTACCTCCTTCAGATCCGGCTCAACACCTTCCTCATAAGACTGGCTCGCCAAGACATCATAGCCACGATGTCCGACCGTCTTCGAAGAATCCAGCTTCTTCTTCTCATCCAGCGGCAGAGCGAAATAGTTATGAGCGGCGTCGAAGATGCCCTGCTGTATGTACTTGGGGATACCGTGGCCGACGATCTGGAAGAATCCTGTCGAGATGCAGGCGGCGCGGACATCGTCGATGATTTCGTTGGCGGCGGGAGATGCAGGATCGGCGAGGTAGGGCGCTACGTTGATTGTGGGGACTTGGAATGTGGTCTGGTGCTGGGTAGCGGTAGGCATGGCTGAGGAGGTCTCAACAGGTTAGGTTGCGCTGTATTGGTGGATATATTGGGTTGCTGTAATGGGAAATTGGTCGAAGAATGTTTTTCGAGTTGGGCTGGGAGGCTGTCAATATGGTCTTTGTCCGTACTCTAGTACCTGGTCTCAGTTAAGGTCTCTATGGGTGTGGACTTTCGCGCAGACTTATCCGTGACCTTGAAGGCCAGAGGGTACACTATGGGTTACGTTAGCACCGCACATTCATAGAATTATGTCCAGCTTGAACGCTCGCACCGTACCGAACCTCTCATCGTGAATCTTCAGGCTGTTCGAGCACGTCTATATTGAGATTTACGATCATGTAGAGTCAACGGCCATCATCTCACTGGCCAGATTTTCATTCGTTGCTTTAGCGCTGTGGAGGGCCTTGCTACTCGGGTCCCCAACTATACCGCATTGAATCTCACGTTTTGTACTAGCGTGAGATAGCACAAAACGTGAGAATCTGCGCACTATGCACCAGGCACGCGCAAGCCCTCATGGACAGCTATGTCAAAGAGTCCAGATCCTCAAGCATTGTAGGCGAAACGGAGATAAATCGGACTGTGGTGTATGTCCATCCTCCGGCAAACCATGGGAAGGTGCAAGATTAGCATATTATCGCTGCGAAGCTGCCGAGTCGGAACAGGAAGGGTTGCCTCTAGATGTAGTATAAGAGGAAGAGATGGCTTTCCCATGCGTCAGATAGTAAGAGTTTCAGGCACCTGATTCGACCTTGTCATGAACACAATCCAGGTTCTGATGCTCGTGATGGTCTTATTTTTATCGAAAGAAAGAACCACATATTGGCGTAGCAGCCTACTACCGCTAAATGCACAACATGAAAGATGAGACCTACAAAGAAATTGAATTAAGAGAAATCCAGACCCAATATTTCGGTCTTCTTTCATGGCTTCATCGTCCACTTACACAAGTTCCAAGAACCTTGCAAGCCTGAAAGAGTCTCTTCCACGGGACGAGCAGCAGTGGGAGATCGTAGAGAAAACTGCACATGTCATGCGAGGCGGCGGAAGCTGATGTGATAAGATATCACCAGCTTATGTATCAGAAACCTGATCGGTTGACGGATGAATGCTATACCATAAGTATTAGTATGGAAATGGTAGAGGACTTGTCGGCACTCAAGCGGCCTTGCTCGGGAAAGTAAACGAACTCAGCTCCCTCGGATTTCAAGCTCGACTTACCAACAGCATACACCACCCTTGTCTTCCCAACTCAGTTGTAGTGTCCATTTCCCAAACGACTCAACCACTCATTCCCCCAAAACCTCAACCCTCTTCCACATCGCCACATGCTCAATCCCCTCCTCCCACCACCTCCCCATCCCCTCATCCAACTCAAACCCCAAGGACTTATACCAGCCCTCAACGCTCTTCTGCGCATGCGCAAGCAACAAGCCCTTCCACTCGCCCAAACCTGTATCCCGCACCATCTTCCCCCCATTCCTCCCAGCAAAGCTAAGTGCAGCATTGACAAGGATCTTGCCATACCCTCTTCCTCTGCAAGGAGCAACCGTAGCCAAGCGTCCAATCTTCACATATGGCTCGTTATGATCCCACACTTTACTACCCATGTAATCCGGTCCCTCAACCGCTTTCTCGTCATCCGCATCCGCATGTGCTTGTGCAGGCACAAGACGTATCGTAGCCGCTGGTCGTTTGGCCCCAGCGGTATGGGCATCTTCACTCCCAATGGTATTTGCTTTCTCGCTGCCGCTTCTTTCCTCACCCTCCTCATCTTCATTGTCTGCATAAAGGATCCAATGCCAACTTATCCCATCATCGACATCAATCTCCTCAGCAGCTGAACAGTGTTGTTCAAGCACAAAGACAGCGGTGCGGATGGAGAGGGCGTCGTGGAAGAGCTGGGATAGTTGAGGGTCGGCGGTGGAGGAGGAGCGCGTGTAGCTAATTTGACCGGTGGGAGAAATATGGAAGTCGTGGACGGCTTGTCCCGATGGAGAGATGAATTCTACCGTTGGTGGAGGATGAGAGGATGGCATGTTTGTATTGTATGCGATATCGCTTGGAGTTGAACTAGAAGTCGAGATGGTCGGAGGGTCAAGGTGGCCTTGTCTGTTCTGCGAAGTCTATAGCTGGGTGAATTAATGGTGGATGGAAGGATAGGATCATGATGTCTTGGGCGTAGATATGAGTCATTCTGTCATTAATATAAAATATTTGCTACGTGCCGTGTGTGGAGAAGGCGGTGGAGAGGCTTGGGATTTGTCCCGAGTATAGAATAGATCCACTCTACCTCTCCCCATCAAAGACTCGCCACTGTTCACTCATGATCAGCATCGCTATTCAGACAATGCCAACGATTTATCTAAAGTAAAAGGCTCTACAACAGATAGTGTAATATGGCTAGCAAGGTATATTAGAAATAGTGTAGATTGTTTATTGACCCAGCCAATCCTTGCAAGATGTAGAATATGAACTTAACTGCCATGATCACAATAATTCTGTAGGCGTCTTGAGGCCTCCTACATATTGCTTCTTTCCTGAGCATTGGAGTAAATGTAAGCGTCAGCGATGCTACTCATTACCATTATCGAGGTCAGTCGTCAGAGGTGACAGCAGTACATAATCTGGGACAATATTGCTTGTCAGGTATCCCGACTAGGATATATTCAAGCGTGAGTTTCCAACCTTGTCACATTGAGCTAATGATAACTTCATGCCATGCTACGTTGATTCATAACAGTCGTGAGACAAGCGTACAATTACAATGCCCCCTCCTTTTTCACACCCTCCTTCTCAACCCCAAGCCCGGTTCCTTGCCTCCGTCCTTCGATGACAGATATCAGACACTTCCCCACAGCCTCCAAATCTCCCAGCAACCCCACATGACCTCTCTCGGTCCTCACTCTACCGCCTTTGGCACACTTGTACCCTTGGGGAAGCATTGCAGCTCTTGCAAGGCAGACACCGTCGCCACTGGCGAATTGCAGGTCGTCATACGCGTCTGCTCGTTTGATGGCGTCGCGAGACGAGACTCGGGCAGCGTACACAGTAGGAGTGTTGTTCGCGTAAAGAACCGAGAAGGGAGGATAGAGATTCTCGGCGGTATAGGTGGGGTCGTAGATCATTTCAGCCTTGAAAGCTAGCGTTGCATTGAGGGTGCGAGTGAGGTAGGCCACGGCGTCAGCGAGTGGTATCGTACTTTGCTGGTTGGTGTGGTTGGAATTCGAGGGTGAAAATTGTGGGTCGAGAGCTCGGGTAGCCGAGGGATTCAATATATCATTGACCTTGGCGGATGCGATATCAGCTGCAGCAGACATCGTGTTGCTGTTGTCCTTGGGACGAGAGGTAGACGCTTTTTGGCCAAATATCGGCAGTGAAGGCATCGGAGGTAGTAGATCCGTCACCGATCCGAAAAGACTCTTGCTGTCCTGAGGATTAGCTGGTGGCAATGCAGGTGCTATACAGGGTGACCATGCATATTCTTCCCATTGGTGCACGTCGAAAAAATTGACTGGATATTCCTCTTTCGTCTCCTTGTTCACGAAACACTTGCCGTTTTCGGGCATGAGAAGGAAGGTACTCCGCATAGTAAAGTTCACCTGTGCGGTCAGAACCTTTGAGCTCAACAGCACTTCGTCGCCATTTCTTAGAGGCCCGAGTATATTGACACAATGCTGTGGGACACCAGCATATACCACCCCAGCAAATAATTCGGGTCGCTGGTTGACGACATGCCTCGTGATAAGACCACCCATACTGTGTGCAATGACTGTCGCTCCTTTCTCCTGCGCAGGCACACCTGAGGTATTACACGGTAGCTCCTGAAGATACGCAAGCAGTCTTCGACTTAGCAGATGAGGGCTCAGTCGCCAATCGTAGCCATAATCATGGACACGTAATTTCCCATCCTGCGCATTTTTGCATGTTCGGAGACGTTTCAACAAACGTCGACCCATGTCTACCGGGCCAATATGACTTAACATGCCGGAGGCAAAGATCTGATTGTGCATGTTCTCTTCATCTTCGGACTTTAATCCGACTTCGAGGTTGACCCTACGGATGTTGAGACCAACTTTGACAGGGACCCAAAGCTGTCGATGAGGAGGCTGGGCCGAACGCAAAATCGAGCCTCGATAGCCACCCATGACTACGAGATCGCCAGTAAGATTCTCGAGCGCATCGTCGAAATACGAGTGGGATGTCCTCGGCGTCTTCCCATTCGCTTCGAACGCGTCAGTATTCGAGAGTTTTTGAACGTCTTTTGACAAAGCTGCTGGGCTGCCGCTTTTACCGTCTTCACGGTTGGCATTGACGTCCCTATTGCCGTTGGTATGTTCACTCTGCTTGGCCTCGCTACAAGCGCGGCTTCTTGTAAAGTCTGGACGGAAAGTATTGAGATTGAGACTAGATATATTTGGCATACTAGGAAGTCTAATGCTCGAGTCTTGAAGGCTGTCTTTTATAGCTTTCACCCTGCTGTTGACCTGTTCCTGTACATTCTCCCACCTACTGTCATCGCCTAGCGAGGATCCTGTAGACGTTACTCTTCGCAAGAATAAGGACTGGTCCGAAGTCGCTCTACGTAATTGGGAAGACCGTTGTGATGTGACCGAGGGATCAACATTCATGCCGGGTTGCTCTGCGACAGTAGAGTCTGACCTGTTGAGCGCGATCGAACTTGACGACTGAGATTGATGGTCTGAGACACTTTGAGCCATTGATGGAGGCGGTCGCCCCCTTTTATCATCTTCTTGGGGGTGAGTTTTGAACGTTGGACGACTTTGGAATGGACTGCCAAACCCCCAACTGGGGGCGGGGTCATTGATGGTACTTGCCCTCTTCGGCCTCGGTTCACTCCTCCATCTAGGTGAGCGGGATCGAGTGTTACTAAGTATTGATGAGAGGCTGGGTACAGAAAAATCCTTGAATGATGGTCCTTTTGGGAGTGAGGTCAAGTTGAAATTGGACATGTAGCGTTTGAAGTTGAGATCAGAAAGCATACTTGTCGGGCCAAGAGGTTGCCGGACCTGGTGATCAGGTCTTTGACTTTCGAATGTCTTCGGCTCTGCTCTCCAGGGTGACGGAAGACATGCCCTTTGTTCTCTCATCGGCGGTGTTGAAGACTGGTTGTCGTCAGTCATCAATTTACCATTTTTTTCCTTCCCATAATCACTCCCTGCATCCATATACTCATCCTCTTCTCCAGCGCCGTCGAAAAGCCCACCGCCATCAAAGCGGGCCATTGCCGCAGCTTTCTCAGCTGCAGGTGTTTGCGGCGACATCAGCATTGTCTGTGCTCTTCCTATGCTAACACCAATCATTGAGTGCGCATCTACCTCTGGTATATCCGTGACTCCAGGAATTTCCTCCGGAGAGTGTGCCTCGTGGTCGGAAGTGATGAGGGCACGACATCGACGCTCAGGCATTTCCAGGTAGAACGGTCGATTAGAAGAGGCATCGTGCCCCGCATAAACCCCTTTGCTGTTAGGGTCGACTCCAGAGATCGTAGTCGCCATTGTGACAGATTATGCTAGTCACGAGACCAGATTCGGGTACTTTTCTTCAATCTTGTGAGTACGAGAGGGTTCAGTAAGCGTGGACCAGCTACTTCTGATCGCAGATGATGACAAGACTGAGACAAGCCTTAGTAAGATTGAAATCCGGATGTTTGGCTTGTTGTATGTGAAGCAGCGCGGGATTGATGTCGTACCACCTCGGATCGTTTGGTGAAACTCCACCTCAACCGTGAACAACATATCATTCCTAGGGCAGCCAGCGATCACGGGCTTTCGAGTACCTTCCAGACTTAGATGCTGACACAGCAAGGCCAATATCTGGTCTACCGATGTCCATCAATCTACGATTCACATGTTGAAGTGTTGTTGGAAGGCACGATAAGGTTGTCACGGTGGTAAACACTTGGCTTGGGAATAGCGTCATAAAACCCATAAAACGTCCGTTAGCCGCGGCTAC
>JAABUX010003358.1_pt1 | contig 21293 bp, 21 predicted proteins | sample 5561851 | NCBI WGS metagenome assembly JAABUX01 (sample SAMN10711883, study PRJNA513361) | rock metagenome | isolation source: Antarctica rocks | place: Antarctica: Victoria Land, Richard Nunatak red sandstone | collected 2016-01-03 | reverse complement strand
AGAGGGAGAAACTTGCTTGCACAGCATCCCGCTATCAAGCGCTTGATATTACGCGCTAGCAGCATGTAACCTGCATCCACAAGACGGTCTTTCGCTGAGATTCAGCAAGCTCCAAAGCCAAGGACAGAAGGAGGACGGACACACGGTCAACGTTATGATATATAAGCTAATACAACCCCATTTTGGTGTCATTCACTCCTCGTCTCAAAAGCAACAGGCCGCTCTCCCAAGCACTACATCTCAACCCCTGGTTGTGCGCCAGTAGCTGGCACTTAAGCTGCAACTCATCCACAAGGCCAGCTGCGGCACTAACAAGAGCGCGTGGATGATACCAAAGCGTCAAGCCTGCATTAAGCCTGCATCGCCGCAGCCGCACGCCGCAGTCATACCTCTGCGTGGTTCTCATGTACACCGCAGCGGCTGACCCAGACTGCCTTGGAAGGTCCTCTGCTGTAGGGACTGCACGCCTGTGCTGAGAGTCTGCATTCTGTGTGTTGGCAGTGTCGCGCGCGTGGCTTTGCCTGGTGCCTCTGCTCACTCGCGCGCCCTGGAGCGTATGCAGGCCTGGCCGTACCAGACACCCTGAAGGCGCCGCCTTTTTGCTTATGTCAAGCAAGCAACACCCTGAGTATCAGGCCTCGCGCCACCGTCAAGCGCGGCAGCTGATTGTCATGTGGGTGCCTAGCGCAATCAAGCCTACACAGGTGTTGCGGGCTGGTATGCCAAGGCCCTGTTGTGCTTGCGGGCCAGGCGCATGCAAGGTGAGCCGTGCCGGCCAGCATTGGCGTGGGGCTGGTAAGCAGAGCGTTGTACGTGTGGCACTGCAGGCCTGCCAAGGCGCGTCGTGGCCAATAATGCCACGCTCGCCGCGATAAGAAGAGCGGCGCAGGCGCTGGCCTCGGCGGCGGCCGCGACACCTTTCATGTGCAGCCACGCTTGCGTTGTTGAGAAAATTTGGCCCTGCCTCTCCTCGTGCACTATAGCCATGTGGCTGGCATGCATGTGAGCTCTTGCTGTGCTCTTGCAAACGCGCATGGTGAGCAGAGGGCTATGCGACCTGCATGCTAGCACATGTGACGCCTCCCAGAAGTGGTGAAGCCGTGTGTTTGCTGCTGCAGGCAGTTTCAAGGTCATCAGCCAGGCAATGGTGCGGAAGGTCTGCCTGACGCGTCCATGCCTATCGCACCTCCCGCAACCCCTGGGGCTTAGATGCAGGCGCGCTTTCAAACCAGCTTCTGCCAGTATGATGGTGGATTGGCGCTCTGGCATGTGCGGAGGCGTGTAGCAGACACATGGCCGTCAGCTGGGTTGTCTGCATGTCAAGCGCTCGGTGCGCCCACGGCGTGCTGACGTAGACAGACAGCTGAGCTGCAGATTGCAAGTCACATGTGCTGTCTGTTGCAAGGCGTGCATTGCATCAGCGTGCTCCAGATGCAGCCGCCCTCGTACCCAGTGCGCACCGCTTAGCGCTGCCAGTGAGGCCCCGCGCAGGGTCCTTCCTTAGCGGCAGCACACCTGCCATGCTCCAGGCAACCTTACGACCTGGTGGCGGGGGCCTGCCGCGGCCATAAGCACGTCGCGGCCTGCGACGCCACCAGGACAAGTTTCCACCGCAGTGACAACGCGCACTGCATTGTCACTGCAGTTCCACTGCAGTGACAATGCGCGCCCATGCGCTGCATGGGCGCGCATGTCAGCGTTGTCCAGGCAGACGCAGGGCACGATCTGCGCCTGCAGCGCCGCTGCCAGCTCCCCGCTCAGCGCCTCCAGACCGCTTGCAAAGCAAGGCACGGCCGCCAGCAGCTGTACGTTGGCGTTGACGAAGCAGTGGTTGCATGCCCGGGGTTGCTGAACCCGGGCGGCGGCGTGGGCGGGCGGCGCGGCGCTGCGTGCTCCCCCGACTGGCCCCGCGCCCAGGGCCCGGCTGCTGCTGCTGCGCCTGTGCGCGCCCTGCGGCGCAGCTGGCGCGGCTGCCTCGCGCCAGAGCGCCTGGGCGCGGGGCCAGCCGGGGAAGCAGGCAGCGCCGCGCCGCCCGCCCACGCCGCCGCCGGGGTTCGACAACCCCGGCCATGAGAACCACTGCTTCGCCAACGCGACCGTCCAGCTGCTTCCGGCCGCGCTCAGCTTCGGCACGGGCCTGGAGGCCCTGCGGGGGGAGCTGGGTGCGGCGCTGCAGGCGCGGGCCTGTGCCGCCTCGGGCCTGCTGTCGCCCCCTACAGGGCCTTGCAGTGCGGGTCGGGGGTGTTTGGCATGCACAGTGACGCATGCAAGCATGTCCTGGTTATACTTGGCACACACAGGGGCTGCGCGATGCGCTGAACTGCACTGCGCCCCTGCTTGATAAGGTGCTCTCGGCAGGGACGCACTAACCGCGCGGCCCTTTCTGGAGCTGCGGGCGAGCAGGCGGCTGCGGCACGCGGGGCGCGCGAGGAGCCAGGCATACTGCGCGCGGCGCTGGCAATGGCCGACGTGCTCGGCGCGCACCGCGCCGCCGCGGCCCGCGGGCCCGCGGCCCGCTGAGCGTGCGCGCCTTCAGGGCGGCCGTCGCGAGCGCCGGCTGGTATGAGTACGCAACAGGCGCGCCCTTGCGCTAGGCTTGCATCCTCAGGCGCCCATGCAGCAGCAGCTTCACTGCCGCGCAGCAGTGCGACGAGGTCAGGCGCTCATAGTTTGGTCAGCAGCGGCGTGTTGGGTGCACAGAGATGGCGTGCAGGAGCGGCAGCGGTGCCGGGTCCAGCGGCAGAGCCTGAGCGTGCCCAGCGCCGCGCCTGGTGGTCGCAACGTGCGGGTACATGCCCAGCAATGCACATTTGTCTGCGCCAAGCCGCTGTGGGGGGCAAGGCCCCGGTAGCGGTGCGGGTCTCAAGCGTCAGTCGTCGCGAACGGCAGTCTGCGCTGTCGCCCCGCACCGCTGGCGCGGCCGAGCTCGCGCGCCGCTGCTTCGAGTCGCGCGTCGCGTGGAGCTGCGGCGGCAGCGCGCCCAATACCCGTATACACCTAGGGTTGCTCAGGGTAAGTTGTACCCTGTAATTTCCCACCTTCTGCTTTACACAGCATGCTTGGGTTTGCCTGTCCCTGCATCAGCAGCACCCTGAGCCTGCAAGATTTGAGTGCTTGATCGCGTGCCCGCGCAGCAGGCGGCCGCCCAAGCACCGAGCGCTCCGAGCCCAAGCCCGGCGCGCCTGCACCGCTCGCGGCCGCGCTGCCAATGGACGACGGTTCCAGCAGTAACGACAACAACGTCATAGACTACCTGCCGCGTGCAAAGCGCGCCAGGCCGTCCGCGGCAGCGCCGGCGCCTGCCGCTGCGGCGCCGAGCGCGGTTGGCCGCGGCACATAGACCATCACGTTGCTGTCATCACTGCGTCACTGCCGGGCATTGGAAGCGCTGCAGGCGCCGGCCATCCGCTGGGAGCACCGTGCTACTCGCACCACCGGCTTGCGCCGGCCGCGCCGCGCGCACGAGGTGGGTTCGCTGCCGGACAGCGCGGCCTCTTTCGGCGCAGCAGCACCCGCGTGCGCATGCGCGTGTAAGTGTGTGCTTTAGCAAGTTCTTGCCGGGCGTGGAAGTAGCGGTGCTGTAGGACTTGCCATGTGTGGCGCGACCCTGACTGCACTCGACGGGAACGACATGCCTGCAGCCATGCATCGCTTGGCAGCATGCTTGCCGGCATCATGGCAGGCCCTGGCCCAGCAGATTCAAGCTCTATAGAGCTGTTTTGGTACTTCACAATGATTATTGATATTCAGCATCTGGGTTGGGTCTTGTGTGGGATGACTGCCTTGGGCAAGCTGGTGGACAGGGTATTGTTCTTGGATTGAGATCCAGCACGCTGACGGCAAGCCAGTGTCAGAGCATGCTGGCTGCCGTGCGCGACACCATGCATGCCGCTCGCATGACTCATGTGCGCAGTGAGGCCCGCTGCTGGACTTCTGTGAGAAGCATCTGTAAGCATGCATTAGGAGTCTGAGCCTTGCCCAGCCTCGGCATTCTGCCTGACCTCAACATCACCGCGCCCGAGCGCCCTTCTCATGTCCTTTACAGTCAAGGTGGCCTGAGAGACAGTGGAGCGTCTCCATTGGTGCTCGTATTCACACTTGCATGGGAGTCCTGTCCAAAAAAGCCTGCAAATCAAAGTTTATGATCGTTCTGGTGGCCCCAGCCGCTCGCACAGACAAGCAGCCAGGCCTACCGCGCAGCGGGCGCCGCGCTCCTACAGCACTGCTTGACCAGGCGCGCGCGCAGCCCCGCTCCTAAGCGCGCACAGGCGCATGGGATCAGCAAGGCGCGCGGCAAGCTGACATGTCTGTACTCGTGAAACAGGGTAGGGCTAAGCCCTCTTGCGTCGTGGCTGTGCGACTCCTTCGCCGGCGGCCACGCAAGCCGCTCGCTGCAACGCATGCCCGGTGAGCACACGCATCTGCATGTGCGCAGACACACTTGCAGCACAGCAGCACAGCATGCCCGCTTCCAAGCAGGCAGACACGTAGCACAGTGGCAAGCCAGCATATACACTTGGCGCCTCATGTGCAGCAACCGCCTGCAGGCTGAGGCCTGGGAGCGCCTCCGCCTGCCACACCGGATGAAGTGGAAGCACCGGGCCCGCAGGCATGCTGCAACCCTGCATAACGTACCACCGCGAACTCAGCCCGCGCGAAGCATGCGCTCGATGCGGCCCTGCGCGCGTCAAGCTCTGGCGCGGCCGCGGCAGCGCCGCTTGACATCCGCGCGGCTCCTGCGCGCACCGCACATGCGCTCGCGACTTGGATGCAAGCGCATACTCCTGTGGCACCTTTGTACGGCTATGGCTGCCCCTGTGCGCGGCAGCCAGCAGCAGGCATACCAAAGGAGCTTTAGGGTAGCTCTAGGGGCTGGAGAGCGAGCGGGCCGCAGGCATGAGCTGGAAGTATGCAGGCACGGACGTCTGTTACCATCAACAAGCAGCTTGTTGGGCAGGGCCAGGCTTCCTAGGACTGCCTGTCTTGTCCATGTCATGATCACTTCATGATCACTTGCTAGCAGTCATAGGACAGCCCTTTATCCCTTTCTTACCAGCTTGACTTTGGACATGCCAGTTACACTGCTAAGCTTATGCTCGCTTACAGGGGCTGGCACTCTCTCACCCAGTAACACAGTGTCAGAAAGCATTAGTGCAGTCGAGATGTGCAGGTCTCGCTGTGCCTCTGCAGACGTTCCTCAAAGCGCAGAGGCTCTCTTCCTTGCAAAGAGCGTACACTGATGACTGCCATTTAGCTCCAATATTCCAGTTCTCCTTCGCCCTACGTCCCCTTACCCTGTCTCAGGGTTGCGCTAGCTCTCGGACCTCTGCAAATTTTGAAAGCACCTGACACCTGCTCCTTCCAGCTGCAGCCAAGCACTGTACGTACACACAGGTGCACAGCCTCTGGAGAGCCACTCTGCGCTGGGCGGTGTCAAGCGCGCACTGCCACCTGCAGCTAGGTAGAGCTTGGTGCGTGCCCTCCTCGCCGTGCTCTGCAAGTGCCCACCCAAAGGTGTGCTTGCACTGCTGCGCGGTCACCGCGCTGACGCACGCATGTGCTTGCAGACATCACAACGCGTACGGCAACGCACACACTGGCAAAGCGGGTCCGGGCAGGCCCACTGGCGCGTGCAGGTGCGTGTTTACCAAGCAGTGCAGCCCTGCCCGCGAGTGGTGTTGTGCCCCGCGCGATCCTGCGCAGCACCTGAGCTGCGTTGAACTGCAATGCTGGTGCACGCGGCAGGTTTGTCAGCTGCGCCAATGCCAGGCTACACGACCTTCCGCGGGCTTTCCCAGCAGGTGCTGCAGCCGGTGCGCAGCCCGCTCCCAACCAGCCTGTGTGAGTTGAATACAGCGCGCCCATTGGCGCTGCTCTGCAGTTCCTCGCAAGGCAGAGCACGGGTGCTTTCCTGGCTTGTTTTGTCTGGACTTGGGTGCCACTATCGGTTGGCGCCCAGCCACGCTGCTGTGCTTGCGCAGGCACTCACGGCGCCAGGCGTGCCGGCGATGCTGGACATGTTTGGCAACCGCGTCCGCATCCCGCAGCCGTGCGCGGCTGCGCCGCTCACAGACGCAACCGCGCCGCCGCCGCCAGAGAAGCTGCCCTGCGGGGCCTCGCCCGTGCAGCCTGCGGCGGTGCCCCTGGCGGAGGGGCGCCAGGACTGGCCGGTGTGGGTGGGGGTCAGCGCAGCAGGGCCGGCCGACTGGGAGGGCCTTGGCCCGCTCGCCACGCGCCCGACCGCGCTCGCGCTGGCCTGCGCGGACGCGCTGATGGCGGACGCGCTAAGCACGAGTTACGTGGACGCTGCGGCGGCGATGGCGGCGGACGCGCAGGGCCGCGCGGCGTCGTCCATTCCTGCGCACGCGGCGGGCCAGGCGCGCCGCGCCAGTCCTCCTTTTTCCCGCGGCAGCTTATTTTTAATATTCGCTTTTACTCTTTCTACTTTCTACTTGCCGTCTCTTATCTGTTTATTAGTCACTTGGGCAACAAGCGCAATCCTCATTGTAACAGTCCTTCTGCCAGGCTTTGACATGGTGGAAGCTGTGGCAGCGTGGCTGTGTTGACACACGCATGTGCCCCTGCGCGGGAGACGCGGCCCGCGCCGCTCAAGGCGCTTGGCCTTGAGCACCCCGCTCAAGGCCAAGCGCCTTGAGCGGCACAGGCCGCGTCTTCTGCGCAGGAGCACAGGCTCTGGTCAGCACAGCTACCCGCCACAGCCGTTATGTTCTGATCCCACTGTAGAGACACTTGATGCACTGCTGGTGCCCTGCTGGTGCCTCCCTCGTGCTTTTGCTGCGCTGCAAGCTCCGCGCAAGTGATGAAGCTGCAGATGGGCTTGGGGCTGTGTACTGACCACCCATCTCGCCCCTGCGAGTCTACAGAAGTTGTGACTCTACCGCCCCGCTGCGCCGCAGGGCGCGGCCACCAGCAAGGGCCCCAGCCTGCCGGTCAAGCGCGCCGCGCCGCCCGCTGACGGCGAGGAGGGCGACGCCGGGTCGCTCAAGTGGCCGCGCACCAAGCGCGCCCGCACGCGCCGCGTCGCGGCTGCCCGGCCGCGCCAGGCAGGCAGCCGCACTATCTTCATTACCGTCGGCCAGGCGCGCTGACTTGTTTTTATGCCGTATGGTGGCATCATGTGTACCGCTTTGTGGTGCACAGACGTGGGTGAGCCTGCGCGTGGCTGAAGATAGCTGTGGAGGTCCCCCGTGGAGGGCACTCAGGCATCCCTTGAGCTATTGGTGACTGCTGGCCACGGGCACCACAGGAGCAGTGCGCGAGCAGCAGTGGCGGCGCGGCTGTGCTGACGCAGCCTGTGCTCCCGCGCAGAAGGCGCGGCCCGCGCCGGTCAAGGCCGAGCGCCTGCCGATGCTGTCCCTCGGGGGCGCGTCCTTCCCGTCGCCGGGCGGCACGGACGTCGAGAGCCCGCAGGCTCCCGGCGCGGCCGCGCAGCGCGGGCCTGTGCTGGCCGACGGCGCCGCCGCGGGCTTCCCCGCCAGCCCCTCGCCGCCGCCGGTGAGCTTGGGTCACATTGTGAGCCGTTTCAGAGGCGCCTGGTGCAGTGCCGGCGCCCATCCTCATCCTCCGCCCCACTGCAAGCTCGGCGCTTGTGTTGGAGGTCACAGGCAGGCTCGGGCTGTGTACTTCATGTACATAGTGCCGCCCGCCCCTGAGTCTGCAGAACCTGAGACGCTGAAGTGCCCTGATACGCAGGAGGACATGGCGGCCGGTGACTGCCCGTCTCCGCACTGCAAGCGCCGCGAGCTGCCGTGCGAGGAGGGCGAGGTGGGCGCGGAGGGGTGGCCGCGCGTGCCCAAGCGCGCCCGCACGAGCCCCGCGGCGTCCTGCCACGCCGGCCGGCCCACGCACTGCATGCGCCCCGGCGGCCTGAGCCAGGCACGCAGATGGGCGGGCGGTGCTCTTTCCAGCATCGCTGGGGTGCTCATTGTGATAGTGCGCTTGCTGTACCGTTGCTGAGTGCGGGGCCGGGGCTGTTGTGTGCTGCTTGCGTGTCATTGAGCATAGGAGCGCCAACCAGAAAACATGCTGACTGGGCAGCGCCGAGCAGCCTCGCTGACCGTCACCTCTGGGCGCCGCAGGCGCTGCAGATGTCTTGAAGAGAGCCCCGGACCACGCGACTGGCAACAAAGCCCTCGGGCTGCACGCTGGGGCCCCGGGGCGCGAGCGCCGCCGGCGCCTGCGCGCGCCGCATCGCTGGGGCTCAAGGACGCTGTCGCCCCGGCCTGCGCAGCGCATGCAGGCAGTCGAGACGCCGGTGGCGCGCGGCCGCGCGCCCCCGCGAGGAACCTCGGCCCGCGTTGGCTGCCTGTTTTGGAAGGTGTGTGAGAGTTTGGATGCAGTCGGGGGCACCTTGCCCATGTGACACCCAGTGGTATTCTGTGAAGCTCCGGCTGTGGGCTGCTGCCCCGCCTGTGCAAACTGAGAGAGCCAGGGGCTGGGCAGCACTCGCAGTGTATGGTCCGGTCCTTGGCCCCAGCCCTTTGCGGCTGGGAGGGGAGCCGTTGGCCTGCCTCGGCCTGTTCGCATTGAGCATTGAGCATTGAGCATTGAGCATTGAGCATTGAGCATTGAGCATTGAGCATTAGCGTTGGCCCAATGCTAATGCTCAATGCTCAATGCTCAATGCTCAATGCTCAATGCTCAATGCTCAAGGCAGGGCCTGCCTGCGGCATGGTGGACCGCGCTCCCAGGTCGCATGCAATGCGGTAGGACCGTTTGTCTGAAATGCCCTGTGCCCTGTGCCATGATCTGCACAGGACATATCGGGCAATGCAGGACCTGACCAGTATTGTCAGCATTGCTATGTTGGTTTTGCACGGGTTGTCAACAAGCGTCTTTGGAGATAGAGCATTGCTACAGACTACCGATGTGAGCATCCAGTACCACGCGCCTTTACTGAAATGATGGGTGATAGCGCATGGTGTTGAAGCGTAGCTGTAAGTGCTGGTAGCGGTCCCACTCCTTGGCCTTCTGCAGATATCTTTACATGGCTGGCAACGCAGCACCATACAATGGTACTATGAGTCCGTGCCACCAGAGTCCCTGCAAACATTGCAGAGCTGTGCGGCAAGGCCCCAGTGCGTCCACACCGCTTTTCCGCCCACTCACTCACTCACAAAGCACACAGATCGCGCTGTTTAAATACCTGACAGGGAGCCAACGCAGGTCGACGCTTCTCATGCGCCAGTATGCACGACAGCAGCATGTTCACAGGCCGTAAGCAGCCAAGTTGGCAAAACACACGGTTGTAGTACATTCATTCATTCACTGCCTGAGCGCGCCGCACGCGCCGGGGCAATGGCATGCTTGATGCTCAGCGGACAGCGCGCTCAGGCGCCGACGGCGCTCGCGCCCGGGGGCCCGCTCTGTCCTACGTCGCTGGTGTGGTCACTGTGACAGGGCTTGCTGCAACGTTTCTGAATGCGCTGTCCGCCACCCTTGCAGAACTTGAGAACACTAAATGCCCTCAATTGCAGGAGAACATGGCGCCCTTTGACTGCCCGTCCCTGCGGGCAAAGCGCCGCGCTCTCTTCTGCCGGGAGGGCGAGGAGGGCGCAGAGGGGTGGCCACGCGACCCCAAGCGCGCCCGCGCGGGCGCCGCGGCGGTCGCTTGGCCCTGCCACGCTGGCCGGCCAGCGCACTCCATGCGCCCCGGCGGCCTCGGCCAGGCACGCAGACGGGCCGGCAGTGCTTTCTATGATATTGCTGGGCAGCTCACTTCTGACAGCGGCTTGTTGACCGTGTCTGAGCGCAGCGGCCGGGGGCTGTCGTGTGCTGTGTGCGTGCAATTGAGCACAGGAGCGGACTTTTGCGAACATGCTGACTGCGCAGCACCGCGAGTAGCCTCGCTGACCGTTGGCTCTGGGCGCCGCAGGCGCTTACCATGTGCTGAGTGCATGGGAGCCCGGACCGCGCGGCGGATTTCTTGGGCTGCACGCTGGGGCCACGCGGCGCAAGCGCCGTCGGCGCCTGCGCGCGCCGCATGCTGGGGCTCAAGGACGCCGTCGCCCCGGCGCGCGCGGTGCATGCAGGCAGTCGAGACGCCGCTAGCGCGCGGCCGCGCGTCCCGCTAGGCGCCTCACCTGCGTTCGCCGCCTGTGAGGAACTTGGAGTATGAGAACTTGTATACAGACGGGGGCACCTTGCCCTGAAGGCACAACCAGGGCAAGGTGCCCCCGTCTGTATACAAGTTCTCAAACTACAACTTCCTCTCAGGCGACCAACGCGGGTGAGGCTCCTCGCGGGTGCGCGCCAGCGGCGTCTCGACTGCCTGCATGCGCTGCGCACGCCGGGGCGACGGCATCCTTGATTCCCAGCGTGCGGCGCGCGCAGGCGCCGGCGACGCTTGCGCCCCATAGCCCCAGCGTGCAGCCCTAGAGGGCAGAGCTGATGCTCACAGCAAACGCGCTGAGGCGGGTCGTCGGCTCCCCCCAAGCCGCAAAGGAGCTGGGGCCAAGGACCGGACTAGACACTGCGACTGATGCCCAGCCCCTGGCTCTCTCAATTTGCACAGGCGGGGCAGCAGCCCACAGCTAAGGCTTGACAAGATCCCAATGGATGTTGCAAGGGCAAGATGCCCCCGTCTGTATACAAAATGTCATATTCCAAGTTCTCACAGGCAGCCGCGTTGGCCGCCTGTGAGAACTTGAGTATGAGAATTTGTACACAGACGGCGGGCTGAGGCTCCTCGCGGGGCGCGCGGCCGCGCGCCAGCGGCGTCTCGACTGCCTGCATGCGCTGCGCACGCCAGGGCGACGGCATCGTTGAGCCCCGTCGTGCGGCGCGCGCAGGCGCCGGCGGCGCTCGCGCCCCAGGGCCCCAGCGTGCACCCAAAAACTTCGTCGCGCGGTCTAGGCTCATGCGCTCAGCATATGAGAAGCGCCTGCGGCGCCCACAGCCGCAAGTCAGTGAGGCTGCTAGCGGCGCTGCGCAGCAGCATGTTCTCAGGCTTCCGCTCTTGTGCTCACATTACACGCATTCAGCACACGACAGCCCCGGCCCGCGCACTCATCAACGCTGAGGTAAGCCTGCTGTCATAGTGAGCACCCCAGCAACACTGAAGAGAGCACCGCCCGCCCGTCTGCGTGCCTGGCCGATGGGGCCGCCGGGGCGCATGCAGTGCGCGGAGCGGCCGGCGTGACAGGGCACCGCGGCCGCCGCGGGGCCCGTGCGGGCGTGCTTGTGCGCGCGCGGCCACCCCTCCGCGCCCTCAGCGCCCTCCTCGCAGGGCAGCGCGCGGCGCTTGGCCCGCGGGGACGAGCTGTCGTCCGGCGCCATGTCCTCCTGCATATCAGGGCGCTTGGAATTTTTGAAATGTCAAATTTAGCTGACTCGGGGAGCGGGCGGCGCTGCTTCACAGAGTACATAGCTCCAGCCCGCCTATGTCACAAGCACCATGCTTGCAGCGGGGCAGAGCATGAGGGGGGGCGCCAGTACTGCACCATGCGTCTCTGACCCTGCTCAAAACATGACCCAAGCACATCAGCGGTCGCGAGAGGCTGGCGGACAAGCCCGCGGCGGCGCCATTGGCCAGTGCAGGCCCGCGCTGCGTGGCCGCGCTGGGAGCCTGCGAGCTCTTGACGTCCGTGCCGCCAGCCGTCCCAAAGGACGCGCCCCCGAGGGGCAGCGTCAGGAGGCGCCTGGCCTTGAGCGGCCCGGGCCGCGTCTTCTACGCAGGAGCACAGGCTGGGGTCAGCCCAGCCGCGCCGCCACTGCTGCTCGCGCCCTGGTACTGTGGCGCCCATGGCCAGAAGTCAGCAGAGTGCTCACAGTGTGCCCAGTTAGTCCTCTACAGGCCAACACCACAGAGCAGTACCATAGAGCTACTGTAATGGCAGCAAGACATGTCAGCGCGCCTGGCTGATGCTGCTGCGGTGTGTGTAGTGCGCGCCGCTGCCTGCCTGGCGAGGCTAGGCAGCCGAAGCGCGGCCCACGCATATGCGTTTGTGCACCTTTCAGCAGTGCAGCGGCCACTCCTTGCCCTCCTCGCTGTCAAAGGGTGGGGCGCACACACTTACAGCGAGGAGGGCGAGGACCTGCCGCTGCACTGGCCGCAAGCGCACAAGCGCGCTCGCCGCAGCGCAGCCCAGCCCTGCCACGCAGGCAGCGGCGCGCACAATATGCACCTCGTCATAAACGGCCAGGCGTGCCGAGTCGGCACTGCCGACACGTCGTGATGCCGCAGAGCGGCTATATACTACCGCTCTGTGCTGCACAGAAAAGTGCGGTGCTTGACCAGCGGGCTGAAGCTGTTGCCGGTCGCCATGCCCTGCTACGCAACTGGGCAGTAGAACCATAGATTCTGCAGACTCATGGGGCGGGCTGCGTGTTTGAGGTACACAGACCGAGCCCCCTCTGCAGCTTCAACACTACACTAGCGCCAAGCTTGATAGCGCCAAGATTGCAGCGCGGCAGAGCCTGAGCAAGGACACCAGCAGTGCACCAAGTGTTATCCACAACAGTACTGCATGAGCAGAGACATGGTATGATGTCAGGCAGCCCAGGAGAGATGCATGATGAGCTGCGACCCTAACGTTGTCCAAGGCTGCAAGGCTGTCATGGCATGGCCAGGAAGCTGGCACTCCAGCGGCTGCCCATCCCACAACAGCCACCTGAGACACATGATCAGCGTGCGAAAGATGGCCACTGTGTTGAGTTTGTGTCCGCGCACCGCCCACTGCGAGCACCTGCCGCGCACTGCAGTGACCTTGTCGCAGTGACCACACACCTGTGGCAGACTGAGTCGCCAGCCTGGGTCGCCTTTGAAGGTCAGTCCTGCTGCAGTCGCACGCGACACCACGCGTCTGCGCTCATGCTCGGCTGCGGCCGCGTGCCGTGATCCCAGGGGCGGCGCGCGCCAGCTGGCCCGGCGATGGTGCACCCGGACATCTTCGTGCCGCCGCTGGTGGTGGCGCACCTGGTCGGCCTGTGCGCGCTGGTGTACTCGCTGGAGAAGGTGACAGGGGCCGTGTCGCGCGCGCGGCGCCGCCTCGCGCGGTTGCTCGCCCGCCCTGCCCTGGCGCCCGCTGCAGGCCCATCGAGCGCTTCGCCGAGCATCCCAAAGGCGGCATCTCCGTCACCGCAGCCGGCGCCAGCGCGCGCGCCCGGCGCGCCGCCCGCGCCGCGCCTGGCAACCGGGGCGCCCGGCGGCGGCGCGGCGCGCAGCCCCGGGCGCGCGCCGGCGGCGCGGCCGAGCGACTGGGACAGCAGCCAGATCGCGCGCGAGCTGCTCGCCAGCGGCGGCGCCGCGCCGGCGTCCGAGCTGCACCGCCTGGCGCCGCGCTGGGTCCGCGGCTGCGCGCATGCGGCGCGCGCCCGCCTCCTACGAGCGCCACAGCAGACTGCCAGCGCCTCTGCAACCCTGCCAGCATGAGGCGGCCTCCCACGACCCATGACGCTGACATGCAACCCTAGCCTCATAGGCGCAGCGGCTCTGTTGAGCCGAGCACGACATTGTTTAGCACGTTGCGCCCCATGTCTGCCTGTCAGGTAGGGCAGCGCACAGGCAGCATGGCGTGGAAGCCCGATCACAAAAGACACAGGCTGCACCTAAAAAGCTCATCAGGTCTCATGCGAGATGCACTTGGCCCTGTCATCTACTGCGTAACATGCGGCATGCTGGTAGCTCAGCATGTCCTGTGGCAGGCCGGCGCCCAGGCTCACCACCGCATTGCATCGCACTGTGGGCGAGCAGGCGCTCCCAGCGCGCAGGCGTGCTCATGCCCCGACCGCTGGGTCGCCCCGCTCGACCTGGAGGCCGGCGGCGCCGCGCTGCATGCGAGCGGCGCGGGGGACGAGCTGGCGCGCCTGCGCGTGCGCCGCCCGGCCGACCTCGCCTGGGCGGACCTGGCGTGCGAGGTGAGCGACGTGATCGGCACCGGCAGGCGCCTGGCATGCATGCGCACGCGAGCGGGCCTGCTTGCCCAAGCCGCCCGGCATGGGGCGTCGCTGAGGCCGCCCTGAGCTCCAGCCCCTGCGCCAGTCAGCGCGGGCGGCTGGCAGGGCGCGCGCATGCTGGTGCCGGGCGCAGCGCCGCGCGCGGCTTGCACTGGGCGGGAGGCCCTCAATTGCGCGCCCGCATTGGGAGCCTGTGGAGTAAGTGAGAAGATGCATGGCGGCGGCAGGTTGTGGACAAGCACACGCTGGCGCCCCGGCGCATCCTGGCGCCCAGCTCGGGCGCGGTCGCGCCGGGCGAGCTGTGCGCGCTGGTGGGGCCCTCGGGCGCGGGTGCGGCGCCTCCCCACGCTCCCAACGCCGTGCGGGAAGATGTGACTCATGAATGAGTCGAGCAGCCGCTCGTTCTCAATGTGCTGCGCGCTGAGGGCGCTCAGGGCGCTGAGGGTGCTGACAGAAGCGTGCACCAAGTGTGCAAGCGCCAAGCGAGGACAGGGCCCTGCTGTGTGCTTCTAACGCCTCACGACCGCGCGCGCGAGCCGTGATTGTCTGCAGCACTTGCGCGGCACCAACGCTACTCCGACCATACGCTCCTGCCTGGCCGTCTGCGCATGTCGTCTGCCCCGTGGCATGTGCAGCGCGCCTGTACACATGGCATGACCGGGTGACTGTCAGTGGCTGATGCAGAGCGCGAAATGAGCAGCGCGCGGTCGCGCAGGCAAGTCGACCATGCTGGACATCCTCGCGCAGCGCAAGGGCGGCGCCGTGCGCGGCCAAGTGCGACCCTGCAGCACGCCCTGCAGCCTCCCGCCTCATCAACGGATTTGGGCTGTTTTGAGCATCACGATGTTTGACCTCTGCGCCGGCTGTGTGACAGGGAGGACTGCTGGAGTACAGGCAGGCAGCACGTCGGCAAGCACGGCAGAGCGCCGTGCCTGTCCAGCTCATGCAGCTCGTGCCGGCTCGCTGCATGCCGGCGCCGCGCGGGCGACAACCTGACCCTACCTCGCTCGGCGCGGCAGGTGCTGGTAAACGGGCGACCGGCGAGCGCGGCGCTGCGGCGGCGCAGCGCGTACGTGCCGCAGGAGGACGCGTTTGTGCCGACGCTCAGCGCGTGGGAGACGCTGCAGGCGCGGCCCCGGGCCCCGCCCCAGCCGGGCGGGCCGTCGTGGACAGGGCAGCGTCTCTGCTCCCTGTGGCTGGTGTACCGATATTGCGAGCGGCCTGCGGGATGTTTGTCCCGCAGCTCATGTTTAGCAGCACGCTCCAGCGTTGTCTGGTTTCGGAGGTCGCTGCTAGCGGTGTCACACTCTGTCCAGAACCTGTGCACTGTAAGGCTGCCAGGAAAGACCAGGTGCGCGGCCGACACCCGGCGAGGCTGAACGACACCCGGGTGCCTGTGCTGCCGCTCTGCGCCGCGTGGTGGCAGGCACGTTGCTGGCAGGCCTCAGTCCCCGGGGTTTGTCACCGTCAGCCTCGATGCGCAGATGATGTCGACCAGGAATAATATGTAAAGCATCACACGCGCGTCTCGCACTCCGCCGCATTTTCGAGCTCGGGCCCTCGGGCGCGCCTCACCAGCACGGCCCAGAGAAACCATGCCTATCTGTATCTCAGGTCCAATTAAGTCGCGAAGCAGCAAAGGTGAATCTCGCCCGACACGCAGCCTGGAGGAGCAGACCGACAGTGGGCCAGGTGCGGCGCACGCGCTTGCGCGCTCACGCGCGGCCGGCGCGGCCGGGCCGCGCGCGCCGCCCCGCTCGCCCGCCAGGGCGCGCGGCGCGCGCCGCGCGCTCAGCTCGCGTGCGCGCGGTGCCCCAGGTGGAAGCCGCTGGGCGCGGCGCCCGACTGGCGCGCGGACGCCAGCTTGGCCAGCCGCGACAGGTCCTTGCCCCAGGTGCGCTCCGCGCGCGAGCGCGCCCGCGCGTCCTGGATGCCTGCGCCGCGCGCGCCGGGCGCGGCCCGTCGGCGCGCCTGCGGCCGCGCCCGCAGCTGCGCCCGGGGCTGCTGCGGCGCACGAGCATGCGGGCGGCGCGGGCGCGTGGCCCACGCGGCGCCCCACGGCACCGGGGCACCACGAGCGCGTGCGTGGGCCGGCTGGGCTGGGAGCGCGAGGTGGCCGTGCAGTGGTGCTCGCCCGGAGCATCCCCAGGCCGCCGCGGGGTCTGCAGAGCAGCGGCGGCGCGTGGGTGGGGCGGGCACGCGGCAGGGCGCGGCCCGGAGCGCGCCGCAGGCACCTGAGATGCGCTCCGAGTCGGCCTGGAAGGCGGCCGCCACCTCCTGCACCGTGCCGCCCAGCTGCGCCTTGCGCTGCGCCGCGCTCGCCTGCTCCTGCTCCGGCGTCCGCGCGACCTGCGGGCGCGCGAGCGCCGGCCCGGCGTGGGCGCCAGGCTGCGGCAGCGCATGCGGCGCGCGCGCAAGCGACGCGGCGGCGGGCGCGACCACGAGGCGCGCGCTGGCCCCGCGAGCGTGCGCTGCCATGCCAGAGACGGTGACCCGGCGCATGCGCCATCCTGCAGTGCTCGGGGCAGCTGCGCGAGGCATGACCATGCGGCGAGGCGTGGCACGCCATTTGCCGACAGCCAGGGCGGTCGCAGAGCGCGCGCGTGCGGCCTAGCGCAGCGCGGGCCGGGCTCGCACCGCGGCGGTGGCGTCGCTCTGGGTGGCAGGGTTGACCAGGAACTCCAGCGCGGGCACCTTGGTGAGCTCGGCCTTGAGGCGCGTGCTCGCGGGCGCCAGCACGGCCTCGTACAGCCAGCTGCGCGCCCGCGCGCGCCACCCAGGTCGGCCGCCTTGCCGGGGGCAGCATGCGGGGCTCGCCGCGGGGGCACCGCCAGGCCGGGGCGCCGCGCAGGGGCGCCGGGCCTGCCGCGGGGCGCGCCTCGCGCCGCGGAACTGTGGCAGCACCTGCGGCCCCGGCGGCGCGCGCGTCAGGCCCTGCTGCTGCTCCTGCGCTGCCCTTTTGCACGGCGCGGGGAGGTCGCGCTGTGCTCACCAGCCAGGCGAGGAAGACGGCCTTGGCCTCCAGGTGACCGGGCACCCTGCGGGGCGGGCAGGGAGCCTGTGGGGGGCCGGCACGGCCAGGGGCGCCCGGCGGGCCGCCCGGCAGCGGGGCCGGGCGCACCACTGGAGCGCCGGCCACAGGCACGTCTCCGCTATCTGCACGAGCGAGAAGATGAGCCAGTACACCAGCCACTGCGCAGCGCATGCCAGCCGTGACGGCCTCGTTCGTGGCGCCCCCGGCGGGCTGCGCGCCCTCCCGGCAGCCTCTGCGCGCCTGGGTGTCGTCCACGGTGTTGCTACTCTCCACTGCGGCCAGGCTGAACCATGCGGGGTAAATGAGGCCGAAGAACAGGCTGCGCGCGGCACACTCGACCGCTCAGCGTCGACATGCAGGCCCGCCAACCTGCGCCTAGGCCTCTGACGCAGGCACAGGCGCGACCGGAGGCGCCAATGCAGCAGCCGACACCGCGCCGCGGCGCCGGCAGCCTCAGCGCATGATGCATGCATGGTGCGCACTTGAGCGCACGCGGCAGCACGAAGCGGAGCGCTGCCGACGCCGCCGTCATGCTGCGGCTACCCCTCCAGTCTGGCCTGGGGAGCTTTGCAAACACTCCAACTTGGCTCTTACTGGGCAGCCTTCTTCCTCTCTCTCTCTGACACACAGATGCCGCAGTCAGAAACTCAGCAGGCCTCGTCCTAGCTCTCCATTCTCTGCGCTCTGAGGCAACTCTCCACCCCCCCTGCACCACCCGTCGCTCTTGCACGTGCTTGCAAGCCAGTGTCCTATCCGGTGTTGCGTGTTAGCGTCACTTTGGCCGCCGCAGGCGGGAGTCCCAGCTCAGCCTGACGAGCCTGGGCTTCTCGGTCTGTGAACCACAGGCGTCAAGGCCAGACCGTGCTGCGGCGCCTGCGCAGCTCGGCCGCGGGGGCTCCGGCCGGCGCCTCCCGCCTGCGCCCCGCGCTTGATGGCCGAGGAGGATGCCGCCACCGTCAAGGAGCCGCTGGACTTGATACGGCTGAGCCTCGACGAGCGCATCTACGTCAAGCTGCGCGGCGACCGCGAGCTGCGCGGCCGCCTGCATGTGCGCCTCGAGCACGCACCACAGCTCTGCTGCTGCGGCCAGGCAGGCAAGCGACGCTGCCGCTTTGGCCGGCGGCAGTCCCAGCTTGCACCGCGCGCCGACGCAGGCATACGACCAGCATCTAAACATGATCCTGGGCGAGGTGGAGGAGACGATCACCACTGTGGAGATCGACGACGAGACCTATGAGGAGATCATAAAGGTGCGCGCCGGGCGCGCCGGGCTGCTTGCCGCTGCGTGCCCGGGCCCCCTCGTCACCTGAGCGGGCCGTGCTGTGTGTGGCGTGCAGACGCAGAAGCGCGTGGTGCCCTACCTCTTCGTGCGCGGCGACGGCGTGATCCTGTGCGCTCCGCCGCTGCGGCAGTGATACACTGACTGCCGCCTGTACCTGGCCGGCAAGTAGCCGCAGGAGCGCTTGCACTGAAGCAGCGTCTGCTTGCTGGTGGTTTGTTTTGCCGAGCAAGGCGCCTGTGCACGCCTCTGATGCTGCGGGCGGTGGCGGCCTGCATAGTCTGTAGCATGTTGGCCTGCTGCAGGGCCGGCTGTGGGCGTGTTTAAAGAGCCCGACAGCTGGTTTTTATTCGATGTGGGGCAGTATCATGTGACCACCTCATATACATGTCAGTCGCGTCTCACTGGAAGAGGCTGCGCCCTGCATGGCATGCTTGCGGCTGTTGCGCACGGGCCGCAGAAACCGAGCACGAGCTGCATGCAGTGCGCCGCAGATGTGTCCTGGACACATATTTTGCATGTGCACGCATGCACGAGCCATGCAGGCCGCCTGTGAGGCCGGCAGGGCCTGCATGACAGAAAAGCCAGGTCACCGCAGGCAGCAAAACCAAGTCACAGGACTGGGCCCTGCGGGGCCGCCACACGCAGGTCCTGGCGTGACCCCGGGCGTCTATTCACATAGTTCGGTGGGCTGCCGCGCAGTCGCTGGTTCAGAGCGCGCGCATGCGGCGGCAGGACCCCAAACACTGCCATATGTGCCAGGAGCGCAGCAGGCTGCCCCGTCTGCGCTCCACTACCGGCAGCTGCTTATTAAATGCGCGTGCGCAAGACTGCGGGGGGCCACGGCCGGGGTGCTTATGTGGCAGCCAGGCCTCCCCAGGAGGTGCAAACAATGCAAAGGCATGCATGCCGGAATAAACGCATGCGCCACCATGCGCTGGCGCAGCAGGTCACCCCCAGTATGTGCGCTGCCAACGGGAAGCGGCCAGCTGAGCCGCTCGCAGGCAGTGGGCGCTTCCTCTCCGGCCTGTGCATGCTGCACAGAGGCCTCAAACTCAACACACACGCTCGCCCGTCCTCCATCCCCGCACCCCGCCTGCATGCGTCACCTACATCAACACCAAAACCACATTCAACCCTCGGGCGCCATGCACAAGCTTCCAGGCAGGCGGCATCTGCACACGCACAGCAGCGCCTGTGCATGTGCGCAGCGCAGAGCCCTATAGGAGCCTAGCCGAGGCCGCCGCAGCCGCCCAATAGGGGAAAGCCCACACTCCGCTCAGATGGCGACCCCCCGTGGTCGCAGGCGGGTGCCCGTCCCCCAAACGCTCTCCCCAGCTACTTTACAGGCAACAGAGCCAAAGAAAGCAGAGTCGCTCACGGGCGCAGACTGACCCTTGCCGGCCCCAAAACGCAAGGCTGGAGCCTGACCATTGCAGCAGGGGCGCCGCTGCCCGGCATGTGCGAGCTGCACAGCATCCACAGCGGCGCACTGAGAGGCCGCGCCGTGGAAGGCCCGCCGCCGATCAATTCAGCTCCTACTGAAAAATTTAAAAAAATTGGGGCATGTTCCCCACAACCCTGCGCGCGGCCGCCCCTGGCAGGCTCCGGGGCTTTATTGACGTGCCCACTGCGGGCGCCTCGGAGCCGTCAGCTGCAGGTCCGCAGCGCTGAAACGCCCGGCTCGGGCACACGCGAGCTCATAACCACAGCATGAAAACAAGCACCAGCTGCACAGCGACCATGCCTGTGCACTACTCTAGTATTAGCCTACCCAGGCGCGCCCTCCCCGCCTACTGACACTGGCGCGCCGCCGCCCACGCCTGCTGCTGCGGCACCTGCAGGGTGGCCTGCGGCGGCCTCGGCCGGTGCGGCACAGGCAGCCGACCCAAGCAGGCCCGCTGGTCGCTGCTGCGCGGTCGCCGCGGGCCCCTGGCGGCCCGCGCCGCCCGTCGCCGGCGGCGGCGGCGGCGGCGGCGCCGCCGCAAATCTGGGCGCCGGCGCCACGCCCGCCGGCTGCGCAATCTCGCCGGCCGCCGCCACCCCCGCCGCCGGCCCGTCGTCGGCGACCACGGCCTGCGCGTGCGCGGCCGCGTACGGCAGCTCCTGCGCGCGCAGCTCGCGCAGCAGCTCGCTCACGTCGACCGGGCCGGCCGCGTCGGGCGCCTCCGCTGCGCGCAGGTCGCACAGATACGCGCGCGCGTCCAGGCCGCCGCCGCCGCCGCCGCGGCCGCCGGCAAAGCCGGGCAGCGGGGGCGCGTCGGGCGGCGCGGGCGGCAGCGGGTCGGCGAGCAGGGCGGGCAGCCGGCCGCCGCTGCCCAGGCCCAGCAGCACCGGGTCGTCGCCGCCGGGCGCGGCCAAACTAGGCATGCGCGCCTCCAGCTCGCGCAGGAACGGATCGTCCTGGTGGTGCGGCCGCGGCGGCTGCGCGCCGCCCGGCCGGCCCGGCCGGCCGGGCGCGTGCGGGAAGAGCGCGGCCGCGGGCCGGCCAAGCGCGCCGGGCGCGCCGCCGCCCAGGCCGGGCGCGAACAGGTGCGCCTCCCACTGCTGCAGCAGGCGGTCCGAGGCGCCCGGCGCGCCCAGGTCGAACGCGTCCAGGCCAAGCGGCAGCCAGGGGCGCGCGCGCGGCGAGCGCGCGGCCGCCGTGCACTCGCCCTCGTACACCGCGGCCGGCTGCTCGAAGCTGGTGTGGTCCTCGCTGCTGCTGCCGGACTCATCGCCGCGGCCCTGCGCGCCAGCGCGCCGCCCATTCACGGCCCGCTGGACGTTTCACAGCCAGGCGCGCGGCGCGCAGGCCAGGGCGGGCACGCGCCTGCACGAGCGGGTGCAGATGGGCCAGGTGCGGCTGCGGCAGCGGCAGCGGCGGCGCGCTGCCCGGGCCCAGGTGCGGCACGCCCGGCCACACGACCTCCGGCACCAGGAAGGCCGCGCTGCGCGCCGCCGCGCCGCGCAGCGGGCTGCCGCCGAGCAGCCCGCACGTGCTCGCCCAGCCCAGGCTGCTGTGGAAGCGCGCCGACGCGAGGCCCCTGCGCGCGGACGCGCCGTTAGAGCGCGCGCCGGTAC
>JAABUX010003357.1_pt1 | contig 21293 bp, 26 predicted proteins | sample 5561851 | NCBI WGS metagenome assembly JAABUX01 (sample SAMN10711883, study PRJNA513361) | rock metagenome | isolation source: Antarctica rocks | place: Antarctica: Victoria Land, Richard Nunatak red sandstone | collected 2016-01-03 | reverse complement strand
GGTCTCCGGCCTGCTGCCGCCGGCGGCGCCGGCGGCGGCGCTGCGCGCGCCCGCGCTCGAGCGCGCCGCCTCGGGCGCGGCCGCGCTCGCGGTGCTGCTGACCGCGCGCGACAGCCCGGCCGACGCGGCGGACGCGCTGCGCGGCGCGGCGGCCGCGCTGCCGGCGGGCGGCCCCGCGCTGCCGCTGGCCGTGCTCGTGGACGGCGCGCCGGGCATGGCCGAGGGCGTCGCCGCCTGGGCGGCCAAGCTCGTGGCCGGCGGCGGCCTGGGCGGCGGCGTGGGCGCCTGGCGCGTTGCGCGCGTGGTCGGCGCGGACGGCGTGCCCGACGCGGCGGCGCTGGCCGAGGCGCTGGCCTGGCTCGCCGCGCGTGCGCCGCCGGCGCCCGCCCTGGAGGCGGCGAGCCTGTACGACCTGGCGGCTGCCGCGCTGGAGCCCGCGCTCGCCGCGCTGGCGGCGGACCCGGGCGCGCCGCCGGCCGCGTGGGCAGCCGCGCTGCGCGGCGCGCTCGCGGGCGCGGCCGGCCGCGTGGCCGCCGCCGCCGCGTCGCCGGCCGCCGCCTGGCGCTGGCCGCCGCCCGAGTGCTGCCTGCCCGCGCCGGGCGGCGGCGGGCCGGGCGCACCTAAGGCGGGCGTGCCACCGGCGCGCGCGGCGTTCCCGGCGGCCTGGCACGCGCCCGCCGCGGTGGCCGCGGCGGAGGCGGCGCTGCGGCGCGCGGCGCTGCCGGAGCCGCCGGACGGCGGCGAGTGGCGCTGCTGGGCGCGCGCCGCGGGCGAGGCGGAGTGGCAGGCGGCGGCGACGGCGCACCTGGCCGCGCATGTGGACGTGCCGGGCCTGCCGCCCAGCGCGGCGGTGCCCTGGCGCCGCCGCATGCATCACGCGCTGCACGCGCGCATTGCCGCGCTGCGCGCCGCGCCCGCCGCGCCCGACCAGGCCGTGGTGGTTGCGCCGCTCCCGGCGGGTCCCCGGCGCGTGCCGGGCGCGGCCTGGGTGGGGGCGGACGTCGTCGCAGGCGGGGCGCCGCCCTCCGCTGCGCGCACGTGGGCGCAGGTCGCGCGCGGGCGCGGCAGCGAAGACCCGGGGTCCGGCCCGCAGGCAAACGGGCACGCCGCTGCGCCCGCCCAGGAGGCCCGCCCGGGGCCGGACACGGCGGCCGGCAAGCGCAAGTGGGCAGGCGACGCGGGCGGGCGCACGCCCTCAAGGGACTGGGGCAAGGCCGCAGCCGGCGCAGCGGCCGGGGTCCTGCGCGCGCTGGCCTCCGCCGGCGCGCCCCGCTCCGACCTCCTCGCGCGCCTGCCGCACGCCAACGGCTCGAGCGCGCCGGCCGGCCCTCCCGGCGGAGGCGGGTCCGGCGGCGGGGCCCTGGCTGGCGCACTGGCCGCCGAGCGACGGAGCGGCGGCCTGCTCACGGCGCGCATGGCGCGGGAGGCAGACGATGCGGGCGGCGGGAGGGGCGCGCCGGCGGCGCAGCGCATGGGTGACAGCCCGGGGGCGGCTGGCGCTGGTGCAGACCCTGATCCTGAGGCCGCCCCCAGCGCGCGCTTCGACCTGGAGCAGCGGCTGCGGGATGCGCGCGAGGCGGCGCAGCGCCTGACCGCGCGCATGCAGGCGAGCGCGGACAGCTGCTAGCGCTTCGTTCTTGCAGGTTTTCAGGCTAGGCTGTGATTTTGGTCTGCAAAATCTCCACAGCATTGACCGGTTTTGCCACAGAACTCCACAGCACTTACGGGCTCTGCAGCGGAGTTGTACAGGGTTTGTAGCAGATAAGGTTGCTGGTGACATGAATGCTGGGCAGCCTTAGCAAACGTAGAATGCAGGCAGTCTGTACTGATGAACAGCACTTATGAATGGCTCGTGAGGGTGCTGGTTACACGTTTAGCTGAGCCGGGCGTGTGTCCACAGAACATGCATCGCTGTCACTGCTTTAAGGAATTGCAATGTCCGCACGTCTCCCTGCCAGCCAGGTGATAGCAGTGTACGTCATGCGTCCCGCACATGTGCATGCGTTATGCGCCTGGTACCGAGGCCTGCTAGCACAATCACAGCCAACCTGCCCGGGCCCGACCAGGACCTGGCCCTAGCACGGCCACGCAGGACAGTCACGCCGACCAGAGTACCCTGAAGCATGCCACCTCTAGCGGTGGCACGCCGCGCAGCGCACAGCGCGCGCCACCCGAGCAGCGCCAGCACAAGCGCCGCCCAGCAGGCGCCCCGCCCGGCAGCTGCTGCGCGTGCGCTCGCCGCGTCCGCCGCCGCCGGCGCCCAGCGCCCCGTCCCCAAGCGGCGGGCGCGGCAGCTCACCATGTAAAACAGCCGCATCATTCTTCCCGGGCGCCGGCCGCGGCATCCTCGAGCGGCGGGCGCGGCGCGGGCCACAGCGCGACCGCGCCGCCGGCGCTGGCGGCCAGCAGCGCCATCACGGCCGCGTCCTGCCAGACCAGGCCGGCGCTGGTGTGCCAGAAGCGGCGCAGCACGCGCGCGTGCCGCAGCGCGCGCGCGGCGTCCGCGCGCGCGCGCAGCCGCGCGCCGCGCTCCTGCGGGCCCCACAACAGGTCCTGGCTCGTGCTTCGACGGCAGCGGTGTGTGCAACATGCGTGCGACATGCGTATAACGTGCTTTTAAAAAAAATCAAATGCAGTTGCCAGGGTTTCTGCAAACGCTTGAGCAAGTGTGAGCCTGTATGATGCAGACGTGAGCAGATACAAGCGAATGGGCTTAAGCCTATGCCTTTCTCAAACCTCAAGAGGCTGTGATGCCGCACGCGCTCGTCCAAGCAGGTGCGCGGCCCCTGCCCCCCAGCGCGCGTGCGGCCGCCGAGCAGGGGCGCTGACCCTGTTCACGCGCGCCCCGGCCTTCTCCGCCTCCCAGGCGGCTGCAGCTGCTACCCTACCCTAACCTTAACCCAGGCAGCAGGCAGCTGAGGAATGCGAACCCTGTTCACGCGCGCCTCGGCCTTCTCCGCCTCCCAGGCGGCCGCAGCCGCCACGCGCTGCGCCTCGCGCCGCTGCTCGCGGAACTCCTCCTCGGCGGTCGGCCCGAAGCTGCGCGCAAGCGCGGCAGCCGCTCACGGCCGGCCTCTGGGCACGCAGGCGCACGGCAGCACATCCGCTGCGCGGTCTCGCCCGCCCGGGCGACAGCCTACCCTCGCTGACGCCCCGGGCGACGCGCCACAGCAAGCCGCAGGACAGGCGCTCTCCCCCTTCAGCTTGCATGGATTTCCAGACAGCAGAGCCGGGCTCACAGGCTTCCCAGCGGCGGCGCAGGCGGGCGGGGCGGGCGGCGCCCACCCCTGCCGCTTGAACCACTCTGCAAACCACTCATCGATGTCGGCCTCGCCGCGCCACCGCCCAGCGCCCGTGAAGTCCGGGCCGTCTGTGTGCAGGCCATCGTACGCAGCACGGCGGCCATCGTCCCGCAGCACCTGAGCGCCCGTGTATCAGCCGACTGCGGCTGGGTCGGCAGTGGCTGGTCTGAGCACATGCCACAGTAGATGCTCATCACAGCGCTCCTTTAAAATAATAGGCCGTGCACCTCATAGGCTTCTGTGAGCCGCTTGAAGGCAGCATCATCCTCCAAGACTCGGCCACGCTCTCTGGCGCAGGACGGAGTGGCCTCAGCGTGTCGCACGCGGCTTGAGTAAATACAGGAACAACATTGCCAGCAGATATAGCAGGCAGGGCGCACGCTGTGTCCGGATGCAGGCGCAACGCTCGCTCACGGAACGCCTTTTTAATCTCTCCTAGGGAGGCTTTGGAGTCTACTCCCAGGATGTCATAGTAGCTCATCAGCGCCCTGCCCCCTGTGCCTCCCCAGCTCTGCGCTAGAGGCGCTCTCAAGAAACAAGGCTGTTACACAGATTATTTATTTTCCTACTCAGTGACTGGTGTTTACAAGTTCAGGCAAAGCGTCCGGGACTTGCAGGCCCCGTGCTCTCCTGCACTCGTTTCACGGGCGAGGTACTTGAACAATGCTGGAGCAGCGCTAGGCACGCATAGGACACGCGCGTTTGTCTGCACTCGCCATGGCAGTGCTCGACCGTGCCGCGAGCCTGCTGTACACCGCCCTGGTTTCTGTGGGGGCGCTGGCGGCGTTCATCGGCGGCGCAAGGACGCATGCTTCAAAGGTATGACGACCTTGCATTTAGCTCAGAGAAGGTGGACAGAGCAGGTTGCCATAGCTGAGCTAGAAGCAAGATGTTTGCTCTGCTTGGGAGCGCCTTTGTATATTCCAAGTTGTGAGCGCTTGGGGGTCCCAATTGCAAGTGTGTGCCAGCGAGACTTGTCTGCTTGGTGCCGTTAGAGCTGCTTTTGTACAGCAGCGGCTTGGCAGTGCTGTGCCAGGAGCAACTACTTGTCTGGTGCCTGCCTGTATTCTGGCTCTGCACGAGCTTCCCCAGCCAGGCCTGGCAAGCCAGGCACAACAGCACCGGGTCTCGCACACTGCAATGTAGACTACGCTTGCGCTTGTGCAGGGGAGGCGACGGACTCGTCACACCATGACCCAGGAGCGCCGCGAGTGGGGCAAGCCGCGGCCAGCCAGCAGCCTGCGGGTGCCAGGGAGGTGCGGCGCAGCTGTATGCCAGAGCTGCCGGCCCTGTGTGGCACGCGGGTGACAGCGTCTGTCAGGAGACTGCACCGCTGCCCTCTCTTCCAGGGTGCTGCACAACTGTTAGGACGAGAGCCGCCGCGCAGCGCTCTTGCATGTGCGCCAGCTGCGCAGCCACAGTGCGCACTTGTTGTTGTGCGCAAGTACGGCCCTTCAAGTAGCAGAAGGGCTCGCGCGGTGCAGGCGGGTGGCGGTCGTGAGCACGGCAGCCATCCCCTGGATGACGGGGACGGCGGTCAACCCCACGCTGCGCGCCGCGTACATGGCGCACTGCACTGACCTCAAGGCGAGTTTGTATCACATTGTTCGTTTGGCACAGCAAGCGCAGCAGTCAGTCGGGGGCGTGAGGCTTTACCATGCTTTTCCGGCGGCTCTAGCATGCTGTGCTCGTGCTCTCTCCCGCCTTTCTCTGCATGGCTAGGATACTGCTCACCCTGATCGGGCTGTGGCTGGCACACACAGCACCCCTACACTCTGAACAGAGCATGCCATTCACACCAGTACATGCACCGTGTCAGGTTCAGCCGTCCACTGCCACTCTGGTGCGGCCCTGGCCGCGCAGAGGCGCGCCAGCACCGGCTGGTGTGCAGGCTGTGCTGCTCGCTGGGCGGCATGCGCCGACCGGCCCCCGCTGCTGCAGGTCATCCTGGTGGTGCCCTGGCTGGCGGTGTCGGACCAGGCGCTCATCTTTCCGAACGCGCGCACGTTCGAGGAGCCGGCCGAGCAGGAGGCCTGCATGCGCGAGTGGATCAGGAAGCGCACCGGCCTCTCGCCAGACTTTGAGATCGTGTGGTACCCTGGTACACTCCCTCATGTCGCGGCAGCCGCCCGTTCGCGCGAGGGGGTGAGCCGGGTACCACCGCGCACTGCAGCGACCTGGCATACGTGCTTTGCGATTGCGCATTGATACGCCCAGCAAGCACCCTTGGCAGCCTCTGCTGCAGCACGTGCTGAGCCTACCGTTGACAGCCTGTGTGATGGGTGTTACGGGGAGCTGCTGTGGACGTGCGCGCGGGCCGCGGCGCAGGCAGGTACGACCGGACGATGCTGGGCATCTTCCCCGTCGGCGACCTGACCGAGGTCGTGGAGGCCGATGCGGACGCGAGCGCGGTCATCCTGGAGGAGCCCGAGCACTGTGCGCCCAAGCGGCTGCCGCGCTCTGCACCCCTGCCGTTGCTTGGGCCTGCTCATGCGCCGCAGGACCCCCGCATGATCCCGGAGCGCCTGCATTCAGCTGGTGCTTGACATGTCTAGTCACTGGGCCACTGTGGACGTTACATCCGCAGCATACCCCCGCATGAGCCCGGAGCGTCTGCATTCAGCTGGTGCTTGACATGTTTAGTCGTCGGGTCTCTGTGGACGTCCGGCTTTGGAGGAAGCATACGCTTCAGCTGCAAGCGGTCCTCTGACCAGGCGTGCATGGCTCGCAGTGACGTGGTTCCACCATGGGCCGCGCTGGACGGATCGCTTTGGTCACGTGGTAAGAGCCTTGCCAATGCATGTCAGTCACACTATCAGCATAACAGGGATCCGGATGGCCTGGTGACATGTGATAGACGGTGCACACGACCACGACGATGTGCATTGCACAGCATGCACGCAGCTCACAGGCCGCCATGCAGTCACATTGGCTCTGGTTTTCAGGGGCGCCTACCGCCCAGCAGCGCCTCCGGCACGCCCCACAGCACGCCAGGGCGGGAGTAAATCGGGAGAGCGCGGCAGCGCTGCTGGGCGCAGGGCGTGCCGCCGCCCGTGCGCCGCCTGACTCGGGCGCGTGCGGTTCGCCAGGTGGGCATCATCCACACCTCGTACAAGGAGCTGAGCAAGCGCAACGCGGGCCTGGTCATGGCGGGCGTGTCGGAGGTGATCAACGCCTGGCTCTGCGGCATCCACTGCCACAAGGCGCGGCCCGCGCCCAGCGCGACCTGCCGCGTGCATGCGCAGCGTGTGTGCCCGTTAATGCCCTGCGCTGCGGTGCCGCGGCTGCGGGGCCGCAGGGCAGAGGGGCAGCGGGCGGCGCCTCAGCACGCGCTCGCAGTGCGGGCGGCGGTGCTCTGACGGCTGGCACCGCGGCGCGAAATTTGATCCCTAACATTGCGGCGCGCAGGTCATCAAGCTGTCGGACGCGGTGCAGGCGCTGCCGCGCCAGGTGACGTGCTGCGTGCACGGCGCCGCGCCGGGCTTTGTGACCGCGGGCGCGGCCAAGGCGCGCGGCGCTGGGGAGGGCGCCGGGCGGCGCTTCAGCAAGGGCGCCTACTGCCTGGCCAAGGTGGTCTGGGGCAAGGGCTGGGAGGAGCTGCTGGAGCTGATGGAGTACCAGGGCCGCGTGGCGGCCGCCCGCGGCGAGGTGCGCTCCCTGTGCCCCGCTTCGTTTGCCAAAGCCCCTGTCGTCCGCGCACTGCAATACTGGAGGCGCTTGCCAGTGTGCTTGCAGCAAGCTGCTTGCCTTCCCCTTGTTGAGACGAGTTGCAGGGGTGCGATCCGCCACCTGGTGGTCAGGTTGCTTGCTGTGCCTGCAACGACAAAGATTGCATGTAAGCAAAAGCAAAAGACCTTGGTGATGTGCTGGCGCTTGCGACGCACACCGGGGGCCTGTGTATGAGCAAGGGTCACCGCCCCCAGGCGCCCGCGCACGTGGACGCGTACGGCGACGGCGAGGCGCTCGCGTCGGTGCGCGCCAAGGCGGAGGCGGCGGGCCTGGCGCTGACGTTCCACGCCAAGCGCGACCACCTGGACGCCTCGCTCGCGGACTACCAGGTAGGTCCCCCGCAACCTGGGACCCAGAGTCCAGGTCAAGAGGAGGTTGTGCTTCATAGACAAGGACTTGACTGTTGAACTGGCACGGCGCTGCATGCCCGGCCGCTGCCCCGCAGCCCTGCTGCTGTTCTGGCCCACGAGTGCTGCCTGACGCTTGGTAAACCAGGTGGTAGAGCTCTTCTGTTGCTGCAAGTATGTGTGTGAGAGAACCCAGGCCTCAGCCCCCCGCGCGTGCTGCAGCTGATGCGAGTGACCTCAGGCACCATGTTGGCGCCGTGCGTTATGCGCGCCTATGGGACCGCACGCCAACCTTACGCACCCAGCCGCGCACCTCAAACCTTCGCAGGGGTATGATTTGCAGGGTTAGGAGACTTTGGCTGCTGCGCAGGTCTTCATCAACGCGAGCACTAGTGACGTGGTGGCCACGACGAGCGTGGAGGCGCTGGCCATGGGCAAGTGGCTCATCTGCGCGCAGCACGCCTGCAACGACTGGGCCGCCAGCTTCAGCAACGCGCTCGTGTACCGCTCGCCGGACGAGTTTGTGGCGCACCTGGCGCGCGCGCTCGCGGCCGAGCCGCCGCCGCTGGGCGAGGAGGAGCTGCGGTGCGCGCGCGGCCGGGCCTGCGCTCCGCCTGCTTGGGGCTGCGTATCGATGTGTCTTGGAGGATTCATTCAGCGCGCCCTGCAGGGCTGCCCAGTCCGCGTCGGCAGACTGTGCTCTATAATTGGTGCGCCGGGCGCATGCGACGCAGTGAAGCGCTGCAACGCATGGGCATGCGAGGCACACTGGCGTGGCACGCCTACAGAGAGCTCTCTGACAGCGCAGGTGTTTGCAGACGGCGCCTGGTGGCAAAGGGCCGCCGTCTGACAAAGGGCCGCCGTCTGATGACAGCCTTGGCGCGCGGCGCTGAGCCGGGCGTGGCAGGCTCTGATGCGCTCATGGCGCGCGCAGGCGGCTGGGCTGGGAGGCCGCCACGGAGCGGTGCCTGGACGCGGCGTCCATCGGCGAGAGCGAATGGCCCACGTCGCGGACGGCCGCGCAGGACTCGCTGCTCTGGGGCACCTACAACATGTTCACAGGTCGCGCCCCTGCCTGGCGGGCCTGCTCGTGGCCCACGGGCGCTCTGCGCTTCCTGGCGCTTCTGCGGGCCTTGTGCGCCTGCTTAAGGTAATGGCAGCCGTGTGCTTACCAAAGCAAGACCTAGGGTAGGGTAGTGTACGGAGTAGCCACTAACTTAATTGAGCAAGCGCGGCCTCGCCCTGCTCAAAGTGCTGCTGCTGGTCACGAAGTGCTCACGCTCTCCATGACGCTGCTGTTAGACACCTCCGTTGAGTGAGTGGGTAACCCTAGCAGTGGAGACGAAGAGCGCGGCTGCGCACCGCTGTGCTGTGGGCCTGCACCCTGGTGCTCGCCCTCCCACGCCCACGCGCTGGGCACCCTCACGGCGCTGATGTAAGCGCGCTGCAACCCGCCTGGCGGTGAGCATGGCCTGCATGCTGACAATCGCCTGGCGGCGCCCGCACACCCGTCCCCGCCGTGACGCAGAGCCTGCGGGCGCGCGCCGAGCAGGCCTGGAGCCGGTGCGGCTGGCGGTGTGCGCGGGCGCCAACACGCTGCACGCGCCGGAGAGCCTGACCGCCTACGACCCCAGCCCCAGCCCGGGCGGCGGCTGGCTGGGCGCGCTGCGGCCGCGGCTGCAGCTGTCGCTCGGCTCGCCCGCGCTGCGCGTCGCCTGGGCCAACGCCGGCGACTGCCTGCAGGAGTGGCGCGCGGAGCCGCCGCGGCGCGCGCGCGCCGCGGCCCCGTGATGCTGGATGCTGGCTCGGGTTGCAGCGAACCTGCTGCCGGCAGGGCGCGGAGCCCTATTCTGCGTGCAGGTGTATGCGCGCACATTTGAAGTCGCGTCTTGGTATGGGAAGTCCTGGGTTTTTTAAAGGTTCAGTGCATGCAGCATGTCGCGCATGAGCCATGATGACCTGCACGCTGCGACTGCTGCTGAGCGCATGCTTGTCTAAGGCAGGACCCGCCATGGGAGGCGTGTGCGTGTTTGCTGGTCATGCAGGTTATCATTGTTCGGGCTGTACCACAAGAGCGCTTCAAAAGTCCATAGAAAATATGCCCAACCATCTGTCCCCTTGCAGAGGATGGCGTTTGCCGTGCTCCACATTGTTGCGCCATGTCGGGCTGCACAGACTGTGTGGATGGGGCTTGCTTGTGCATCAGCACTGTCATGGGGCGCGTGAAAGCGTGTGCACGGGGGCCCGCAGGAGAGAACGACAGAAGCTGCGCTTGGTGCGGCGGGCCTGGGTTGACTTTACCATAGGACATCGGGGCATTGACGTATTGGTTTGGAATGCACTGACAGAACCAGCTGATGCCTTGGAAGATGTTTGCAAATGCATGCGACGAGCATGCTGGAGCATGTGCAATGCATGGATGCAGACGTTTTGCACGTGGGTGACATGCTCTTCACAGTATAGGTGTGGTGAGCTGAAAGACATGCGTCCTCTTGTCGCACAGCGGCAACAGCCTGCGCCACCATGATACACCAGCACTGAGCTGGGCGTGTAAGCGTTGCCCTGAGCCGCCAAGCAGGACATCTTGTGCATGTAGCTGAGCACAGCTGTAGTCTTACAAAGTGGATTGAAGTCTTTCTGTGCATGGTACCCTACCCTAGGGCTGATTGCTGGCATGACCATGCTGCTGAAAGACTTGAGAAAGTACCATACTTTTTCCCAACATGAGGCGCAGACTAAAAGCAGCAGTACTTGGTGCACAACTACTGCCCAAGGCAGAGAGGACTGCAGCGTGGCGCGCGCCATACGCAATGCGCTGCTCATTGCTGTCATTGCCGAGGTAACTTACCACGCTTACATAGAATGGGCGCAAGCTGCTGAGCGGCTTGCAAGGTGTCCTATCCTGGGGGCCTGTTGTCAGCGGACATGACGTCACGTGACATAATGTCACGTGACGTGTTCTCCTTTGACAGGCAGAGGCACCCAGGGCGGGCGCACCTTGCGCGCCCGCTTGGAAGCTTGCGCCGGTGGACGTAGGCATGATACCCGGCGCCCGCGACCGCTGCGGCAAGCTTTGTACTGCGCATGATGCAGGACACGCTGCAGTCCTCTGTGACCCTGGGCAGCAGTCCTGCCCCACACACTGCCAGGACGTCTGAGCCAACACTCTGATTGGGAAAGTCTTAAGTCTTGCAGCCATGCCATTTCTAAGTCCTTGGGGGTCACTTAACACCGCACAGGGGCTGTAAGCGCGCGCACCGTGGCGCCTCGTCTTCCTTCCTGGTGTGCGCCACGGGCGTGGCGTGCCACGACAGCGGCCTGGGCCTGGCGGCGGACGTCCTGCGCGAGCTGCTGCGCGGCGCCGCTGCGCTGGCGCCCGTGGCGGCCATGCTGGCCGCGGCGGCCGCAGCCGCGCTCGCGGGCGAGGCGCGCGCGTGCGCGCACGCCGCGGGGCAGGTGCTGCCCGCTCTGCCAGACATGTTGCAGGGTCTTGAGGGTTTTGCCATGCCCTGGTGCATTCCCTGCATGCGCACGCCTTCATGCAGGGCACATACTGGCCTGACGAGTGCTTTGAGGCTTGTGCACACCATGATGCTTTTGAAATGCCGTCACCGTGCGCATGCATGCGCGCAGATGGCGCGCCCGGCCGGCCGCAGGCAGCGCAGCCCGGCCAGTGGCTGCGCGCCGGGCGCCGCCGCCGCGGCGCTCGCGCTGCTAGCGCCGGCGGACGCGGTGCTGGTCGCCGACGCGGGGCCGCTGGCGTCCTTTGTCGCCCTCAGCGGCGCGATCATCACATGCCTGTAGCTGCTCAGCTTTGGGCACTTCTGCGCCTGCCACCGGTGCGCCTGCCCCACTTCCTCACCCGCTTCCAAGCAGGCCGCGCGCCGGCGGTGGCGCAGGAGTCGCAAACCTGCTCAGCTTGAGGCCTGCGTCGGTGACGCCAGTGAGCGCGACGAACGACGCCCGTTTGTTGAATGGTCCTTTGTCAAACGAGCGAATCATTTGCCAAATGGCGTTGTTACTGCCGTTGCCGGCGCGATCATCGCGTGCCTCAAGCTCAGAGCAGCTTTGTGAACTCCTGCGCTGACCGCTGGCGCGCGCCTGCCCCACTCCCTGACCCGCCTCCAAGCAGGCCACGCGCGCTGAGCGCTCGCTTGCGCACCGTCTTTGCGCAGCACCATGGCAGCATGCGGCATGCTGGCGCCCTGGCAGCCACACAGCAGACAGTGGGCGGCTGTGTTGTCCTTGATCGCAAACGTGGGCGGCGCAGGGCGAAAGGCGCGGCGCGCGGCGGCGGCCGGGCCGGGCAGTGGCGCGGCTGCGCGCCCGACCGCGAAGCCACATGGCGTGGTAGCTGGCAGGGCACACATGGCCATGCGGCGCGCGCAGCGCGGCGCGATCGGGTAGTCGCTCCTGGCCCGTGAGCGTAGCGCGGCCAGGTACCATGCCATGCTTACGCTCACGCACCAGGAGCGCTGCCCGCTCCCGCCGCGCTGCGCGATGTGCATGGCCACGTGCGCCCTGCCGCACCCCCGCGCGCCTGTTGCGCTGGCAGGCTCTTGCACATGCGGCTTGTTTGCACATGCGGCTTGTTTTTGCCTAGCACGGCCGGCCGCACTAGGCCTTGCACACCCGGCTTTCCCCCGCCTCGCTGTCGCCAGTCTAAGGCCAACCCTACCCTACCCTGGTCGGCTGGCTGACGCTGCTCTTCGGCGTCTTCGAGCTGGGCCTGGCCTGGCAGCAGAGGCGACCGGCTTTGGCGACCGCATGTTCCACGCGGTGCGCGCCCGCCGCCGCCCGAGAACCAGGTTCTTCGCAGCGGCTGCGGCAGCACAGCTGACCCGGCGGCGTGCCCGGCTCCTCTGCCAGGCGCCGCCGCGGCCGCGCTGCAGGGCTCACGAGCGCGCCTGCGGGCCGGGGGCGTGCGCATCATGCAGCGGAGCAGCTCAGCATGTGAAGCGGCAGCTTCCAGGTGCCCCAAAGTTTGCTGACGCTGGTTGGACTCCACCACAACTGTGCGCCGCACCGACGCTCCCGCGCGCGTGCGGCTGCCTGCTGCATGATGCGCATGGGAGCGTGCATCGCAGGGCGTGCCGAGCGCCGGTGCGGCGCACAAAAGTGTGTGGACTGCGATTAGCATCAGCCAGTTCTGGCGCACCTGGATCCTGCCCGCGGACATGCTGAGCTGCTGCGCGACGCGCAGGAGTGGTGGGACGCGACCAGCGTCAGCCAGGTCTGGCGGACTTGAGGAACCTGCCGGTGCACACGCTGAGCGCTGGTGCGGCGCACAGGATTGCTGGAACGCAGACACCGTCAGCCAGTTCTGGCGCACCTGGACCCTGCTTGTGCAGAACTGGATCCTGCGCACGGCGCACGCGCCCGCGTTGCGCGCCGGCGCGGGCAAGATGGGGGCCGCTGTTGCGTGTTTCGCGCTCAGCGCGCTCCACGGGCTGGCGGGAGCCGCGCCGCTGCGCGTCGTGGCACCGCCAGCTCGTGGAGGAGTGCTCTGAGCGCAAAGCATGCGACGACGGCGCCCGTCTTGCCCGCGCCGGCGCGCAGCGCGGGCGCGTGCGCCTTGCGCAGGATCCAGTGGTGCACTGGCAGGTACCATGTGCGCCAGAACTGGCTGACGGGGGCGAGCTGGCGGTGGCCGTGCCGCTGCGCGTCGCGGCCACGCCGCACGCCGCGCTCGGCATGCGCGTGCAGGCGCGCCGCTGCCTCCCGCCCGGCTGCCTACATGCACGCGGTGCGCCAGCGCCGCTGTAGAAACCGCATGCGGCGCCTTTGAGCCCTGTGCGGTGAGCGTGGTGCAGGCGCATGGCCGCCACATGCATGCACGGGCGGGCACCGGTCTTAAGCAGCACCTGCGCGCAGCGCATGCACCGACCTCATGCTGCAAGCGGGAGCCTTGCCAACGCCTAGGGCTCACGGCACATCAGAGTGACGCTCCGTGCTGCGCCCCGCCGCAGGTGCCCCTGGCGTGGACGTGCAACAGGCTGCGCGCGCGCGGCCTGCTACCAGCCTGGGCCAGCAAGGCGCTGGTGCTGGCGACCGCGGCCTTTGGCCAGGCTGCCGGCATCGTGCTGTCTGCGCAGGCGGCGGCGTAGGGCGCCTGCTGGCTGTACGCGCACTCTGCAGGTCTGCGGCTTCGGTGCTGCAGCGGGGCTGCAGCACCCCAGCCGCACACCTACAGTGCGCATGTACGACGGTCACAGCTCTGCTGCGCCATTGCGCAATTTTGCTACCAAGAGGCAGTGCCAGAATGCATGCGCCACTGCCGCCTGTGGTTGAGCTGCACGTGCCCGTTGTAATGACAGAGAACCTTCAGCGTGTCAGCGTGACTCTGCACCTCACCTCGTCCCACGCCAGACTTGCTAGCCCTCCCTGCATGTGTGTGTTACAAAGTGACACGGGAATGCAGGTCTGCTAACCAGGTAGCATGGCTGTCACTCACAGCGCTTGCAACACTCTACACGGCAAGCAAGTGTTAAAGACAGGCTCCGGTACTTGCAGCGCATGCGGCATGCCTGCCTGTGCGGCTCATGTACAGCAGCCTGTCTGTGTGGCGTAGCGCATATGGCATGCCTTGCATCTCTCTCAATATATTTTGTTCAGTTCACTCTGAGGTTTGCTGCCCCCGACATGCACTCCATGTGCTGCTCGAGCTGCAGGTGACTCAGAGCCTCTGAACACCGGAGGGGAGAGACTTGTTAATCCCAGCACAGTGGGAGGCACACCGCATAGAACCGCTCCGCCTCGTGGTCGCTGTCCCCGGAGCGACCGCGGGCCCAATCAGAACCGCGGGCTGAAGGATTGGCTGGCTGGCAAGGTGCGACCTCGGCTCTGCTGCAGGCGGCCTGGGCGGCGAGGCCTCAGCGCTCTGGGCGCAGAGGTGTTACGCAATGGCCGGCTAAGCAGGCACGATGTGTGCCCAGGTCTCCAAAAGATGTTGAGGTGGTCCGTGCACACCACTTGACGCAAAGCCAGGCAGCGACATGGCAGCCTACTGCCGCGAGAGCTGCTGTGCGCTGGTCGAGGAGGAGGTTTGCAAGCAGCTGGACGCGCCGCGCTCGGATGTTGCACGCCTGTCGCTGCTGCTGGGCGCGATAGAGCTGCCGCTCACAGGGAAGGAGGCAGACCTGCGGCGCTGGCCAGAGAACCTGCAGGCACGCCGCCGCCAGCGCCATCTTGTTGTCTACAGTGCGCTTACCTGCAGCTGTGTGCCCAACCTTGTGCGGCCAGCAGGAGTACGTGGCAGCCGCGGAGAGCGACTTCAGTGCGTTCGTGCAAGGCCTGGAGCCCGGGCTTGCTGGAGCGGACGCGCGGGTGCGCAGCCGGCGCTTTGCAGAGCCTGCGCACCAGGGCTCCGTGCAGGCTCGTCTGTGACGTGAAACGTCGCGAGAGCCTGCTAGAGCGGGGCTCACGACGCGCTCGCTGGCGCAGGGCAAGGTGAAGGCCGTTGCGGACGCGGTCTGGGCGCGGCTGTCGGGGAGCTTCAGCAAGGATGTGCTGCACTCGCAGCACCTCTCCGTGTTCGTCCAGATACTGCGCGCGGGCAAGGCCAGCAAGGGTGCGCCCTGCGAGCAGTCCCGCTGGGCCAAACGCACTGGGCTACCGGCTGGGTAGTAAAGCCGCATGGGCGCTTCGCCCTCAGCGGTGTGGCTGCTGTGTGGCTTGCCTGCTCTCAGCCTGCTCCGCACGGCTGGCGCTTCATGACGGCGCCGCGCCCGCGGCCGGCCGCCGGCCCTCGTGCCAAGATAGGCTCCGCTTGCGCGCCGCGCAGCACGCCGGCAGCTGGACTGCGCGGGCGTGGTCACGACAGTGCTGGCGGCCTGCCAGCGCCTGGCGCGCTGCCCGGCGCACGAGGACCTGCTCGGCGTGCGCTTCCAGGCGCGCGCTTCCAGGCCCACCCTAACCCTACCCTATTCCAGGCGTGCGCTTCCAGGCGCGCGCCCCGGCCGCAGCTCACCCTGAGTGCTTGGGCGGGGCAAGGGCCGGGCGGGCCGGCTTCCCCAGGGCCCCGCCCGCCTGCATGCTGCTGCAATCGGTGATGAGGTGGGGACCGCCTTGGGTCGCCAGGGGCGCCCTGCTCTTCAGCCGACAGGCAATGTCAGGGCAGTTGCAGTGCGACAGATGGTCATCCGCTGAGCAAGGCGTGTCTCAGCAAAGCAGCCGGCGCGTCGCGCCCCGTGCGCCGCCTCAGCCAAGCAGCCGACGCGTCGCGCCCCATGCGCTGTGCGGCGCAAGCTTGGGAACCGGCACGGCGCTGCCGCCACGGCCACGCGCGCGCGCCCGCCGCAGGTGTCGGAGGACCACTGCTGGCTGAGCCTGGACGGCAGCGGCGCGCGCGGCGCGGCGGTCGAGGTCACAACTGACACCGCCGCCAAGCGCGGCCTGGCGCCCAGTGAGGACGCCTGGCGCGGCTGGCTCTACTCCGGCGGCCACGCGGTGGTGTGCTCGCACAAGGTGCGCGGCGCCGCCGGCGCTCGCGCTGTCGACGAAACGCAAGCGACGTCAGGGCGCGAGCCTGACGCGCGGGGGCGAGCGCGGGCGGCAGATGGTGGTGAGCGCGTTGATCGCGTCGCTCAACCCCGCCATCAACCCGCGCCAAAACTCCGGCAGTGACTCCCAGGAGGTGCGCGCGCCCGCCGGGCGACCCTGCCGGCAGCAGCGCCTGCCTGCGCTGTGCTCTATTGTTGGGTGGGTCAGGTTTAGGGTTGAAATAGTGGTGAGCGCGCTGACCGCGTCGCTCAACCCCGCCAGCAACTTGCGCTCAGGCGCCAGGATAACTTTGGTGCGGCGCCTCCGCACGCGCTCGCCGCATCATGTCCGGTACGCTGAGGAGCCCTAGTAGGGCCTGGAGCCTGCCTTCGGCTTTGGGCAGGGACCCACATGGTACTGCAGCTGCCCGGCAACGCGTTGCTGCATGACTGGCCACTGCAGCGGTGGGCGCGCAGTCGTTTAAAGCGTCACGTCGGGAGCAGAGCTGCTGCCGTGGGCGCTGACAGCGCGGCGGCTGGCGCGGACAGGTGCAGCTCCTGCAGGAGCGCCTGCTGAGCCTGGTCCGCGCACGCCCGGATGCGCGCGAGTGCATGTACCCGGCCGCGCTCTGCACGCTCGCCGACCTCGAGGAGGCGCGCCCGACGCCACGGCACTGCTGGCTTCGACGCGCTTGGTGCGCGCGCAGGCGCACAGCGGAGCGCGGCTCTCGTCAAACGTGCATGATTGGGTGATGTCGTGCGGCATTGTCTGCTGTCTCTTGTCCAGCACACAGTCGCAACAGGGAGTGCGATGCAAGACAGGGATGAGTCGAGTGAGGGAGTGTTGCATCACATTATTGAAAGGCAGCCTCTGAGGAGGAAGGGGAGTGCCGTTCGAATGCGCGTGTCGGCTGCCCAGCAAGCCGTTGCATGCCTGGTACCCTCCTGCACCTCATACAGGGCTGTCCACATGAGCGCTTGTTCAGGCCTGCATGCCTCCCACGTCTGAGCGCCTCCCACAGTGCAGCGCCCAGGCGCTGCAGCATCCCCATGCCCGTCCGCACGCCGAGGCCGCCGCGCGCAGGCTGCAGCGGCCAGCAGCCGCGCAGGCCCTGTTTGCCCGTAACGCCCCTGCTCCCGACATGCATGGCACGGCTCTGCTCGGCCGTGGGGCACTGCCTTGCGGCCATGGTATGGGCTATGGCTAGGGTTTAGGTATAAGGTATTAAGGGGTATAGGCTAGCCACATCGTGCGCCGGCGCAGGTGGCCGAGCAGGACGATCTGGATGCGCATGCAGCCGGCAGAAATGCGAAGTGCGTGCTGCGCATAGCTGGCTTGGACGCCGCGGCCTGCACGGCGCGCGCTTTCCCAGCAGCCGAGCATGGGTGCAGGGCGCAGACGGATGCGCCGCATGTGTGGGAGAGCCTAACAGAGCCTGGAGAGCGGGAGTGCGTGACACACAATGCGCAGTACCAGCGTGCGCTGTACCTTGCTGCGTGCAGCGGGCGCAGGATAGCAATGGAGGCACTTGCCCGCCGGCACGCCTGGGCATGTGCATTCGTTGCATGCCACCGCGTGCGCGAACATGATGCGTGTGCTGCAGTGCGTTGCGCAGCAAGCCCCTCCTGAGGACAGCTGTCAATTGCGGATGCCCTCCTGTCCATTACATACTAGTGCACCGCGGACAAGGTGACACCTCCGTATGCCTGATCTGGCGGCCGCACCACACCAGGCTGCTGCCTGGTCTCAGGCGGCTGGGAGACTTGCTCTCGCGCGCGCCCGGCAGGCGCTGTTCGAGGATGCAATCAAGATGTCGACGCAAGATGGGTTAGGGTCGGGGCGCCTCTGGTACCCGTACTCCTACCTCATCGCCATGCTGGCGCGCCGCGCCGCCTTCTTCGCCGGCCAGGCGGCCTTGCTGGGTGGGCCGCCGACGCCTGCACATACCCTCTGCTGCGGCTGCAGATGCCGTCGCGCAGATGCACCGCTGCCGAAAGCATTATGGCTACCTGCAGCGCGATGATGCCGGCCAAGTGACCCTCGGAGGTCATACATCTCTGCATGCGCATGAATCCTAGTGTTCACATTCAAGTGAATTCAAAAGGATGCGATGTCGCTCGATGCCTGCGTGCCAAACGTGCTTGCCACGTGCCACCACACCCCCCGCAGCGTGCGCCGCGGGTCCCAGCGGCCCCGCAGCGCCTGATCTAGGCTGCAGCTGTTGCATGCCGGGGCGTCCCTGAGGTCTGAGCGCGGCGACTGAGGGCGCCAACAGGCAGGGACACCGCGGGAATGGAGGCCGGGGCCTGCCTGAGCGCCGCGCTGCGCCACGCCGGCGCCGGCGGGGCGGCGCAAGTGTTGCGCCACTACAGGCGCGGCGGCCCGGCCCAACCCCGAAAGTCGTCAGCGGGTCACCTGTGAGCGCGGAACGGCTTACCAGCCTGCTGCCCCGCCCGTCTTGGGCTTGGCGGCGCGCCTGTGCGAGCGCCTCACGCTGGAGGCATGCATACTCTTGGCGCATGGCCGCGGGGGTGCATGCGTGCCATGAGCGCCTCACGCGGGCGGGTGGTGTCTACCGCAGGCGCGTGGCCGCGGACGAGCAGCTCATCCGAGATGTGGAGGGCACGCTCGAGGCGGTGGCCGCTGCGCTGGCAGCTCTGCAGGCGCGCCGCCAGACGCGCTGATCGCGGCGCTGCGACATTGCGGCCAGGCCGCGCGCGCGAGCGTCTGTCCTGGATAGCTCGCCACACATGGCATCGCCCACTGCCTCGTGTGGGACGACACGTGCGTGCACGCGCGGCTGCCAAGAAAGCCATACCTCGTGTCATACCGGCCAGCACACACGAACTGAAGGACGGGCCCTGCACAAACGCGAGTCAACAAGCTGACAGCCGTGTGACGTGCTGCCCCACCAGACGCGCTGCCGCAGCCCCGCCGCGGCGCAGGCGGCGGGCTGCGCGGCGCCCAAAGACCTGGCGTGGGCCGCGCGGCCGCTGCTGGAGCTGTGGGACGGCGTGTGCGCCTACTTCGCCGGCCAGGCAAAGCCGGCCGCGTGGCTGGACGTCCTGCTGCGCGCGCTGCGCCTGGTGTCGCCCGAAGCGCGAGGCGCCGCGGCCGCCGCTGCGCAGGTGCCCCCCGTGCGCACGGCCAAATGGGCCGGCATGCAGCAATGCTCAGTGTGTGTGCGGGCGCATGCAGCGCATGGGCATGCGGGCAGCGCCCCAGAGTTGCCCCCGGCTGCCAGTAACTTGTAAGGACATGGTGGCGGCCGACCGCGCACGCGCATGCCCTGCCAGGATGCCGCGCTGCGGTATCCCGCGCGCGTTGTGTCAGCGCCAACATGTGGACTCCCATTGCACCGGTTCAAGAGGTTGCTTCCACCCGATTTTGGCTGGCCGCCGAGCGTTGTGCCCGCCCGAGGATGCCTTCTCGCCGCCTGAGCGGCCCTTCGTGCGCGCAGACGGAGAGCGGGCCCATGGCGCGCGCGCGGGGCATGTGGGCGGCGCTCAAGCCCGCGGCGCTGCGGCCGCTGTTCGAGGCCGCCGATGTCGGCGAGGCGCCCAGGGAGAGCAAGCGGCCGCGCCGGTAGCCGAGCCGCAGCAGTGTCCGGTATGTGTTGCTGCAGCATGTCCAGTCAGTTGCAGCTTTCCTCAGTGGCTTGCCCGGACGTTACTGCCGGTACTGACATTACTGCGGTCGCAATACCCCCTGTGATCTATGTCATACTGCCCTGCATTGTGTGAAGTCATGTCTGTCAAGAAAAGAAGTGTCCAACGCGCTTGCGAGGAGGAATATGGGGCTGAGCAGCGCGCATGCTCTGTTTTCATTCCTCGTCCAGGGTATACCACTTGCACACTGCCTGATCCTGCGCCGTGAGCGGCAGACAGCCTCCCTGGCAGCCACATGCTGCAGACATGCTGTAAACTCCGTCCATCGACCAGACATGCAGGTTAGCCCATGTCATCACCAGCTCCAACAAAGCTGGTGATGAAAGCGACACATGCTTATCTGCCGAGCTGTGGCTCCAGATTGGTAATAAGCCCGTTGAGCTACACAACAGTGTGCCCAAGCAGAGCGCCGCCGGCATGGGCGCAAGACAGACTGCGGCGTGCTCAAGCACACCTGAAACGCGTGACTGCATCAGAGCGGCCCGCCTTGACAATGGCGTCACGTGCACATAGCCCTACGAGCATCTGCCTCTGGCTGGGTGTCTGATTTGGCACAGCTACACAAGCAAAACAAACTCAACACAGATGCGGCCCGCAGGTGCCGGCTGCTCCCCCGTACATAACCATGCCCCGCTCGTCAGACATGCCGCGCGCCCCAAGCGCGGTGTCCGCCACGTAACAAGGGAGGCGGGCGACTCGTAAAGGGGCTGTGCCGCGCGTGCGCAGCCACGCGCCTGCAACAGCCCGTGGTCTGCCCTGCGCGCTAGCTGAGCGACAGCGAGTCGACCGCCTGCAGCACGCCGCCGTCCGCGCCGCCATCGCCCGCGCCCGCCGGTGAGAACAGGGCGATGACCTGGCGGCGGCGCGCACGGGCCGGCGCGCGTCAGCCCCCGGAGCAGCTGGCCGGCCTGGCGCAGCACAGCGGCGGGGAGCGCTCCAGGCCTGGCAGCACACGGCTCGTTGGCTGCTCCCCATGCGCGGACAGCAACAGGCCCGAGTCACATGAGGCTTACCCGGTGTGAGTCACACCCCATTCTCCCACCCCTTCCCCGCGCGACCCATGCCCCACTCGCTTACGGGCGCCAGCCAGGGCCGCCCTGACAGCGCCCGAGCCCCTGCCAGCGCTGTTCCCAAAAAGGCCCCAGGAAGGCAGGTACTGACTTCGTCGATAGACAAGAAGATTCGCATATGTCCACTCATGAGGGGATGGCGGAGGTGGCGGAGGAGACACCAGCTCGACGGCCCCCAGCTCCCTCTGAGGATGCCGGCCAGGACTGGCCGGAGCGGGGGAGCGGCGCCGGGCGCGCGCCGGCAGGTTCCACGGCACGGACGCCGTGTGCGCCACCACCAGCGCCCAGACCATGGGCACGAAGAAGTCCTCCGGCGCCGCCTCCTCCTCGTACGTGAAGCGCAGCTCCGGGAACTGGCGCAGCTTGTCGCCGCGCCAGGCGCGCAGGCTGTCTGCGGCGGCCCGCGGGAGCCCATGAGTGAGCCGCGCGCGGCTTTCCCGCCGCCCGCTGTGCGATGCAGACCACCGCAGTGTGTCGACTTCACGGCTTCTGCTCCAGGGCTGCGGTGCCGCCCCTGCAACAGCCCGCCTGGCCAGCACGGACATGCCTTGAAACGCAAAGAGCGGCAAGCGACCGCTTGCAGGCAAGCTGTGGCGGGGCGCGGCGCGCCCTTGATGACGTCCAGCACGCGCGCCACGCTCCAGTCCCAGCCGCCGGTGGCGCGCGCGTCCTCGACGCGCGCGTTGAAGTACTGCA
>JAABUX010003356.1_pt1 | contig 21293 bp, 18 predicted proteins | sample 5561851 | NCBI WGS metagenome assembly JAABUX01 (sample SAMN10711883, study PRJNA513361) | rock metagenome | isolation source: Antarctica rocks | place: Antarctica: Victoria Land, Richard Nunatak red sandstone | collected 2016-01-03 | reverse complement strand
ATCGCTACTGAGGCAAGACCCGGGCAAAGGAAGTCTCAACTGGAAGCGAATCCACGCCGCACTCGACGAGAGCTATATGCTGCAAGCTCTCCGAGGATTTGCCAAGGTTTAGGTGCGCCGGCCCTGCGGAAATCTGGCTCCCTGATTGCCTGTTCGATCACCAGGACCGGCGTCGTCTTTGCCCCGCCCCGGTAACGCCCCGGCCCCGCGAAAAGGTCGATGTAAGCGATTTTGCCTTCCGAGCGGTCGGGGTATCGCTTTTGTGCACCGATGATGACTTTGGCCCATGCCCAGAAGTACTTCGATATAATCTCCGCCTTGATCAGCGACTGCTCGGATTGTTCATCGAAGAAGTTGTCGGCCACCACGCTCTCCGATTCAAGGTACGCCGTCTCGATATCCGGCGTTCTCGCGCCATCACGGTCTTCACTGGCGCCACGCCGGTATCATACTCGCCTGGCCGTGAAAGATCGTCGACCCCACCCTGATGCCGTGCGAGTCGGCACAAAGCCAGAACCCAAACTAACCTTGTTAATATACAAAAGAACACGAAATTTTCAAGGCAAGGGTTGAGGATCGTTCTCTCTTCCGTTGCGGTCGATGATCGGCACGTCGATTGAGGTGGGGGCGCCGGGCCGGCTCTTCGGCTCGGCCCTCGGCCCTTCTTCGATCGGGGCGGTCGACTTCCACCTCGATCCGGGGAGCTTGGCTTTGAGGACCCGGGGGGGCGAGACTTTCCGGCCGGGGTAGACGATCTGTCGGGATTGCCCGCATCCCCAAGGGAGCGTGGCCGCGAACCCGGCCAGGATCAGGCTCACCAGCGGCCAAGACGGTCGAGCGGGGGGGGTGGGCTTCATATTCGCCGGTCCGTTCGGTTAGAGTGGTTTCAGATCCGAAGTTCGAGACACCGAGGCGACACGCGCGACCCTTGATGCCAGAAGGGATCGACGCGGAACCCGGCGGACTTGGGTCGGATTGCCCCGGGTTGGGCAAGACCGACGCGATCGAAACGCCCTCAGCTAGGACACCTTGCCATGCGACCGCCCCAAATCCGGGACCAAGGTGGCGTTTTGCTCGTCACGCTCGATGATCCAGCCGCTGTCAACGACGGGATGTCCTCCGGCCTTCGCCAGCCGATCTATCAGGCGGTGCTCGACCGGACCGCCCCGAGGGTGGCCGTTGACCTCGGCCTGATCGACTACCTGTCCAGCTCGGGGGTCGCCACCCTGATCGGGATCAGGCGGCGGGTCGACCAGGTCAAGGGGCGGCTCGTCCTGTTCCAGATCCACCCGGACGTCCTCGACCTCCTCAACTCGATGAGGCTGGCCGGCCTGTTCCAAATCGCCGCCAATCAAGACGAGGCGTTCGAACTCTTGCCACCGGTCCCCGCCGCTTAATCGCTCCTCCCATTTCACCCGCTTTTCTCGACACCGCAAGCCCCTCAAATCGCCGAGTCGCATGGATGTCGCGGTTCTTCACCGCCGAAGATGACCGTGTGACTTCGTTTCCAAAGGCGACGACCGACTCGGCGTGTTGATGGCTCGGAGATCCGGCTTGGGCGATCGGGGCAGACTTGCCTCGGCCGGCTTGGGGCGACCTCGAACCTTCCTCGCGTCGCAGGGGTTTGTGCTCGATGGGCGGGGTCCGTTCCGAACGATCTTCTTCAAAATAACCGGACGGCGGCCCAACGATCGACGCTTGCCTCGGTGTCCGGGATCGCCCTTGGATCTTTGCTGGGCATCGATGGTTTCTTCCGCATCGTGTCGCTTGGGCCGTCGGGTGGAGGGAGTCTTCCATGAGTTCCTCGAGTCGGCGGTCGTCCCGTCCCCAATCGGCCCGTCGGCGGCCGACCAGGGACCTGGAGACGTTGGAAATCCGCCAGCTTCTCGCGCAAACGCCTTATCTGCCGATCAATGCCTACCCGTTGTACGACTTTCCCCCGGTCAAAGATCCGGGGAGGGTTCCTCCGGCCATCATCGATCACCCGATCGGGAGCAGCCCCTCGGTCCTGGCGACCTACCAGAACCAGGGCAAGCTGATCACCGGCCAGGATCGCCAGGGGAACCGTTACCAACTCCAACTGACCGGCCCCGGGTACATCGTCGTCACCGACACCACGCCCAACGACGGCGTGCTCGACGACGACATCGATACGATCCGCCTCGTCGGCACCAGCCTGACGCAGTCGGTCCTCACCGGCCAAGTGATCGAGTCGTTCAACGCCCCGCAAACCTATACCCAGTTGCCGACGTTGGGCCAGGTCCGGTTCAACCGATTGATCGCCGAGAGCGGCGTCAAGCGGATCACGCTCAACGGCTTCCTCCTCACCGACACGTTGACCCAGGACGGCGCGACGAACATCAACGCGACCACCGGGATCAACCTCAGCGGCGGGGTGGGCCGACTCGAGTTCCAGGGGATCGACGCGAGGCTTCCCGCTTCGCTCAACCCGTCGCCGATCCTGATCCAGATCGGAAGCCCGACGACGCCCTTGACCGTCCACCCCGACATCCGGATCGACAGCATCACCAACACGGTCTACGACGACACCGCGCTCCAGGCCGGCGGCTCCGGCCTGATCCCCACCGGGCCTCTGACGACGCCGTCGATCCAACTGGTCGTCAACGGGGCGCTGGCCAGCTTCGACGTCGTGTCGATCACCCAGACCCCCGACCCCGCGGCGCTCAGCCCGGCGATCAACGGGGGGCTGGTGATCGTCCCGACCCAGTTGATCCCCAACCAATCGGCCGCGCTCCAGTACCAGTACCCGATCGTCGGGACCACGGGCCGGACGGCGATCCAGGCGACGGCGATCGAGCACATCCGGGCCAGCGGCTCGGTCACCAACACCACGTTCTCGAAGACGCCCCAGCCGTTCCAGAGCAGCTTGGGCGGGCTCGACAGCGTGGGCTCGGTGCAGGTCGGAGGCGTCGCCGACGCCGTGGCGATCGACTCCAGGGGCAGCATCAAGAGCCTCAAGTTCGCCAAGGGGCTCGGCAGCCCCGTCGGCGTCAACCAGAACCCGATCTACTACGGGACGCCCGCCGACCGCTACGGCTATCCCCACAACGGGAACGTCGGGGTCCAGGTCGTCACCGAGGGGAACATCGGCTCGATCACGGCCGCCCCGAACGACCGGTTCCTCCAGGTCAACCAGGACCCGAGGAAGATTCAGGCGGGCTTGAACGGGACCGAGATCGCCGCCGTCCGCCCGGGGACCGCCGCGCAGTCGTCGGTGATCGTCGCGGCCGGGTCGATCGGCTCGACCCACGTCGTCGGCGACCTCCGGAACACCCAGGTCAATTCGGGGACGAACTACTATTCGTCGATCGGAGGGGTCGAAGGCGTCACCGCCGGTTCGAGCAAGATCGGCCCCGCCAACATCCGAGGCGACCTGGTCGACACCGTGATCGCCGCGTCGTACCGCTCCAACGACGGGATCTACGGCAACGGCAACGACACCGCCGGCAACGGGACCATCACCGGGACCCAGGCCGGGAACATCTACCAGACCCCCGCCGGGACCACCGCCGCCGGAGCCCGAGGTTCGGGCTTCTTCTCGCGCTACAACTCCGCCCACCCCGCCCCCAAGGCCAGGCGCACCACCACCACGAAGTAATTCGGCGGGCTTAATCCGATCAAACCAGCCCCCCCGATCCGACATTCAACCCCCTCAAAAGGGCGGTCGGATCGGGGTTTTACTGCCCAATCACCAGCAGGCCCGTCCCACAAATGCGCATTTGCACAAAAACAGAATTGTGCTACGATCAAAACCATGAATCAAACCCAAACGCCATCAATCCTCCAGCGAATGCTCGACCCGTTCAGCCGGTGCCTCAACGCCGAGTCGGCCAGGCGATTGGCGGATTTCCGGTACGATCCTGAACTACTTAAACGGGTCGAATATCTCGCCGATCGCTGCAATGAGGGGCTGTTGACCCCCGCCGAACGTGAGGAATATGAGCTGTTTGTCAACACCGATGACATCATCGCCATCATTCAACTTAAAGCTCAAAGGTTCCTCTCGGTCGACGGCGTCGATTGATTAGCCCTCGGATTCGGCAAGCTGTCTGGCGACGCGCCGAGAGTCGGTGCGAATACTGTCGGATTCATCAAGCTTGGAATAAGTCCTCTCTTCAAGTCGAACACGTCATCGCCAAACAACATGGCGGATCGGACCACCTCGACAATCTCGCCCTCTCTTGCAACTATTGTAATCTTCACAAAGGGCCAAACATCTCGGGCCTCGACCCGTTGGGCCGAAGTCTGACTCGACTCTTCAACCCTCGTCAAGATGTCTGGCCAAATCATTTTGAATTTGCGGGAGAATGGATCATTGGCCTAACCCCCATCGGTCGGACGACCATCGTCGTTCTCGCATTGAACAGTCAACGCCGCTTGGACAGACGAATCGAGTTGATAGCACAGGGCAAAGTGTTTTGATCCTTCGCTTCTTTCCCAAGGCGAATTGATCGCAGCCGAGGACTCGAAGACCAAAAGCTTCACCACCGCCAGAGCGCCGTGCCCCAGTTCAAGCCGGCGCCGAAGCCCGAGGTGAGGATCAGGTCGCCGGGTTTGATCTGGTTTTCGAGGATCAGCTCGTCGAGGGCGATCGGGATCGAGCCGCCCGAGGTGTTGCCGAACCGTTCGAGGTTCTTGTAGACCACGTCGCGGTGGAAACCCAGGACGTCGCTGGCGGCGTGGATGATCCGGACGTTGGCCTGGTGGGGGATGAACCAGCGGACCTCCTCGATCGTCCGGCCCGCCTTGTGGAGCACCGCCAGGCTGGAGTCGGCCAGGATTCGGACCGCCCACTTGAACACCGCCCGGCCGTCCATCGTCAGGTATTGCAAGCCTTCGGCCAAAGCTTCGGGCGAAGGGGGAATCCGGCTCCCGCACGCCGGGCGGCTCAGGAGGTCGCCCCCCGAGCCGTCGGACCCGAGCTGGTAGGCGAGCATCCCTTGTTCGGTCGAGCCGGGGGCCAGGAGCACCGCGCCCGCGCCGTCGCCGAAGAGGGGGAAGCTCTTCTGGTCGGTGGGGTTGATGACCCGGCTGTTGCAGTCGGCCCCGATCACCAAGGCCCGCCGGCTCGTCCCGGCGGCGACGAACTGCGCCGCGGTCGCCAGGGCGTAGACGAACCCGGCGCAGGCGGCTTGGAGGTCGAACGCCGGGCAGTTGAGCTTCATCCGGTCCTGGATCAGGTTGGCCGACGACGGGAAGCTCATGTCCGGCGTGAACGTCCCGACGACCAGGAGGTCGACCTCCGACGGTTCGACCCCGGAGGCTTTCAAGCATCGGTAAGCGGCGTGGATGGCCAGGTCGCTGGTGGCCTGGTGGGGCAGGGCGAACCTCCGCTCGTGGATGCCGGTCCGGTTGACGATCCACTCGGGGTCGAAGCCGTGCGACTTCTGGAGGTCGTGATTGGTAATCACGTTGTCGGGGACGTAGTGGCCGGTCCCCAAGATTCGCACGCCGGTCAGCGTGCTGGTTCTGGCTTCGGCGTGCAAAGGGCCAATGCTCATGGGCGATCCGCGACGGTCTCGATCCGGTGGAAGGCTTCGCGTCGACGCCGCCGTTCAAGCCGAGGAGAAAACTGGCAGACGACGCCGACCCTCATCTATAATCGAAACCGGCATACTCTGGCCAGATCAGATTGATCCGAACCCCAACAAGCCAACAAGCCCCCCTCGGGTCCGACCATGCCGGAACATCGAATCCGCCTCCGGGCCGCTTGGGATCGGCTCGACGACTCCGACGCTCCTCCTCGACGGGTCGACCTCCCGACCGTCTGGACGGTCGCCGACCTGGCCCGCCCGTTTCGGTTGCTCAGGAAGTTCGGCCGCCCCACGTTCGACCCGGGCGCGGTGGCGGTCGGACTCGAACTGCTCGACGCTCCGGGCCTGCTCGCGGTCCGGCTCAACGGGCAATGGCTCGAAGCGAAGGACTGGATCGCGGTCGATGGGATTCTCCACCCTCGAAACTCGCTGGAACTGGACGTTGACCTTTCCGGGGCGGGTCGGGTCGAGCCAGGCTCAGCCTGGGGTTCGATCGCGCTGGTGATCGCGGATCGATCGGGCTGATCGATCGGGGTGTCGGGCCTTGCCTCGATCGGGCATAATTGGGGGCGGCGATCGGGCTGATCGCTCGGGTTCGTTGGCTCGGTTCCTTTTTTCTCCCTCGGCGGTTTTCGATGATCGTGCTGGAAACCGCCCGCTTGACGCTTCGCCACCTCGAACCGTCCGACCTCGACGCCCTGGCGAGCATCCAGGCCGACCCCGAGGTGATGCGGTTTTTCCCCTCGGGGCCTCGGTCGAGGGAGTTGACCGAGCAGGATCTCGCCCGCTGCATCGCCATCCAGGCCGAGCACGGCTTCAGCCTCTGGGCGACGATCGACCGCGCCGATGGCCGGTTGATCGGCCGGTGTGGTCTGCTCCCGGAGTCGCACGGCGTCGCGGAGGTCGAGATCGCCTACCTGATCGCCCGGTCGCACTGGGGCCTGGGCCTGGCGACCGAAGCCGCTTGCGCGATCCGAGACTACGGGATGGGTCCGCTCGGGCAGGCTCGACTGGTCTCGATCATCCATCGGGACAACCGGGCGTCGCGTCGGGTGGCGGAGAAGACCGGGCTTCACCCCGAGCGCCAGGTCCAGTTCATGGACCACCGCTGCTGGCTTTACGCGATCGAGGCGGCGACGCTCGGTCCCGAGGGAACGTCGTGACGACCCGAGAAGCGAACCCGAAAACCTCAGCCGTTCTCCCATCGAAGAAGCTGCCTTCCTCCTGGCGAATCGACGCCGCTTCGGGCTGGATGCTGGGGTCGGCGGCCTTGTTCGCCACGATGGGGGCGCTGGTCCACAAGGTCGGGACCCGGTCCGACTGGCTGGTCGTCGCCCTGGTCCGGGCGCTGGTGATGATGGTGACGGCGGCGACGCTGGTCCGGGCGTCGGGCCTCCCCCTGGCGATCTGGCGGCCTCGGTCGCTCTGGGTCCGGAGCCTGGCGGGCAGCTTCAGCCTGGTCTGCAACTTCTATGCGCTGACGCGGTTGCCGGTGGCCGACGCCGTGACCTTGTCGAACGTCCACCCGCTCTGGATCGTCCTGATCACGGCGGCCACCCTCCGGCGTTGGCCCGCCTGGTCCGAGGCCCTGGGCGTCGTCAGCGGGCTTTGCGGCGTCATCCTGATCGAGCGGCCCGACGTGGCGAGCGCCCAAGGGTTGGCCGTCCTGGTCGCCTTGACGAGTTCGGTCTCGACCTCGGTGGCGATGCTCGGGCTGCACCGGCTCCGCTCGATCGACAGCCGGGCGGTGGTCGCCCATTTCGCCGGGGTCGCCAGCGCCGTGGCGGCGGCCTGGCTTGTTCTGAGATGGAATCACCTGAATCCGACCTCGATCGACCCGGTCACGATCGCCATGCTCCTGGGAGTCGGCGCGGCCGGGACGCTGGCGCAGATCCTCCTGACCAAGGCGTACTCGGCGGGAGCCCCGAGCAAGGTGGCCGTCGTCGGCTTGACCCAAGTCGTCTTCGCGATGGGCTTCGACGTGGCGATCTGGGGCCGGACGCTCAGCCCGTTGTCCTTGCTGGGCTTCATCCTCGTCCTGGCCCCCACAACCTGGCTAAGCATCCGGTCATCCCGCAAGCTCGCCCCGGCCATCGTGGAGGAGTAGTCGCCCGAGGTCGACCGCTGGCGTCGAGACTTCGGATCGTGTTCAATCCAACGCTTCGGCGGCGGCTCGCTCCCGGTTTTGTTTGCCCTTCGGATCACGCCCAATGCATCAACGCATATTCTCCTTGATGGTCTTCGGCGCCCTATGCGGGATCGAGTCGGCTTCAGCCAGGGCCGCCGACCTGGCGGCGTTCGAGCAGTCGTTCGAGGACGCCACGCTCCGGGTCGACTACCACCACGGCGGGAACTCCGTTTCCGAGTTCGCGATCTGGGATCGCTCGGTTCGTCAAGGGATCTGGGCCGGGAGCCGGGTCCACCTGCTCGACCCGTTCGCCGTGGGCCGGACTTTGGTCGAGGTCCGCGACGCCGACTCGGGCGACATCCTGTTCTCGAAGCGGTCCGACTCGTATTTCGCCGAGTACCGGACCACGCCCTTGGCCGCCTCGGGGGTCGAGCGGGTCTACCACGAATCGGCGCTCGTCCCGTTCCCGAAGCGGAAGGTGAGGCTTTCGGTCGGAGTCCGCCAGAAGGACCGATCGCACAAGACCCTGCTGGCGATCGAGGTCGACCCGAGCAACCCGGCCTCGATCGCCGTCGAGCCGCTCCGCAAGGGAGTCACGGTCGTCGAAGCCCAGCGCTCGGGCGACCCGCATTCAATGATCGACGTCGCGATCGTCGCCGAAGGCTACACACAGGCTGAGGAAGCCAAGTTCCGCGCCGACCTGGCCCGATATACCGCGATTTTGTTCACAGTCGAGCCGTTCCGTTCCAACCTCGACAAGTTCAACGTTTCCGGAGTCTGGGCCGCGTCCGCCGAATCCGGGGCCGACGAGCCCGCGCGGGGCCTCTACCGAGACACCGCGATCGGCACCCGGTTCGACTCGCTCGGCTCGGAGCGTTACCTCTTGACCGAGGACAACCGGAGCCTCCGCGACATCGCCGCGCATGTCCCCTACGACGCCTTGTATGTCATGGTGAACACTCCCCGATACGGCGGAGGCGGGATCTACAACCTGTTCTGCACCTTCTCGACCGACAACCAGTGGAGCCAATACATCTTCCTCCACGAGTTCGGCCATTCGTTTTCCGCCCTGGCCGACGAATACTACTCGTCGGACGTCGCCTACACCGACTTCTTCCCCCGAGGGGTCGAGCCGATCGAGCCGAACATCACCGCGCTCTTGGACCCCAAGGCCCTCAAGTGGGCTGACCTGGCCACCCCCGGAATCCCACTCCCGACCCCCTGGGGGAAGCTCGAATTCGACACCGCCGAGGTGAACTACCAGGACGCTCGGAGGGACTCGAACGACCGGATCACCGCCGCCACCCGATCGGGGGCGCCGCTCGCCGAGTTGGACCGCCTCAAGGCCGGGGCCGAGCAAGCGTCCCGAGACCATGTCGCCTCGGTCGACGCCCGGATCAAGGCGAATCCCTTCGCCGACAAGGTGGGCGCCTTCGAGGGGGCCGGGTACACCTCGATGGGGATGTATCGCCCCGCGCTGGACTGCATCATGTTCTCTCGGGGCGAGAAGCCGTTCTGCCCCGTCTGCCGCCGGGCGATCGAGCGGACCATCATTTATCACGGGGAAGTCGACCCTGAAAACCCCTCCCGCCGCTGATCATTGGAGTTTCTTGTCAGAAAAAAAGAGAGGCCCGACTCGGCGTCGGGCCTCGCGAATCATCACGATCGCTTTGGTTAGTCGGACACGACCACGGAGACGTCGGCGAAGTCGTTGAAATTGAAGTAGTTGGCCGTGCCGGTTTGGTAAGTGAACCCGAAACGGTAAGTGCCTGGAGTCAACCCCGTGAAGGTGGCCGATGACGAACCAAACGCTTGCGTGTTAGAAACGAGACTGGTTACGAGCCCTTCCGAATTGATAACGCCGCTCGGGGTAGAAGCCGCGGTCGAACCACCATCGGGACCAGAGCCGATGCCCCAGACCACCTTGGCGCTCTGGGCCGCGAGGGTGCTCCCGTAAGCGAAGTTGCCGGTGACGAGGACTTTCTGCGAGGCCGAGGTGATCGTCACCGCGACCGAGGTCGCGTAATGAATTGCATTGTCGCCGTTGAGAGTTGCGGGAAGTTGGTCCCGACCATTGAAGACGGCCACGACGGGCGACGCCCCGGTGGCGCCCGTCGCTCCGGTCGCCCCCGTAGCCCCCGTGGCTCCAGTGGCGCCCGTCGCTCCGGCGACCCCGGTGGTTCCCGTAGCGCCCGTGGCCCCGGTGGCTCCGATGGTTCCCGTAGCCCCTGTGGCGCCCGTCGCTCCGGCGGCCCCGGTGGTTCCCGTAGCGCCCGTGGCCCCGGTGGTTCCCGTAGCCCCTGTGGCGCCCGTCGCCCCGGCGGCTCCCGTGGCTCCGACAGCGGCGGCAGTCCCGGTCGCCCCGGTGGCTCCCGTCGCGCCGGTCGCCCCGGTGATACCCGCAACGCCTTGAATCCCTTGAGTACCCGTCGCGCCGGTCGCCCCGATATTACCCGTCGCGCCAGTGGCCCCTTGAACCCCTTGGGCGCCCGTCGCGCCGGTGGCCCCTTGAGTGCCCTGGATGCCCTGGACGCCTTGCGGTCCCGTGGCCCCGGTGACGCCTTGAATTCCTTGGACGCCCTGGACGCCTTGGATGCCCTGGGGTCCCGTGGCCCCTTGCGGCCCGGTGGCGCCCGTCGCGCCGGCCAGGAAGGTCGTGCCGGTGGTCGTCCCCGTGGTGGTCGTCCCCTGAGTCCCGGTCCCGGAGGTGTCGGTGACGGGGATCATGTTGGCGGTCTGGAGCGTCGCGCCTCCGATCGTTCGTTGCGAGCCGGGGGTGGAGTAGGTGGCGTAGACCTGCGAGGTACTGGCCAGGGTCGCGCTGGAGATCCCGCCGGGCGTGGCGGAGCCGATCCGGGCGATGAAGTTCCCGTTCTGGACGATGACCGTCTGGGTCTCATCGAACAAGAGGGTTCCGCCCGTCCTCTGGCTGAAGACCTTGAATTCCAGGTTCGTCGTGCCGTTCCTGACGCCCGGAACGTGGCCTGCGATCCGCAAGACAGCGGAGTTCGACGTCGAAGCGATGTCGGCCGCCGTCAAGGTGGAGTGGGCCTTGCTCGCCGCGACGGTGTGGGCTGACGGGTGCTGGGTCGCCTTGTGCGTCACCACCTCGGCCGCGACCGCGTGAACGGCGTGCTTGAGCGGGCTGGCCGAGACGCTCAGGACCATCCGATCTTCCAAACCCTCGATCGAGCCGACACGGAACTGGGGACGCTTGCGGGACTTCATCGCGAAACACTCCTGGGATGGTAACTCTCGGTGTATGACACCAACCTCGGGGATCAACCGCACCGCAAGTCGCGGATCGACAATCGCACAAGGACACCCTCAAACCACATGAGGACACCCTCGAACAAGTTGCGATGGCGATCCGGCCTTGGCGACGCGGGTTGTTTCCGAGGGGCGGATGAGGACTGACACTCGGACTCTAGAACGTGCTTGGCGAGAAGTGGCGAGAAATCAAAAATATTTCTCGGACCAGGACCCTTTTCCGACCCTCTCGACAATCAGACGCCCGCCGAGTCGCACTGGGGAGCGTCATGTTGTAGTGTCAAAATAATGGCCGTGAAGTGGTCCCCCGCGTCCGAATGGATGGATTCAATCTCGCTTCCCAAGAGAACCCGGCGACGGCCGGGGCGAAATCGATGAATGATCAGGGCCAGACCATCTGCCTCGCGATGATCGTCAAGGACGAGGCGCCGGTGATCCGACGCTGCCTTGACTCGGTTCGCCCTTGGATCGACAGTTGGGCGATCCAGGACACCGGCTCGACCGACGACACACGTGAAATCATCCTCGACGCGATGAAGGACCTGCCGGGGATCTTGACCGAGCGCCCCTGGTTCGACTTCGCCAGGAACCGGACCGAGGCCCTCCGCGAGGCCGAGAAGCTCGGCGACTTCACCCTGATCATCGATGCCGACGACCGCCTCGATGCCGACCCCGGGTTCCGGCTCCCCCGGCTCGACGCCGACTCGTATGACCTCGACATCCGCTACGGCGACGTCGCTTTCCGCCGCAAGCAGGTCGTCCGAAACTCCCTCCCCTGGCGCTACGTCGGGGTCCTGCACGAATACCTCGAGTGCGACTCGGCCCGGACCGAAGCGGCCTTGCCGGGGCTTCGCTACCTCCAGACCCACGACGGCGCCCGGTCCCGCGACCCGCTCACCTATCGCCGAGACGCCCTGACCCTCGAACGAGCCTTGCTCGACGAACCGGACAACACCCGGTACGTCTTCTACCTGGCCCAGTCGTACCGCGATGCCAACGACCTCGAGGCGGCCCTGAAACATTACCGACGCCGGGCTTCGATGGGCGGCTGGATCGACGAGGTCTGGTGCTCGCTCTACCAGGCCGCCTTGATGTTGGACCGGCTCGGCAAGCCCAGGGCCGAGGTGGCGGCGGCCTTCCTGGCGGCCTACCAGTTCGGCCCGAGTCGGGCCGAGCCGCTGTATCGGGTGGGGATGCTCCACCAAGGCGCCGGAGAGTACCACTTGGCCCGACTTTATCTCGGCCAAGCCCTCGCGGTTCCCACCCCCCGGAGCGACCGCCTGTTCGTCGAGGCGGCCGTGTACGACCACCTGATCGAGCTGGAGTATGCCGTCTCGTGCTACCACACCGGCGACCACGCCGGGGCGATCGCCGCCAACGACCGACTCCTCCGACGAGGCTCGCTCCCCGACGGGCTGGTCGAGCTCGTCGCCCGGAACCGCCAGTTCAGCCTCCGGGCCTTGTCCCACGCCGCCTGACCCCGCCATCCGACCCGGCGACCGGATGAAGGATCGGGGACGGCAAGGGCGAGATTGGACAATCCCCAAAATCCATCGCAAATCGCAAAGTGTCGAAGGCAGCAATCTACGTAGGACTTACGTGGCTCAATTCCATTGAGCCACGGATGGAACACGGATCAGACTTTTTCTGTTTTTCCATCCGTGTTCCATCCGTGGCTAAAACTCAACTTCGTAACTCCGACTGCGATCTGCCATGAATGGCCCACTCCACCATCAAAGGACCTTCGCCAGTTCGACCCCGTTGGGCGAGCCTAGCCCGGTGCAGGGGTCCCAGCCGGCCTGGGCGTCGTAGCCGACGTTGGTGAAGCTCCCGGACGTGACCCGGTTGTCCCCGGCCGTGATGTCCCGGAACGCGGGGGACCCGGCGGGCAGGGCGTAGATCTTGGGGTTGATGAACCCGACCCTCCGGCCGAGTTGCTGGTTGATCAGGGCGATCAGGCCCGCCCACAGCGGGGCCACGGCGCTGGTGCCCCCGGCGGGGAAGAGCTGGCCGCCCAGGACGATGTTGTAGCCGGTGGCCGGGTCGGCGACGGCGGACACGTCGGGCAGCCCTCGGCCCGACGTCCCATTCGGGTTGACCGAGACCGGGACGCCCGCGTTGGCCTGGTAGCTCGGGAGCGGGGTCATCTGGCTGACCCCCCCTCCGGTCGACCCGAACGAGTCGGCGATGGTGTCGGCGGCATGCTGGTTCCAGGCCGATTCCTGGCCGATCGCCCCGCCGGAGAGGACGAGGTTGGTCCCTCCGCAGGCGAGGGCATAGGGGCTGGCGGCGGGGTAGTCGACCCGGGCCAGGCCGTCCCACTGGCTCGGGCCGATGTCGGCGGCCCCGTTGTCGCCGGCGGCGCAGCAGATGGTGATCCCGAGCAAGGCCCCGGCCTGGAGCGCGGCGTTGAACTGGTCCTGAAACATCGGCGGCGACACTTCCTCGGGGCCTCCCCAACTGATCGAGATCACCGACGGGTTGTTGGTCTTGTCGTGGACCGCCTGGGTGATGGCGTCGAGGAAGCCTTTGGCACCTCGGGTGTTGCCGGCGAAGTAGACGGCGATCGACGCCCCCGGCGCGATGGCCCCGGCGACCTCGATGTCGAGCGCGACTTCGCCGTCGGCGGCGCCCCCCGGGGTATTTTGTCCGGGAGGGACGGAAACCGGCGTGACCTTGGGCGTGGTCAGGTTCAGGCGGCCGAAGAACGCCTGCAAGTCGCTCGGGCTGTAGCCGCCGCCAAGCTCGATGATCCCGATGCACTGGCCGGTCCCGTCGACCCCGGTGGGGAAGTTATAGACCTGGGCCAGTTGCGGCGGGTCGAACGTCGCCAGCGAGACCCGAGGGGCCAGTTCGGCGCTCAACGGGATCTTCGGCTTGGCCACCGGTCGGTTGTCGAGGCCGAAGACCCCCTCGACGGTCCCGGAAAGGTCGGAAGGGACGCCGATCGGCCCGACCCGCCCCCGGTAGGTGAACTCGGGGGCGTTATAGTGGTCGAGCTGGACGTCGAAGGCGTCGGAGAAGTCGGCGACCGTCCCGGACAGCATCACGCTCCGCCTCGCCGGGCTCGCGTCCACCACGGCGAGCTTGTGGGCCTTGGCGAACGCCTCGACCTTGGCGATGTCGGCGGGATCGGCGCCATACTCGGCCTCGTACTGGTCGTGGGTGATCGGGGCTTGCCCCTTCAAGACGCCCGCCGCGATCTCGTCGGCCGAGGGCAGCGGCTTGCGGCCCTTGACCCGGACCGTGACCTCGATCCGGGTCCCCGGCGCGATCGGACCTGTCGCCTCCGCCCCGAGCACAACTTCGGTCTCGCTCCCCGGGATCACCGCATAATTCGGCTTCGACATCAAGCTTTCCTCTTCCTTGGATCAAACGAGCGGAGCATCGCGCGAAACCGCCCCCAAGACGATGGGGCCGACCCGCCCCGGATGCAAGCCTTCCGTTTACGTAAACGCGAATCGTTCGGGGCGATCACATAACTCGACAAGCTTTGACTATTGTCGCAGAATGGATGGGTCCAGCCGACTCATCCAATCACTGAACAAAATACCAGATCAATTCATTCTGGCAAATGCTCGCCCGATCAACCCGGAGTTTTTTCGATGCGGAGGAAACGGTGGGTCATGGTTGGCGTGGCCCTGATTCTGGTCGTCGGGTCAATAACGCTCGTCGCGTGGCTGAGGGTCGATCTGTGGCCGCCTCGGTGGGTCATCACGCTTCCGCCTCGGAGCTGGCCCCAGGGGTTTTCCCCGGATGGCCGGTCGTACCTGGCCGCCGACGACTCGGGGTGGTACGCGTGGGACCTGGCGACGGGGAAAGTCCAGGAGCCTCCCAAATTACCGAGGATCTGGAGGTGCTCGGACGCGGCCGACGGTCGGAGCTATGTCGGGAAGATATTAAAAGATCGCGACGAGTATGAAGTCGTCTGGGTGGACTCCGCCTCGGACGCGATCCGGGCGCGGTTCCCGGTCCGGTCCAAGCGGGTCCTCCAGCCGACTCTGGTCGACGGTGGACGCTCGATCCGGGCGATCCTGGGCGATTTTGACCAGGTCCGGCAACGCAGTTCGATCAAGGAGGTCGTGACCTGGGACCTCGCCTCGGGCGCCGAGGTCCGGCGGCCGATCGCCGGGCCGGTCGGCGAGGACGTCGAGCCGATAGCCTATTCGCCGGATGGCCGGCTCTGCGCTTATCTTGATCGCCCTCGCGAGGTGATCCGGGTCTGGGACTTGGAAGCCGACCGCCCCCAGGGGGAACCGCTTCCCGCCCCGAACATCCCGCTATCTCATCTGCCGTCCACCGTGTTCACTCCCGACGGGCAAACCTTGATCCTCGGTCGGAGCGACGGTCGGCTCGCCTTTTATTCCTTGGCCGAGTCGCGTCTGGTCAAGACTTTCCAGGTCCACCCCGGCGACTATGTCCTCAGCGATATCGAACTATCGCCCGATGGCCGGACCTTAACCTCGGCAGGGGGTGGACCGAACCAACCTTCGCGGTTGGATCGGTTCTGGTGGGCCTGTCTCGACCGGATCATTCCCGATTGGAGCCTTCGGGTCACCCGCGAGGCGGTCGTCATCGAGGTCGAAACTGGCCGGGTCCTGGCTCGCTCGCCCGGTTCGATAACTTCGCAATTTTCCCCCGACGGCCGGACGATCGTCACCCGCGAGTGGAACTGGACTTTGACCGCCCGCGACGCCCCCCAGCCGGGGAGTCGATGAGGTGGAAGGGTCCGCATTTCCCATCCCCCAAAACTCTCATCCAGGAGGTCGGAGCACGATGCGACTTGGAAGAAAGTGGGCCGTGGTCGGGGTGGTCCTGACCTTGGTTGGGGTGATCGTTGGGGTGGTCGGATGGCGAAGCCGCGATCCTTGGCCGGCCCGGTTGGTCCTGAAACAACCCAAGAACTGCTGGCCCCTCGGGTTCTCCTCGGATGGCCGGTGGTATCAGACCCAAGATCAGCAACAGGTCACGTCATGGGATGTGACGACGGGTCGGACCCGACAAACTCCGACGGTCGAGTGGATCGGTGACAAAACGCTCTCCAAAGACCAGCGAATCTTCGCGGGCCTGATGGTGGACGGCTCGCGAAATCCCCTCGTCGTTTGGGGCGACGCCACGACCGGCGAGGTCAAGGCGAGGTTCCCGATCCCGTCCCGGACGGCGCACCACCCAAGTTTGGTCGACGAAGACCGGAAGATCCGGGTCTTCCTCCAGGCCCCCAACGACGCCTTGGAGGTCGCGACCTGGGACATCGCCTCGGGCGCCGAGGCGAAGCGAGCGATCCAGGGGCCGGGAGCGGGCTATTACGGCCCGGTGGCTTATTTCCCCGACGGCCGGACGCTGGCTTACCTCGATCGAAAGCGCGACGGCATCCAACTTTGGGACGCCGAGGCCGACCGCCCGACCGGCGGCCTGCTCCGGACCCCGGCCACCGGGCGAAACGCCCGATTGTCCCCCGACTTCGGGATCTTGTTCAGTCCCGACGGCCGAACCCTGATCGCCGACGGGGGTGAAGGTCGGGTCGAGTTCTGGGATATGGCCGACTTCCACTTAATCAAGGCCCTCAAACTGCACCCTCGCGGATATACCGCCCGAGTCTTGAAGATTTCGCCCGATGGTCGGACGCTGACCTCGACCGGGTGTGTCATGGATTCCCCGTCGGGGATCGCCCGGATTTGGGAGATCGCCCGCACCTTGCTCACCGGCTTGGGCACGCACGAAGCGTCGGTGGAAACGGTCGTCGTCGACCTCAACACCGACCGGCCGCTGGTCCGGCTCCCCGGCTCGGCGGCCTGGGGCTTCTCCCCCGACGGCCGGACGATCGCCACCTACGACGTCAAGGAGACGATCTCGCTCCGCGACGCCCCTCGACCCGAGGGGCGATGAGGTCGAAGGATCCGGTTTTCCCATCTCCCGAAACTCCCATCCAGGAGGCCGGAGCACGATGCGACTTGGAAGAAGGTGGGCCTTGGTCGGGGTGATCCTGGGTGGAGTGTGCATGCTGAGTGCGGTGCTGGGCTGGTCGCGGTGGGAGTCGTGGCCGGCGAGGTTGGTGATCAAGCCGCCCGAGAAGAGCTTCCCGATCGGATTCGCGGCCGATGGCCGGTCCTTCGAGACGTCGAGTCGGTCCGGGAGGACGTCCTAGGGCGTGGCGACGGGTCGGCCTCGCGGGTCGCCGTCCGAGCCGTTCATCTGGAGGAGGTCTTATTCGAGCGACCTCCGGAGTTTCGTGGGCTGGATCGGCAATGACTTCGGCGTGGCGGAGGTGGTCTGGGGTGATACCTCCCCGGAGGCGATCAAGAAGAGGTTCACGGTCCGGGCGGTTCAGGCGAACAACCTGGCCCTGGTGAACGGAGGCCGGTCGATCCGGGCGGTCTTGATCGACCGCAAAGAGGGCGTGGAGGTCGCCACCTGGGACATCGCCTCGGGCGGCGAGGTGAGGCGGGCGATCAAGGGGCCGGGGCCGGGCCACACCAGGCCGGTGGCGTATTCCCGAGACGGTCGGGTCTGGGCTTACCTCAACAAATCCCAGAACGCGATCCAGCTCTGGGACGCCGAGGCGGATCAAGCCTTGGGAGGGTTGCTCCGGACCCGGAGCACCCAGCGGAACCTAGTGGCCTGGGCGTGGGCCGGCGTGGCGTTCACGCCCGATGGCCGGACCGTGCTCGCGAGCCGGGACGATGGCCAGGTCGAGTTCTGGGACGTGGGCGACGCGCACCTGATCAAAGTCGTCAAGGTCCACCCCGGCGGGTACACCGCCATGCAATTGCATCTCTCGCCCGACGGCCGGACCCTGGCCTCGACCGGGTCGATCTTGCGATTCCCATCCCCCTTCGACCGAGTTTTGGCTTACCTCCGCACCCTCGCCACCAACAGCCCGACCAACTGGGGCGAGAACCTGGAAACGGTCGTCCTCGACCTCGCCACCGACCGGGTGGTGGCCCGGTCGCAAGGCTCGGCATTCACCGGCTTCTCCCCCGACGGCCGGAAGGTCGCCAACCTTGAGTCGAACGGAACCATCTCGATCCGCGATCTCCCCCGGCCCTCGGCACGGTAAGATCATGGGGACGGATTGGTTCGACCGGCGAGGCTTCGCTCCAAGGGTTGGGACGTGATGAGACCTGGCAAGAGGTGGGTTCGCGTCGGGGTGGTCCTGGGCATCGTCGGGGGCTTCGGGTCGCTCGTCGCGTGGTCGAGCCGCGAGCGGATGCCGGCTCGGTTGGTCCTCAAGGCCCCCGAGAAGAGTCGGCCCGAAGGGTTCACGCCCGACGGCCGGTCGTTCCTGACCTTGAGCCCGGAAGGGATGGTCTTCTGGGACGTGGCCGGCGGTCGCCCTCGACGCCCCTGGTCTTTGCTGTCGTTCCCCGTCAGCGACTTCTCGAAGGATGGGAAAACCTGCCTGGGGGTGCATGGCTACAGCTTCGACGACGCCACGATTGGCCTGGTAGACGTGGCATCGGGGTCGTTCCGGGCGAGGTTTTCGAGCCGGTTCCCCAACGTGCTCCGCCTCTCGTTCGGCGACGAGGGGCGGTCGATCCGGGCGTTCCTGGGCGACCGAGACTCGTCGCTCCGCGAGGTCGTGACCTGGGACATCGCCTCGGGCTTGGAAACGCGGCGACCGGTCTCGGGGCCGAAAGGGCCAGGCTTTTTCGGGCAGAGGCCGGGGGGGATTTCGCCCGATGGGCGGACGTTGGCCTACCTCGACGAATCCCAAAACGGCGTCCAGCTCTGGGATGTCGAAGCCGACCAGGCGATCGGCGGCCTGCTCCGGACCCCGACAACCCGGTTGATCCCGTGGGCGGGAGCGGCCTTCACCCCCGACAACCAGCGACTGGTGGTCAGCCGAAGCGACGGATGCGTCGAGTCCTGGAACCTCGCCGACCGCCGGTTGATCCGGATCATCGAGGTCCACCCCGACGGCTTCACCTCGAACAACCTGCAAATCTCCCCCGACGGCCGAACTTTGGCCTCGACCGGCCAGTTCTTCGGCACGCCGACCGGGGTGGACCGAGTCCTCTTCGCCGTCCGCAAGCTGATCGAAGGCGGCAACCGCCGGGCCTTCGACGACGAGGTGGTCGTGGTCAACCTCGACACCGGTCGACGCCTGGCCCGATGGCCCGGTTCGGTCCACCCGACCTTCTCCCCCGACGGCCGGACGATCGTCACCCAGGAGTGGGACGGGACGTTCTCGATCCGCGACGCCCCGCAACCGACGGCCTCCGGTCAATGAGCCATCACCGGGCGGGCAACGGGGCCGGCCGGTTTGGGTGTCGGGCGGACCACGGTCAGGGAGACAAGTAGGGCCAGGGCGGCGAAGACCGCTTCGACGAGGAAGCCGGCGCGGTAGCCGGCGACTCGGGCGGCGGTTTCGAGCAGGCCGGAGGAGATCCCTCGGGCCTCGGCCCAGGCGACGATGTTGATGACGATCGCCAGGCCGAGCGCCTGGCCGATCTGCTGCGAGGTCGAGAGCAAGCCCGAGGCCAGCCCTTGCTCGTGGTCGCCCACCCCCGACGTGGCCGCGATCGTGCAGGCGATGAAGCCGAACAGGACCCCGACGGGGGTGATCACCAGCCCGGGCATCAGTTCGAGCCAGTAGCCCCCATCCGGCGTAATCCCGGCCAGGAGCAGGACCGACCCGCCGAAGATCGCCGCGCCCCAGGCCATCACGGGTCGAGGGCCGAACCGGTTCACCACCCGGGGGACCACCCGGGCCGCCACGATCGCCACGGCGGCGTGGGGCATGAACGCCAGCCCCGTCATCCCCGGCGAATAGTGCAGATGCCCTTGCATGTGCAAGGTCAACAGGTAGATCATCGCCGGGATCGAAGCCGCGAGGAAGAAGCCGACGGCGTTGGCCCCCATCAAGTCGCGTCGCCGAAACACCCGGAGCGGGACCAAGGGGAACTTGACCCGCCCCTCGACCGCGACGAAGCCGACCGCGAACGCCGCCGCCATCGCCAGCAGCCCGAGCGTCTGAACCGATGTCCAGCCCGCCTTCTCCGCGTCCGACATCGCGTAAACGAGCGACCCGGACGCCAGGGTGATCAGCGCCGAGCCGGCGAAATCAAACCCGGCGGCTTCTCCATCGTCGTCGCCCTTCGGGGAAACGGGGAGCGCCCATCGGCTCAGGGCGATGACGAGGAGGCCGATCGGGACGTTGATGAACATCACCCAGGGCCAGCCGACCGAGCCGGTGAGCAGGCCGCCGACCATCATCCCCACGGCGAAACCGACGGTGCTCATCGTCCCGAACCAGCCCATCGCCCGGTTCCGCTCGGGGCCTTCGGCGAACGTGGTGGTCAGGAGCGAGAGCGAAGCGGGCGAGACGATCGCCCCGCCGACCCCCTGGAGCGCCCGGGCCGCGACCAGGACCCAGCTCGCCCGAGCGAACCCACCCGCCAGCGAGGCCAACGTGAACAAGGCCATCCCCGCCATGAACACCCGGCGCCGCCCGAACAGGTCGGCCGCTCGCCCGCCCAGCATCAAGAACCCGCCGAAGGTCAAAGCATAACCGCTGATGATCCACTGCAACCCGGCGGTCGTGAACCCAAGGTCGGCCTTCATCGCGGGCAAGGCGACGTTGACGATCGAGAAGTCGAGCACCAGCATCAACTGCGCGACGCAAAGCAAAGCCAAGGCGACGTTGGCCTGGGCCGGGGTGAGCGTCGAGGGCTGGGCGGCAGCGATCGGCGGGGCATCATCCAGGGCGGAGTCGATCATCCGTCAGCCTTTCGAGGACGAGGAGGGCAGGGTGATCGCGGCAAGTCGGAGCAAGCCGGGGGCGGCCGGGCGGTTGCTCCCAATCTTAGGGGGACGGTCAACGACAAACCCCCAACCCCCCGGCCGAGCGGGCCGAAAGCCCCGGAGACCTCCCGGCCAAACGAACCCAATATCGTCACAACTACTTCCCGAAAAACAACTAACAACACAAAAACCTTCCGCCGGACAACCCCGACCATGCCCGGCGGAACGAACCCAACGACCCACATCCCCCGGCGCCGAACGAAGCCAACCCGAACCTCCCCGGCGCCTCGACCGCCGAGGCGAAACGAAGCCAATTCCCCGGCGCGGAACGAACCCAAGCCCCGCCCGGCCCCCTCGCGCCGAACGAAGCCAACCGCCCCTCGCTGTCCCTCCCGCATGACAAGCTCCAAGCATCGCCCACCCGTTCCCAAACGAACCCAATCGACCGGGCCAACCCGACCGACGATCCCTAGTACTACAGTTGTATCTAAGCTACGGGTCGATTATTCTGGTTGAGAAACGCCCCGAGGTGTCTCATGACCAGTGCTGACCTCGCCACCTGCCTCGAAGATGTCCGCGATTGGGCCGAGCAGCTT
>JAABUX010003353.1_pt1 | contig 21305 bp, 27 predicted proteins | sample 5561851 | NCBI WGS metagenome assembly JAABUX01 (sample SAMN10711883, study PRJNA513361) | rock metagenome | isolation source: Antarctica rocks | place: Antarctica: Victoria Land, Richard Nunatak red sandstone | collected 2016-01-03 | reverse complement strand
ATATGCCAGCATTTTGGAATTTCATAATTGCAGCATATTTGATATTGGACGCCGATAGAGTATCACCATTAAGTGCAGCAACCGGCGCGAACAGGGTCAATATCACAATTAACTACTACGCGACACCTACCTCGTCGGCCGAGTTTGTATTCGCAGGCGCGATAAGAAGTTGGTTTGTAGTTGTAAGGTGGGGCCGGTATTCCGCCCCCGCGGGGGCGTTCTTCACGGCTTCCACAGCCGCCAGAGCCGCCGTTACCTGCTCCTGGACGTGGATACTCAACGCCCGCAGCCGGGCCGCGATGGGCACCAGGGGGAGGGGGTCACGCTGCGCGCCCCGCTCGTGCCACAAGGCATCGGCCTGGGCAGCAACCCCGGACCAACCGGCGCCGTCCAGGTTCTGTGCTGTCGCCAGGTCCACCAGAGACAGGACGTGGTTGCGCGAGCTGGTGATCTCGCGCCGCAGCCGCCGCCCCTCCTCGCGGCGTGCCTCCCACTCGGTCGTCACGCGCTCAAACTCCAGCGTGCGCTCTGCCAGGGGCGCCAGGTCGAAGCCGTAGGCGTCCACGATGCGCGCCCCGCGTCCGCCCGTGTCGCGGTATCCCCATCGCTTGCCGGTCGGGCTGCGGCGCAGGCGCACATAGCCCGCATCGAGCGCAGCGCGCACGATGGACTTGCGCTGGCTCGGACCCACGCATAGGCGATCCTCCAGCTCCGCATCGGACGGCCAAACAATGGGGCCAAGGCCAGCACCGCCCTCCCAATCCTGGGGCTGGCTGTAGCTCATCAGGCAGTCCACCAAGTCCACCACCCGCCGCGGCACGCCCAGCGCCGCGGCAGCCCGTTTGAGCGCGGCCAGTGCCCGGCCGGGACTGCTCGGGGAAAGGGGAACGCCCCGGGCGACCTCGGCCCGGAGCTGGGGTGGGGTGATCTTGCGCCGGCCTGTCGGCGGCGCGGTGTGCGTGTCCATGCTCTCTCGTCCTCTGCTGGGACAAGCCTTCGGAGAGGGCACAAGCCCGACGTCGAGAGCCTTGACGGCTTTCAAAGCCGCCCTTACTCACGTGTCTATCCAATCGCCTATGTTCAGCCTTACCGGGCTGGGGACTTGTCGCCTCTCGGAAAGCCGCCCTTGCAGGGGCGGCTTTTTCCGTTTCCGGCTCGCGCTCGTGGGTCAAACTACGGGGTTAGCCGGCACTCCTTACATTTCGGATGCGATTGTTGCCGTTTTAGCAGCGCGCGTCCATGAGTCGTTGCCGGCGCGGCACCGACACGGCGGCACGACACGCCTTCCGCACCGCCCTGTCAATGTATGTCAGTGCTTAACCGTTCCTAACATCAGGGCTTGACACGGTTGTGCTGACACACGCGCGCGTTACCGCGCGGCCAACACCGGACTGCCAACAGCAAATTAATGCCTGTACGGCAGCGAACCTGCCTTGTCAGAGGCGGATGCCGCCCGGTATGCTGCCCTGAGAACATAATGTGTCTCTGGGAAGGATAATGTTTTTCTTGCATAAGGTTGTGGAAAGCCGGCACTCTGTCTGTATGATAGTCAGAAAGCTGCACAGTGCGGCCTGCTGCTTCTACTCTGGCCTGGCCTCCCAGGGCAACAGGGAGGAGGTGCTGGGTTCACTCGCGGCACCTACACATCAGGGCAAGAGGACGGGGACGCTGCGCCACACAGCATCCGTAGAACGGCCCATCTCCTGTCCAATTATGGGCGACAGGGTTTATCCCCGCATCGAATCCGTGCATCGCTTCAAGCGGGCTGCTGGATTCACTGGGGAGACAGGGTGCCGGACGACTACGACGAGGCCGACATCCGGGCGGGACTGCGGGAGGGCGGCAAGGTGCTGCAAGCCTTCATCGTCATGCGGCCCAGCAACCCGGGCGGCGGACCACTCGACGCAGAGTATGTGGGCTACATCCGCACCGACTGGCGGCGGGGATACAGGATCCTGCAAGTCGCCCGGCACAAGTACGACAAAGTCTATCTGGGGTCTGGCCTTGGCCGGCTCGTCTGGCTGCTCCGCAAGGAGTTCAACTACGGCGGCCCCCTCGTCCTCTACAACGCCGGATGCGAGCACATACAGCGCTTCGCCGGCCTGCGGCCCATCGACTCCGGGCAGCCACCAAAGGAGGAAAGCGGGCCGGCTCGGGCCGCACCTGACAAGCCCCCGTGGGAATGGCCGGTGCGCGACCCTCCACCCCCGGCAGGGGACCCGGAAGACCAATAGGACCGCCCCCACTTGGAGGGCGGTGGCGTGAGCGCGACTGCCCTGACATCGGCCGTCGTCCTGTCACCGGTCGCTGATCCACCCTCGCGCAAGATGCCGCTAACCTGCAGCCTCGCCCTTGCGCTGTCGGCTCTGGCTTGTTCAGCGCACGCGCAAGCCCCCTTGACCGTCAGCGCCGCGGCGCAGCTCGCTGCTCAGAACGCGCCGACCGTGAACCCGGGAACGCTTGTCACTTTCGCCTACCACGAAAGCCAGCTGCACCCCTGGGCCATTCACGACAACACCTCGACCCGCACCTACTTTCCGCCGACCCTGGCCGGGGCCATCACCGTGGCCAGCTCACTTCTGGCCCAAGGTGACAGCCTGGATTTGGGCGTCATGCAGGTCAACAGCGCGAACATGGCGCGTACCGGCCTGACCGTGGCGTCAGCCTTCGACGCCGGAACGTCGATGCGTGCCGGCGCGATGATCCTAAGTTGCTGCCTACCGGCAGTGCCTTCATGGCGGTCCGGGCACAGCGCAAGCCGAGCAGCAGGCCGCGCTGCGCTGCGCCGCCTCGGTGTACAACACCGGCCGCGAGCAAGCTGGGCTGCTGAACGGCTACCAAGCGCATGTCTGGCGCGTCGCTGCGCAGATCGTGCCGGCCATCCAGATTGCCGGCGACGCGCCTTCTGCGCCGACGCCGGCCACACCCGAGGACATCGCCGCGCCATCGCCGCGCCGCCTTCCTCCCGGCCTGGAGGATGCCCTCCATGCCAGCTCAGCCGTCCCGGACGACCAGGACGGGCTGGGTGACGCCCTCAACCACACTGCCCGAAAGGACAATCCATGAAGTCCCGCCCAGCACCTTTGTTCCTGCTCGCCGCCGGCCTTCTGGCTGCGGCAGGCACGCCTGCATATGCCATCACCGTCACCGGCGGGGTTGATCCCGTCGCCGGTCTGACGACTCTGCTCCCCTACGCGCTCAAGCTCGCCGGCATCATTATCTGCCTCATCTGCGCGGTTCACGGCGTGATGGCGGTCGGCGAAGGACGCCGTTTCGTGCCCTACCTGGGAGCGGCCGTGGGCGGCCTCGCCCTGAGTTTCGGTGCCTCTTACCTGCTGACCGCGTACGGCATCGTCTGATGACGGTCCGGGGCAGTGAGGACGTGCCCTGGGATGGGCTGTCGGTCGGGGCAACCCGGCCGGCGGTCATCAAGGGGTTCAACATCCCATTTTGGTTCATCCTGCCGATCACCGGCCTGCCGGCCCTGGTCGTCGTCGTCACCAGCAACCCGCTCTGGCTAAGCCTTATGCTCGTCCTGACGGCCCTTGGCCGCTGGATGGTCGCCACCGATCACAACCGCCCGCGCGTGCTGCTGCTCGCCATGCTGTCTGGCTCGCTGTTCGCTGACCGGGGCCGCTGGGGCGGCGACAGCACCGACCCCTTGGGAGCAACCCAGCGTGCCGACTGACCGCAACGCCCGGCGCTTCCAGCCGCAGGTCGGGCATTGGACGCCTGGCGTCGTCGTCAACCAGGACGGCTCGCTGAGTGCGATGTTCCATGTCGCTGGATTGGCTGCAGAGCTATCCGGCGCTCAGGCTATCGTTTCTGCGAGTACGCGCGACAACCAGTCGATCCGAAACGTTTCCCACCCTCGCATTGAAATGTGGGATCATTTCGTTCGGCAGGACCGGCAGCGTATGGCAACGCTGCCCCCCATCGACAACTGGTTTGCCGCCCGCTTCGATGACGCCTACCGCGACGCCCAGGGCGACGGCACCCTCTACCGCAACGACCTGTTCGTTACCGTCATCATGCACCCCGAGGACAGCTTGGCGACCGGCCTGCGGTCCCTGTTCGGGGGAACCGTCAGCGACCACCCGCAGGTTGCGGACATCGAGCTGCAGGACTTCGAGACGGTGCTAGACAAGATCGGCGCTGGTTTAGCCCGCTACGGCGCCCGCCGGCTGGGCACCCGCGAAGCAAATGGCGTCGTCTTCTCGGAGATTGCCGAAGCCCTCCACCTGATCGTCAACGGCCGGTTCCGGCCTATGGGACTGACCCTGGGACGGCTGGGCGCCCTGGTCGTGCCGGACCGCGTCGTGTTCGGGCACCAGGACTTGCAGGTGATGTGCGAAGGCGAGCCGCTGTTCATCGGCCTGCTGTCGTTCAAGGATTATCCGGCCCGCACCCGGCCGAGCCTGTTCACCCCACTGCGCGCGGTGCCGTTCCCGATCACCATCACCAACTCCACCCGGTGCAAGCAGAAGGCCGACGCGCTGGCCACCATCAGCCTGCGCGTCAAGCAGATGCAAAGCGGCAACGACGCCGCCCGGTCCCAGGTCGAGGAGCTGGTCCAGGACGAAGACGACGTGCAAAGCGGGCGCAGCGTTTACGTCACCCACCATTTCTCGGTGGCCGTCCATGCGCCCAACCTGCAGGAGCTGGACCGCCGCGTCTCCAAGTGCCAGACCGTGCTGTCGGAAGCCGGCATCACCAGCGTTCGTGAAACCGACGCGCTCAAAGCCGCCTTCTACGCGCAAGTCCCGGGCAACATGCGCTGGCGCCCGCGGCCCGACCTGATCAAAAGCATCAACGCCGTTGGCTTGGCGGCCCGGCACAACGTGCCCCGGGGCATCTACAAGGGCCGCTGGGGCGCTCCCATCGTCATGCTTCGGACGACTTCGGACACCGAGTACGCTTTCCACTTCCACGTCCAGGGCGCGCTTTCGATTCCCAAGGAGGACCTGGGAAGCTGCCTGTTGATCGGCGGCGCCGGGGTTGGCAAGACCTCCCTTCTCGGAAGCGTCTCGATGCTGGCGCTGCGCAACGCAGACGTGCGGGTTGTCGTCATCGACAAGGACTATGGCCTGAGCGCGATGGTGCGCGCTGTTGGCGGGTCTTACCTGGTGTTGCAATCGGGGGTGTCGTCCGGCCTGGCGCCGCTGCGCGGGCTGGGCGGCGGCGAGCAGGATGCCGCCTTCCTGGTCAAGTTCCACCGTGGCCTGATCCTATCGGACGGCAAGGGTGACCTCTCGTCCGATGAGGGGCGCCGGCTGGTCCGCGCCGTCGCCATGCAAATGCGGATGCCACCCAGCGAGCGCAGCATCGGCGGCATCGCGGTCATGCTGGGCCAGCGCCACAAGGATGGTGCTGGCGCCAGGCTACGCCGCTGGTGCCGTGGCGAGGAGCTTGGCTGGGCCTTCGACAACGAACGCGATCTGATCCGGATGGACGCGCGCGTGGTCGGTTTCGACACCACCGCCCTGCTCCGCGACGACACGGTGTGCTCGCCCACTCTGTCCTATCTATTCTATCAGACTCGCAAGCTGATTGATGGCCGCCCGATCGTCCTCGTCATTGACGAGTTCTGGCAAACCGACCGTGTTGCGGCGTTCCGCGACGAGAACAACGACCAGCTCAAGACCATCCGCAAGAACGAGGGCGTCGTGCTGCTGGCCAGGCGACCTCGCTGGCGTCCCAGGCATTCGCGCACGACCTCAACATCCCGCCCACCCTCTACCGCGGGCCGGGCCAGCCGCTGATCGTCAAGGTCAACAAGTACATCGACCTGTTCCGCTTCTATGAAAACCGCGCCAGGAAGTACTGACCGATGGACATGGCAACCGCCGCCGCGACCAACCTGCGCTGGCTGCTACAGCCGGCGCAGAACCTGCTTGATGACGCGAACATGACCGACCTGCACATCAACGGACCCGGCGAGGCCAACGCTTACGTCACCCGCGGGCGGGGGGTCGAGCGCATAACCCTGCCCTTCTCGTTCGATGACCTGGACGACATCGCCATCAATGCCGCCGCCTTGACCCGGCAGGACATCGCCGAAGACGTGCCCCTGGTCAGCACCCGGCTTCCTGATGGGCAGCGTGTGCAAATTGCCCGTCCGCCTGCCGTGCCCGAAGGGACCATCGCCATCTCCATCCGCCGGCCCAAGGCGCAGGCTGGCACCCCAAGCGACCTGGCGGCGTCCGGGGTCTTCGCGCGGGCGTCCGGCAGCCGTCGCCCGCGCACCCGGGAAGCGGAGCTTGTCGATCTGCACCGCGGCCAGCAGTGGGAGGCGTTCCTGTCGCTGGCCATCGTGTCCGGCCTCAACATCGTCTGGTCGGGCAAGATGGGGACAGGCAAGACCCACAACATGCGCGCATTCATCCATCGGGTGCCAAAGCTCATGCGCTTGGTCACCATCGAGGATTTGCAGGAGCTGATCGGCCTGCCGCTGCACAACGTCGTTCACCTGCTCTACTCAAAGGGCGGCCAGTCCGTGTCCAAGCACAATGCAGAGGACCTGGTTGCCGCGGCGCTGCGCATGGGCATGGACGGGATGCTCAACCAGGAGCTGCGCGACGAAGCGGCCCTCGCATACATGAACGTCCTGGACAGCGGCCATTGGGGCATGACGACGGTGCATGCCGACACAGCCGACGACGCGCGCGACCGCATCCGCAAGCTGATCAAGTCGCACCCGTCTGGCCGGCACCTGGACGACGCCGACGTGCGCGCCTCGCTCCAGCGGTCCATCGACGTGGTGGTCCATTGCGTGCGCGACCCTGAAACCGGCCACCGTTACATTGAGCAGGTCCTGTACGACCCGGAGGCCAGGGACAGGTATGGCGACGCCAAGGCCTTGCCGATGGCGAAGGAATAGCCCATGCGCCCCTCCTATGTCGTCGTGTTCCTCGTCCTCGCTTTCGCCTATGCCGGATGCCTCCTCCCTGCCCTGATGGCCGCCGCCTTTGCGTTGTGGCTGGCCGCTCCCGCGGTGGCGCTCGTCCGCATCTCAAGGGTCTTGGCCAACCTCCCTGGAGCCCGGCGATGAAGCGCCGGTTGCTGGCGACCACCGCCGCCCTCGGCATCGGCGCGGCCCTGTGGCTGCCGTTGACCTCGTTCGCCCTCGGCACGGTCCTGCACACCTGGGACAGCCTGAGCCCCTGGGTCGCACCGGTTTCCGCCTACTTCTACTGGCGCGACTACCGTGCGCTGCCGGCGGTTGCCAGGTGGCTGCCGATCTGCGCCGCGGGCGCCGGCATCCTCGCCGCCTTGCCGGCCGCCATCATGCTGTTCCGTCCCTCCCGCCACCCGCTGCGCGCCGCGCGCCAGGGTGAGACGCCGCCTAAGCCGCAACGGGCCTTGTCGGACACCCACGGCAACGCAGACTGGCTGACCATCAAGGCTGCCCGTGAGCTATTCCCCGGCCCGGCACCTGGCTATGGCGGTGTCGTGGTTGGAGAGGCTTACCGCGTCGATCAGGACAGCGTGGCTGCCGTTCGCCTGAACCCCGACGATCCCAAGACGTGGGGCCAGGGTGGCAAGGCGCCCTTGCTGATCGACCCCTGCACCTCCGACGCGACGCATGGCGCCGTGTTCGCCGGCAGCGGCGGCTACAAGACGACAGCGGTCACGATCCCCACCCTGGCCTATTGGACGGGGTCTGCGGTGGTGCTGGACCCCTCATGCCAGGTCGGGCCGATGACGGCGCCTATGCGCCGGGACATGGGGCACAAGGTCGTCATGATCGGCCCCGGCCTGGGCGGCGTGAATGTGCTGGACTGGATAGACCCGCGCGACCCCCTGGCCGAAACCTACGTGCAAGCGGTGATCGAGCGCGTGGCGGGGGAGACACCGCCCAATCAGGCCGGCGAAAACTCGATCTTCAAGGTGCGCGGCAAGGAGTTGCTGACGTGCCTGCTGGCCGATCTGCTGTGGGACAGCAAGGTGCCGGCCAGCCAAAAGACGCTACGTGAGCTGCGCGCGCGGGTCCGCACCCCTGAGAAGAAGATGAAGGGCCTGCTCGCGGACATCCAGGTTGGCTCCGAAAGCCCGCTTGCCCGGGACTTGGCCGGAACGTTGGTGGACGTGTTCCACGAAACCTTCTCGGGCATCTACTCGAACGCCAACGCCGACACGCAATGGCTGTCGATCAAGGCGTATGCCGATATGCTGTCCGATGGCTCGTTCGGGACGGGTGAGCTGGCCAGTGGCAAGTTGACGGTGTTCATCCAGGTGCCGATGGAGTCGCTGCGCGCGACGCCGGAAGTGGCGCGCGTGATCGTCGGCTCGCTGCTGGGCGCGGCCTATCGGGCGGACGGTAGGTTATCCGGGCGGGTGCTGTTCCTGCTGGACGAGGTGAACTTCCTCGGCAAGCTCAAAGTGCTGGAGGATGCGCGGGACGCTGGGCGCAAGTACGGCATCACCCTGCTCTGCATGTGGCAGTCCTTGGGCCAGCTCACGGATACCTGGGGCAAGGAAGGCAAAGGCTCCTGGTTCAACTCGTGCTCCTGGCGCCTGTTTGCCGCGGTGGACGATGACGGCACGGCGGAGGAAGTGTCCCGGACCGCCGGCAAGTACACCGTGCTTGCCCGCACCCAGGGGCAATCGAGCAGCACGCAAAGCGGCGGCGTCTCTGGGTCCCGGAACAGGGGCATGAATGAAGGGCTGTCCGAGCAGGCCCGCGAACTGATCAAGCCCGATGAAGTGCGGACCCGGATGCGCGCCGACGAGGCGATCATCTTCCGCCGCGGCGCCGCCCCGCTCCGGTGCGGTCGCCCGATCTTCTTCCGACGCCCGGAGCTGAAAGCCCGGGTCGAGGCGGACCGCTACCGCACTGCTGCTGAGTAGCAGAAACCACCCACACACCCTCTGGAGTAGTACAATGATCCGGCCAACCTTCGCCCTGCTTGCAGCTTCGCTGGCCCTCACGGGCTGCGCCAACACCCTCCTGTCCGACGACAGGATCAGGGAAAACACCGCCATGGCGCTCAGCCAACCGACCTCCGCCGTCACGATCTCGGGTCGGCGCTATGACGGCGCGACCAACACCTATTACACGGCCAATACCCCACGCGGGACCTTCGCCTGCACGATCAACGGCGGCAGCGTCATGGCGCTTGGTATGACCAACCCGCCGCAGTGCTCGCGGCAGTAAGAGGGGAAACCAGCATGTCGGATCGCCCCACCGCTCCCCGCCGGGATGCTCCTGTGGCCCCCGCGCCGGTCCAGGCCACGCCTGCGCCCGTCATCACCCAAGCGCAGCGGGATGCGGCGCGGCTGCGCGCCAAGGCGCCGGACAGCACCTCGGCATCGGATGCAAGCCGGCGGCAGCAGCAGGTCGAGCGTCCAGCGCGGTCCACCCTGCGATGAAGGCGGACCTGCCGGCGAACTGCGGCGCATGTGCCTACCGGCCTCCGTTCCCGCTTCCGGGCACCTTCTGCCGGCGGCACGCGCCTACGCCGGGGCAGGATGAGTTTGACCTGGTGCACTGGCCCAAGGTGAGGCCCGCCGACCGCTGCGGCGACGGCGCAGCTCTAGGGGACGGCACGGGGCCTGGCGTGGTCGCGTGCCAAACCTGCATTCACTGGCACCAGCCGGACGGCCAGGCGGTCAGGCCGGACTATCGTAAGGGGTTCCCGGTTGAGTGGTGGGCGGCCAGCGGCTACTGCACGCGGCGCTCGCCGTCACCTGTGGCGGAGGATGACCGTAAGGTCTATTGGCCGGTGACGCACGCTGCGGACAGTTGCGGCGACGGTGCGCAGGTGGATGTGGACACCGTAGACACCAGTATTGAAGTGCCAGCTTTGGAAGAAATGCCGCATTGAAACAGGAACGGGAAAAAGGAAAAGACATGCTGGTTAAAGTGTTTGAAACTTATGTAAATCCAGAAGCTGTTGGTCAGTGGTGTTGGATGGCCACGCGGAAGGCTGGGTTGTCCAGCATGAGGTCCACATCTGCGTTCAGCAGAGCCTGCACCAGGGTGGGGAGCGTGCCGTCGTCGCCGGAGCCGGTAGGGATGTCGACCCTGCGGCTGTTCTCGACCACGTCCTGGTAGATCATCCGTCCGGACTGGTCCGTGACGGCCAGGTCGATGCCGACACTAGCAGTATTGTCATCGGTCACCGGACCATCATAAATTTGGCCTCTAAAGATTGTTTCGCCATCGAGGGTGTGCAGCGTCAGCCGCATTCGGTATGGCGCTGCGGCGGCCACCATGCCGCGCACCTGCAGGGCCTTCGTGAACACGGCTGCGACCTCGTCCGCCACGGGGCGGCGCGTGTAGGCGACGGGTATGATGCCCATCGTGCCGACCCGGGTCAGGAGGACGTCTGGCTCACCGCCGCCTCGCACATCCATGACGGAGACGGCGGCGAGCAAGGATGGCGGCCCCGGCACGACGGCATGGGTTGGCGTGTAGGTCAGGGAGACCACGGTGGAACACGCGGCCAGCCCGGCCAAGGTGACCGCGAGCAGAGTGGGCGCCAAGCGCATCAGACCAGTTTTCCGCCGCCGGGGCATGGTGGTGTGTGCCTCATGGGTGCCACCTGGGCTCGTGAGTCAAGGTGCCGGCTATTAGGTGTAGCGCCCCGAGATCGAAATGTGGTGGGCGCGAGATCATCGGCGGTTCGCGCCCGTAATCAGCGAGGCTATAGCGCCTGCCCTGCTCACATCGACCGAGACTCAACCCATGCTCTGATGAGACAGGCGCGAGATCATCCACGCCAGCCCATAATTCGGTTCTTGTCCACTATCGATGATTCAGGACTGGCCGCGCGGAGGGCGCCTCAGGGTAGTGCGACGTTCTCACTGACGACATCACCTAAAGTGGCCAAGAGCCCATAATTCATGAGACGGATGGCGGGGCGTCCTGGGATTTTTGGCCAGAAAAGGCGCAATCCAGAGGGCAACCTCGCCCTGATCTCCGGGACGGCTTCTCTGGCGCTTCCAGATCCACGGAAGGTCCTGTTGGCGACCGGGAGGAAACAAGACGTCATCCTGTGCGCCGGATGCCGCTTGGCATGGGGCATCTGGGCACAGACAAGCAAGCCAACGAGGTTCAGAACCTGCTAACCAGCCGAGGCCCCTGCAGCCTCGAATGCGCGCAGCCCGCCCTCGATCATCGCACGATCCAAATCGCGGACGATGAACACGAGGCGGGAGCGCCGGTCGATGCCGGGCCAGGCCGGAAGCAGCTTCGGCTCATGGAACACATGCTGGACGCCATGCAGGACCAGCGGGCGTTCCTGGCCCACCAGGTTCAGAATACCCTTGATCCGCAGCAGTTGCTCGCCGCGGGTTGCAACCAGCATATCGAGGAACAACGCGAGGCCGCTCCAGCGGAGCGGTCGGTCGAACGTGAGACAGAAGGAGCATATGCCGGCATCGTGCCGGTTCGGGTCGTGCCCGTGCCCGTTTGAGCCATGGGCGTGATGGTGCCCCTGTCCGTGCGGCTCGTCCGCGTGGGCAAGATCGCCCAGCCATCGCGATACGTCCGGGATTTTGCCCGTGGGCTTGAACGGGCCAAGGTCGAGGACGTCCCTGGGATCAACCGCCCCATTGTCGGCTTGCAGCACCGGCGCCCCGGGGTTCAGCCGCCGCAGCCGGGCAACAAGCGATGCAGTCGCGTCTGGGCCGGCCAAGTCGGACTTGGCCAGCACCAGGATGTCAGCGACGGCGGCCTGCTTCACGGCCTCCGGCTGCCGATCCAGCGTGGCCATGCCGCAGGCTGCGTCCACCAAGGTCACGATGCCGTCGAGGCGGTAGCAGCCCAGCGCCATCGCCGGACCCATCAGGGTCTGTAGAACAGGCGCCGGGTCAGCGAGCCCCGTGGTCTCGATGATGACGCGGCGGATGCGCTGCCCGGCGTCCATGCGGTCCTGCAGATCGCGCAGCGCGCGCACCAGGTCTCCGCGGACGGTGCAGCACAGGCAGCCGTCGCTCAGCAGGACCGTGCTGTCGTCCACCGCCTCGACCAGCAGGTGATCCAGCCCGACCTCGCCGAACTCGTTGATCAAGACAGCCGTATCCGCAAGTCCGGGCTGTTTCAGCAATCGGCTGAGCAGAGTGGTCTTCCCGGCTCCAAGGAACCCGGTCAGGACGGTGATGGGAACAGTGTCGTCGAGATCGGTCATGGTGCTTGGGCTTCCTACCAGTCCCACGGTTGCCCTTGCCGCTGACCACATAATCTTATATATGAAGACGTGTTCATGCGTATGAGGCCTGATGCTCACGGCGGACCAGACCAGCGAGCTTGCCGAGATGTTCCGCTTGCTCGGGGAGCCGAACCGGCTTGGCATCGTGTCGAGCTGCCTCGACGGCCCGCTCAGCGTTGGGGAGATCACCGGGCGCCTGGCGCTCAGCCAGTCCCTGGTGTCGCACCACCTGCGCCTGCTGCGCGCTGCCCGGCTGCTGAAGGCGGGTAGGCGGGGCAAGCAGGTGTTCTACAGTATCCCCGACTGCCATGTGCGGGAGATGCTGACCAATATGATCGAGCACCTGACCGAGCCGCATGAGCACGACGACGACATCGCGAGTGAACAAGGGGAAAGCAAATGAGCGTAACGGTCGAGATGGTGAAGTGCGCGTGCAGCGACTGCGTGTGCGTGGTGGATGCGGCCAAGGGGCTGGAGAAGGACGGCCGCATCTACTGCGGCGATGCCTGCGCAGAGCATCATGCGGGCGGAACAGGTTGCAACCACGCCGGCTGCACCTGCCACGGCTGACCTGACCAGGCCGACGGGAATGCCGCAACTGGCTGGCTTATGGCGTACGCCGACTTCTCATGCAGGCCCAGCAATGCCAGCACTCAACGCACCTCGACGCCCAGCTCGGACGGGATAGCTTGCACTTTGGCTTGGGTTGTCCGCAGGATCGCGTGACCGCCCAGCACTAGGGTCGGCGCTGGCGGCGGCGTCAGCGGCGCTGCGAGGGCGGCCCGGTCTCCCGTTGGGTCGAGCGCACCGATGATGGACGTGTCCGAGGTGAAGCGTGCGCCAGGCTGCCAGAACAGCGCCTGCTTCGCCCCGACGAACCCGGCCACAACCCGCTCGACTCTCGCATGCACATAGCGGCGGCAGATCAAGCCGATCACCCGGCAATGCATACCCCCTGCGAAGTGTTGGAGGCTTCCGGCCAGGGCTGTCATGCCGTCACCTCGCGGCACTGTCCTGACAGGTGGCGCAGGTGCCGGTCAGCTCAACCGTGCGCTGGTCGAGCGCGAAGCCCAGCCGGTGGCTGAGCTGGGCGGTCGCGGACTCCACGCGCTTGTCGTCCGTCTCCACCACCGTGCCGCACTGGCGGCAGATCAGGAACTGCACGGCATGGGCATGGTCCGGGTGCTCGCAGGCGACGAAGGACTTCATGGTCTCCAGCCGGTGCGCCACACCGTGTTGCAACAAGAAGTCCAAGCAGCGATAGACGCTGGCCGGCGTCGCCGAGGCATCCTCCGGCCGGAGCACATCGAGGATCTCGTACGCGGTCATCGGGCGCGTCGCCGCCAGCAGCTTGGCCAGCACCGCGCGGCGCTGCCGGGTCAGCCGGCCGCCGCGGATGCGGCAGATCGTCTCCAACTCATCCAGCGTCGCCGTCCCGTGTGCTTGGTCCGTCATGTGAAAGGCTCCTGCGGCCATCTCGCCAGGATACGATGGCGCTGGCCCTGCGTCAGCCTTCATCGGCGCTGTCGCAGGACTGCTGCAGCCCATATCGGTGCGGGCCGGAGCAACCGCCATGCCTAACTGCTGGATCAGGCCGCGCACGCCTCGAAGCCGCGGCGGAACTCGGGCTGGTTCAGGTTGCGACCGATCAGCACGAGCCGGGACACCCGGGGATCGCCGTTCTTTCAGGGGCCGATATGGTCGCCATCAGCGATCATGTGCACGGCCTGGAAGGCGAAGCGGTCATCGTCGCCCTTGAAGTGCAGGATGCCCTTGGTCCGCAGCAGGTCCTGCCCGCGCTCAGCTAGCACGGCGCCGATCCACTGCTGGAACCGGTGCTGGTCGAGCGGACGCTCCAGGGTCAGGCTGACCGACGAGACGGCATCGTCGTGCTCGTGGTCATCCTCACCCGACAGGAAACCCGGCTCCAGCTCCAGGATGCGCGCGAGGTCGAACGCGCCACGGTCCAGCACCTCGCCAACCGGCAGGTCGGCCTTGGTCGTGCGGTGCAGGCGTGCCCGGCTGTTGATGGTGCGGATGCGCGCCTCGACCGCATCCAGCTCCTCCGGCGTCACCAGATCGACCTTGTTCAGCACGATCACGTCGGCGAAGGCGACCTGCTCCTCCGCCTCGTGGCTGTCGAGCAGCCGGACAAGCAGGTGCTTGGCGTCCACCACGGTCACGATGGCGTCCAGAGTGGTGTTCTGCTTCACGCCCTCGTCCATGAAGAACGTTTGTGCCACCGGGGACGGATCGGCCAGGCCGGTCGTCTCGATGATGATGCCATCGAAGCGGTCCTTGCGCTTCATCAGGCCGGCGACGATGCGGATCAGGTCGCCGCGCACGGTGCAGCAGATGCAGCCGTTGTTCATCTCGAACACCTCCTCATCGGTGTCCACGACGAGGTCGTTGTCGATGCCTAGCTCGCCGAACTCGTTGACGACGACGGCATACCGTTTGCCGTGCGTCCCGGTCAGGATGCGGTTGAGCAGCGTGGTCTTGCCGGCGCCGAGGTAGCCGGTCAGCACCGTCACGGGGATCGGCTGGGCCTTGGCTTGAAGCGGGGCGGTTTCGGACATCGGTGGCCTCCATTGCGGGGACGGCAGGGCCGTCGGCCACACGCTACCACAGCTTGTCCCAGTATGATATAACATATCAAATGTAGGCGGAGGCGAGCGACATGCGCAGACCTACTGCAAGAGCGGGGGCTTGCTGCCGTTCGGATGACCGAGGGCCACAGCTGCCATCGTGCTGATCGCCTCCCTCAAGTCGCCCGAAGCCGCGACCGTCTTGCAGCCCTCACTGTCCTTGATCAGCAGCATGACGCTCGCTCCGTAGCGGCAGAATGAGAAGGTTGGCTCACTGCGTCCCGGAGCCGGAATGACGGAACACCAGGCAAAGGACCCGTTCCCGGGCGCAAGTTGCACCTGGTAGCCGCCTGCCAACCTCGCAGCGGCGGCGGCAATCAGGTCGCACTCCGGGCCGCTCAGGTGATCGTCAACCGCAATGGGATTGGCGATATCGGATAGAGATGCGCCTGAAGTCATGCCGGTCATCCTCGATGCGCTTATGATTGATATATAGTTTCACATGCGCTACCGCCTTGACCAGGCTTTTCGTGGTGATCCCTGCGTCCAGGCCGCCCTATGACGCTCCTGCCGTGTGGCTGCAGTGCCATTGAGCGCGCTCCCGAAGCTTCGGGTGCTTAGTTACGGCCGCTGTCGGGGCGAACCAGACTCACGGTCCGGGCGGCGAGCGGTGCTAACAGTCGCTGCGCCATTCCGCCGGACAGTTTCGACGGCAGGCGACGCGAGGCGTCGCGGTCGAGAGCTGCCATCCGGCTCGACTGTGACCAGGGTCTCGCCAATGCCAAGGCGCACCAGGACGTAGCCGGTGTCCACCGGGTCGGGTGTGTCATAGGTCCAGGGGGCGACCACGCGCAGCGCGCGGTCCTGCGCAGAGGCGCGGCCGGGCCGCAGCATGGGGCTAAACAGTGCCGGTGCGGCCAAGGCAAGCCGGCGTGACAGTGCGTGAGGCGGCATGATGCTATCCCTGTGCAAGGGAGTTCGAGCCTAGGAATTGCCCACACCTATCGCCCCAATAGCCAGCATGCGGCCCACCCTCCTTGAAGCTGCGGCATGTGGTCTCATGGGAAGGGTCTCGATGCAGGAGGTGAGCGGCAATTGACCAACGACGCGACAGAGTGGTTGAAGCGATATAACATATCAACCTAGGGTCTGCGTTGTCATCTGCCGGGATTGCCCCTCATGGATACCGTTCCCCAAGCTGCACGCTCCTGGTCAGGTGACGGCGCCGCCGTCATCGGTGCGCTGCTGTCCCGCCGGTCCTGCCCGCCCCGGCTGCTGGCCGACCCTGCGCCGTCCGAAGCACATCTACGCCTGATGGTGGAAGCCGCAGCGTGTGACCCAGACCATGCTGGCCTGCGCCCCTGGCGGTTCATCTACATCCAGGACACGGCACGTGTCCGCCTCGGCGGCGTCCTCGCCACGGCGTACATGTGCCGCAACTGTTCGGCAACGCGGGAGCAGATGGACCGCGAGCGCATGAAGCCGCTGCGGGCACCTATGGTTCTGGCCGTGGCAGCGTCCATCACCAAGGATCATCCGCGCGCAACGGTCACCGATCAGCAGCTCTCGGCCGGCGCCGCGGCGATGAACCTGCTCAACGCCGCACACGTTCTAGGATATGGCGGGATGTGGCTGACCGGCGAAAGCTGCTCTGATGCGAACGTCAAGCGCGCCCTGGGCTTGGCGCCGGACGACTTCGTCGCGGGCTGGATCTACCTCGGCACGCCCCTTGCCAATGCTGGCCCGATACGGCGACCCGCCCCAGAGCAGGTGCTTCGGCACTGGACCGGGCTGCCGGCTTGATGCCTGGAAGCGGCGCGCAGCCATGTTGCGGCGTCAAGGACGGGATCAACGACGTGACCGCTCGCGACGCCATGTGGCGCCGCCTGGGCGGGGACGACTGGGCCGCGTTCGACGCCCTGCCGGCACCGGCCCGGCAACGGCTGCACGAGCACGCCTATGATGCCTGGGCAGTGAACGCGCTGGCGCTGTGGCGGACCTTCCACCGCCGCCACGCCAGCACAGGCCGGACGCTGAACACGCTGCTGCGCTACCTTAACGAATGCGAGGCGCTGGAGCGTGCGGCCTTTGCCGTGTCATACCTGCAATCACATGGCTCGCCGCTGCCGCACGTCGCGGCAAGGGCCTCGGTGCTGCGCTACGGCCCTGCCAGGTCTGCCGGATGACCCGGCGCTGGCCTTCCATGGTGCTGCTGGCGACGGCGCTGGGCGGCTGTGCCGCCATGCCGGACCCAAGCAGCACCGGCGAACGGCTAGACCGGGCGCAGGCTGGCATCTTCCCGCCGCTCGGGGCAACCGAGTACACGCTGGACCGCCAGCGCCTGTTGGACCAGCCCGGCGGGGAGAACCAGCCGCTGGCCAGCTCCCTGGCCCGGCTGCCCGGCGTTGCCGTCGGCCCCGGTGGTCAAGTGCGCGTGCGCGGCCAGTAGTGTCACGGCGCCACCAGGAACCGAAAAGCCACAATGTGATGCAATGTATCAAAAGCACTCGACCGCTCTTTTGATACCTTATACCAAGCTATCTCTGGCCGCGCTGGTAGGGGCGGCATGGCTGCAGAGAGGGATGAGCGATGGTGTCGATGCGTGCGGCCCTGATGGGGACGGTCTTCGGGAGCTTGGTCCCACCAGCTTATGCAGCCGACTTGCCGTCCTCGGCGCCTGCCGCATCCGCGCCGTCCCGCACCGTGCCGGACCAGCCGCCTGCGGTGAACCTGGGCGCGGACCTGACCCTGGACGACGTCAGCGTCGTGGCCCGTCGGCTGGACGCCGCCCGGTCCGCGATCCAGCCGAGCCTTGGCGCCACGGTGTACCGTTTCGACCGCGGCGCGATCGAGACCCTGCCCCAGGGCGACCAGGCATCCCTGCAGCAGGTGCTGCTGCAGGCACCCGGCGTGACGCAGGACAGCTTCGGCCAGGTGCATATCCGCAACGAGCACGCCAACGTGCAATACCGCCTGGACGGCGTGCAGCTTCCGGAGGGCCTATCGGTGTTCGGCCAGGCGCTGGAAACCCGCTTCGCCCACTCGCTGTCGCTGATCACCGGCGCGCTGCCGGCGCAGTATGGCTTCCGCCACTCCGCCATTGTGGACATCACCACCAAGTCCGGCACCACCGACCCCGGCGGCCAGATCACGATGTATGGCGGCTCGCGCAGCACCTTGCAGCCCAGCTTCGAGTACGGCGGACGCAGCGGCGCCATCGACTACTACGTGACAGGCGAGTACCTACACAGCAACATCGGCATCGAGAACCCGGCCAACAGCTTCAACGCCCAGCACGACACGACCGACCAGTTCCGCGGCTTCGCCCACATTTCCGGCCTCGTAGACGGCACGACGCGCATCAGCCTGCTCGCCGGCACGTTCCACGGCGACTACCAAATTCCCAACCGCGGCGGCAACCAGCCCGGCCTGGGCCTGACCGTCAACGGCGTCAGCGACTTCGACAGCAGCAGCCTGACCGAGCACCAGCGCGAGCTGACCCACTTCGGCATTCTCTCGCTGCAGAAGCAGTACGGCTCGCTCGACGTGCAGACCTCGCTATTCACCCGCTACAGCAGCCTGTACTACACGCCCGATCGCCTCGGCGACTTGCTGTTCAACGGCGTCGCACCAACGGCCGCACGGTCAAGCTGGGCCAACGGCACGCAGACCGACGCGAGCTGGCGGGTCAGCCCGGACCACACGGTCCGCACCGGGTTCCTGGCGCAGGCCGAGCGATCGGTGTCGAAATCCAACTCCGTCGTGCTCCCGGTGGACAGCAGCGGCGCGCCGACGAGCGACCAGCCCTTCGCCGTGCAGGACAGCTCCGGCAAGACCGGATACACCTACGGCATCTACCTGCAGGACGAGTGGCGCATCCTACCCAACGTCACCATCAACTATGGCGGCCGGTTCGACGTGGTGGACGCCTACGTGAAGGACAACGCGTTCAGCCCGCGGGTCAACGTGGTCTGGCGCCCGTTTGAGGGCACGTCGCTGCACGCCGGCTACTCCCGCTACTTCACCCCGCCGCCGTTCGAGCTGATCGGCAACCAGACGCTGGGCAAGTTCCTCGGCACCAGCGGGGCGCCGCTGTCGAACGGCGACACGACGGTCAAGGCCGAGCGCGCCAACTACTACGACATCGGCGTCAGCCAAGTGCTGCTGCCCGGGCTGACCTTCGCCGTGGACGGCTATCTCAAGACCGCGCACAACCTGATCGACGAGGGGCAGTTCGGCGCACCCATCGCCTTCACGGCCTACAACTACGACCGCTCGCAGCAGAACGGGGTGGAGCTGTCGGCCACCTACGACCGCGGGCCGCTGTCGCTGTATGGCAACCTCGCCTACTCCCGCGGCATCGGCAAGAACATCACCTCGTCGCAGTTCGAGTTTTCGCAGGCCGACCTGGACTACATCGCGCACCACTACATCCACCTGGACCACGACCAGCGCTGGACCGGCTCGGGCGGCGCGGCCTACACGCTGGACGCCAGCACGGCCTTCCCGACCCGGCTGTCGGCCGACTTGATCGTGGGCAGCGGGCTGCGGCGGGGCGGGGACGTGCCGAACGGCCTGGCGCTGCCGGGCTACTACACGGTGAACCTGTCGGCGGTGCAGAAGGTGCAGCTTGTGGTGGGCAAGCCGACGGAGCTGCGGCTGGACGTGATCAACCTGCTCGACCGCCGCTACGAGCTGCGCGATGGGACGGGCGTGGGGGTCGGAGCGCCGCAGTATGGCCTGCGCCGGACGATCCTGGCCGGGCTGACGCAGCGGTTCTGAGGCTGCTGCTCAGCGTTCCAGGGTGAAGCGGATCGGCACCGTCACCGTGATCCGATCTTGCGCCATGCCAGCGGGGAAGGCGGGCAGTCGGGCGCCGCGGAACATGGCCTGCGCGGCCTCGTCCAGGGCCGCCGACCCCGAGCTGGACACCAGGGCGAACTCCAGCACCCGTCCGTCCCGGCCGGCAGTGAAGCGGACCACCGCGCGGCCCTCCTGACTCATCCGCCGCGCCTCCTCGGGGTAGGTCCGGTGCGATTGCAGCCAAGCGGCCAGGCTGCCTCGCCAATCGGCCCCGGCAGCCGCCACGGCAGCCGATGACGGCGCAGAAACCGGAGCCGATGGGGAAGGGCCTGGCGGAGCGGACGCAGACGGTGGCGGGCCAGAGGATGCGCGCGGCATGGCTGGCCTGGCGTCCTCTGTGCGGGGCTTGGGAGCAGGTGCCGGGCGGGGTTGCTCCGGGCGGGGCAGCACGCGTGGCGGGGCCGGCGGCTGCACCCGGGGGCGCGGCTCGGACCGCACAGGTGGGGCAGCGGGAGCCGACGGTGCTGCTACTGCTGGCGGCATCGGGCTGGGCGGCACGGGTTCCGGCAGTGGCGGAGCCGTCACCGTGGGCGGCGGCACGGGTCCAGGCACAGCACTAGGCGCAGTCGGCAAAGCCTCGGCAGGGATGGGGGAGGGTGTCGGCGCAGCAGGCGGCGCCGGCGGTGCAGCATCTGGAGGCGCAACCGCAGCCTCGGACATAGGCGGTGCGGCTCGCGCAGGCGGCTCCGCCGCAGGCGCCGTGGATGGGGATGCCGCCGCGGGTTGGTCCGCGTCGGTCGGGAGAGGTGGCACCTCCAGCGTCAGCAGGACGGGGGACGGCGGCAGGGCCGGCTTGGCTAGCACCAGTGCAGCCAGCGCGCCGACGTGCATGGCCGCCGCCAGGACGAACGCAGCCGGATGAAGCCGCCTGCGCTCCGGTGAGTTGAACGGCTCAGGGATGCTGGCGGACAAGGCTACCGTGGCGCGGGCGCTTGCTCGGCCAGCAGCGACACCCGGGCAAAGCCGGCCGCCGACACCACGCCCATCACCTCCATGACCCGGCCATAGGCCAGCGCCTGGTCGCCCCGGACATAGATGACCTGGTCCGGCGCGGCCTGCGCCATGCCGCGAAGCCGGGCGGCCAGCGCGCCGGGCGGAACGGCGTCGGCGCCCAGGAACACGCGCCCGTCCTTGTCCAGGCTGAGGATGATGGGATCGCGGGGCTTGGTGACCTGCGACGCCGCGGTCTTCGGCAGTTGCAGCGGCACGCCGCTCATCATCAGCGGCGCCGTCACCATAAAGATGACCAGCAGCACCAGCATCACGTCCACCATCGGGGTGACGTTGATCTCCGACAGCGGCGCCATGCCGCCCTCATCGTCCTCGTCTCCGGAAGAAGGCAGCCGCATCGCCACGGGGCTACTCCGCAGCCTGGCGCAGCGCGTCCGCCCGATCCGCGCTGAGCCGTCCGGCCAGCCGCCCGACGGCTTGCAGCGCCAGTGCCCGGCTGCGGCCGAGGTCCGTGACCAGCCGGTTGTAGGCAACGACCGCCGGGATCGCCGCGGCCAGCCCGATGGCGGTCGAGAGCAGCGCCTCCGCGATGCCCGGCGCCACCACGGCCAGGCTGGTGTCGTTGGAGCTGGCGATGGAAGCAAAGCTGCTCATGATGCCCCATACCGTGCCGAACAGCCCGACAAAGGGCGCGGCCGATCCCGTCGTCGCCAGGAACGGCAAGCCCGGCTCCATCGGACGCAAGGCG
>JAABUX010003352.1_pt1 | contig 21308 bp, 18 predicted proteins | sample 5561851 | NCBI WGS metagenome assembly JAABUX01 (sample SAMN10711883, study PRJNA513361) | rock metagenome | isolation source: Antarctica rocks | place: Antarctica: Victoria Land, Richard Nunatak red sandstone | collected 2016-01-03 | reverse complement strand
GTGGCGGCCACCCATCGCGACCTTCGGCAGGCGATCCGCAGCGGGCAGTTTCGCGAGGACTTGTTCTATCGCCTCAACGTGGTACCGATCCGTCTTCCCCCGCTGCGTGAACGCACGGAGGACATTCTCGCGCTCGCCCGCCACTTCCTGGAGCGCGCGCGAGAGCAGGGGCTGCCGGGCAAGTCGCTCGACCAGGCGGCACTGGACCGCCTGCGCGCCCATCGGTGGCCCGGCAATGTCCGCGAACTCGAGAACCTGATGCGCCGGCTCGCCGCGCTGTACTCGCAGGAGACGATCACCGAGGACGTCATCTCCGCCGAGCTGTCGGAGGGCGGCATGGAAGCCGATTCGCTGGAAAGCCACGGTTCGTCCGAGCCGCTGGCGGTGGCGGTGGAACGGCACATCCGGCAGTTCCTGGCGGCCACGCGCGACGGAATGCCGATGCGCGACATCTACGACCGGGTGATTGCCGAGGTGGAGCGCCCGCTGATCCAGATGACCCTATCGGCCACGCGGGGCAACCAGATCAAGGCGGCGGCGATGCTCGGGCTGAACCGCAACACGCTGCGCAAGAAGATTCGGGACCTCGATATTCCGGTCGTGCGCGGGATTGGCTGACGCCATGAACGTCTCGCCCAGCTACGCCGACCTGCAGGCGTCACCGCCGGAGCCGCCGCCGTCGTGGCCGCGCCGGGTCGCCGACATCCTGCTCGGCAAGGTCGTCACCTTGGTGCTTGCAGCGGTCGCCTTGGCACTGGGCATCTTCACCTTCGTCATCCTGTCGGGCGGCGCGCCGGTGCCGCGGCGGCCCAACGTCGTATACGGCTGCATCTTGGCCAATGCGGTCGTCCTGCTGCTGCTCGGGGCGGTGCTCGCCGGTCGCCTGACGCGAGTCTGGACAGAGCGCCGGCGCGGCTCGGCGGGGTCGAGACTGCACGTGCGGCTGGTGCTGCTGTTCGGCGTCGTCGCCGTCACGCCCGCGATCGTGGTCGCGATCTTCGCCACGGCGTTCTTTAACCTGGGCATCCAGTCGTGGTTCAACGACCGGGTTCGCACCGCGCTGAACGAGGGGCTGGAGGCGTCGCGCGGCTACTTGGAGGAGCACCGCAACAACATCCGCGCCGATGCGCTCGGCATGGCCAACGATCTCGCGCGCGCCGGACCGCTGCTGGCGAACAACCCGACCTTGTTCGTGCAAATCCTCGACACTCAAACCGCGCTGCGCGGGCTGACCGAGGCGGTGATCTACGAGCCCTACAGTAAAAAGATATTTCTGTCCGCAGGCTACATGCCCGGCGATGGCCTGGAACTGCCGGATGTCGACATGACCGGGGGCATGCAGAAGGGCGAGCCGGTCGTGCTGGCCGATGACGGCGACCAGGTGCGGGCCGTCATCGCGCTCGATTCCTCGCCGCAATTGCTGCTGCTGATCGGACGCCCGATCGACCCGGCCATCCTGGGCCACATGGCGCGCACCGAGGACGCGGTGGCGGAGTATCGCCGGTTGGACCAGAACCGCTCCGGGCTGCAGGTCACGTTCGCGCTGATCTTTGCGCTGGTGGCGCTGCTGGTGCTGTCGGCGGCGGTGCTGATCGGGCTCGTGCTGGCCAACCAGATCGCACGGCCCGTGGGGCGGCTGATCCAGGCGGCCGAGCGGGTGCGCGCGGGCGACCTGTCCGTGCGGGTTCCCGAAATCCGCAGCGAGGACGAGGTGGCCGGACTGTCGCGCGCGTTCAACCGCATGACCGGGCAGCTCGCCGCGCAACGGGCCGAACTGATGGACGCCTACGGGCAGATCGACGAGCGCCGGCGGTTCACCGAGACCGTTCTGGCCGGTGTCTCCGCCGGCGTGATCGGGTTGGACGCCGAAGCGCGCATCGAATTGCCGAACCGGGCCGCGAGCGAGCTGATCCGGACCGACCTGCTTGCGTCTGTTGGATCGAGGCTGGACCAGGTCGTGCCGGAACTGGCCGACCTGGTCCGAGCCGTGGAAGGCGCGCCCGACCGCGCCCGCACCGCCGAAATCCAGATCGGGCCGCCGTCGGCCCGGCGCACCTTGATGGTCCGCATCGGCGCCGACCTGAAGGGCGGACATCCCGACGGCTTCGTCGTCACGTTCGACGACATAACCGAGCTGCAATCCGCCCAGCGCAAGGCCGCGTGGGCCGACGTCGCCCGGCGCATTGCCCACGAGATCAAAAATCCGCTCACACCGATCCAGCTCTCGGCCGAGCGGTTGAAGCGTCGGTTCACCAAGGAGATCACCTCCGATCCGGAAACGTTCGCGCAGTGCGCCGACACGATCGTGCGCCACGTCGGCGATATCGGCCGCATGGTCGACGAGTTTTCCGCCTTCGCCCGCATGCCGCAGCCCGTCATCAAGCCCGAGGATGTCGGCCGCATCGCGCGCGAGGCGCTGGTGCTGCAACGCAGCGCCCGGCCCGAGATCGAGTGGCGGACAGACATTCCCGAGCGCGGCCCGGTCGCGCCGTGCGACCGCCGGCTGCTCGGCCAGGCGCTGACCAACCTGCTGATGAACGCGGCCGACGCCGTTGCGATGCGTCCGCGCGGGGCGGAGGAGGGCAGGGGCTGCATCCGCCTCTCGCTGGTGTGCGCCCACGACGCCGAGCGTGGCGACGAGATACGGATCACCGTCACCGATGACGGAGTCGGGCTGCCGGACGGCGACCGCGCTCGCCTGACGGAGCCGTATGTAACGCATAAACCCAAGGGAACCGGCCTTGGGCTGGCCATTGTGAAGAAGATCATGGAGGATCATGCGGGATTGCTCAGTCTCGACGACCGGGCAGACGGACCCGGCGCGGTGGCAAGCCTGGTCCTGCCCATGAAGACCTCAGAGGTGCAGACCGCCTATGGCGCATGAGATTCTAATCGTCGATGACGAACCCGATATTCGGTTGCTCATCGACGGCATCCTACGCGACGAGGGGTATGAGACGCGACAAGCGTCCGACTCCGCGTCCGCCATCGCCGCTTTCCACGCCCGGCTGCCGTCGCTGGTGGTGCTCGATATTTGGCTGCAGGGGTCGAAGCTGGACGGCCTCGGCATCTTGCAGGCGCTGCACCAGGAGGAGCCGCAGGTTCCCGTGGTGATGATCTCCGGCCACGGCACCATCGAGACGGCCGTCCAGGCGATCCAGAACGGCGCCTACGACTTCATCGAGAAACCGTTCAAGTCGGACCGGCTGCTGCTCATCGTCCGGCGAGCCCTGGAAGCCGCGCGGCTGTCGCGCGAGAACGCCGAGTTGCGGTTGCGGGCGGGCGCGGAGTCGGATTTGACGGGCGACAGCGCGGCCGTCGGCGCTGTGCGCAGCGGCATCGAGCGGGTGGCGCCGACGGGGTCACGGGTGCTGATCCACGGCCCGGCCGGCTCCGGCAAGGAGGTCGCCGCCCGCATGGTGCACGCGCGCTCCCGTCGGGCGGATGGGCCGTTCGTCGCGCTGAACTGCGCCACCCTGAACCCGGGGCGCTTCGAGGAGGAACTGTTCGGGGTCGAGGCAGGGACCGACGCCGCCCTTCATCCGCGGCGGGCCGGCGTGCTGGAGCGTGCCCATGGCGGGACGCTCCTGCTCGACGAAGTGTCGGATATGCCGTTGGAAACCCAGGGTAAGATCGTGCGTGCGCTGCAGGACCAGACGTTCGAGCGCCTGGGCGGATCGGTTCGGGTCAAGGTCGATGTGCGCGTGCTGGCGATCACCAATAAGGACCTGCAGGCGGAAATCGCGGTCGGACGGTTCCGGGAGGATCTATACTACCGCCTGGCTGTCGTGCCGTTGCGGATACCGAGCCTGAAGGAGCGGCGGGAGGATATTCCGCAACTGGCGCGGCACTTTCTCGCCCGTTCGGCAGAGAGTTCCGGCATGCAAAGCCGCGACCTGTCCGCCGACGCGTTGGCCGCGCTGCAGGCGTACGACTGGCCCGGCAACGTAAGGCAATTGCGGAACCTGATGGATTGGCTGCTGATCATGGCGCCCGGCACTAGCAGTGATCCGATCCGGGCGGAGATGCTGCCGCCGGAGATCGGGCAGGGCGCGCCGATGCTGCTCAACTTCGACTCGTCCGCAGACATTATGGCGCTGCCCTTGCGCGAGGCCCGCGACCTGTTCGAGACGCAATACCTGCAGGCGCAACTGGTGCGCTTCGGCGGCAACATCAGCCGCACGGCGGGATTCGTGGGAATGGAGCGCAGCGCGCTGCACCGCAAGCTGAAGCAGCTTGGCGTGAACTCCGAAGACCGGGCGGCGGGGGCGGCGTGAGCCGGATCGCCTACGTCAACGGGCGCTACGTACCCCAGCGCGATGCCTGCGTGAACGTAGAGGATCGCGGCTACCAGTTCGCCGACGGAGTGTACGAAGTCGTCTATTTGCGCGCCGGGCGGTTCGTGGATGAGAGTCTGCATCTCGCGCGTCTGGTTCGCTCCTTGCGGGAGATCGCCATTCCGATGCCGATAGCCGAGCCCGCATTGCGCCACGTGTTGCAGGAGGTCGCGTCCCGCAACCGATTGCGCGACGGCTTGGTATACATGCAGGTCACGCGCGGCGTGGCACCGCGGGGCCACGCCTTTCCGGTGCTGCCGGTAAAGCCCGCGATTGTCGTGACCATCCGCCGGATGCCAGCCTTCCCGCGCGACGTGGCCCAGTGGGCCGGCGCCGCGATTACCCAGCCCGATGAGCGCTGGGGGCGCTGCGACATCAAATCCATCGGGCTGCTGCCCAACGTCCTTGCCAAGCAGGCGGCCCGGAGCCGAGGGGCTTACGAGGCGATTCTCGTGAATGCGGCCGGTGAGGTGACCGAAGGCGCGTCCAGCACGTTCTGGATCGTGGACGAGCACGGCGCGTTGCGGACCCGGCCGCTCGACCACGCGATCTTGCCGGGGTGCACGCGCGCGGCCCTGATGACATTGGCGGCGGAATTCGGCATCCAAACCGACGAACGCGGCTTCTCGGCCGATGAGATGCGCCGGGCGCAGGAGTCGTTCGTCACCAGCGCGAGCAGCTTCGTCAAGCCGATCACGGCCATCGATGGCGCCCCGGTCGGGGACGGTTCGGTCGGCCCGGTCACCCGGCGGCTGTTCGACCTGTTTGCCCGACACGTGAATGGCAATGCGAACGCGTGAACTGGGGCTTGAAGCCGCACCGGGTTGGGGTCACTCTAGGCGTTACGAGCCTGAAATTGGGATCGAGCGAGCCTCGCCTGAGTTCCCGAAGCAATAAAAGTAATGTGTAAAAACAAGAAGAAAGGAGTTAGCCATGGCCACTGAGAAATCTCAGAACGTGCAGGACGTGTTTCTGAACCACGTGCGCAAGGGCAAGAGCCCGGTCACTGTATTCCTGGTGAACGGCGTGAAGCTGCAGGGCATCATCACCTGGTTCGACAATTTCTCGGTGCTGCTGCGCCGGGACGGACACACCCAACTGGTGTACAAGCACGCGATCAGCACCGTGATGCCAGGCGCGCCGATCCAGTTGTTCGACGCTACCAAGGCCGAGGCTGGAACGCCAGCGCGTGAGCCGGAGATGGCCGCTGGCGATCAAGCCGACTGAGACCTCGGCGGGGCCGACCCGCGCCGCCGTCATCCTCCCGTGGGATCGTCACGACCGGCACGACGCCACCCGTGCGGCCGACGCGAGGCTGGCGGAGGCGGTCGGCCTCGCCGCGTCGATCGGTTTGGTGGTGGTGCATAGCGCAGTCCTGCCATTGCGCGCGCGCCGGTCGTCGACGTTGCTGGGCGAGGGCCAAATCGCGAACCAGGGCGAGACGCTGACCGCGGAGGCCGTCACCGTCGTCATCGTCGACGCCGCGCTGAGCCCGGTGCAGCAGCGTAATCTGGAGCGTGCCTGGAACTGCAAGGTGATCGACCGCACCGGGTTGATTCTCGACATCTTCGGCGAGCGCGCCCGCACGCGGGAGGGCTCGCTGCAGGTCGAACTCGCGCATCTCGACTATCAGCGCAGCCGCCTGGTGCGGTCCTGGACCCACTTGGAGCGGCAGCGCGGCGGCTTCGGCTTCCTCGGCGGTCCCGGCGAGACGCAGATCGAGGCGGACCGCCGGCTGATCACCGACCGGATTGTCCGGCTGAAGCGGGAGCTCGACCAGGTTCGCCGCACCCGTGGCCTGCATCGGACCGCGCGGGGCCGGGTGCCGTTTCCGGTGGTGGCGCTGGTAGGCTACACCAACGCCGGTAAATCGACGCTGTTCAACGCGCTGACCGGCGCCGACGTGCACGCCGAGGACCAGCTGTTCGCAACCCTGGATCCCACGATGCGCGGATTGCGCTTGCCGTCGGGCCGCCGGGTGATCCTGTCCGACACCGTGGGCTTCATCAGCGACCTGCCGACCGAACTGGTCGCGGCGTTCCGGGCGACCCTGGAGGAAGTGTCGGAAGCCGATGTCATCCTGCACGTGCGGGACGCCGCCCACCCCGACAGCGCCGCGCAACGGACCGACGTGGTCGCCGTGCTGGACGGCCTGGTGAAGGACAAGGCGCTCGATCCCGACTGGCCGTCGCGGTCGATCGAGGTGCTCAACAAGGCCGATATTCTGGGCGGCATCGCCAACGTGCCGCCGCGGGCGGGATGCGTGGCCATCTCGGCCATGACGGGCGAGGGGCTCGGGCCCCTGCTGGACACCATCGACGACCGGCTGGCGCGCGGCATGGAGCAGGCGGACTACGCCATCGCGCCGGTCGACGGAGCGCGGATCGCGTGGCTGTACGAGCATGGCGAGGTCGTCGGGCGAACCGACGAGGACGACGCCGTGCGGTTGACGGTGCGTCTGCTCCCAGCCGACCGGGCGCGGTTCGAAGCGGGCCTGTGACCGGCGCTCGCGTATCTGCCGCAGCGTGGGGCGAGGTCGTCGAGCTGCTGCGGATTGCGGCGCGGGAGGAGATCATGCCCCGTTTCCGCCGCCTGACGACCGACCAGGTGCGGACGAAGTCCGGTCCGACCGACCTGGTGACGGAGGCGGACGAACGCGCGGAACGCCTGATCGGCGCCGGGCTCGAACGGTTGTTCCCCGGCTGCGTGGTCATCGGCGAAGAAGCCGTTTCGGCCGACCCGGCGTTGCTGGACCGGCTGCGCGGGGCGGAGCTGGCGTTCGTCGTGGACCCGATCGACGGCACGTCGAATTACTGCGCCGGGCTGCCGCTGTTCGGCTGCATGGCGGCGGCCGTGGCGCGCGGCGAGGTGGTCGCGAGCGCGATCCTCGACCCGGTGTGCGATGACGCCGCCGTCGCGTTGCGCGGTGAGGGCGCCTGGATGGAGGCACGGGACGGCAGCCGAACGGCCCTGCGGGTTGCGGCGCTGACCGCACCGGAGCGCATGACGGGCTGTATCTCCTGGCGTTACATGAATGAGCCGTTGCGTGGCGCCGTCACCCGCAACATGGTCAAGCTCGCCGGCGTGTCCGATTTCCGGTGCGCCGCGCACGAGTATCGGATGCTGGCGGCCGGACATTGCGACTACCTGGTGTTCAACCGGCTGATGCCGTGGGACCACCTTCCGGGCTGGCTGCTGCACCAGGAGGCGGGTGGCTACTCCGCACATTTCGACGGCAGTCCCTACCGGCCCGACGACCGCTCGGGTGGGCTCGTGTGCACGTCCGATCGGGCCAGTTTCGATGCTTTGCGCGACATGCTGCTCGCATGATGCCTTGCGCGACATGCTGCTCGCATCCGGCTAGGCGTCTTTTTCCGCCGCTTTCACCTGCTGCCAGTGCGCTTCCATGTCCGCCAAGGTGGCGTCGACCGGGACGCGTCCCTCGACAGCAAGACGATCTTCGACGGCGTTGAACCGGCGGGTGAATTTCGCGGTGGCGTCGCGCAAGCAGGCTTCGGGGTCCAGGTCCAGCTTGCGGGCGAGATTGGCGAGCACGAACAGCACGTCGCCCAGTTCGTCCCCGATCCGGGCCGGTTCGCCATCCGGAAGTTCGGCGCGGAGCTCGTCGATTTCCTCCGTGAGCTTGTCCAGCACGGTCGAGGCGTCGGGCCAGTCGAACCCGACGCGGGCGGCGCGTTTGGTGATCTTGACGGCCTGGGTCAAGGCGGGAAGGGAGGTCGCGACCCCGTCCAAAACTCGCGTTTGATGGGTCCGCGCACGTTCGGCCGCCTTCGCCGCCTCCCATGCGTGTGGCACCGACGCGGCGTCGCTGAATACGTGCGGGTGCCGCCGGACCATCTTGTCCGAAATAGCTCGCGCCACGTCCGCGAACCTGAACCAGCCAGCTTCTTCGGCCAGGCGGGCGTGATAGACGACCTGAAACAGCAAATCACCGAGTTCATCCGGCAACGCCGTCCAGTCGGCCCGCGCGATCGTGTCGGCGACCTCGTAGCCTTCCTCGACCGTGTAGGGCGCGATAGTCGCGAAGGTCTGGAGGCTGTCCCAGGGACAGCCTGTCGTCGGGTCGCGGAGAGCCGCCATGATGTCGAGCAGTCGGCGCAGTTCGGCCTCTGCGGGAGGGTCGGCGCCCAAAGTCGCATAATGGATATTATGGAAAGAAATTGTCGCGTTATGACGCTGCCTCGTGCATGTCTAGGGTCAATCCGTCAAAACCAGGTTCGACACCCCGCGGCAAGCGCGCCTGTAGCCAGGCCCAATCCATGTCCGGCCCCATATGCGTCAGGATCGTCCGCCGGGCGCCGACTCGGTCGGCCCAGGCCAGAACGCCCTCGAGGTGCACGTGCGTCTTGTGCGCGTGACGCTGGAAGCAGTCGACGACCCAGGTGTCCACTCCGGCCAGCACTGCGAATGCGGCGTCGTCCAGGGCGACGACATCGGTGGAATAGCCGAAATCGCCGATCCGGAAACCGATCGTCGGCATGTAGCCATGGTCCTGCTCGAACACTCTCACGTGCATTCCCGCGACTTCGACCGTTTCACCGAAGTCAATCGGGTTGGTCTCCAGCACCGGTCGAAAGAACATCGGCGGCTGCCAGGGCCGGAATGCGTAATCGAAGCGTTGCGCCAGTTCGTCCAAGGTGCGCCGGGTCGCAAAGGCTTGGATCGGGCGCTTGACGATGCGGTTGAGGATGCGGACGTCGTCGAGCCCGGTGATGTGGTCGGCGTGCGCGTGGGTAAATAGGATGGCGTCGACGCTCGGGATGCCGCACGCGAGTAATTGGGTTCGCATATCCGGCGAGGTATCGACCAGAAGCCGTTGTCCTTGCGGGCTCTCGACGACGATGCTGGACCGGGTACGGCGATTACGTGGCTCCGTTGGATCGCAGGCCCCCCAATCGCCGAGTCCATCGACGCCGCCGATGTGTGGCACGCCCGCGGACCCGCCGCAGCCAAGGATGGTGACGCGCACGGGGCTACGCCGCGCGCTTGAACAGGCGGCGGAAGTTAGCTGTCGTCAAATCGGCCAAGCGGGCCGGCTCCACTTCCCGGACTTGCGCCAGCATGGCCGCGGTTTCCGCGACCCAGGCCGGCTCGTTGCGCTTGCCACGGTGCGATTTGGGCGCGAGATAGGGCGCATCGGTTTCCACTAGCAGGCGATCGGCTGGAAGGTCACGGGCTATCTGCCTGATCTCAGACGATTTTGGAAAGGTCAGAATGCCGGAAAAGCTGATGTAGCCGCCGAGTTCGATCGCGGTCTCGGCGAGCGCGCGGCCGGAGCTGAAGCAGTGCAGCAGAAAGTCGAAATGACCGCCCTGCCCTGTCTCCTCCCGCAGAATGGCGGCGATGTCGTCATCGGCATCCCGAGCGTGGATCGCCAATGGAACGCCCGCCAACCGCGCCCCGCGAACATGGGCGCGGAACGACGCCCGCTGCACGTCGCGCGGCGCCTTGTCGTAGAAGTAGTCGAGTCCGGACTCGCCGATTCCAACGACCTTCGGATGTTTGGTCATCTCCGCCAGCGTTTCGGGCGTTGGAACCGGCGCCTCCGCTGCGCTGTGAGGATGCACGCCGATGGTGCACCAGACATTCGGCAGTCGCTCCGACAACGCCCGGATCGTCGCGGACTGCGCGAGCGTCGTCCCGATCGTCACCATCTCGCCGATGCCGGCGGCGGTGGCGCGTTCCAGGATATCGGGCAGCTCAGCCTCGGAAAAGTAATCGAGGTGGCAGTGGGAATCGATCAGCATCAATACCTCAAGCAGCGTCTTCGACGTGGCGCGGGAACACGCCCTGCGGCGTCGGCAACGGACGTCCAGCCGGAAGCGGATCACCGAGGGAGGCCAGGCTGCGCTCGTCCTGGGTCGCGCCGAGTTGGTCCAGCATGATCGACATGCTGCCAGGCATGAACGGCTGTAGCACCGTCGAAATCACCCGCAAGGCATCGGCCAGGACACGGAGCACGTCCGCCGTCCGTGGGGGATTGGTTTTGCGCAACGCCCACGGCGCTTGCCGGTCGATATAGGCGTTGGCGGCGCGGATCACCTTCCACACTTCTTCCAGCGCCTCGTGGAACGCCTGCCGGTCGAGCCGGGATGCGACCAATCCGGGCAATGCCGCGGCCGCGTCCAGCAATTCCCGGTCATCGTCGGTGGCAGCCCCGATCCCCGGCAGCTTCCCGTCGCAATTGCGCGCAATCAAGGACAGCGACCGTTGCGCCAGATTCCCCAGATCGTTGGCCAACTCGCTGTTCATGCGGCCGATCAGCGCCTTACGGCTGAAATCGCCGTCATTGCCGAACGGCACTTCCCGCAACAGGTAAAAGCGCACCGGGTCGAGCCCGAAGCTGTCCACCAGCGCGCCGGGGTCGATCACGTTGCCGACTGACTTGCTCATCTTCTCGCCCTCGACGGTCCACCAGCCGTGCGAGTACACCCGGCCGGGCAGCGGCAGGCCGGCGGCCAGCAGGAACGCCGGCCAGTACACCGCGTGGAAGCGGACGATCTCCTTGCCGACCATCTGCAAGTCCGGTGGCCAGAACGGCCAGAGCGGCGCGGTCTCGTCCGGGTAGCCAGCCGCGGTCAGATAGTTCGCGAGGGCGTCCAGCCAGACATACATGACGTGCGCCGGGTCACCGGGCACTGGAATGCCCCAGCGGAAGCTGGTCCGGCTGACGGACAGGTCGGACAGGCCGCCGCGGACGAAGCTCATGACTTCGTTGCGTTTGGCAGCCGGACCGATGAAGTCGGGATTTGCTTCGTAGTGCGCGAGCAGCCGGTCCTGGAAGGCGGACAGCCGGAACAGGTAGTTGGCCTCCCTCACCCGCTCCACCGGTGAGCCGAACGGGGAGACGCGCACGCCGTCGCGGGTGAGCAACTCGTCCTCGGGGTAGAACGCCTCGTCGCGCAGGGCGTACCAGCCCTCGTATTCGCCGGGGTAGATGTCGCCGGTTGCGACCAGCTTGTTCCATAAGGCGGTGCAGGCGCGCCGGTGCCGGTCCTCGGTGGTGCGGATGAACGCGTCGTTGGAGATGCCCATCCGGGCCGCCATCGCGCGGAACTCGGCCGAGACACTGTCGGCGAAGTCATGCGGGGCAAGTCCGGCCTCCGCGGCGGCCTTCTCGACCTTTTGGCCGTACTCGTCGGTCCCGGTCAGGAAGAACACCTCCTCACCCGCCAGCCGGTGCCAGCGCGCCAGCACGTCGGCAGCGATCGAGGTGTAGGCGTGGCCGATATGCGGCGCGCCGTTAACGTAATAAATAGGGGTTGTGATGTAGAACCGTGTGGTCATGAGCCGTTCAGTAGCGTGATGGAGGAGATGAGCGCCTGTCGCTTGTCGAGGTTCAGCCGCTCCGTCTCGTCCTGGATTTGCGTCAGGGCGTGCCACAGATCGGCCCACTCGGCTAGGGGACGAACCGTCGTGAGGCGCTGTTCCGCGCCCCGTGCGGTCCCTCGGGCGGCATGGCGCACCACGGCGGACAACCCGTCGCGCAGCATGGTCATGAAGACCGAGAAGCTGTCCTCCGAGCCACGGCCGCCCACCTTGTCCGCGATGTCCAAGGTGCGGCGCAGGTCGATCGACGGGACGCCGCCCAGCACCTCCTCCACCAACGTGGCAAGCGCCAGCCCCTTCCCTTCCGCCAGCAGCACCGCGCGTCCCGGAGAACCCGCGGCCAGCGTGGCCAATTGGGTCCGTTCGGCGGCGGCGGCGTCCGGCATGAGGCCGGCCAGCACGCGATCCATGTCTCCGGACCCGAGCACGTCCAAACGAAGGCGGCGGCAGCGGCTGCGAATGGTCGGCAGCAACCGGCCAGGCGCCGCGCAGGCCAGCAGCAGGATGGCGCGGGACGGCGGCTCCTCCAGCACCTTCAGCACGGCGTTGGCGGCATTGCGGTTGAGGTATTCGGCCCCGTCGATGACGACGATGCGCCAGCCGCCCTCGGCCGGGGTGCGGCGCAGGAAACCGGCGATCTCCCGGGCGTCGTCGACCACAATCTCCGAGCGTATGCGGCTGCGTTTCTCGTCGAAGGCGCGCTGGATCGTCAGCAGGTCGGCGTGGCTGCCGAGGGCGACGCGGCGGAACACCGGGTCGCGCGGGTCGAGCGCCAAGCTGTCGGTGGCGGGCAGCCCGGCGAACAGCCGGCGGGCGAAGCGATAGGCGAGTGTCGCCTTGCCGATCCCGCTCGTGCCCGTGATCAGCCAGGCGTGGTGCATCCGGCCGCCGCGCATCGCTGCCAGCAGTTCGGCCTCGGCGGCTTCGTGTCCGACCAGCGACGGGTTCTCGCGCGGTTCCAGCAGGTTCATGCCATCCGGGCCTGGACCGCTTCCAGGATGGCGGCGTGTACCGACTCCGGATCGCCGTCGGCGGAGATGAGCACGCAGCGCGCCTCCTGAGCCGCAATGGCCCGGAACCCGGCGGCGACCCGGGCGTGGAAGGCCGGGCCGAGCCGGTCGTAGCGGTCCGGCGCGTCGCCGCGTGCGGCCAGCCGGCGCGCCGCCACCGCTTCCGGCACATCCAGCACGACCGTCATGTCGGGCGACACACCGAGCAGCGCCGTCAATGCCTCGATCCGGGCGCGCTCGGCGCCTTGGCCGTAGCCCTGGTATGCCAGGGTCGAGTCGGCGAAACGGTCGCACACGACGACCATGCCTGCGTCCAGTGCCGGGCGGATGGTGCGTGCGAGGTGCTCGGCCCGGGCGGCGAAGTGCAGCAGCGTCTCGGCGTCCGGCGACCAGTCATGCGCCCCCGACAGCAGCAACCTGCGCAATATCTCCGCCCCGGGCGCCCCGCCCGGTTCCCGGGTGAACAGCGTGGCGTAGCCCCACGCCGCCAAGGCGTGGGCCAGTTTGCCAGCCTGGGTCGACTTGCCGGCCCCCTCCCCGCCTTCCAGGGTGATAAACAATCAGGTTCCGAGGACGTAGTGCGACAGCACCGACACGGCGCGACCAGGCAGGCTCATGCGCGCGACGTCGGCCCCCGCGAGCAGCGGTACCTCCATGTCGGGCACGCCCTGGCCCGAGACCAGCAGCTTGCCCAAGGTGTCGCCACGGTTGATCGGGGCCGGAACCGGCGCGTCGTACTCGACCTCGACCTTCGCGGTCTTGCGCCACTGCCGCGGCATCGTGATGACCAGGTCGCGCCCGCCGACCAGCGGCACGGTCGGCGAGGACCCCAGCCACACCTTCGCCTCCTCCACCGTGTCGCCGGCGCTGAACAGGGTCACGTTCTCGAACTCGCGAAAGCTCCACTCCAGCAGCCGCTCGCTCTCCTCCGCGCGCTGATGCATCGAGGTCATGCCGTTCGCGACCAAGACGACCCGGCGGCCGTTCCGCTGCGCGCTGGCGGCGAGGCCGTAGCCGCCCGCCTCGGTATGGCCGGTCTTCAACCCGTCCGCGAGACCCTTCTGCACCAGCGGATTGCGGTTCTGCTGCTCGATGTTGTTGTATTTGAACGTCTTCTCGCTGTCGTAGCGGTAGTATTCCGGGAAATCCAGGATGATGCGCCGGGCCAACGTCGCGATGTCCCGGCAGGTCATGTGCTGCTCGGAATCGGGCCAGCCGGTGCAATTGCGGAAAAAGGAATGGGTCAGCCCCAGTTCCTTCGCCTTCGCGTTCATCAGCTCCGCGAACGCCGGCTCAGACCCGGCGATCGCCTCCGCCAGCACGATGCAGGCGTCGTTGCCGGATTGCACGATCATGCCGCGGATCAGGTCCTCGACCATCACGCTGCCGCCCTGCGGCACGAACATCTTGGAGCCCTGCGTGCGCCAGGCCGTGTCGCTGACCGGCAGCTCCTGGTCCAGCTTTAGCCGACCCAGTTTCAGCATGGAATACACGATGTAGGCCGTCATCAGCTTCGTCATCGAGGAGGGCGGCATCTCGGTGTCCGCCTCCTTGTCGAGCAGGGTGGCGGTGGTGTTGAAGTCCATGATGATGGCGTAGCGGGCGGCCGTGTCGATCGGGCCGAGCGGCGTCGCGGCGGCGCTTCCGGACGGAGGCGGGGCGTCGGGACGGCGGCTGCCGCGCTGGGCGGCTTGCGACGCCGGGTGGCGCTCGGCCAGCGCGGGCGAGGCAGCCAAGGCCGACCCGGCCAACAGCAGCGCGCGGCGGTTCAGCGGGCGGGTCATGCGCGACATCCTCTACTCTATAACAATTCGTGCATCGCTTACGCCTGCCAGGTGCGCGCGGTCCAGCGCGGCGTCGGCATCCGGAACGGTCGGATACGGGCCGGCGCGCACGCGGTAGGTGTCGGTCCGGCCGCCACGGACGCGCTCGACCGTCCCGCCGATGCGCCCGGCCAAGCGCTGGGCGTAGTCGTCGCGACCGAAGTCACTGGAACGAATGAACAATTGCCCCGGTTCCGGCAGCGTCTGCAGCACGGTGTCGGGCAACCGGGCCGGAACCGTCACAGAAGGCGCCTGCCCGGTCGGCTGCGGCAAGGTGAGCGACAGCGCCCGCCGGACGCGGCTGGATTGCGCGGCGCCTGTGGGAAGGGCCAGCGGCTCCGCTTGCACGGTGGCAGTGGGCGCTGTGGTCACGTCGATCTTCGGGCCACCCCCAAGCTGCTCGGCCAATACCTGGGTCATCGCCTCGTCCAGGTCCACGCGCACGCGTGTGCCATCGTGGGCCCGCAGCAGCACGGCCGCGTGGGGCGTCAGCGCAAGCAGGCGCGAGGGGACCGCCGGGCCACGGTCGTTGAGGCGGACCAGGATCGCCCGCCCATTGTCCAGGTTCGTCACGATGACGATCGCTGGGAGCTGCAGGGTCTGGTGCGCGGCAGCCAGCGCCGTTGCGTCGAATGCTTCGCCGTCGGCGGTGCGACCCTGGTGATCCGCAGCGACCGTCGCCAATCCGGTCGCGACGTACTGAAGCTGCTCCCGCGGATAGTACCAGACGCCACCGGCCTGGTAGGGATCGCCGACGGTGTAGCGCGCGCCGTCCAGCGCCGCCGGACTCCGCCGGCCCGAGTGGGAGCAACCCGGCAGGAGGGCCAACCACGCGAGGACGACGCAGCGGATCACCCGACCATGTTGCCCAGCACGCCGACCGCGAGCGCGTAGAAATCGGACGGGTTGTAGCGGCGGATCGCGGCGAAGTTGCGAAACACCATGTAGGCCTCGCCGCCGGGTCCATCGGGCAGCAGCACCGCGCCCGCTACATCGCCACGCGTGAACGCCGACCCGTCGCTGCGGCGGACCCCGAGCGCCTGCCACGCGGCGAGGCTGCGGCGGTTGTCGCGTCCAGTGTCGGCCACCGGGAAGCTGGCCGGAACCTGGATCGGCTGGCTCGATGGCTCGTCCGCGTGCCAGCCGGACTGGCCGAGGAAGTTGGCGATCGAGCCGAGCACGTCGCCGCTGCTGTCCCAGATATCGCGTCGTCCGGTGCCGTCGAAATCCACCGCGTAGCGCAGGTAGGAGTCGGGCATGAATTGCGGTTGGCCCATCGCCCCGGCGTAGCTGCCAAGCATCCGGCCCGGCTGCACGTCCCCATGGTCGAGGATTCTAAGCGCGCTGATCAGCTGGCTGCGGAAGAAGCTGGCCCGGCGTCCTTCCCAGGCCAAGGTCGCCAAGGCCTCCACGACGTTGTAGCTGCCGGTGTTGACGCCGAAATTCGACTCTAGGCCCCAAATGCCGGCGATGACCGCCGTTTCGACCTGGTAGCGCGCGGAGACGGCGTTGAACAGCGCCCGGTGGGCGGCGACGGCGGCGCGGCCCCGCTCGACCCTGGCGGGGGAGACGGTGGCTGCCCGATACTGCGCCCACGTCATGGTGAACTCGGGCTGGCGGCGGTCGGCGTCGATGACTTTCTGGTTGGGGCCGATCCCGGCGAAGGCGTGGTCGAGCGTGGCGGGCCGAATGCCGGCCCGGCGCGCGTCGATCCGCACGCCGTCGAGAAATACGCCGAAGCTGTCCTGGGCGCGGGCTGTCATCGGAACTGCGAGGGCCGCCGCGAGCAGGGCGCGGCGGCGCATGGTCAGAACCGCACCGACGCCGCCACCGAGCCAAAATTAAACAGGCCGCCCTTTTGATGATAGAATTCCTGGGTTTGCCAGGTTTGCGAGTAGCTCAGGCGCACCCCGTACAGCATCAGCGCCGCCCCGGCCTCGAGCTCGCCCACATACCATTTCTGGGCGACGCCGCGGCTGCTCTGGAAGGTGTTACCCTCGATCGTAAGGTCGCGCCCGACTGCCTGTCCGTCGGCGCCGGTAAAAAGATACCACGCCAATGGGCGCGTGGGCGTGTAGGCGTCGGTGCCGCTAAGGCCGGGCTGGATGCGGGCTACGCCGAAATCGCTGTTCAGGCCCCGGCCGAAGCGAACCACGAACCCGGGCTGGACGTAGTCGCGAAGGTTGCCGACGCCGATTTGGATCGACGGCAGCGCGTCGAACTCGACCCCGCCGGCCTGCGCGATCGGCAGCCGCCAGGTGCGCGACGGGGTAATCTCGAACACCGGCTCGTTGCGGAGTTGGGTGGCCCAGCCGCGGTTGGGTGTGTCGCCGATGATGTTGTGGAAGCCGTTCTGGACCTCCTTGCCCTGCGCGAGCGGCCCGACGACGCCGAGCTCGAGGCCGAGCACCGTGCGCGCGGTGTCGGTGTCGTGGATGATCGACCCGGTGAGCGCGAGCACGCCGGCGTAGGGGCGGTCGCGCGGGTCGGGGGGATAAAGCTGGGTGTTGCGGGGGGTGAACAGCGATTGGTTGAGGTCGAGGCTGATGCGCTGCACGCCGTCGCCCCAGACCTCGTTGAAGAAGCGCTGCACCCCGTTCGGAAGCGCGTTCGTGCCGGAGGTGAACCCGAGCCGCAGTCCGCTGGTGTAGTACTGGTCTGACGTGCCGCGCAGGGTCGACACAGCGTCGTTCTCGACCTGGAGCGTCACGATGCTGGCGTTGTCCTGCAACGGCGCGGCGTACGCGCGTCCGGCCAGGAGCAATATCCCGGCGAGGGTCCAGGCAAGACGAGAGCGAGAAATCATCCGGTGTCCCAGCGTGATGGCGTGCGGGATGAATAAAGGGTTGCAGCCTCCGGTGAAACCCTTTCCATAGACGTCGGCAGGGATGGGTGGCCGAGCGGTTGAAGGCAGCGGTCTTGAAAACCGCCGTGCGTGTGAGCGTACCGTGGGTTCGAATCCCACCCCATCCGCCAGAACGGTAAAGCGGCGGCCGCCGAATCGTCAGGCGGTTCAGCGTGCCGTCTAGGATCAGGTGAGCGGCAACTCGGATTCCACCCGGTCCTGCGTGACCGCCGGGGTCGTCCGCGCCAGCCGGTCGATCGAGTTGTGAGCCTGCTCCACGACCAGCCAGTGAGTTTACGGGACCACGGAAACGACATGACGCCCACCGTTGTCGGCCGTATTGCGCGCCCGACGCATCCGCGCCGCAAACTGGTGCCCCGTACGGGATTCGAACCCGTGTACTCAACGTGAAAGGCTGATGTCCTAGGCCACTAGACGAACGGGACGCGAGCGCACGGGTAGCCGACGCCCCCGGTAAAATCAAGCCGCCGCGGCATCCATCAGCACGAAGCACGCCGTTGTCGCGCCGTTCCACTCCTCCGCCCGCAGCTGTCCGGCCAGGTGCAGCGGTCCGCCCCGGGCCGCGAGCGCCTGGCCGAGCGCGCCGTCGGCGGCACGGAACGCCATCGCCTTCAACCGGGCGCCGCCGCCCTCCCCTTCGACCATCACCCGCAACGTTGTGCCGTCCTTGCCGATGCGGTCGGCGCGGACCACGCGGGCGCGGGGCAGCACGAACACCGGCTCCTCGTTGCCGGCGCCGAACGGGGCCAGCCGGGCGACCTGCGCGGCCAGCTCCACCGTGGCGCCGGGCACTGCCATCATCCCCTCTACCCGCAAATCCGGGGTCCGCGGCAGCAGCGACGCGGCGCTCAACCGTTCCTCCAGGAAAGCGTGGAACGGCTCGATCCGGTCCACCGGCAGGGTGAACCCGGCCGCCATCGCGTGGCCGCCGCCGGTGGATAACAGTCCCTCGCGGCGCGCCTCCAGCACCGCCGCCCCGAGGTCGATCCCGGCCACCGAGCGGCCCGATCCCTTCACCACGCCGTCCGCGAGCGCGCCCACCAGCGCCGGGCGGTTATGGCGTTGCTTGATCCGGCCGGCGACGATGCCGACCACGCCGGGGTGCCAGTCGGCGCTGTGCACCAGCAGCACGGCGCGGCCGGCTTCCGCCTGCCCAAGCGCCGTCGCGTGCGCCAAGTCCAGCATCGACGCCTCGACGTCCTGCCGTTTGCGGTTCAGGCCGTCCAGCGTGACGGCGATGGCGCGGGCCTGCACCGGGTCGTCGCACAGCAGCAGCTTCAGCCCGAGATCGGCCTCGCTGATCCGCCCGGCCGCGTTGATGCGGGGGCCCAGGGCGAATCCGCAGGTCATGGCGGTCGGCGTGTCCTTGGCCGACGCGATCTCCAGCAGCGCCGCGACGCCGGGCCGCGCGCGGCGGCCCATGATTTTGAGCCCCTGCGCCACCAGCGCCCGGTTCAGCCCCGTCAGCGGCATCACGTCGCACACGGTCGCGAGCGCCACGAGGTCGAGCAGATGCCGCAAATCGGGCTCGGGCCGGGTTGCGAAGTGCCCGGCCCGGCGGAGGGTCCGCAGGGTGGCGACGGCTGCCAGGAACGCCACTCCGGCGGCGCACACCCCGTGCAGGCCGGACGAGTCGTCCAGGCGATTGGGATTGACCGTGGCCAGCACCGGCGGCGGCGCGCTCTCGGACACGTGGTGGTCCAGCACCAGCACGTCCGCGAGACCCTCGACCGCCGCCAGCGCCGGGGCCGCCGCCGTGCCGCAATCGACGCACACGATCAAGGTCGCGCCCTGCGCCGCCAGCGTCCGCAGTGCGGGGGCGTTCGGTCCGTAGCCCTCCGTCAACCGGTCCGGCACGTGCGCCAAGACGGAGCAGCCCAGGGTGCGCAACGTCAGGATCATGACTGCGGCGCTGCACGCGCCATCCACGTCGTAGTCGCCGAATACCGCGACCGTCTCGCCCGCCTGGACCGCCCTCGCGAGGCGCGCCGCGGCCGCATCCATGTCGGTCAGCACGGACGGGTCAGGCATCAACCCCCGCAAGGTCGGCTCCAGGAACGCGGCCGCGTCGTCCATCGCCACGCCCCGGGCCGCGAGCAGGCGGCCCACCAGCTCCGGCACGCCGAGGCGCTGCGCGATCGCCAGCCCGGTCCGTTCCTCGCCCTGCCGCCACACCCAGCGCCGCCCGGTGACGCTGCAGCCGACGCCCAGCGCCAGATCGTTCAGGAGGGCGCCCAGGTCTTGGTGGCGAAGTTGTGGTGCGCCTCGACGTAGCGCACTGTCCCCGACCGGCTGCGCATGACGATGGAGTGCGTCACGGCGCCCGTGCCGAACCGGCGCACGCCGCGCAGCATGGCGCCGTTGGTCACGCCGGTGGCCGCGAACATGACGTCGCCGCGGGCCATCTCGGCCAGCTCGTATTTGCGGTGCGGGTCGGTGATGCCCATGCCGCGGGCGCGCTCGATCTGGCTGTCGTCCTCGAACAGCAATCGCCCTTGCATCTGGCCGCCGACGCAGCGCAGGGCCGCCGCGGACAGCACGCCCTCCGGTGCGCCGCCGCTGCCGATATACATGTCGATGCCGCTGTCCAGCTGCGCCGCCGCGATCACGCCGGCCACGTCGCCGTCGCCGAGCAGCATGATGCGCGCGCCGGCCTCGCGGCATTTCGCGATCAGCTCGTCGTGCCGGGGTCGCTCCAAGGTGCACACGACGATGTCGCCGATGTCGCGCTTCTTGGCCGCGGCCAGGTTGCGCAGGTTCTCGGCCAGCGGCGCGTCCAGGTCGACGACGTGGTCCGGAAGGCCGCCGCCGACCGCGATCTTGTCCATATAGATGTCGGGCGCGTGCAGGAAGCAGCCGCTTTCCGCGAGGGCGACGGTCGCGATGGCGTTCGGGCCGCCCTTCGCGGTGATGGTGGTGCCTTCCAGCGGATCGACGGCGATGTCCATCGCCGGGCCGCCGCAGCCGACCTTCTCGCCGATGTACAGCATCGGCGCCTCGTCCATTTCGCCCTCGCCGATCACCACGGTGCCGTCGATGGCGACGCTGTCGAAGGCCCGGCGCATCGCCTCCACCGCCGCGCCGTCCGCCTCGTTCTTCTGGCCGCGGCCCATCCAGCGAGACGCGGCCAGCGCGCCGGCCTCGGACACCCGGACCAGCTCCAAGGCCAGGTTGCGGTCGGCGTTGATCTCGGGGGGAAGGGTCATGGCGGGTTCCTTTTCAGCCTGGCTCGATTCGGATCAAGGCGGGCGGCGCGACCACGCTGTCCAAGGTCGCGATCCGGTCGAGGGTCGCACGCATCGCGGCCTCGTTCGTCTCGTGCGTGACCAATACCACGGGTACCGCCTCGCCGGGGCTGCGGCCACGCTGCAGCATGCTTTCGAGCGAGACGCCGCCGTCGCGCAGGGCGGCGGCGACGTCGGCGATGACGCCGGGCTCGTCCACGACCATCAGGCGCAGGTAGTAGGCGCCGACATGGGCCGACATCGGCACCGCGGGGACGACGGGCAAGGCGCCGGTTGCGACGCCCCAAACCGGGGCCGCCCGGCCGCGCGCGAGGTCGATCAGGTCCGCGACGACAGCCGAAGCGGTCGGCCCTGCGCCGGCGCCCCTGCCCTCCAGCATCACGTGGCCGGCGAAGTCGCCCTCGGCCACCACGGCGTTGAACACGCCATCCACCCGGGCGAGCGGCGCGTCGTGCGGCACCATGCACGGATGCACCCGCGCCTCGATCCCCGCTTCGACCCGGCGCGCGATCCCCACCAGCTTGATCCGGTAGCCGAGCTCCTCCGCGAACGCCATGTCGAGCGCGGAGACGTGCCGAATCCCTTCGACGTGCACGGCGTCGAACGCGACCGGCTGACCGAAGGCGAGGGCCGCGAGGATGGCGAGCTTGTGCGCGGCGTCGACGCCGTCGATGTCG
>JAABUX010003351.1_pt1 | contig 21320 bp, 13 predicted proteins | sample 5561851 | NCBI WGS metagenome assembly JAABUX01 (sample SAMN10711883, study PRJNA513361) | rock metagenome | isolation source: Antarctica rocks | place: Antarctica: Victoria Land, Richard Nunatak red sandstone | collected 2016-01-03 | reverse complement strand
GCACGCACAAAAATGGTGTTGCTCCGACTATCAGCGTAGATCGCGCCCCCGCTCGTGCAGCTCGTCGATCATTCCGCGTCGTCCTGCTTCAGTCATACCCCGCCCGCCTGTTTGGTTGTAGCGTAACACGCAGGGATGGGGAGAATGTCGTTCCGGCGCCGCCAAACCTAGTTGATAGGGGTGAGCGCGCCGCCCTCGACCTGCCAAACCTGCGGCGTCGTGTGCGTGCCGTCCAGGAGGCCGGCGAGGTGGTCGGGCTCCGCCGTGGTGAGGAAGACCTGCGGGAGCTCACGCGTGAGCGCGAGCACGGCGGCGCGGCGCGGCGCGTCGAGCTCGGAGGTGGCGTCGTCGAGCAAGAGGATCGGCCACTCGCCCGCCTCGCGTTTGATATAGGCCAGCTCGGCCAGCTTCAGGGCCAGCGCCACGGTGCGCTGCTGCCCGCGCGAGCCGTAAGAGGTGACGTCGACGCCGCCGATCGCCATCCCGATGTCGTCGCGGTGCGGCCCGACCAGCGAGACCCCGGCCCCCAGCTCGCGCGCCCGCTGCGCCGCCAGCTCCCCCTCGAAGGCCGCGCGCACCCCCCCGGTCCCCTCGCTGTCGAGCGGCGTCGACGAGAGGTACGCGACCTCGAGCCGCTCGCGCCCACCGCTGACCCGCGCGTGCTGCTCGGCCGCCGCCGTCGCGAGGTAGGCCAGCGCCTCGGCGCGCCGCGCCACGACCGTCGCGCCGTATTCCACGAGCTTACTATCCCAGAAAGAGAGCGCCTCGGGCGGCTGCACGCGGTCGCGTATCCCCCGCAGGAGGCTGTTACGCTGCACCAGCACTTTGTTGTAGCCCTGCAGGGCGCGGTAGTACGAGGGGTGCGCCTGGCAAAGGATCACGTCGAGGTAGCGACGGCGCGCCGAGGGCGAGCCGTCCACGATGGCGACATCGGTCGGCGCGAACAACACGGCGTTGACCTGTCCCAGCACCTCGCCGGCGCGGCGCGGCACGCCGTTGATCTTGAATCGCTTGCGCGCGCTCTGCCCATCGCCGCGGGGCAGGGCCCGCTTGCGCCCGCCGCCCCTCTGCGCGCCAACGGCGCCCCCGGCCTCGCCGTCCGCTTCGGCGTCTACCGCGCCCGCGGAGAGCGCGGATACGGCGCCGTTCGAGGTGTACTCGTCGGAGAGATCCTGGATCAGGATCTCCACGTCGACCGGGCCGCGAACGCGCGTCACGTGCGCCGCGACGCGCGAGAAGGCGGTGGGCGAGAACGGATCAGGGGGTCCCCAGGAGATGAGGTCGACGTCCGAGCGCGCGCGCGCCGATTTGGTGGTGGCGAGCAGGTAGATCGCCTCGAGCAGGTTGGTCTTGCCCTGCGCGTTGGCCCCCTGCAGCACGATCACGCCCTCCCCGAACCGCGCCTCCAGGCGCGCGTAGTTGCGGTAGTGGTCCAGGTGCAGGCGTTCGAGCAGCATCACATAGATTATCGCCTATTGGGCGATATGCGCGCGGCGTAGATGGCCTCGTCGAACCTGCCGGGGATCGGGGAGAGGTTCGCCACGGCCAGGACCGGCACGGCATCGCCGCCGGAGAACGTGGTGGCGATGTAGTCCCCGACCATCGCGCCGAGCGATGTGCGCGGCAGCAGGCCGAGCGGCATGGGTCCGGCCAGCCAGCGCGGCGCGCCCCACGTGGCGCCGCCGTCGTTCGAGGAGGTGAAGCCGGCGTAGAGCTGGCACGTCGCGGGGAGGCAGAGCGCGGCGGGGTAGGAGTAGTAGGCCAGCGCCAGGTGGGCGCGCGCGCCCCGCGTGGCCCGGTCGACGCCGAGGCCCGGGATGAAGTGGTCGGCGCCGCCCCCGACGGGGTCGATGGGCACGCGCGCCGGGGGCGACCACGCCACGCCGTCGGGCGACCTGCTCAGCACGATGTCGTTGGCGCCGCAGCGCGCCTCGAAGCGGCAGTCCTGCCAGGCCACATAGACCGTCCCGGTGCCGTCGACCGCGGCCGAGGGCAGGGGCTCGGTGCGCAGGTGGCCGGCCACGTCGTGGTCGCGCTGTGCGGCGACGGTGACCGCGGGACCCCACGTGGCGCCGCCGTCGCGCGAGGAGTAGGCAATGATACGCCCGCTCTCGCCGAGCGCGGGGACGACGACCGTGCCGTCGGGGCGCGCCACGGGCTGGCCGCCGAGCCCGTACGGACGCCCGGCCGGGGCGACCGCAGGGCTCCAGGTCTTGCCCCCGTCGAGCGACGCGCTCATCAGCAAGAGGTCGTGTTTGCCGCTGCTGTCCCACTGCGCGTAGCAGTGGCCGTAGTAGGGGCTCGCCGGGGTGTCGTCACAGGTGATCCAGTCTTTGTCGTAGAAGCCGTCCGAGCCCGAGGGCGCGGCCGAGACGGTGTAGGGACCGGTCCAGGTCAGGCCGTCGCCCGACCGATTGACCACGACGGTCCCCCGCGCCACGCGGCCGCGTCCATCGTCGGTGACGGCGAGGGAGGAAACGAGCCACACGCGGTGTCGCGCGTCGTAGGCCACGCTGGCGTCGCTCAGGCGGTTGAACGGGCCAGCGGGCGCCTGGCCTTTGGTCAGGCCAGGTAGGAGCCCCTGCCGCCAGGGACTGTTCGGTCCGGTGCTGGTGGCCCAGCCGATAGCCATGCTACCGCCGTCGTAGAGGCGGCCGACCTGGAAGACCGCGACGGTCACGCCACCGAAGCTAGACACGGCCGGTTCGACCTCGCTGGCGTGCTGGCCCAGGGTCGACGAGATGGCCGGCGCGGAGGCCGTGGCCGTCAGGGGATCGGCGCTGATACGCGTGAGCGGGATCGCCGGCAGTATGGCGCTTGTGGCAGGTGTCGGCGACGGAGGGACTGTAGGGGTCGTGATAGCGCCCGTGGCGGTGGGCGACGGGGCGGCCGGGAGCGCGGGCAACGTCGGGAGCGCGGGCAACGTCGGGAGCGCGGGCAACGTCGGGAGCGCGGGCAACGTCGGGAGCGCGGGCAACGTCGGGAGCGCGGGGATACGCGCGTGCACGGCACGGGCGACGCCCGCGCCCGGACTGTACAGGGGCAGTCCCGTCGATAAGAACAACAGCAGCGATGTGACAAGAAGTGAGCGCCGGCGCATGCGAAACGACAACCTTTTAACGACGCGGGGCGGATCAGCTTTTACCGAGGGATGCTCATGGGCATGATGACGTGCAGGTAGTCGGTGCCGTCGAGAGGCTTGACCACGCCGGGCTGCGCCGGGCCGAGCAACTCGATCGAGACCTGGCCCGAGCGGATGACGTTGAGCACATCGCTCATCCACTTGACGTTGAAGGCCACGGTCAAGGCCTCGCCCTCGACGTCGGCGTCGATCTGGTTGACGTTGTCACCCACGTCGGCCGCGTTGGCGGCGATGGTCAGCGAGCCGGCGGCGCCGTCCTCGCCGGGGTCGACCGAGAGGCGCACGATGTTGTTGCTGTCGCGCGCGAAGAAGCTGGCGATGCGCGTAGCCTTGGTCCAGTCGGCCGTGTTCACGACGGCGCGCGTGCCGTACTTCTGAGGGATGATCTGGCGGTAGTTGACGTACTGGCCCTCGATCAGGCGCGAGATGAGGTCGAGCGAGCCGGTGTGGAAGAGCACCTGCGAGCGGTTCGGCGTCACCGTGACCTCGACCAACTCGTCGCCGTCGGGCAGGATGCGCCCGAGTTCGGAGAGCGTGCGCGCGGGGATGATCACGCTGAAGTCGCCGGCCGTGGACTGGCTGAGCGTGGCCGAGCGCACCGAGAGGCGGAAGCCGTCGGCGGCGGCGAAGGTCAGCTTGTCGCCCGCGAAGGTAGCCAGGACGCCGGTGAAGATGGGGCGCGCGTCGTCGGTGGCGGCGGCGAAGACGACCTCGTTGATCATGCCCTTGAGCAGGTCGGCCGGCACGGAGGCGGAGGGCTGTTCGCTGACGGTGGGGATGAGCGGGAACTCGTCGGGATCGATGCCACGCACATTGGCCTTGACGCGCGCGCAGGACACGGCGGTGGTGTGCGCCTCGTCGGTCTGCGCCAGGTCGACGCGCGCGTTGGGCAGCGAGTTGACGAGTTCGGTGAACAGGCGCGCCGGCACCGTCGTGGCGCCTTCCTCCTCGATCGTGGCCGGCAGCCACAGGTTGATACCGATCTCCAGGTCGGTAGCGGAGAGGCGCAGGCGATGCTCGTCGGTCGCGAGGAGGATGTTGCTCGTCACCGGCAGGGTGCTGCGGGCGCTCGAGGCCACGCCACGCCCGACGATGCTCAAAGCCCGGCTCAGCTGGTCCTGCGGCAAGGATACCTTCATTGTTGGCACGCCCCTTCAACGAGTGACTAGTGGTTAGTGACTGGTGGTTAGTAGGGGCGCCTCTCGCGGGCGTCCAGCGTCCTTTGTTCTGGACACCTACAAGACCCGCCCCTATAAACAGGCGCAGGGCAGGCGCAAGACCTGCCCCTACATCTAACCACTCGCCACTTCGTCTCGATACCGCATGATACCGCGCCGTACTGCCCAGGGCAAAGGGCTTGTGCCTGGAACGAGGGAGCAGTCTGGCAATGGTATAATTTAGATACATCCTGCGCGCCCTCATGATCCGTATATTCAGTGCGGATACGGCAGACGGCAGGTGGCCTGTTTTCGCCAATTGTCACTCGCCACTCGCCACTCGTCGCTGATCGCTTGCCACTCGCCACTCGCCGCTGATCACTCGCCACTTGACTGGAGGTGCTGCCATCGCCGCCAAGCTCATGGTCGTGGACGGGCATGCCGTCGTCCATCGCGCCTTCCACGCCGTGCGCCAGGAGCTGACCACCTCGCGCGGTGAGCTCACCAACGCCGTGTTCGGCTTCACCGCTATCCTGTTGAAGGCGCTGCAAACCGAGCGCCCCGACTACTGGGCCGTCTCTTTCGACCGCTCCGCGCCGACCTTCCGCCACGAGAGCTACGCCGGCTACAAGGCGCACCGCCCTGCCATGCCCGACCCCCTGCGCGCGCAGTTCGCGCGCGTGCGCGAGGTCGTGGCCGCCTTCGACATCCCGATCTACGAGATCGACGGCTTCGAGGCCGACGACGTGATCGGCACGTTGGCCAGGCAGGCTGCCGTCCAGGGGGTCGACACGCTGATCGTGACCGGCGACCTCGATGCCACGCAGCTCGTCACGCCCAACGTGACGGTGCTGACGCCGCGCCGCGCCGCCGACGATATCTACCTCTACGACGAGGCGGCCGTGCGGGATCGCTACGGCTTGCGCCCCGACCAGATCCCCGACTACAAGGGTCTCGTCGGCGACACCTCGGACAACATCCCCGGCGTGCGCGGCGTCGGTGAGAAGACGGCCACCAAGCTCTTGCAGCAGTTCGAAACGATCGAGGGCATCTACGAGCACTTAGAGGACCTGCCCGAGAAGCAGCAGAAGCTACTCGCCAACGCGCGGGAGCAGGCCCTTGAGAGCAAGCGCCTGGCCACGATCGTGACCGATGCGCCGGTGGCGCTCGACCTGGCGCGCTGCCGCATCGTCGAGTACGATCGCTCCACGGTGGTGCGCCTCTTCGTCGACCTGGAGTTCCGCTCGCTCCTCGCGCGCCTCCCCGAGTCGACTATCGGGACGGCGCACCCCGTATCCGCCGCGCCCGCCCCGGCTGCGCCGGCGGAGAGCGCATCGCAAGCACCGGCGTCGCCCCCGCCGCTCGCTGGGCTCTTCGCCGGACTCGACCTCGACGAGCCCGCGGCGCCGGTCCCCGCATCGGCCGGCGGAACCAGCGCCCTTTCTGTACAGACGCGCGGCGGGCGCCCCATCGCCGTCGCGCCGGCCCCTGTGTCCGCACCAACTACGACGATGGTGGAGACCGAGCTGGAGAACGCCGGGATCGAGCCGGCGCGCGGCACGCAGGCCTACGTGATCGACTCGGAGACCGCCTTCGACGACTTGCTGGCGCGGCTGCGCCGGCGCGGCCGCTTCGCCGTCGATGTGGAGACGGATGCGCTCAATCCCATCGAGGCCGGCCTGGTCGGCATCTCCCTGGCCACCGAGCCCGGCATCGCCTACTATATCCCGGTCGGCCATACGACAGGCGCGCAAATCCCGCGACAAGATGTGCTGGACCGCCTGCGCCCGCTGCTGGAGGACGAGGCGGTCGCGAAGGTCGCGCACAATGCCAAGTACGACATCACGGTGCTGGCGCGGCAGGGCATAGAGCTGCGCGGCCTCGCCGTCGACACCATGGTCGCGGCCTACCTGCTCAATCCGTCCGGGCGCGGCTACGGGCTCAAGGACCTGGCCCTGGCGCACTTCAACGTGGAGATGACCGACATCCTGGCGCTCATCGGCAAGGGCAAAGAGCAGATCACCATGGCCGGCGTGGACATCCACAAGGCGGCGGACTACGCCGCCGCCGACGCCGACATGACGCTGCGCCTGGAGGCGGTGCTGGTCCCGCAGCTGCGCGAGAAAGAGCTGGACGGCCTGTTCCGCGACGTGGAGATGCCGCTCGTGCCCGTGCTGGCGGCGATGGAGCTCGCCGGTATGGACGTCGACGTGCCGTACCTGCGCGAGATGTCCGCGCGCGTGCAGGAGGACATGGAGCGCCTGATGGCGGAGGTGCACGAGGCGGTGGGGCATCCCTTCAATATCTCCTCGCCCAAGCAGCTCTCGACGGTGCTCTTCGACGAGCTCGGCCTGCCCGCGCAGAAGAAGACGAGTACCGGCTACTCGACCGACGCCGAGGTGCTGGAGACCCTGCGCGGCAAGCACCCCGCCGTCGACGGCATCCTGGAATACCGCCAGCTGGCCAAGCTCAGGGGTACCTACCTCGACGGCCTGCCCGAGTTGATCAGCCCCGTCGACGGGCGCATCCACACCAGCTTCAACCAGACGGTGACCTCGACGGGCCGGCTCTCCTCGAGCACCCCCAACCTGCAGAACATCCCCGTGCGCACCGATCTGGGCCGGCAGATCCGCCGCGCCTTCGTGGCCAAGGGCGCGGACGAGGTGCTGCTGGCGGCCGACTACTCTCAGATCGAGCTGCGCATCCTGGCGCACCTCTCGCACGATCCCATCCTGCTCGACTCGTTCCGGCAGGGCCGCGACATCCACGTGCGCACGGCTGCCCTGATCTACAATCTGCCCGAGGACGAGATCTCGCCCGAGATGCGCCGGCTGGCCAAGACGGCCAACTACGCCATCATCTATGGGCTCTCCGAGTACGGGCTCTCGCGTGAAACGGGTATTCCGCGCAAGGAGGCGGGCGCCTTCCTGGAGCGTTACACCGCGACCTACGCCGACCTCTACGACTACATGGGGCGCACGCGCGAGGACGTGCGCGCGCACGGCTACGTGCAGACCCTGCTGGGCCGCCGCCGCTACATGCCCGAGGTCTACTCCTCCTCGCGCACGGTGCGCGACGCGGCCGAGCGCGCGGCCGTCAACATGCCGGTACAGGGGACGCAGGCCGACCTGATCAAGATCGCCATGGTGCGCCTGCACCGGCGCATGCGCGAAGAGGGCCTGCGGAGCAAGATGATCTTACAGGTGCACGACGAGCTGGTGTTCCGCGCGCCGAAAGACGAACTCGAGCGCCTGAGCGCGCTGGTGCGCGAGACCATGGCCGGCGCCATGACGCTCGACGTGCCCATCCAGGTCGACGTCAAGGCCGGCGGGAACTGGCTCGACACCGACCCCGTGAGCGTCTACGACCACGGCGCCCTCGCGCTGTAACCGGTCGATCCGACCATTGTTGATGAGGAGGACCAATGGGCTCGATCGCCGTGCGAAAGGCTATAAGGATAGCCGGGGGGTGTGCGCTCCGGGGGGCCTTGCGTTGCCGCCTCGCTAAATCCAGCAGTCCTTATACTCCTCGACGAACCGCTGCAATGTGGTCGGCGGGCGGCCGAGCAGGCGCGCGGTGTCCCCGGTGACCGCGGCGGCCAGGCCCAATCGCGCGGTCGTGTAGATGCCGAGCATCACCAGTATAAGCGGCAAAGCCAGACCTTCCGCGCGCGCCGTGCGCACGAAGCGCGGGGCCGAGGGGTTCGCATAGACGACCGCGCGACCTCGTAGTAGTCGAGCGCCGTAGTAGTCGAGCGCCTGGGAACCGGTCAGCGCGCCAACCGTACCCGTCGCTCCGGTCACGAGGATACTCGACATAACAAAGGCCTCCGCTGATCAGTGGGCGCCCAGAAACGATATCTTACCCTACCCCTCATTGTACGCCCCAATAACACGCGTGCCGTAAGCTACTAGGGTGAACGACGATCTCCCGGATGTCCGTATCACCGAGGACGAGCCCTCGGTAGACGCCCGCCCGACCGATAGCGGCGAGGGGACAAGAGCGTCGCCTGCGCTGGCCCGCGCCCTGCGCGCCACCGCGCCACCGCGTCGGAACGCGTCCATCCCTGTCCACGAGCGCACGGGGGCGGTGCGCGAGCGGCGACGCCTGGCCCTGGCTGGCCTGTCCGCCCTGCTGGGCTTGTTGGCGCTGGCGCTTTTCATGACGTGGGAGTGGCGCAACAGCGCGGGCGTGACTTATAGCCACTGGGGGCCGCTCGGCAAGGCGGCGGGGGACGACTACGACGAGGGCGCGTACACGCTGGCGGCCCAGTCGCTGAACCGGGGCTACGCCCTGTTCGGCCAGGTGTTCTCGGCGCAGCCAGCCTTCTTCCTGCCGAGTTTGGCCTTCGCCGTGCGCCTCGTCCCCGACCCTCTCGCAGGGGCGCGCCTCTACGAGGCCGCGAGCGGCGCGCTGACGCTCGTCGCGGTGTACCTGCTGGCCACTACGGCCTACCGCGCCCTCGCCGGCCCGCTCGCCGTCGTCCTGCTGGCCGTCTCGCCCGGCTTCCTGCTCTACGCGCACGCCGTGGAGTCGGAGATGCCGATGCTGGCCCTTTGCACGCTCGCCGTCGCCGCGGCGCAATGGTACTATCTGCGCCCCCAGCGCGTCGCGGCCGCGCTCGCCGGCCTGCTGTTGATGGCCGGGACGGAAACGAAGCTGCTCTCGGTCGTTGCGGTCGCGCCGCTGGCCCTGCTGCTCGGCGGCGGATTGTGGTACGGCTACCACGGGGGACGTCCCGCGCGGGCGCTCCTGCTAGATATAGGCGCTTTCCTGCTGGCGCTGCTCGCGCCGGCGCTACTCGTGCTGCTGCTCGTCGCGCCGGCCGCCCAGTGGGACCAGGTCATCGTGTTCCACCTGCGCTCCGGTCACGTCCCTCCCACCGTGCTGCCGCCCAGCCTACCATCGAACGGCGACGCCCTAAAAACCTTCCTGGGCTACGACGTCGGGCTGCTCGTCGCCGCCGTCGCGGGCCTCGTCGTCGCCGCTCTAAGCATCCTCGGCCCTGGTAGCCGCGCCGGCGCCGACCCTGCGCGCGCGCGGAAGGGCGCGCTCCCGCTCGTCTACCTGCTGTGGGCGCTCTCGACGGGGCTGTTCCTGTCGCGCTACCATCCCCTGTTCCAGCACCAGTTCGCGCCGTTGCTGCCGCCGCTGGCCCTGCTTGGCGCGGGGCTGGCTATGGCCCGGACCGCCGCCGTAGCAAAGCGGCCGGCGTTGTCCGGCCACCAAAGACCCCGCGCGAGGGAGGGGCGGTTACGCGCCATGTCGGGGCGCCTTGCCCTTGCTATCGCCTCCCTCGCGGGGCTGGCCTACGCCGTGCTACTTGTCAGGTCCACGCTCACCCTCGACGGGCGTTTGTTCACTCCGGCCGTGGCCCCGCGACGGGCTGCCCTGGTGGCGTTACTCGAGCGCGTGACGCGCCCCGACGACCTGGTGATCTGCGACGACCCCAACGTGGCGCTCGGCGCGCGTCGCCGCGTGGCGCCGGGCCTGGAGGACCCCTCGCGCGTGCGCGCCGCCTCGGGCTACCTCACCGCCACGCAGGTCGAGGCCGCGACCCTGCGCTACCACGTCGCCGCCATCGTGGCCTCGCGGCCCATGTTCGCCCTCTACCTGCCCGCATACCTCGCGTGGGCCGCCGCGCGCTATCGCGCCGTCCCTAGCCCCACCACGGGGGCGCGGGTGTACGTGCGCGCTCTCACCCCCTAGCTAGTACCAATATGCTATGGGACCCCGCGGCCGCGGCGAGTAGGGTACCGATAGAGCTTTTGACGGGTATAGACGCAGACGCAGACGTCGCGCGCCTCGACCGGACCCGGCCGCCCTGGTGGCCCATGGGACGTGCGATGGCGGACGCCGAGACGCCACATCGTAACAGACGGTCCTGCGCGGGCCGGAGTGGAGGAAGACAGTGGTACAAGGGGGCGCGGGGCGAGGCCTCATCAAGGTCGCCATCATGGAGCAGCGCGAGGAGACGCTGCAGCAGGTGCTCGCGCTGGCGGCGCAGAGCGCGAACCTCAACGTGCAGGTGCTCAAGGATGCCGCGGCCTACTTCGAGGTCTACGACACCTCCGACGGGCCGGACGTGCTCCTGGTGGGGCTGGACAGCGACGCGCAGGCGGCCCTCCACGCCGCTAAGCGCGTCGTCGCGCTGGCGCCCGCTTGCGGGGTCATCGTGTACGGCCGCGCCGCGACGATGGATCTGCTCTCGCAGGCCATGGCCGCGGGGGCCCGACGCTATCTGCCCTTCCCCTTCGACGACGCAGCCTTGCGCACCGCCGTGGGCGAGGTCTACGAGCAAGTAAAGCCGCTGGTGGACAGTTCGCGCCCGGCCCTGCCCGCGCACTCGACCGGCGTGACGACGGACGGCGGGAAAGAACGCGATCCCAAGGTCATCGCCGTCTTCAGCCCCAAGGGCGGCGTCGGCACCTCGACCCTGGCCGTGAATCTGGCCTGCGCACTCGGCGCGATGGGCCGCAAAGTGGCCATCGTCGACGGCAACATCTCTTTCGGCAACGTCGGCGTGTTCCTCAACATCTCGCCCAGCAAGAGCATGCTCCAACTGGTCGGCGACCCGCAGGGCATCGGGGAGGCGAGCGTCGAGGACGTGCTGCTCCCGCACCCCAGCGGGATCAAGGTGATGCTGGCGCCGCTCAAGCCCGAAGAGGCCGACACGATCAACGGCGACCATCTGCGCGCCATCATCAACGTCCTGCGCCCGCGGTATGACTACGTCGTCGTCGACACATGGCCGGGCTACGACGAGCGCGTGTTGGCGATGCTGGACGCCTCCGACCAGATCCTGGCGCCGACCGGGCCGGAGCTGCCGTCGATCAAGAACATGGCCGCCTTCATGCGCGTGGCCCAGCTGCTCGAGTACCCGCAAGACAAGATCATCCCTGTGCTGATGCGCGCCAACAGCGTGTCGCCCGGATATCTGGCCGATATCGAGTCATTCCTCAAGCAGCCGCTGGTGTGGCGCGTGGTGAGCGACGGCAAGCGCGTCACGCAGTCGGTCAACAACGGCGAGCCCTTTGTGCTCACCGACCCGAGCGCGGCGGTCAGCCAGAACATATTCTCGCTCGCGCGCATGATCGACGGGACGGTGGAGACGGTTGCGCCCGCCCGGTCCGAGCCGGCGAACGTGCCCTTCTGGAAGAAGTTCCGCTTCGGCCTCGGTCTCAGCAAGGCAAGCTGAACGGAGTCGCCGGTAGTTAGTAGTTAGTAGTTAGTAGCCAGTAGCCAGTAGCTACTGGCTACTGGTTACTGGCTACTTTCCCCTCCTCGTCGAGTTGGCGGGCCGTGTAGCCGAAGCCGGGCATGGTGCGGATCGGCTGCGGGTGGCCGGGGAGTTGCGCGATTTTTGCGCGCAGGTGGCGGATGTGTGTCCTGACGACGCCGACGCCGAGCGCGCTGTCCTCGCCCCAGATGTGCTTCACGATATGCTCCGGCGCGACGGGCTGTCCCTCGTGGGTGAAGAGCATCTGCGTTGAACGGCTTGGCCACGTAGTCGTCGGCGCCGCCCTCGAATCCGGCGAGCACGTCCTCGTCCCCCGTCTGCGCCGAGAGCGCGACGATGGGCGCCCCCGAGAGCGCGCGCAGCGAGGGTAGGACCTGCGCCGTCGCGCCGGCGACACTATCGAGGTCGAGCGTGACCAGGTGCGGCCTCGTTTCGCGCATCAGGCGCGCGGCGTTGGGACCCGTACGCGCCACGGCGACGTCGAACCCTTCGCGCTCGAACGCGTAGCGCAGCAGGTCGATCAGGTAGCCGTCGTTACCGACGCACAGTATTGTAGTCATACATCATTAGAGAAGCGTAAAGGGGACCCTCCCGCGCGCATCGGCGCTCGCGGGAGGGTCCCCTTTGCCGCTACAGGGCGTGCTGCCCTGCTCGATGGGGATCGGCCACTAGTTGCCGCCGCCCGTCTGCTCGGCGATGACGACCGGGTCGCCGCCGACAGTGGGGATGCGCGGGTCGTCCGGGTTTGTGTAGGTGCGGCCGCCGCGCAACTCCACGTAGTAGTAGCCGTCCTTGAACGAGATCGTCGTCGTGGCCAGGCCCGCTACCGGCGCGCCGGTGGGGTCTACGTCGTGCGTGTTGATCGTCTTGGTCTGGCCGGGCTCGAGCGTCGTCTTGTTGCCGAACTTGTCGTAGACCGTCACCGCCCCCGTCGTGTAGGCCTTTTGCTTGTAGGTCGCCGTGGCGTTGCGGTCGTACCCGAGCACCTGGCCGTCCGTGTCGTAGGGGCGGATGCTACGGTTTTCCTTGAACGGCAGGACCACGAAGTCCTTGGCGTCGTAGCGCACGCTGGGCAGGTGGTCGTCCGCGCGGAAGAACTTTTTGCCATTGCTGGCCGTGATGGGTGTGTAGGCGCCGTGCGCGCCGAGTTGGTTGTAGAGCACGGTGATGCGCGCGCCCGTCTTGGCGCACACGACCTTGAACACGCCGGCCTTGCCGCCGATGTAGGGGTCAGGGTAGAGTTCGCCCTTGGTGTACGAGCCGCCCTGGAAGCCGTTGAGCAGCGTGGTCAGGAACTTGTAGCTCTGGCCGTACGGGCGCACCCAGTTCTTGCCGTTGACGGTGCGGTTGCTTACGAGGCCGAGCGCGGCGAGGCCGTCGGTCGTCTCCTTGCCGTCGAACATGCGGTAGACCTCGATGCGGTCGGTCTTGGCCGCGATGTAGGTGGCGAAGGCGTCGACGAGGAAGCCGGCCTGCTCATCCATGGTCACCTGGAAGCCGCGCTTGTTCTGCGGCGTGTGCAGTTCGTCGATGAAGTGCGAGGGGTCGTCGTAGGGCTCGACGTTGGTCTCGCTGACCCAGACCTGCTTGTCGCCCCACCCGTAGCTCTTGAGCTGGGCGCGCAGGTTAGAGATGATCCAGTAGAAGCTGGGCGCGCCGATGTAGAGGTGCAGGTTGGCCACGTCGAAGAAGCCGTGGTACTGATTCGACGTGTCGTCGTCGCGCAGGATTTTGTAGAGATCTTTGAGGTACTGGCCGTGGTCGTACCAGTAGGGGTCGCCGTACATGATGACTTTGGCATCGGGGTTGGCGGCATGGACCGCCTTGTAGGCGACCTCGAGCAGCGTGGCGTACTGCCGCTGTGTGCCCAGCCACTGCGTCCACTGTCCCGAGGAGCCGTCCTGCCCCTTGGGGATACTGACCTCGTTCCAGATGATCCAGCTGTTGATCTTGCCGGCGTAGCGCTTGGCCATCATGTAGCAGTAGTTGCCCCAATAATTGACCGAGGCGCCCGACCACGACTTACCGCTATCGTCGGGCTTGCCGTCTTTGTACGCGGGCGGCGACCACGACTTGTCGATGTTGACGGGGACCGCGCGCTCGGCGTCGGACGACTTCGTCCCCGCCACGTCGGCCCACGGCGGCGTGCCCTCGAGCATGCCGACGACGTCGAGCCCTTTGTTGATCTGGGAGTTGATCACGCCGTCGCTGCCACTGCCGGAGAGCGCGAATGGGTTGTACGACGCCGGGCCGGTGGGCTGGATGTAGTGCCAGATGAAGGGGATGCGCGTCCAGCGCGCGTTGAACGAGGTGGCCTGGACCTGGTCGGGGAGATCGGCCATCTGGGAGATGCCGAAGCGGGGATCGGCGGCGCTGGCGTCGGCCGCGGCCCCGGCGTGCGCGCGGTGCGCGGCGGGGCCGGCCAGCCCGGCGCCGGCGACGAGGGCGGCCGCGGCGGTGGCGCGGGCCAGGTTTGGCAAAGTTCGGGGGTCTCAGGCACTTCTGGTGAGAGCTAGTCAGCACCATCAATCACTATTTGTAGTACATACCTCCCTTCGCAATACAAGATGTGGTAGTATAGCTGCCCCGTTCCCGACACTCCATTACGCGTATAGCCGTGACCTTGAATTGTCGGTCGCCAGAGCGACAGGACGCGCTTGAGCAGTCTATTTTCGGCCCTTTCCGCATCACCAGAAGTGCCGGAGACCCAATTTCGGCGCGTCATGGTTCCTCATTTCGTGGCTTGGTCGGGTCCACATGCGGTGAATCGACGATGGCGATGGTCACCGGGGCAAAGCGAGGATACGCGAGGGGAGGACAGCGCGCTATAGCAAAAGTAGGGCATGCGTCCACCGACCGCTTGAGACGGCGGTTAAGATCGGGGGCAAAATAGCTGTTTTGGGGTTAAGGTTGGTCAAGGCCGCCGGGGCGAGGGGTGGCGTCCGTTATGCGCCGATCGCCGCGGCGTCGGCGTCGAGGCGCGCGCGCGCGGCCTCGATGTCCCCGTACACCCGGGCAAGGCGACCCGCGTCGGCGTCGAGGCGCGCGCGCAGCGTGGCGACAGCGTCCGTCACCGTGGCGGGAGCCGGCCCGCCGATCGCCGTCGCCGCCGCGACGATGGCCCGCGGCTCCTGCGCCCGCGCCACCTGCGTGTCGTCGACAGAGAGTGCGAGGCCGTGCTCGCGCAGCGCCCGGCGTAGCGCGTCGCCCGTCACCTCGGCCGCGCCCGCCTCCTCCGAGAGGCGCACCGCCGTTTCGACGGCGCGCTTGGCCCCGCGCAGTGGCAGCCCGTGCGCCGTGACCAACCACTCCATCAAGGCCGTGCTGCCCACGAAGTCGCCGCCGGCGAGCTCCAGCGCCTTGCCCGCGTCGACCGTCATGGTGCGCCACGCGCCGGCCATGATCGCCGCGGCGTCGCGGGCCTCCCCCGCGAGGTCCATGATCAGATATTTGCTCCACTGCGTATCGCGGTTGTAGCCCATGAAGGCGGCCGCCCCGACGCCGAGCAGCCCCGACACGATGCCCCCGGCCACGGCGGCCCTAGCCTTGATCGCCTCCATAGTGCAGGGGTTGACCTTCTGAGGCATGATCGAGCTGCCCGAGCTGTAGGCCGGGGAGAGGCGCAGCAGCCCGTAGCCGGGCGCGCTGAGCAGGATGACGGTCTGCGCCAGACTGGCCAGGTGCTTCAGGTGGGCGGCCAGCGCCAGCGCCAGGTCGGTCTCGGGCTCGCCGCGCGTCGTGAGCGGGTCGAGCGAGGAGAGGTGCGGGCCGTCGAAGGCGAGGTATGCGGCCGTGAGCGCGCGGTCGAGCGGCACGGTCGTGCCGTAGCCGGCGGCGCCGCCCAGCGGGGAGCGGTTGTGCAGATCGAGCCAGGAGAGCAGGCGCGCGGCGTCGCGCGCGCACGCCTCGGCGTAGGATGCCAGCGTGTGGCCCAGGGTGGTGGGCGTGGCTGGCTGGTGGTGCGTGAAGCCGGGCATGATTGTTTCGACGTGTTCGTCCGCCACGTCGAGCAAGGCGCCGGCGAGCCCGATGGCGTCGCCCGCGAAGTGTAGGACCTGCCCGCGCATGTAGAGGCGCATCGCGGTGGCCACCTGGTCGTTGCGCGAGCGCCCGGTGTGCACGCGGCCGCCGGCCTCGGGGCCGCAAAGCTCGATCAGGGTCAGCTCGATGTTGGTGTGCGCGTCCTCGCGCGCCGGGTCGAGCGCGAAAGTTCCGGCCTCGTGGCGGCGGCCGATCTCGGCCAGCCCGTCCAGGATGGCGCGCGCGTCGGCGGCAGGGATGATCTCTTGCCGCGCCAGCATCGTCACGTGCGCGGCGGTCGCCCACAAGTCGTCGGCGACGAGGTGGGCGTCGGCCGGGGGCGAGCCCGCGACATCGCGCCCGGCCATGAAGCGGACCGTCGCCTCCTCGGGCGCCGCGCTGAAGCGCCCGCCCCACAGGCGCTCGTGTGTGTCTGACATGTACCCCTCACCCCCGACTCCCTCTCCCGTCCGCGCGCGAGGGGGAGCGTCGTCGTCACCCTCGTTACGTCCGCGCCTGCCGCCCTCCCGTCCGCGGGCGAGCGTCCTTTGTGTTACCGTGCAGTCCAGTCGTACTCGATTAGGGAAAAGGTAGCGTGACGCATGCCTTGACGCATGCCTATACCTAGGAAACTCCCCCTCTCCCGCGCACGGGAGAGGGGCTGGGGGTGAGGGTCATCTCACGCCGGCGCCAATGCCGCTTCCGGCTTCGCCGTCGTGAGCGCCGGCTTGACGATCGACGCGCGCGGCTGGGCCACGGCTTGCACGCGCAGGGGCAGGCCCCAGAGCTGGATGAAGCCCTTGGCGGCGTCGTGCGCGAAGAGGTCGCCGTCGCCGTAGGTGGCCAGGGTGGCCTGGTAGAGCGCGTAGGGCGACTGGCGGCCCACCACGCTGCAGGCGCCGCTCTGCAGCTTCACGCGCACGGTCCCCGTGACGTATCGCTGCGTGCTCCCGACGTAGGCGGCGAGGTCCTCGCGGAAGGCCGAGTACCAGGCGCCGTCGTAGACCGCGTGGGCGTAGGCCTCGGAGACCCCGACCTTGAAGGCGGCGGCGTCGCGCGTCAGTACCATGTCCTCCAGCGCCTTATGGGCCAGATGCAGGACCACGGCGGCGGGGGCCTCGTAGATCTCGCGCGACTTGATGCCGACGAGGCGGTCCTCGATCTGGTCGATGCGCCCGACGCCGTACTCTCCGGCCACGGAGTTCAGCGCGGTGACCAGCGCCACCGGGTCGTGGACCCCGCCGTCGAGCGTGACGGGGATGCCCCCCTCGAAGCCGATCTCCACGTAGCGCGGCCCAGCCGGTGTCTCGGACGGGTCGGCCGTCCAGGCGTAGGCGTCGGCGGGCGGCTCTTGCCAGGGGTCCTCGAGCACGCCGGCCTCGCAGGAGCGCCCCCACAGGTTCTCGTCGATGCTATAAGGGGAAGCCTTGCTGATCGGCAGGGGGATGTTGTGCTCCTGCGCGTATTCGATCTCCTGTTCGCGCGTCTTGAGCTCCCACTCGCGCAGGGGCGCGACGACGGTGAGATCGGGGGCAAGGAGCGCCGTGGTCACGTCGAAGCGCACCTGGTCGTTGCCCTTGCCGGTGCAGCCGTGCGCGATGGCCGTGGCCCCGACGTCGCGCGCCGTTTCCACGAGCAGGCGCGCGATGAGCGGGCGGCCCAGCGCGGTGGCCAGGGGGTAACGGCCGCCGTAGAGCGCGCCGGCCTGCAGGGCCGGCCACACGTAGGAGGACACGAACTCCTCTCGCGCGTCGACCACATAGGCCTCGCAGCCCATCGCACGCGCCTTGGCCGCGCTCGTCTCCAGGTTCACGTCGCCACCGAGGTCGGCCGTGAGCGTCACCACCTCGTAGCCCCGCTCGCCTAGCCAATGCACCGCGACCGAGGTGTCGAGCCCGCCGGAATAGGCCAGGACGATCTTGCCTTTGTGTGCCATCTATTTATATCTCCCCTGAAAGCCTAAAGCCTGCGACTGTGGTCACAGGCCCCCGTGGGGTCAGGCCCCCGTGGGGTCAGGCCCCCGTGGGGTTGGTGAGAAGGTCTAATCTTGTACCGCGATCTCCATCTGCAGCGGCAGCTGCAGCATCGGCTCGGCGCCGACGGAAACGATCCCCCGGGTGTGCTCCGCGCCCAATCCGTGCTGCGCCAGGATCTTGTACGGCAGCGCGCGGATCTGCGCGGCGGGACCGCACAGGCGCTGGTCGAAGCTCTTGCTCTGCAGGGTACGGATCTCGGGGTGGTAGAGCGAGTCGGCCGACTTCCGGTCGGTGATGCGGATGTTGCCCTTGTAGAGCTCGAGCTCGATCGTGCCGTTGACGCGCGTCTGCGTGTGCGCGATGAAGGCGTCGAGCCCACCCTTGAGCGGGTGGAACCACTCGCCGTGGTAGACCATGTAGGCCCAACGCTGGTCGACGCCCTCCTTGAACTGGCGCTCATCCTTGGTCAGGCACATGCCCTCGAGGTCCTTGTGCGCCTTCAGGATGACCTGCGCGGCGGGGGCCTCGTAGAGCTCGCGCGACTTGAGGTCCATGATGCCGTCTTCCCAGATGTCGATGTAGCCGATGCCGGCCGCGCCGGCGATCCCGTTGAGCTTGCCGATCAGCCGGTCGAGCGGCGCCCGCTCGTAGTTGAGCCCGATGGGGATACCCTCCTCGAAGTCGAGCGTCACGGTGACGGGCGCGTCGGCCGCCTTCTGGGGCGGCGTGAGCCACTGCCACACGTCGTCGGGCAGCTCTGTTTCGAGGGTGATCGCCCCCGAGGCCAGCGAGCGGCACCACAGGGTCTTGTCGTCGCCCCCGGCGAGCTTCTCGTGCAGGGGGATGCCCCAATGCTCGCAGAGGGTTTGCTCGTCGCCGCGCGTCAGGTCGAAGTCGCGCACCGGCTGCAGCACGGTCAGGGCGGGCGCGAAGATGGAGAAGGCGTTGTACATGCGATACTGGTCGTTGCCCTTGCCGCTGGAGCCCTCCACGATGGCGTCGCAGCCCAATTCGACCGCTTTCAGGGCCACAAGCTTGGCGATGAGCTGGCGCGTCATGCAGGTCGAAACAGGGTAGCCGAGGTAGTCGCTGTTGGCCTGGATGGCGAGGGTCAGCCACGTGGTGGCGAACTCTTCTTTGGCGTCGATCAGGACCGGCTCGAGGCCGAGCAGGGTGGCCTGGCTGAACGCCATGCGCAGCTCCTCGTCGCCCTGCCCGATGTCGACCGTGATGGGCACGATCTCGGAGGCGCCGTAGACCTCGGTCAGCATCTTGGCGCCGAGCGAAGAGTCGAGCCCGCCCGAGAAGGCCACGGCGGCGCGGCCAACGCGCGGCTTGGGCGTCTCCTCGATGCGCGCCAGGATAGCGGCGACGGCGGGGTCCGCACTAGTGGCGGCGGGCGGGTTGGCGGTGGCGGTCATAGAAGCACACTCCCTTTAGCAACCTGCGACTGCGGTTGCATGGCAAACCACTTGGCAACCTGCAACTGCGGTCGCATGGCAAACAACTCCGACTGCGGTCGGGTGTAGATATCGCATACACTCTCGCTTATGCACTGGGTGGGGCGTCTTATGCGCGCTCCGTCCGAAGCTCGTCGGCGTCGCGGCGCCCGTGATTTGCCATCCGTGCCCACGCGCGGCGGCGAGGGCAGTTGCAGGCATCACATAGTCAGCCCTCGGGCAGCTGACCGCGGGCGGCCGATTGCTGACGGCCAAGGACCATGCCATGGCCGGGGTGGTCGTCCCATCCGAGGTGCGCGTAGAAATCGCGCTTCCGCGTGGTGAAGAGAGCGATCTGCTCGACGTCGCGCAGCGCGGGGTGCGCCTCGATCGCCTCGATCAGCAGGCGGCCGAGGCCGAGGCCCTGGTAGGCGGGGTCGACGATCACGTCGCAGATGAGGGCGCGCACCGCGAAATCCGTCAGCACGCGGGCGCAGCCGACCAGCGCGCCCGCCTCCTCGTCCCACGCCGTGAGGAGGATATCCGAGTGCCGCAGGATCGCCTGCAGCTGCGCGTGCGAGCGGCCGCGCGCCCACGCGGTCGTGTCCTGCAGGCGACGCAGTTGGTGGATCGGGATCTCGCGCGTCTCTCTGATCACGACATCCCGCGCGCCCGCCACCACGTCGGCCACCATACTCCCTGCCTCCACTCTCGATTTAGAATATATATTCATAATAGCGCATCTTTATGCAAAATGGAGAGGCATGGAGTATACAGAACGGATAGCCTGTCGACTGTGCAAGATGTCTAGTGCTCGGGGGGCTGATGATTAAACGGCTACACCTTCGGCGTCCAGAGCAAGGCTAGCGCGGCTGGCGGAACGCAGGGCGCGGTTCCGCATCAGTTCGGACACGACAGGATTGAGATAGTATTCCGCGATCCACTCGATGACGGGGACGCATACGGCGTCCCCGAAGCCGAACAAGGCTTGATTCGGCGGAGACGCGATGATATAGTCGTCCGCGCCCATCAGGCGAGCGCACTCGCGCGGAGTCAACAGTCGCGCAACGTATCGACCATATCCTCCTTTGAACAGGATTTGCCGCCCGCTCCCTCCCCTGGGGGTCCGTAGGCAACCGGCCAATCCATCGGTCCTCAGCTCGGCCATCGACGTTTTAGCGCGGACGCGCCTGAAGATGGTCCCATAAGACCAACAGCCTTCGGCGATCATCCGGTCGGCCGTCTGTCGATGGCGCGGGCTCATTTGGTCCAGCAGATAGGTTGCCCTGTCGTGGCTCCACCATAGCGGCGAATCCGCGGGGATGTCTTCAAGGATATCCTCGACCGTGGACACGTTTTTCGGTTGGGGCGGCAGGTCGCGGATAGACCAGCGAATGGCGGGGTGGGCGGCGATGAAGTCGGCCAGCGACCTGGGCCGCACATCGCTCTCAAGGGAGAGGGGGGGCGCCTGCCCCTGTCGTTCCTGTAGGGCCACAGGGTCTCGACCCTGTACGCCGACGACGAAGAGGCGTGGTCTGCTCTGCGGCACAAAACGCGCGGCATCCAGCACAAAGGCATCTACCCTGTAATCCAGACGATTCAGGGTGAGGAGCACACTTTCGAAGTCGGCGCCGCCATGGGAGGTGAGAAAGCCGCTGACGTTCTCCAGCAACACAAGGGGCGGCCTGTGTTCTCCCATCTCCTCTAAAACGCGCGCGAAGCCCCAGAAAGCCGACGACTCTTTACCCGCCAGCCCCTGCCGCGACCCGGCCAGCGATAGATCGTTGCACGGGAACGACGCCGTTGCCAGCGTGACGGCCGGCGCGCGCCCGGGAGGGATAGAGTGCACATCGCCCAGCAGGAAGTGTCGATCCGCATCGGGGAAGTGCGCGCGATACATGCCGTACTTTTGCCGGTCGATGTCGTTGGCGAAAGCGATGTTCCACCCTTTGTTCTCGAGGCCGATGCGCATCAAACCGATACCGGCAAAGAACTCAGCGAACGTTTTCTGCGGCGCCAGGGACGCCCCATCAGGGTTGACGGTCCCGTCCGCGACTCCTACGGTCATCAGCACACATCCTTCGACATCTCGGCGGATATCGCTCTCCCAGAAGCGCAGCACGGTCCACCCATCCGACAGGAGGGCGGCGGTCGCCTCACAGTCTCGCTGCATGTTGCGCCGGATTTTAGCCAGCCAGTAGTCCCTGCTCCGCGTCCGAGTAAATTGATCTTCCAGAGAGGCGCGTTTGCGTCGCCGCCATTGGTTGCCGTGCCAGAAGTCGCCGTCGATGAAAACAGCTATTTTTCGCGAGGGCATGACCACGTCGGGTTTGCCGGGCAGGTCCC
>JAABUX010003348.1_pt1 | contig 21331 bp, 23 predicted proteins | sample 5561851 | NCBI WGS metagenome assembly JAABUX01 (sample SAMN10711883, study PRJNA513361) | rock metagenome | isolation source: Antarctica rocks | place: Antarctica: Victoria Land, Richard Nunatak red sandstone | collected 2016-01-03 | reverse complement strand
GGTATCAGCGTCTCCGACCAGGACATGGCCGCACTCAACATCACCCGCGACCCGTTCCATGGCGAGTGGAACTACACCGTCCATCCGCATAAACCAGAAAACGATGCAGTTATTTTATGACGGGTCCAAAGCTCGTTAGCGTGCGATTTTGGGCGAACCGTGAGGTGACCCTGCCTACGCCGCTGCTGCTCTGACCCGGCGGGTCCGGCGTAGCTCGGCGCTGGCACTGGCGCGAACGTGGCTCGCGGCCCTTGGCTGGCCATTCTGCCTCCATCTATAATGCAGGCGGCAAGCATAAGAGGCTGCAATGGCGGCAACGCTCGATATCCTGTTCATCGACACGCCCCCGTCTGACCCCACGCCGCTCCGCAACGTCATATTTCAAGCGTTCCAGGACTGGACCCGGCATTTCGACTACACGACGGGCAGCTACACCATCGACGTGTCGTTCCAGGCAGCGTCTCAGCCTGCAGACGTCCTCCTCACATACCCCTCGGCGAACATCCCCTCCTTTGTGGGCTACAACGTATCAACCAACGATGTGTTTGTCGGACCGCATGGCCCGGGTCAGTATGCCCAACGGCTCGGCCTCGCGCTGACCGGGCGCAGCACCGGCCCAGTTGACCCCGGCACCTTGTTCATCAATCCCGGCTACCTTGACGGCTCTCGCTCCCCTGAGAACGCTGTAGCTCCGGTGGAGCGGGAGCTGGGACACCAGCTTGGCATCCGGTCCCTTCGGGGCAACCTTTTCCTGTCGTTCAGCGGCAGTTCAGCCGCGCAGACCGGCTTGAAAGTTTCGGTTTACGACAGCAACGTCAAGTACGTGACGTTCCAGCCGGACTACGTGACGACGTTCAACGGCCCGAACGCTACGGCAGTCTACGGCGGCCCGGTGCCGGTGGTCGGCGCAGACCCTGGCACTACGACCGTGGGCGGTGGCCGAACTGTCACGACGACCATGGAGGGCGCACGCACGCTGCAACCTTTGGACATCGCGCTGCTGCGGGATGCCGGCCTGCCAGCATTGACCGACCAGGAGCTTGGCGAACACCAAATCGCCCGGCTTTATGTTGCAGCCTTCGGCCGCAATGCGGACAGCGCCGGGCTGATCGCCCAGTACTCCGGGCTGCGGGCCGGGCTGACCCTGTACCAGCTTGGCGACGCATTCGTCGCGTTGGCAGAGTTCAGCAACCGCTATGGGACGCTGTCCGACGCGGGCTTCATCAACGCCCTGTATCAGAACGTGCTGGCCCGGGCGCCCGACGCCCCGGGGGCGGCGTTCTACCTGGGCGTCCTGTCCCAAGGTGTCAGCCGCGGCACGCTCCTCGCCGCCTTCGCCGACAGCGACGAGGAGCGCGGGCGCCTGAATGGCGACCCAAACGTGACCTATGCCGCATCCGCCGAGGCCCAGGTGGCGCGGGTCTATGATGCCGCCTTCGGGCGGGATACCGACCCCGGCGGGTTCAACGCCTACACCAAGGCCGTCATCAACGGCGCCAGCCTGCAAACGGTGGCGCTGTCCTTCCTGGCCTCCCCGGAGTTCGCCAGCCACTACGGCGCTACGCCCGCGGACCAGGCGCTGGTGGACAGCTTCTACCAGAACACCCTGCACCGTGCGCCCGATGCAGCCGGGGAGGCGCAGTACCTCCGCGCCCTGGCGTCCGGGACGTTCAGCCGGGCGGACCTACTGGCGGCCTTTGCCGACAGCCAGGAGCACATCGGCATCCTGGCCCAGCGCACCGCGGCGCGCGACGCCAGCGGCTACAACCTGGACCTGCTGCCGCATCTGGGCCTGATCCCAGTTATCAGCGCACCCGTGGCGGCGTGAAGGAAGTTCCGCGCCGCAACCTGCCTTGATGCTCAAGCGGAAGGTCCGGCCCGCACCGCCGCAATCAGCGCTGCCAGCATCGGCGGCACCTTGTGACGGCTTTTATCTGTATCGTCTGAATGTATTGGATGTTTCTCCAACCTTGAGGTTCAGCTTTGCCATTTTCCATTGAGGACATGCGCCAGACATCCCTGGTGGAACGGCCAACACACTCGCGGAATCTCAAGTATAATCCTTCATTGGACCATGTGCGGTTTCTTGCATTCTTCCTCGTATTCGGCTATCACGTTTACGGACAATATCTGCCATTCGGCGCAACAAGAAAAATATCGCTGTTCACGGGCATCATAACGGAAGGCTATACAGGGGTTGCCCTGTTCTTTGTTCTCTCTGGCTTCCTATTTATGTCCATTGCGATGGATGCCGCCCACATGTCTTATAAAGGATTCATAATCAATCGTATACTTCGGATCTATCCATTGTTCTTGTTCATCTTTTTCATTGCTATCTCCATCAATAGCAACGTGTTCGCACCCGCCAATATCATCTATATATTCTTCACCAACCTGGGAGGCCCGCCGACCTCCGGCTCAGTCATCACGGGGGCTGCCTGGACGATATCGGTGGAGTTCACATTCTATCTTGTATTCCCGTTCCTAGCCCTCTTTGCGAAGCAGAGCGGGCCGGGTTACCTTCTTCGATTGCTGCTGGTCATGCTAGTAATCCGGCTTGTGACCTATGCTGTCTCCGAGCAACCAACCTCGGTGTACTATTGGACGCTCATCGGGCGGTTCGACCAGTTCCTGATCGGGATGCTTGCTGCACAGCTTACCAAGTACCACATGGCAACCCCACGCCTGTCTCGCCTGCTGCTGGCGGCAGGTGCTGTGGCCATCATCACGATGGTCTGGGTTCAAGGGCGGCACGCACCTTTAATATCCTTCAAGCCCAAGCAGCCGCTTTGGATTGTTTGGGGAATGATCGAGGCGACATGCTGGGCAACCTTCATCGTCGGCTATTCCAGGGCCGGAATTCCCTGGCCGCCCACCGTGGCGAAATGGCTACAGCGTGGCGGGGAGCTTAGCTACTCCTTGTACCTGACGCACATGATTGCAATCACGCTGCTGTTGCACTACGTCGGGCCGTTGGCCGTTGGATATGGCAATCTGCTGCTGTTTTCGGTAAACGGTGCGCTTGCGCTTGCGTTGACATGGGCTGTGTCATCCCTGACCTTTCAGGTCATAGAGCAGCCGTTCCTGAGCATGCGGCGCCGTTACGTTGGCGAAAATGAAGGCTGAGGCCTCGGGACGGCATTGGCTCACTGACCGCGAAGCTGTGCGTTTTGGTCATCTAGGATGATGTGTTCCGCATCTGTCGCGTAGGCCGCGTGACCAGGACAGACTCTTCACAGAAGGTGCCTTCTGTAAAGAGTTAGAGATCTTCATGAATCGCCTCGTTTGCAGAACGCGCTTGCTGTGAAAGCTGCCACACCTAACTTTCAGGCTGGCGGCGTAGCCCCGACCGGAGCGCCTACGTGGCCGCGCATCCGGCGGCGCAGCCGCAGGGCCGGTTGTTCGATCAGGTGCCAGGACAGCGCGGCCAGCAGTACCGTGATGGGCAGGGAGACTGCAAACACCGTGAGCGGCGACAGCGATTGCTGGCCCAGCGCTACGACCGAGTTCAGGACCGGGAAGCCGAACAGATAGACGCCATACGACAGGTCGCCGATGTGTGCCTTCAGCCGCGTGCCGACACCGCCCGCCAGGCCGACATAGAGCAGGGCATAGGGCAGGCACAGCTTCAGCACCAGCGGCGCCGCCATGCCGCCGCGCGCGGCAAAGAGCAGGATGGTAGCGACAAGGAACACGCCCCGGTCCCACGGCACCCGGTCCCGGTAGAGCCAGGCAGTCACGCCGGCCAGGAAATAGCCGGCCATCTGGACCGCTGGGAACACCCGGACCGAGTTGAATAGAAGGCCGCCCAGGGCTGCATCGTTCAACCCATAGGCGGCCGCCAGCGGCTCGGCAGCAAGGCACGCCAGCCAAAGCGCCAGCACCGCCCAGCGCCGCCCTGCTGCCGCGAGCAACAAGGCGGGCAGCAGGAGGTAGAACAGAGACTCAATCGGCAGGGTCCACAGGGAGCCGTTCACGAACGGCACGGGATTGTGCTGGAATACCCCAGCAATCCAGGGGTCCAGCCCAAACACCAGCACGTTCTTCATATGCGCCGGCGCCAGGTTTTGCAGATACCAGGGTATGTAGCCCTCGAAGAAGTAGGGAGCGAGCACCCAGGCTTCCAGCAAGGTCACCAGCGCCAGCGCCGGCAGGATGCGGAGTGCGCGGGCGGCGAGGTAGGCGGACAGGGTGCTGCGTTCCACCGATCGCGCGATCAGGAAGCCGCTGAGCACGAAGAAGCCCGCAACGGCCAGCGTGCCGACGTAGCCCAGCGCTATCAGGCTGCTGAGCGGATCGGCCGGCGCCCCAGCCAGAGAGTACGCATGGCCGAACAGCACCAGGAGCGCGGCCGCCAGCCGGATCGCGTCGAAGTTATTGGACCCGGCGTTGAATCGGCTATGTAGCGTGGTGGGGAAGGTCACGCGGCGCCCTTTGCCGAAGACGGATGGTGCGGATTGGCAGCATTGGGCTTCAAAGTCCACGCATGGCCCGTGCCGGCCGTCACCGCTGCGATGACATGCAGCGCCCACGGCACCACGGTCATGGCCGAATACGCGGTCGTGGGTGACATCCTGTTGTTGACCAGCACCGACTTTAGGGATGGGTCGGTTGAGCTGGGAGGTTTGCTGCCGGAGGACGTGGCCGTGCGCCTGCTGCGGGCCAAGGCGGAGGCGGCGATGGCCCATGGCGGCGAGCACATCATGCGCGATGACGAGGTCAATGCCCCCGAGACCCCCGACGCATGAGGGAATCTCGTTCCGCTCTGTGATTCGCAGAATGGACGTTACGAAAAGCGCGCTGTACTACTCGCACATGACAGAATGGACATAGCTGGTCAGGCGCTACGTCGTCACCCGCGCACTGACCACGGGGATAATCCCCAGATGCGGTTGCAGATCCACATTGTAGCCCGCCGCATCGCGTGCACCGGCCCGCTGGGCAACGAGGTTGATGTGTTCCTGGCTGTCGGAGAACGAAATCAACAGGTTCGCCCGGCTCAGGCCGGAGGCAAGGGTCTGGACGAACAGCGCCTCCCCGGCCGCATCAGGAGCGCGCTGCAAGGTGTTCTGATACAGCCCGTCCACCAGCGCCTGGTCCGACGGGGACGCGCCGTAGCGGTTGGCGAACTCAGGGGAACTCAGGAAGGACAGCGCGACCTGCTGCAAGCTGGTGCCGTTGATAACAGCTTGGGTGAACAGGTCGAAGCCTGCCGGGTCGGCGGGCCGGCCGAATGCGGTGTCATACACCCGTGCGACCTGCGCCTCCGCCGTTGCGGCGTAGGTCACGTTGGGGTTGCTGTTCAGGGTGCCGCGGGCCTCGCCGCTGTCGGCGAAGCCTGCCAGTAGCGCGCTCCGGCTGTTGCCGGCATCCAGCACCGCCACGAAGTTCTGCACGCCCGCGGCGTCGCCGGCTCGGCCCAGGACGTTCTGGTACAGGGCGTTGACGAAGCCGGTGTTGGACAGGTTGCCGTAAAGGCTGGCGTACTCGGCCGACGAGGTGAAGCCGGCGGCGACCTGCGCGAGTGATTGGCCGCTTCGCAGGGCGTCATACTGCAGGATCAGCCCGGCGCTGTCGGCATTGCGGCCGAACGCTGCGACATAGAGCCGTGCCACTTGGTGCTCACCCAGCTCCTGGTCCGAGAGCGCCGGCAGCCCAGCGTCGCGCAGCAGCGCCACGTCCAGCGGTTGCACGGTGCCTGCGCCCTCAGTAATCGTGTCCACAGCCGCGCCGCCGCCGACCGTCGTGGTGTCCGGGTTCGCGCTCACCACCGGCACCGGCCCGCCATAGACCGCCCGCGCGTTCGGCCCGTTGAAGGTGGTCACGGCGTTGGGTGGCTGCTGCACGAACGTGACGCTCTTGTCATAGATCGTGCTCGTGCGCTGGCCCAGTATTACAGTCACAAAATTCCCGATAAAAGCCCGGATGCCGAGAGCATGTCCGAGCTCCCGTTCCATGGGGGCAAGGGCATCTCCGGTTGCGCGGATGCCTGTAAGGTAAGCTTGATTGACGAACATGGTTGGGTTTGGAAACAGCACGGGATCAGCCGTACGTCCTGCAAACCGTAGTCCGAACGACTGCACAACAACCTTGCCGAGGCCGACTTGGGTAAGGTCCTGGGCATTGAGACTGACGTCCGCCGGCTGAGTGGCGCCGCGGAACGACACGTTCAGCGTGTAGGAGCCGGTCGTGTAGTCGAAGTGCCGAGTCCATTCGTTGAATGCCTGGGTCAGCACGGTCCGGATAGGCTCGGGGCTGGGCAGGGCCGGGTCGGGCGGATCAATGAACTGGACGTTGAGCGTTGCAGTCACGATGTTCCCCTGGACCCAAGCACGTTGAAGTAAGTACATCCGAGTTCGACGGCTAGATACAAAATGTTGCAGCAGGGTTTTGAACACTGGTCCTGTCCGAAGCCAGACCGAAGGCGAAAATGCTGCACCGCACCAACGCATAAGGTACAGTTATGGAAGCCACGCGGCGGCTAGTTGTTGTGGCTTGCACTCATTCGCCTGACCTAGCTCACGCTCGCTGGGATTGTAGGCGCCCTCTACGCAGCCCTCCAGCGGCGGGCTGACCAAGCCAGGCTCCCGAGCACGACGACCCCGAGCAGGGCCGCGGACGCCGGCTCCGGCACCGCCTGCACCCCCGCAATCGTGCCCGAGTAGCCGTAGGTCTGCACGCTGAATGCCTCCCTGACAAAGAACGTACCGCCGGTCAGGCTTGCCGGGTCAATGCTGGCCGGGATCGCGCCGCCGATGCTGGAGAACGAACCCTGCAAGTCAAGCTGGAAGCCGGTGCCCGTCTGCGGACCCGTCGTGAAGATGGACAGCCCGACTGACGACACCTGGACGGTCTGGATAAAGTTATCGAGGCTTTCGCCATCAAACGTGGCCGCGATCACCGGCCCGACGAAGCCCACCGTCGGGTTCCCACCATTGAAGCTGTACTGCCCGGAGTTGGGGCTGGTCTGCGGGAACGCGCTATCGAGCGTGATGACGATCGGGATCGCCTGGCCCACGCTGACCGGCACTAAGGGGCTGGTGCCGACTTGGTTGACTATCCCGGTGAAGTCGTAGGTGATCGGTGCCGCCATCGCGGGCACCGCGGACAACAGCACCGCACAACCAATCAACCAACACATGGCAGCCTCCATCGGCGGACCCGGACGCAGGGACGGCTTGCCCGGTTGCTCTGTCAAGGAATGTTAACCACTACGATGCAATATGCCAGGGAAACGGAGAGCGTCTTTGTAACGATGTTAGCACTGCCCTCCACGACGGCGCTGGGCGGTCAGGGCCGATAGCAACTGCTGCGACGCGTCGAGAACGCCCTAACCCCTGGCACCTCGGCGAGCATGCTCGCCTATGTAGGGCCGGACGGGTTCGGCCCGAAGGTGCGCGAGTGGAACAGCCGGGAGCTATATACGAGAAGGTCCGGGAATGCTGGGCCGCGTTGGCGAAAGAGCGGCTGACCGTAACGGCTACCGTCGCCTTGTCGTCAATCGAGTTTGCGGGAGCCCTCAGCGCCCGGAGTGGGTGTTGCGACCCTAAACCAAGGAATGGAGCGGCAACACTTCATGCTGCACCGCACCAACGCCGAATCCTCGTTATGGCAACCCGAACCATGGCGACGATCCGCGCTGAGTCCTCACACTTTATAACAGACCCTGAAGCCAGAAAGTGGACCACAACTCTTCTTTGCATCTAACAGCAGAGTACCACGGGCGTCTTGTACATTTTGGTTTAAGGTGAAGGCAGCAAATCAATAACAGGACATAATTTTATGCCGAGCAGGTTTCTTCTTGGGCTAGCTGCTGTCGCAGGGCTGCTTTTAGCTCCACAAGCCTACGCAACCACCTTCAGCTTCACTTATGCCAACCCAGATGGGTTGTCAGGCTCTGTCAACATCTCCGGGACACAAAGCAGCCCTGGAACATTCGATATCACGTCAGGAACTGACACGGTCACGGGTGGAAGTGGTCTTGTTGGCGCGTTTACGCTTTTCCAGAACACCAGCTATCCAACTGTGGTTTATAGTCCGTCGGGATTTTTCACTTATGATAACCAATTAACGCCTAATCTAGATCCATTTGTGGATAATGGTGGGCTTCTATTCACTTCCGGCAGCAGTGAGGTGAATGTCTACAGCAATGGGTCTGACAGCTACACCCATTACGACAACACCGGGTTCAACGACTCAATCACTGTCTCCGCATTGAAGATTGATCAGGGCGCAACTGAAATCCCGGAGGTAACAACCTTAACTCTTTTCAGCACTGCTCTGTTGTTCCTCGGTTTGGTGCGCTGGTTTATGTCACGGCGTTCGGCGCGCGGGAGCGTGGTGCACCAATCATTTGGCTAGGGCCTAGGGGCAAAGTTCTGGTGGGATAGGTGGCCACCAGGCTGGTTGGCCCCATGGCCTGCCCGGGCCATCATGGTGTTGCGGGGCATCATGGAGGCGAGGGCATGGAGGGGCATCCCATCGAGGACGCACTCTGAGAAGGCGAGGTTGTCGCAGTCCAGGATAGAACGCGCCTATGCTGCACCGCACCAACGCCGAATATGTAGTTATGGGAAACCAAAGCTCTTTACTAATTCATCAGATGCCCAATTGGTATGATGAGCACCTACCCGGGCTGCATGCAGCTATGTCACCTGTCTGCGCCGTGTTCTTGGGCGTGCCTTGCCCGGTGCTGACCCTTGCTCCAGGGAAGGCGTCAGCGGCCTCCAACTCATGATCACCTCCAAGCACAGCCGTGCCCGTGCATTGTCGGTGATGAGCGGGAAGTGCCGGCGCAGTTCGACCACGCCGGACAGCTCGCCGCCGTCCTGGCAGGCTTGGCGGATCGCATGGGCGGTTGCTTCATCTACGGCGAACATAGCAGGAGCTTGGACCTGCCTGCCTGGCAGGAGCAAGCAGACGTTCTGCGACGGACGCGCAGCGAAGGCGTGCAGACTATGGTGCGCATCTTAATTAATACATGTCTGCATATTGATTGTAACCAAGACCGCTCTAGATGGAAGCGCTGAGGCAAATCCAAACTTGACAAGCCCGCGCCTCATCGAGGTCGCGGGCTTCTTTTTGGCTTCCATCCGGCCACTGGCAAGGTCCGCCCACGCCTTGCGGCGGCTAGGCCGGGATGACTGCCACTAGGATGACAGCCAAGGGCGTCCTGGACACAGCATGGCAAGGCATCGCCGGCCCGGACGCTCAGGCCGCCTGTTCGATCCGCGCCGGCATCGGCCTGACCTGTGGCGCCGTGCGCCGCAGTTGGGCGGCGATGCGCGCCAGCAGCTCGGCAATGCCAAACGGCTTGACCAGGTAGTCGTCCGCCTCTGCCTCGAAGCCGCGGACGATGTCGTCCTCCCCGCCCAGGCCGCTCAGCAGGATCACCGGAAGGTGGAAGCCTTGCCGGCGCAGGCTGGCGCAGAGGTCGCGCCCGTCTTCGTCTGGCAGGCTGATGTCGAGCACGACGGCGGCGAAGCTGTCGCCGTATCCCGCCATCAGCGCCTGCGCTGCACCGGCGGTTTCGACGGTGCAGACGAGGAAGCCGCCCACCTCGGTGAGGGCCTCGAACAGGAGGCTGCGGAGATCGGCGTCGTCCTCGACGAGCAGGACAGGGAAGTGCATGACAGCTTATCCTAAAAATGACGCAATGCTTATTTTTACTTCTATTAATAACTTTTCAGGGGCTGCCGCGTCATGAAGTGTCAGGAAACTTAGGCCTACCTCATGCGGTCCGGCTGTGGACGACTTCGTGGGGGGTCGAGCAAGCGCATCCTGCGCGGCGTTGAGGCTGGCACCTCGGTCCATGAACAATACTCGTTCCGCTATCAGATTCGCGTAATCCCCATTATGGAAGGCCAAGCGCCAGGCTAGGTTACGGCGATGGCCTGAGCAGAGACATCAGAGCGGGCGCGGGAGGCGCTTATGGGTGAACGACGGGCGGCCGAGGTTGCCGCAGCGCAGCCCCATGCGGAAGCCGTGCGCTTTTGGCAAGCGCCGGGGCTGTGGGGCCGGGTGATGCACTGGCTGGTCAACGCATGACCTGCTGGGTCTGATTACTTCCACGTCAAAATACGTTATTCTTTGTTGGAATATGCTGCCAGCTAACAGTGAACAGTATGCTACAGTACGGTCATCGCTTGCCAGGCATCCCGGGCGCAGGCGGCTGAGAGACGCCATTGCGCTCCCGCCTCCCTCTGCGGAGTGCGTATCCCTTGAACTTCATCGCGTCGAACTCAAGCCACAACGAGCTGCTGTCCCTGCTGCCGCCGGCCGAGCTGGAGCGGCTTCGGCCGCATCTGACGCGCATGCAGCTTGTGAACGGCCAGAACCTGCATGAGGCCGGCGAGCGCATCGACCAGGTGTTCTTCGTCGAGGCAGGCTTCGTCTCGATGGTCGCCGAGGCCAGTGGAGACGACACCAGCACCGAGGTCGGCCTGATCGGGCGCGAGGGCATGATGGGCCTGCCGGCGTTGCTGAGTTCCAGGCCGGTGTCCTTCGACCGGGCCATGGTGCAGATGCCGGGCACCGCCCAGCGCATGACGGTTGATGCGTTGCGCGACAGCCTGGACGCCCTGCCGGTGCTGCGGCAGCTCCTGCTGCAGGCCCTGGAGGCTTTCATGGCGCAGGTGTCGCAGACGGCGGCCTGCAACAGCCGGCACAACCTGACGCAGCGGCTCGCGCGCTGGCTGCTGATGGCACGCGACCGGGTGGACGGGGACGAGCTGGCCCTGACGCAGGAGTTCCTGTCCAAGATGCTCGCGGTCCGGCGGTCCGGCGTGACGGTTGCCCTGCAATCGTTGCGCAGCACAGGGGTCATCAGCCAGGGGCGGGGACGCATCCTGATCTGCGACCGGCCGGGCCTGGAGGCGGCGTCGTGCGGCTGCTACGGCCGTGTCAGGGCGTTTGCCGAAGCTGTGGCTGCCAGAGGTTCCCCAGACTTGCCTGGATGCAATCCGGCTGCAGTGGCTTCTGTTGGCTTGTTGAAAGCAGCGAAGGGCAAACCAGAAGACACCGCCCAAAATGAGATAAGCCCGCTATAGTACATCGTAGTCGCTGCTAGGGTGCATGCAACGGACTGATACCGAGTAGAGCGTCGGTAATACTGTGGTATAGGCTACACTACACTTGCATTTGCATTGCATCGTCCGAAACTGCTTCAGCGGCGATCAAGACAGCTACAGGGGCGGTGCCGGCGATGCGAAGTCCAGTGCAGAACCTATGGTGGATCGACCTGGACGACATGCTGGTTCCAAACGTGGGCGATCCACCCTTTGCGCCGCTGGGCGGCCGGGTGTGGGCCGTCATGGCCGTGCTGCTGGTCGAGGACGACGCGGGGGTGCGCGAGTGCCTGCGTGAGGCGCTGGCCGACGCCGGATGGCGGGTGGCCGAGGCAGCGGACGCCGAGGCGGCGCTCGACCGGATGGTGGCTGACGGGATGCCAGGCGTGCTCGTGACCGACTTGGTGCTGGGGTCTGGGATGAGCGGCGCGGCGCTGATCGGCGCCGTCCGGCTCCGGTGGCCGCAGGTCCATGCCGTGCTGATCAGCGGCGCCGAGGTGGCCGAGCCGGCGCTTGACCCCGGCGACCGGTTTCTGCGCAAGCCCTTCGAGCTTGACGACCTGGTCCAGACCGTCTCGGAGCTAATCGCGGAGAAGGCCGCGGCGAACCTCAACCATGCCGCTGCATGACGACGTCCCGGAAAACGGCTTTGACAGCGCCGTGGGGGAGCTTCCTGTTTCTGTGACGGTCAACGGCACGACGGTCATGGCCGTCTATGGGATCGAGGATGGCGCCGTGCTGCTGTTCAGCGCTGATTTCGGGGATGCGTCGGCCCAGCTGGACGGGCGGGCGCCGGAGGCGGTGGCGGCCCGGCTGCTGTGGGGGCTGGCCGAGGCGGCGATGACGCGCAGCAGCGTGCCCTTCATGCGCGACGATGAGGTCAACGCCCCCGAGATCCCCGGCGCATAGGCGGAACTCGTTGCGCCTTACAATTCGCAGAGTATGCATTATGGAAAGGTGGGCGTAGTCCCGGCACAGTCCCCGGGCAGTCCCGGAGTGCCGCCCAGTGCTGGGCGGGCGCGGGGACTTGGCCGTGAGCAGTATCCAAGCCCGCCAGAGAGGCGCCAGACGGGCGCGAGGACTTGCCAGATTCATTGCAATAGACGAAGAAAAAGGTTGCTGGTGTGCGGTCGGTGTATGAGGATCGCACACAAATTCTTGCCATGGTTCCTGGCCGAGCAGCTGGCCAGGTAGGGCCTGTCTTTGCGTGCCGTCGCGCGCGAGCTGGAGGAGCGCCACACCCCGACCGCCCGGAGTGGCCGGTGGCACGCCGCCAGCGCACGAGCGCTGCTAATACGCCACGAAATTACCACAGGCTTACGATTGTAGGAAAATTTCGTTGACTACATCCTACAAGAATGTGATCATGATGGTCTTTCGATATGAAAGACATCGCAAGGTGATCGTCACTGTTGGTAATACGAAGGGCGGCGTTGGAAAGACCACCCTTGCCGTCCAGATCGCCCTTTCTCGTGCGCTCGCTGGCCGTGACGTGTGGCTGATCGACGGCGACCGACAGGGTACATCGCAAACGGCCGTGGCGCTTAGGGCAGAGGCGAACCGGAAGCCCGGCCTAGCCTGTGCCCAATACCCAGACGGACCCATCTTGCGCGCTCAGGTCCAGCAACAAGGGCGCAAGTTCGATGACATCATCATCGACGCTGGCGGCCGGGACTCTACGGCCCTCCGAGCTGCCCTCGTGCTGTCTGATGTGCTCTTGGTTCCGTTCCAGCCCCGTTCGGTGGACGTATGGGCGTTGGCCGACATATCGGCGCTGGTAGAGGAGGCGCGGTCTGTGCGGGATAGCCTTCGGGTTTATGCGGTAATCAACTGCGCCGACCCCGGGACCGCTTCCAGCGACAATGCGGATGCTGCTGCGGCGCTCGCCGACTACCCGCAGCTCGCGCACCTCGATGCACCAATCCGTAGGCGTAAGGCGTTTGCAAATGCTGTAGGCCAAGGCTTGGCAGTGGAGGAGGTTGCTCCCCGAGATGCCAAAGCGTGCGACGAGTTGACCACACTGGTGAACACGTTGTTTGAAGCGCAAAGCAATGCGTTTACGAGATCAAGGTGATATGAAATGGCAATCACAAAGCCGGTAAGGCCCAAGACTACGGAAAGCTTCATATCTGGTGCACCCGACGCCCGTCCGAATGGGGTACGTCGGGGAAACAAGCAGCAGATCACGCTGACCATCGCGCCCGACCTGCTCGCGAAAGTGGACGAGATGGCGGAAAGGATGGGGCAGAGCCGGGCCGCCCTCATCAACCTTGCAATCTATCGCACCGTCGAGGGTGGGATTTGAGTGGCGAGGCTGAGCACGAGAAGGCAGGACAGCCGCAGCGCGACCTGTTCGGCCTTGACGGCGGCCCGCTTCCGCCCACGACGGCCCGTATCATCAAGCTCGCCAATGAGATCGCGGAGCGCCCGCCGGAGCGGCCGGACTACCTACATTCCGTGCTGTGTCAGGTGGGGCTTCCACGCCGACAAGTCGCTGGTGACACCTTCGAGCGCACGAATGGGAGGGCGTCGCTTCTGGTCGAGGCGGGAAAGCTCTGGAACGGCAAGGAGTGGGTGCAGCAACCGCTTCCATACGGAACGCGACCACGGCTGGCCCTGGTTCACCTCAGCAGCGAAGCCGTCCGCACGAAGTCACCCACGGTTGAGGTGGGCCATTCGGTGCGCGAGTTCCTGTTGCGGCTTGAGATCGGCACTGGTGGGGAGGAGTACGCCAACTTCGGCCGGCAGATGCGGGCGTTGGCCGCCTGCCGCATGAGCCTTGGTGTTGGGCTGGATACGCTGGATGCCAAGCCGATCAAACGCTTCTCAGCTTGGGTCAACCAGAGCACCAAGCAACGTTCCTTGCAGCCGGGCGTGATCGAGCTGACCCCGGAGTTCTACGAATCCTTGGCAGACAGTGCCGTACCGCTCGACGCTCGCGCTTTGGGTGCTTTGAAGCATTCTGCGCTAGCCCTGGACGTGTACGCATGGCTGGCTCATCGGCTCCATCGCGTCCGCAATCGAGCTGGCACGAAAGTGTCTTGGGCCAACCTACGGGCGCAGTTTGGGCAGGAATATCGTGATCCTAAGAACTTCAAGCAGGAGATGACGAAGGCGCTTCGGGCGGTGCTTGCCGTGTACCCAGACGCCCATATTGAGCAAGTCCCCGGCGGCATGGTGCTGATGGCGTCACGACCACCTGTTCCGAAGACTGTCGTGCAGATCGGCACAAGGAGAGCGTAACCAGCGTTCGGCGGATCGCCACCCCCTCGGGGGTGTGGACAACCCTGGCCAAGGGCTACATTGCGTTCGGCGGATCGCCACCCCCCCCGTTCGGCGGATCGCCACCCCCTCAAGGGGGTTTTCGTTCGGCGGATCACCACCCCCTAAAACCGGTAGCTAGAGTCCCTGTAGCTTCTACCGATAGCTGACTGCGCTGTTCTGTGGACAACCTGGGTGCCACGGTGCTCGGGACCGTCAAGGACGCACGCCAAGACGTGCGCCGCTCCGCGGTGCCTTCGGCATCCTTGACCGCCCCTGCGCGCCGTGCCGCGCCAGAAGGCGTCGGGACGGAAGGCGTCCCAACCATACGACCCTTGGCCTCCGGCCCAGGTCGAACAGAAGGCGGCTGACAAGGTAAGGAATACACCTTACATCAGCGGCATCGTTGCTGTTGGAAGCGTTGGGAGTCGTACAATGCCCGTGGTCGAGGAAGTCTGTACCATCACCGCCAAGGGACAGACCACCGTGCCCAAGGCCGTGCGCCAGGCGCTGGGGGTCGGCTACGGCGGGCGCATCGCCTTCCGAGTGGCACGGGGCCGTGTCACCGTCCATGCCCTGCCGGAGGAGGAGGATGCAGACCCGGCCCTGGCGCCGTTCCTGGCGCTGCTGGAGGCCGATCTAGCTGCCCGGCCATCAGAGGCCGTGCGCCTGCTTCCGGAAGCCCTGGCGGGCCGCCTGGACGCGCTGGCGGCCGAGGTGGGGGAGGTGGACCTGGATGCCTCCATCGAGGGCGAGGTGAGCTTGTAGCGGGTGGCCGACGAAAAGGCGCCAGCCGAACCGGAGCAGCACGGCTGGCGCCTGCATGCCCATCCCCTGTTCCTGGACCAGCTAGAACGGCTTCTGGCGGCCGTGGAGCGGGCCAGGCGGTCTGACCCGCAGGGATGGCAGGGGAAAGCCGACACCCGCCTTCTGGTGGCCCTGAGAACCTTAATCCTGGACCGCATCCCGCGTGACCCGCTGGCGGCGGAGTTCCGGCAGGGCAATACGCTGGGCCGGGGGCGGCGGCACTGGTTTCGGGCCAAGTTCGGCGGCAACCGGTTCCGTCTGTTCTTCCGGGCCGACTCCCGGGCGCGGGTGATCGTGTATGCCTGGGTCAACGACCGGGACACGCTGCGCAAGGCGGGGGCCAGCTCGGACCCGTATGCCGTGTTCGCCAGGATGCTGGCAGGCGGCAACCCGCCCGACGACTGGCCGGCGCTGCTGGCCGCGGCACAGACGGACAGCGCGGTGCAGCGCCTTGACAGAGTGGACAAGGCCACGGCGAGCCTGACGTGACGCAAGACGCGACCCCTGCCCTTTGCTGGTGCGGTTCTGGATCGTCCTAGTTCGGGTTGAACAGGCGGAGGATGGTGGCGATCACATTGGCCTCCTCGCGTGACGATGCGGTGCCGAGCAGGTGGTGGCCATCGGCGCTTTTTGGGATGCCGACGATGACGCTGCCGGCAGCCTCGACGGTGCGTAGTCCGCCGGCCTCGAACACCGGCAGCACGTCCTCGACCAGGCCGAGGCTAAGCCACCCTGCCTTGGTCATGCCTGCACCTATCTCGGCACCTTGATGGTGCCGTCCTGGACGCCGGCGGCGATGCCGGTGAGCAGTTGGGCGTAGTGGCGCAGGTCGGGCAGGCGTTGGGCGAAGCTGTTCATGCCGCTTGGCCCGGCGGCGTCCATAAGGGCCTTGAAGTCGTCCATGCGGTCGGCCACGGCGAGGAACAGGGCGGTGTCATTTAGGCCGGTGAGGCGCAGGTAACGGACGCGGGTGTCCAGCTCGCGGGCCAGGCGTCCTTTCTTCGCTTCGGTCATCCTAAGCCGCACCCTCCTGCCTATCCGCTTCGAAGGCGCGCAGGCCGCGGTGCCTCCATGCTGCGGCGAGCTGCTGACTGGTGCGGTCCTCCACGCCTTCCCGTCCGCCCCTGAGCTGGTCGGCTAGGTCCATCATGGCGCCGAGAAGGGTGGCGCGGTCATCCTCTGTGAGTTCGACGAGGCCGGCCTTGTGGACGAGGCCGCCGAGTTCGATGAGCTGGCGTGTTCGTGCGCGTCGTTCCTGGACCCAATCGCGGGTGTCGTGGCGGGCCTGGGCGCGTTCGAGGCGCGTCTGCATGACGCTGATGCGGCTAAGCTGCGCCGTTGCTGCTTGCAGGTCCCGGAGCAACGTCGCCAGGTTCGGTCTTCTTCCCCCGCTTGCCCCCTTGTTGAAACACGGCCTGGCCGCGTTCGGTCCACCTCGCGACGGCCTCGGGTGACTTCTTGGACTGCTCGACGGCTGCGAGTAGCGCGCCGGCGAGGGCTTCCATGGGGAGGGCGTCGGCGCCGGTGACCTGGACGAGTTCGCCGAGTTGGATGGTCTTCTGTGACTTGACCTTCTTGGCCTTGTCCATAAGGGCCTGGAGTTCGGCGTCGAAGTCGCGTGGTTTCTTGGCCATGACGTTTCCTGATGCCTCTTTGGTGGCGGCGGGAGCTGGCGGGAACGATAGCAAAGCCGGATGTGGTATCAAGGGCGCAGTGGCGGTTGCCATGGGGCCGACACTGAGAGGTCACACGCCCGACACGGGAGGGGTGACAAAGGCTGGCACCCATGGGTCTGTGGGAAGGGTGCAGGATGATAGTTCTTTGGGAGACGGACGAGGGCGAGGTGCATTATGCCGTATGGACGTTTGGCGGCCGTGGTGTCTTACACCTCCAGGTTGAGAGTCTGGGGGAGTATGGCTGGGACTGGCATGTGTGGGAGCGGTCTGGACGTGGCCAGCAGCGGTATGGGCTGGCGGACGCCTTGCCTGCGGCGAAGGCTAAGGCGGAAGCAGCGCTGGACGCACTGGCGCAGGAGCTTGGCCTAACAACATAGCAGCCCATGCTACCCAACATGGATGCGGCCTGACGGCTGCTGGTCCTAGCACACCCAACCCGGCACGCGCTCCACCCGTCATTTCCGCTGCGAAGTGAAACGAAGCAGATCAGAAAGTGCGCGCTTATAGATCATTGCATGATCTGTGCAAAGGCGGCTAGGCTGAGCCTTGCCGCCCCTGCTGCCTGCGTATCGGAGCCTGCTAGATGGCGATCTACCACTTCTCTGCCAAGGTCGTCGGGCGCTCTGCCGGGCGCAGCGCGGTGGCGGCTGCGGCATATCGGTCGGCGTCCGAGCTGCTGGACGAGCACCTGGACCGCACGCATGACTACACGGCCAAGGCGGACGTGGTGCATTCGGAGATCCTATTGCCCGAGGGTGCGCCGGCGCGGTGGGACGCGGGCGAAGACGCCAGCGCCGAAGAGCGGCGCGTCGTGCGCGAGCGGCTATGGAACGAGGTGGAGGCGGCGGAGAAGCGGCGCGACGCGCAGCTTGCGCGCGACATCGAGATTGCGCTTCCGCGGGAGCTGACACGGGCGGAGGCGGTTGCGCTGGCGCGGGACTTCGTGCGCGAGCAGTTCGTCAGCCGCGGCATGGTGGCGGACCTCAACGTGCATTGGGGTGCAGGGGCGAACGGCGAGGTGCAGCCGCACGCGCACGTCATGCTGACCATGCGCGAGATCGTGCCAGGGCGCGAGGGGCATCCGGAGGAGGCAGCACGGTTCGGTAAGAAGGTGGTGGCCTGGAACGACCGTGCGCTGCTGCGGGACTGGCGCGAGCGGTGGGCGGAGATGGCGAACGCGCGGCTGTGCGAGCTGGGGCATGACGTGCGGATTGACCACCGGAGCTACGCTGAGCAGGGCATCCCGCTTGAGCCGCAGCACAAGGTCGGTCCGGCGGGGGCGCGTCGAGCGGAGCGGGGCGAGGACGCGGAGCGGCGGGTCGAGCATGACGGCATTGCACGGCGCAACGGGGAGCGGATCGCGGCTGACCCAGTAGTGGCGCTGGACGCGCTGACGCGGCAGCACTCGACGTTCACGCGGCAGGACCTGGCGCGGTTCGTGTCGCGGCACAGCGACGGGGCTGAGCAGTTCGGCACGGTGATGGCGAAGGTGGAAGCTGCGCCGGAGCTGGTGCGGCTTGGGGTGGACGGCCGCGGGCGGGACCGGTTCAGCACGCGGGAGATGGTGGCGGCCGAGCAGCGCATGGAGGGCGCCGCGGCGGAGCTGGCGGCGCCGCGGTCGCACCGGGTGGGCGTGGTGGAGGTTTCCCGTGCGGTACGACGGGCGGAGGCGGGCGGGCTTGCGCTGGGTGAGGAGCAGCGCGCGGCGGTGTTCCACGTCGCAGCGGGGCGGGACCTGGCCTTGGTTGTTGGCTACGCCGGCACGGGCAAGTCGGCGATGCTGGGGGTGGCGCGGCAGGCGTGGGAGGCGGCTGGCTTGCGGGTGCGGGGTGCTGCCTTGTCCGGCATTGCGGCTGAGGGGCTTGAGGGCGGCAGCGGGGTCGAGAGCCGGACCTTGGCGAGCCTGGAGTGGGGGTGGAAGGAGGGGCGGGACGCGCTGACGGCGCGCGACGTGCTGGTGGTGGACGAGGCCGGGATGGTGGGCAGCCAGCAGATGGAGCGGGTGCTGACCCATGCGCGCGAGGCCGGGGCCAAGGTGGTTCTGGTGGGCGACCCGGAACAGTTGCAGGCCATCGAGGCGGGTGCGGCGTTCCGGGCGTTGGCGGAGCGGCACGGTGCGGCGGAGATCGGCGCGGTGCGGCGGCAGCGTGAGGCGTGGCAGCGCGAGGCGACGCGGGAGCTTGCGACGGGGCGCACGGGGGCGGCGCTGGGACGCTACGAGCAGGCGGGGATGGTGCGGGGCCACGCCACCCAGGAGGAGGCGCGTGCGGCGCTGGTAGAGGGCTGGGATACGGAGCGCCGGGCCGCGCCGGAGCAGTCGCGGGTGATGCTGGCCTACACGCGGGCGGACGTGGCGGAGCTGAACCGGCTGGCACGGGAGCAGGTGCGGGCGGCGGGCGGGTTAGGGCCTGACCAGGTGGTGCAGACGGAGCGGGGCGAGCGGGCGATGGCGGCGGGGGACCGCCTCATGTTCCTGCGCAATGAGCGCGGGCTTGGGGCGGGGCCAGGCGGGCGCGGCGGGGTCGCGGTCAAGAACGGCAGCTTGGGCACGGTGCTGGCGGTGGAGGCTGGCGGCGAGCGGCTGACGGTGCGCCTGGACGGGCCAGGGGGTCCGGCCGGGGCTGGGCAGGAGGGGAAGGACACCCGGCCCGTGGTGACGTTCTACGTGCGGGATTACGGGCATGTGGATCACGGGTATGCGGCGACGGTCCACAAGGCGCAGGGGGTGACGGTGGACCGGGCGCATGTGCTGGCGTCGGCGCACATGGACCGGCACGCGGCGTATGTGGCCTTGACGCGGCACCGGGAGGGTGTGGCGCTGCACTGGTCGGCGGCCGAGCTGGGCGACCGGGCGGGGCTGGGGCGGACCCTGGGCCGGGAGCGGGCCAAGGACACCAGCTTGGACTATGGCGGGCCGGAGCGGGCCTATGCCGAGCGGCGCGGGCTGGACCCGTTGCGGCCAGAGAGCGCCATCGTGGTGCGGGGGGCTGCACGGGCAGCGCCGGAGCCGCCAACGCCAGCAGCAGGGCCGGACATCTCGACCGCGGCCGAGCCGGAGCAGGCTGCACCGCGCCGAGGCCGGTTTGCCGGGTTGCGGCTGGGGGCGGGCGGGGGCGCGTCGCGCGCCATACTGGAGCCGGTGCCCGAGCTGGCGCCTGCCCCGGTGCCGCAGCCGGAGCCGGCCCGGGCGGAGGGGCGGGGCGAGCGGCTGGCCCGGGGCCTGGCCGGCTATGCGCGGGCCTGGGAGGACCGGGCGCGCATGGAGCGGGCCGGCCTGCCGGTGCTGCCGCACCAGGATGCGGCGCTGGCGCGGGCGGGCGCGGCCCTGGACGCCGAGGGAGTGAACATGGCCCGCGACGCCGCGGCGGCGCTGGCGCGCGACCCGTCCTTGGCGGGTCTGACCGCGGGCGGGCAGGCGGAGGGCGTGGCGGTGTTCGGCCGGGCGGTGGGCGAGGCGCGGCGGGGCCGGCTGGCGCTGGAGGAGCGCGGCCGGGCGGCGGTGCGGGCGTGGGACACGCTGGAGCAGGCGCACGACCTGGCCGCGGGCCGGTACGAGTGGGCGGCGGCGCGGGCGGCGACGGGGGAGATGGAGGCGTTTGCACGCGAGTTGAAGCGGGATGCGGCGCTGGACGGACTGCTGCGCGAGCGCGGGGGTGAGCTGGGGGTGGCCGAGGGGAGCCGCCTGGCGCGGGTTGCGGCGCTAGACGGGGCGGCGGTGGAGCGCGAGCTGGCACGCGAGCTGCGGCTGGAGCAGGCGCCACGGCAAAGCCGGGGCATGAGCATGGGCATGTGAGGGCGGCGGCGATGGCGGACGGCATGGAGCGGCGCAGCCCGGCCGAGGATGACGGCGAGGGCGCGGGGGACGAGGGCGGGGCGGAGCAGGCGTTCGAGGCGCTGCGGGCGGAGGTGGCGGCGCTGCGGCGTGGGGTGGAGCTGGTGTTCCGGCAGGTGCAGCAGGGGGCGGCGGGGCAGCCCGGGGCCGAGCTGCCGGACTACAGCCCGACGCTGGGGGCGATGGCGCAGGAGCTGCACGCGGTGGGGGCGCGGCTGGCGGCCATTGAGCGCGCGCCGGCCTTGGCCAGCACGACTGTGGACCAGGCGGACGGGCTGCGGCGGGCGCTGCACGGGGTGGGGGAGGACGCGCGGCGCGGGCTGGCGCACAGCCAGGGACGGCTTGACGGTGCGGTGGAGGAGCTGCGCGGCATGGTGCGGGGCGCGCACGCCTGGCGGGAGCAGAAGCGGTGGCTATGGGCCGTGGGCGCGACGGGCGCCATGGGCGGGATGCTGCTGTGGTTCCTGGCCACGGCCGCCCTGCCGTGGGGCATGGGCACGGGGTTGGCGGGCCTGGCGTATGGGGGGCGGTGGAACGCTGGGCAGGCCATGCTGGGGGACGCCAGCCCCAGGGGCTACGCATGAGATTTCTCTCGCCTGCCGCGCCCTGACGTATGATGACGCGCCCTCGCGGTTGCGGGGGAGCGGGGCATGTCGATCGAGAAGCTGGGCCGGTATCTTGTTGCGGTC
>JAABUX010003347.1_pt1 | contig 21333 bp, 21 predicted proteins | sample 5561851 | NCBI WGS metagenome assembly JAABUX01 (sample SAMN10711883, study PRJNA513361) | rock metagenome | isolation source: Antarctica rocks | place: Antarctica: Victoria Land, Richard Nunatak red sandstone | collected 2016-01-03 | reverse complement strand
TGATATTGCGGCCTTGCTCATGATGATCTTCTGGGTGTAAGTCAACCTCCCTTGCACATCACTACCAGAGGCCTTCTTCGCGTCATTTTCCATGGTCAAATCAGCTTACTTGCGAGCCTAGGATCAATGGCAATGCATACAAGCTCTGCTTTTGGTTTCTCACTTACATAATTCACGACTCTTCTCTATTCGCCGCAATACGTGCAGAGGCTGTCTCCGCAGTCCGCTCATCAACCTCCCCAAGAGACCTAGCAAATAGCCTCGAACAATGCTCACGCATCAACGCCGTTTTCTACGAAACCCTCCGTATGACCTCGTCATCCATGTCAGTTCGGAACGTGCTCGAGCCTCTCACTGTTGGCGGGAAGGACCTCCGTGCGGGCACCAAAGTTCTGATCCCCTATCGGCAACTCCACTTCGATGATAAAGTGTTCGGTGCTAATGCCGCGGTCTTCGACTCAGAACGTTTCCTTGCCAGCAAAGAATTGAGCAGGAGCTCGAGCTACAGACCCTTCGGAGGTGGCACAACTTATTGTCCTGGACGTTTCATAGCCAAGAAAGAAGTGCTTACGTTCGTAGCATTAGTCTTGGAGCGATTCGACATTGCATTACCTGAGCAGAAACTGGGTTCAAAGGCCTCCTTTCCTCAGATTGAGGATGGAAAACCGTGCTTGGGAATTATGGGGCCGAGGAATGGATGGGACACGATCCTGAAAGTGAAAAAGAGCAGCAAGTCCCAGTAGAGTCTTCTATAACTCATGGAGCAGGTCGAAATCTGTGAATCAACATCTGTGCTTCTCGTTCCATCCCAAAGATCACAGAAAGAGCTTAGCCTTGCATCGTTCAGCGAACAAGCATCTGTACTTCAAGATCGTGACTTTTTCTGTTGCGAAGGACGAAGTATAGGTCACCTGATAAAGCCGGAGGCCGTCCCGAATAATAAGCAATATAATGGCAGATCTTATCTATGGAAGTGATACTTCTTACCAGCTTATGGGAGACTAAGGTAGGAGAGGGAAGAGGGCGTCGGTAACGATACCCCCTTATCTTAATAGAAAAGTAATTTAACTGTAGTACTAAACAAGACATATCGCAAAGTCGCCGGTACGTGCTATGTATGATCCGGCCGTAGCTGCGATGTATACTACGTATCTCAAGGTTTGCTGTCTGCCTATGCGCTGATCTAGGCGATCGATCCTACCAGCGGCAAAACATATGCAGTCCATCCATCCAATATACAACCAACCCTCCGTCTCGAACCATCGATACCAGAAACGCCAGCCATGAGACATGCCCTCTGCTCTAGCCTTCCGGTGAGATCCAATGCGGATCCAATGCGGATCCAATGCCCATCAGTCCGTACAGATGACGCCCGCCTGATGCTCCAGCCATTTGCCTGAGATGGCTCTCTTCCCCCCACTCCACCCTAAGTTCGACGAGGAAATGAATAGTGATAATGGGAACGTGGGCTGGAGAATTGCTAGTGCGTTAAATTGGTGTTCATGAATTTCGGTTTCATGGATGTGGATGCTCAGGTGGTACGGGGAGTGAGAAGGGGGGAGGACTCAGTCATCATCGATGACGATGGCGCCATCGCCGTTGCCGTCATCGGCGATGATCATGTTGTTGCTTCCGTTTGCGGTTGCTACGGGGTTGGGATGGTGGATCTCGGCCTTGCTGCGCTTGGGGTCCTGCTGTATGATATCTTCTGATTCTTCGCGGTCGCGCTTTCGCTTGGTGCTGAGGCCGTTCGTGTTCGCATGGCCGTTCGTGTTGCCGTTGGTCAGAGGTACTGGAGAGGCTTTGGGTTTGCGGGCAATTTTGAGTTTCGTGGGGAGGTGGACTGGATTGGCATTTTCGGGTATGGTCTTTTCGGAAATGGACAGGGATAAGTTGACACGAGGATCCTCGTCGTCGTCATCGATGATGGTTAGGAAACTGTCGGCTTTCACGCCGAGCTCGCTGAATTTGCTTCCTAGATTGTCGTCCAGATCGGGATCGTAGAGCGTGCCAACCTCGTTGTTTATGCTGAATTCATCGCCATAGCCCAGCTGGTTCTTGAGGACATCTTCGACAAGGTCGTTTAGTGTCGCACGAGCCGGGTCGACGATCAGTCTCGATTGCATCACGCCGCAGACACTGCAGTTGGGGTTGGGTGGCTTCAGAGTATCGCTGTTGATGACGCGGGCACCCGAGCGCTCAAGGAAGACCATCTTTGCTTTGCTCAGATCTTCTCGTAGGACTTTGAACGCCTGTAAGACACACAGTCCAGCGGTCATGGCGTTGGTTGTTGCGATTGCAGGTATTATGTTACCTGCCATCTGTTTGATATCGAACTTTGAGCGTGTCTCGATGCCGAAGATGAGGGAGCGAAGGTTAGCAGTAGCTGCTACGAAGTCAAGAGTATCTTCGTCATCCTTGTCGAATGTGAGCATCAGTGGGACAGCATCTGGATCATCCTGCGCTTGGCATCGCTGAAGTCGATAACTCAGTCGCCGCACACTTCGCAACATTAGCCTAGCTGTTCAAGCGTTAAGATCGCGAATCTTACCTATCGCGGAAGACAGTAAAGTTCTCAGCCTCCGACCACACCTTTTGATCTTGCTGGGCCATCGATGTGCTGATACCGCCAGCTTGCTTAGCGAGCTCTTCGAAATCGAGAGGTTTAGGCGGCCTTCGATTTTTCCACATATCATCCATGCTTCGTAATCGATTGATGTCATCTCTAAATACTTTTTCAAATACTTTGCGAGCGAAGTCTTCAGATCCCATTGACTGCCGTATGTTGTTTAGCGCCTGAGCCTCCTTCCTTAGATTCTCCAATTCCTTCGCTGTATGGATATTAGTGATGACAAAGGATATCGACAAGAAGGAAGTACCATTCTCCGAGTCCTCTGTATGGTCGAATTCGGGGGCCTCGTCTTCGCTCGTCCCAAACATCTCACTGCGCAAAGTCAGCGAAGCGGTCGCCGAGCAATTCAGTAGGACGTACGTAAACAGGTAGCTCTTCGCCCATACTATGCAATGTATCGGCTGACTGGGTGTGCTTCTGATCGTGCAAACAGGAAAACTCTTTGGCACCTCTTTCGTATTGCAGTCGTAGCATTCCGTATTGCCCTGCCTTGATCAGCGAATAACCCAGACAGGGATCAATGTAGAGTCCACCTTCTTTATCACTTGCACCTGCCCGTTGAAACCGGTCGTACCGCTCTCAATCAGCGGCCTTCCTGCTGCGAGACACATTCTATTAACATGCCGCCGCGCTTCGAGGTTGTCTAGCGCATTGAAGATGAGGTCGAAGGTTTGAAACCAGTCGATATTGAACTGAGGATCTTTGATGTTGGCATGATGCGCCTCAAGCTTAACGTGAGGATTGAACTTCGCCGCGCTCTCTTTGGCGACCTGGTGGAAGTATGAATAACGGTGCCCATATTGATAGAAGTTTGATAGCCCACCAAAGCCTTGGATTTCTTGATATGTTCATGACGAAATAGAAATTGACGATTGAGGTTACTGAGATCGATTGTATCCAGATCGACGATATGAACCTCGCCGAAGCCGGTAAGGACAAGATTCTTGAGTAGCTCGCACCCAATTCCTCCCGCGCCGACCATCAAGACTCGTGACTGGTACGATTGGTGTCAGCGAACGCGATGTAGTGGCTGGCGATTGCGCATACCTTCCTAACTTTTGTGTGCAAGACCCCTAAGGACTGCTTTGCAAACCGGTCGCGGCCCATGCTTGCGATGTACGTCTAATTAGTGCGAAGAAGGATATGGAAGGACGAGAAGAAGAGCGCGAAGAGGAGGCACATAAGTAGAATATGGGGACGACAGCCGGAGAGGGTGAATTGAGGTGAAAGTGATCGCGGAGTTCTGGTACTTTACGAGACCCTGAACAACTGCTGAGGCGCGACAAACACCTTTGCCGCGGGTAAAATAAGCTGCCGAGCTGCATGCAACCTTATTCCTTAGCGTAGCCTCATCCTTGTTGCCTTGCGCCAAAGTATGATATACCTAGGTTCTTAGTTCTGTAGGGATCGATAAAGGTCCTATCCTGCTTGCTCAAACGCTCTTTTACTTTCCTATAGAATGTGTTCTTAAGTCAAAAGTCTTTATATGGCGGCTTTCTCATTATAACTTTTCATTTCTCAGGATGGCTTAGATTTACTTTGTTCTGCATTTGGAGACTTTTCTTTCGGGTGCTTGCTTGATTTCGGAAGATATTCTGGAGTAGCTGCATCGGCCTAGTCTATTTCAACAGTTGGCAATACTCTCCGTCTGTTTTCGGCATCGACTCATCAAGAAGATGTCAGACGATGAGGTAGATGAGGATCTTTTGGAGTTGCTACGCACTTCTATAGGCATTGGAGCCAGCGATGCTCCCAGAATTGCGAAGACGGGTGTTATACAAGATGCAGAGTACGTCTATGACAACTCTACCGATGTTGCCTTGGACATGCGAGGAACCAAAGCAGCCGCAGCGTCCATATGGTCTTTGATACAAGAAAAGGACTACAGCACGAGAGACTGGTCGAAGCACGAGTTGCACCCGAAGGCGAAAGACGAAAGCACTGTCAATTTCATTTTCTTGATGGATCTAATAAATTTTTCATTTTGGTCAGAAAACGAAGCTGTGACGCGAAGGTTCGCGGTCGAGTTTCGGGGGAAAAGATGGATGGGTTATTGGAGTCTTGTAGCTGCGATTCAACGAGCGCTAGAGGAGGGTATCCCAATTACCAGTCCAGGATTCTGGGTCAATGAAGCAGCATGTACGGATGAGGTGCTCAGACATGTTTTTAGGTCTGCGACTGACGAGGACATGCCTCTATTGGAAGACCGGATGTACTGTATTCGAGAAGCGGGATACGTACTTCAAGACGTGAGAGCTTACGAGGGATTGGATTGCAGGACCCGCTGACAACCAACAGAGATTCTACGGTAGCTTTATCAATTGCATAGAAGAAGCCAACGGCTCTGCCACTGCTCTAGTGAACCTCCTGGTTGACAATTTTCCCTGTTTGGATGACAGACATCGTTTCGAAGATATGACTGTTCGATTGTACAAGCGAGCACAGATCCTCGTTGCAGATCTATGGGCTTGCTTTGAAAACGAGCAGTACGGCTCCTTTCTTGATATTGAAACTATCACTATGTTCGCAGGTAAGCAAACCGCGCTATCGCTTATAGTATTGGGAGCTGACCAATGTCTAGACTACCGAATACCTCAGATGCTTCACTCACTTGGATGTCTTCAATATAGCCCCTCTTTGGAAAACCACATCCGGAAGTTGAGACCTATTCCAAGCGGTCACTCATGGGAAATCCAGCTTCGAGGCTGCACTATCTGGTGTGTCGAGCTGATTCGGCGCGAAATTGCGAAGTCACATCCAGAATCACAGGTCAATGCCATTCTCATCGATTATCTCCTATACGACACCGCGAAAGAGATGGAATCTAATGGACAGGAGTGTATCCCTCATCATCGTACAAGGAGTATCTGGTACTGAACAGATGAGGTATAGCACATCAAGGCAGAGCATAGTTTTGCTTCTCGCGCTCAGCTGTTTGTGCCCCCTGCTTTCAACAAATAATGTTTTGTGTACGAAGTCATCCTCGATGAATCTATGAGCATGGCACGCATGATGTACAGGCTGAGGAGCCGTATCGGATACTGGTGGGAGCCTCCTATCTGGTATCTCCAAAAGGCTATTCAGTTGTCCGTCATAAGCAGCAAATCATCGACTATGCTGAACGTATTCACGGGGTTCCTTCCTCTGGGTACACGTATCCATAATCTCTATAAACAAGACATATTCCAATCGTACGTTGAAAGTGGTGAAGCCTGAGTGCAGACTTTGCTTTATCTGAAATATGTCTCGGCTGTGGCTGAGAGAAATAAGGTCACGTGCAAGCGCGAAGCACTAGTCCCCACTTCTTTGCCCGCAACTCCACCAAAGCCACCTCAACGTTCCACCACAGTCCCGCGCCTCTCCGCCGCAAGGCATGGCTTCCACACCATCGCCATATGTGACTCTGATCTCTAGCGATGGCTATGAGTTCATCGTCAGTAGAGACGCCGCCTGTGTCGCGGGCACAATCAAAAAGATGCTTGACCCTCAGAGTCAGTCAGCAACCCCACCCCCACTTCCACACGGTCATCCCATTCTTCATAATCATTTGATTAGGAGCTAATCAAAGTGAGTATTGCAGGTAACTTCGCGGAAGCCAGCTCTGGCCGTTGTTCATTCGGTACGATCAAGTATGAGCTCGATTTATAACGTCCGAGTTTAGTAAGTTGCTGATCAGATACAGCGGGGTTGTACTCGAGAAAGTCTGCGAGTATCTTTATTACAATCTGAAGAATAAGGATTCGAAAGATGTGCCGGATATGGAGATACCGCCAGAGTTGTGTTTGGAGCTGTTGATGGCGGCGGATTACTTGCATGGTGAGTGTCCATGTTGGAAAAGCGCTCTTGAGGAAGGCAGGGAAAGGAGCCGATCCAGCTCTTGCGTGACTCAATCCGGGCTGACCGCACTTTAATGCAGTATAGCACGCTGCACCGAAGTGACGGACCGTTAGAAGCCAGCCGAGCAGAAGCATAGCGTACATTATATACCCCGAATACGGAAGTTCACGGATTGCATACACACATCCAACAGCACAAAGCTGTAACGGCTTCTGATTCATTCCACCGTAAAGCATCTACCCATCTGAGCATATGCGTTCATCCCTACCTCCTCCATGGGTCGATCGTCTATAGATGATGGTATAACAACTCTCCCCTCTTCATTCGAAACCTTCCCAAATCCCATGAAGGTGCCATGTCGATAATTGGCGGAGCACATCATCATGTCTCACTGACCCCTTCCCCTACCACGTCCTCTGCCGCCGCGCATGCCCCCCCGTTTCCCTCTTCCCTTCCCACCTCTTTCACCACGCTCATACAGCTTCTCGTTCCCAAACCCAGCATCTGCCACCCTCAGATAGCTGACAACGCCCTGGTCAACGATCGCCAACAGTACGTTGCGGTACCCGTGTTTTAGTCGTTTATACACCTGTCCCTCCGTTCCCTCCGGTGGTGGGCTATAAGGTACGGTCTGCAATAGGTCATCCAGCTGTTCAAGCACCGGAAAGCTCTCCTCACGAGCGTTAATGACTGCAATCCGAAAATCTGGCGGGGGTGGATTGGCTTTCTTGAAAGCGGATGTGGGTTTCCAGACATGAAAGGAACAGCGAATGCGAGGGTGTGTCGGAGATGTAGGATACCCCATGCCAGCGCTCGATCGTTGCGCCTCTCGATCCGTAGGAAGAGCCGGATCATGAGCGGGTATCATAGTAAGAAGGCGATATATAGAAGCATAGCTACGATACAGCCCCGGCGCAACCAATGGACCCCGTGGCGGTCGTTCCGGAACCTCGGCCTCAAACAAATACCCGTAGAGCTGCGCAAAGATCCCCAACCTCTCAAGCTGTCTCGGCGGCACATATCCCCTATCGTAGTCTTCAGGATACCACTCTTTAGCCCTCTGCACCACATACCCCAACCTCTTCAATCCCGCAAACACCATATACCTCTCCAGCGACAACCCCCTCTCCCCCAGCAGATAACAATACGCAGCCTGCAAACTCATCGATATATCCCTCAACTCCCCATTCCCCCACCTGAGATCCATACTCCCCCTCTCAACCAGATACAGCGCCTCCTCAGGCAACAACCCCAACCTCCCCCTCGCATCCCCCTTCCCCAACGTCCGCAGGTTCTGCCCCTTCGGATGCTCGATAATCGTAGTGCCGTCCTCGGGGTAATGATGACCTATAATCACGGCTTTCGGATTGTGCGTGCGGGGCACGGAGAGGGCGGCGTGCATGGCATGGCGGGAGGCGGAGAGGGTGGAGGTTTGGGATTGGGTGCCGTGGTGTTCGAAATCTTTTTCGCCGCGGCGGGGGAGGGTGGTGGATTGGGTGAGGTGGGTGAGGTAGCGGAAGTCGGGGGGTTCGTCGCTGGGGTCGGTGTCGGTGGGGTCGGGGTGGGGGAGGGTGGGGGAGTCTTCTTCGTCTAGGTCTGCCATTTTGGAGGGGGAGGGATGGGATGGGATGGGGTGGGGTGGGGCTGTCGTGCTTTGGTGCACCTGTAATATAGTGGTAAAGTGCTTTGATGGGTAGGTAGTCGCGTGGGGACTAATCTACCTTAGGCTCCGGACGGCTATTCCCGTAGTGTCCCGCTGGCGGCGCGCTGGGATAGAATAGCGCACACTCAATTCAAGCTACTTTACCATGTTCCATGTTCCATCAGCATATATATGTAGCTCCTCATCAGACGTGTAAGAAGAATCATACTCTAGCGGGAGTCATCGCGCCGAACAGCCAACGGTTCGATCTTCGATAGTAAATCGTACGCTGGAAGATTGCGTTCCACAATAATCTCCGTCATTCGCAGGACACACTTTAATTCCCAGCACTCATTATTGCAATTGGAGTGCTGAGCAAAGTTGGTTTCATATCTCGCAAAGGCTTATAGTGATCAGTGAACGTGCCGCCAACAACACCCGTGGTAGTCAATACGAGATCCACAACAACGGTACATATTCAGATGCCAAATCCTGCCAGACCTCTTTGCACTGACATTGTCCAGCAGACACCTCTTGCGTATACCGCGCAGAGACGGCTTACCTCGACGCACACCAACATCGCAAAAGCACACAGAACCAGGAAGTAACACATACAGGTGCGAAAAGGGACTGTTTCCCATCATCGGATCTTGCATGTAATATGTTCAAGTCAACATGATGGACCGTTGATTTCATGATTGCGGCTTTGCATACTGTGGTGACAGGGTGGTGCATGGTCTGTGCATTGAAAAATCACTGGCAATCGGTCATTGGAACAGTATCCTTGGGAGCATAATGTCACGCAACGGTTCAAAGTCTTCCGTACCGTGGTCGAAAAGTCTTTGGCAGGGCAACCACTTTACCTGTGAAGAAGAGCCGGGGTCCCATTCGATGCGAGAGAATTTAACAACGAAGATAGCGTGGATTAATACACATGTCTCAACTGGCTAATTGATGGTATCTAGAGTTTCACTAGGTGGAAGACATTCCGTGAGGCTGTGACTAGACACATGTAAACTGAGATGAGGTTACTATGTCAGCACATGCTACTGGAAATATTGACTGAGATGCTCTCCGAGAGAATGAAACATAGCAGCTCCTAGAATTCTAGTCCATCCTTCCTCTTTTGCGAACACTGTGCCACCTTCGAACGCCGAGATTAGCTTCCAGTTATAGACTGTACTGGCTTTCCCATCCGGGGTGCTGCATCGAGCCTGTAGACATTGAATATGTCAAGGTTCTCGGCAAGACCATATGCATCTGCAGGAGTGCCCTTTGCTATCATGTGTAACCGCGGCTTTCGGGCACCGTGCGAAGCACAGCTGTAATCTAAATCGTAGATGCGTAATTGAAGAAAGTTGGCAAATTCATGGGTAGAATAATGATTCACTCCCATCATGACGTTACCATACGTCAGTGCGCCAAGTCCTAGGGTCTTCAAGGCTGGTGTTGAGTCTGTTTGCAGTCTCGAGTTGATGAGATCCAGTAGCATACTGGCTAAGCCGTCAAGCATAGTCATTTGGTAGCCAAATCTTGATCGTTGGCGCTTCGGGCAGATTTCTTATGTTCGATGTCTGAAAATGCCTGAGTTTTGCGAAGTATGAGCCAATCTATGACGCGTGAGTATATGCAGCCTCTAGGCCATTCTGCTAGGATGGCTTACTCTCGATTTCGCATGAGCGCTATCCGTTTCTGTCAGTTCTTGCCAATCTAGTGAGATACCCAAGGCTCTAAGATTGGTGCAATGCTTCGCGATGTATTTCAAATCTAAAGCATAAGGCGAAGTAGTATCCAGCTTTACTTGCGTCCTGGGCGCAGACCTCTCATCCCAGATGAGGGACTCTAGAGAGTTCCCATGGGGCTTCAATGAATGTCCTAGAATATCAGCGTAGGCGTCACCTTTAACAAAACGTGAAGGGTGGTCAGAGGACGTAGCGACACCAGGATTTCGTTGAGGCTCCGCATGAAGACGCTATCCGCATTTTCATGCCTTATGATCAAAGTGCGAAGCTGTAAAGCGCCCATAGTCTCACGCCGCGTAACGTTCGGGCCCATGAGCATTGACAAGGCTTCATCCAGGCCACTGCACGACTGGATGATGAGAGTGCTAAGGTTATTGAAATCAATAAGCGGTGCAGGTAATCCTCGAACAATGACGGCAAGATCAAAACCACATAACGATAGCGAATCTAGGCGTAACATGAGGACATCTGGTTTATACAGTGCATCATGCTCGGTTATGAGCAAATCCGCCAGATGCTCTGTCACAGGTCGGCGCAAGGTGCCGCGTGGATCTAAGGTACCTCTTTTACAGTAACGCCCTGCCATTCCCGTCTCGTTGCTGAGCTGTAAAGCTCTTAGATTCTTACAATTCTTTGCTAGCAGATGGATTGGCCATTTGCCTCCCTATGCGTCTAGCGCAGCGATTTTGAGAGTGGTGAGGTTGACCATGGCCATAGCTGCAAAGTTGGTTTTCCTCCATTCAGGAGTATTCCAGGTTTTGCAGAGCACCTCCATGATTCTCGAGTAAGATGGCAAGCGTCAGCGTGGCTAGTGGGCATTCATGATACCATCTAATGACGGCAAAGTATGAGTGTTTCACAATTGCAATAATAGAGCATCATTAGGTTCCGACTATACACGTACCGAAAGTCGCAGAGCTGCTGCCTCGACAATTTGAAGATGAGCAGACGTACCACAGCGTTCAAGGCATTAGATGCCCATCTTCCAGGATGATATAGTCTGAATACATCGTCCTCATCGTCTAGCTCGCTCTCCTCATGTTCTGCCTCCTCACTGAATGTCAAGCCCATATTGTCACGGCTTCCATAACGGTCATCTTTGATCCGAGCTTGCTGAGTCACTATATGCAGACCTCGAGTATACCGTAGGCCTTCGGGTGACGTTGCCAAAAGCTGTTCGAGCGATGCTAGTCTATTCCATCTTAATGGGACCTTGAGCTCAACTGTGCAATAGAGCTGTGGGAGAGCAATTGCTTTGAGTGTCTTGCATGACAGAGAGAGACTGTTTAGGTCTCGATACTGCACAAGCTGTGAAATCACCATGTCAGACTTGGATCACGACCCTCCAAAGCACAGCGTTGAACATACGTTGCTCACTATTAAGCAATGGATCTCTGATGGTAAGGCCACTAGTGACGCCGGCGCTGAGTACGCACGATCGGAAGCTTGTGTCCTTGCGGCACGCATATCTTCAGAATAGTGAGGTTGGACCGGTATGATGTAGAGTCTGTAGAGAAAGATTCGGCTAGTGAGTCTTGTGAGTGTCTCGCGCCGCTATGGACACATGGCGCTACCTGTATCAGCTATGCCAAGAGACTAGTCTCCGGTTGGAATGAACTAACAACTCAAAGCTTCTGAGATCGAGCGCATACTCTTTGCCGAGAACATACAAAAAGACAGGTTTGACTCTTATTGACGCTGATTCAATGGTGGTGCTTACGCCTTTTGGTATACAGCAACTCACTCAATGGTGGGACTATGTGATCTCCCTACAGAGTTGCAACATCACATTGTCCTCAACCTTCATCCCTCCGCTGCAGTAGCGCTGAGGCAGACAAATCGCTGGTTCAATACCCATATATCCCTTCACAGACTCGATCGTACGGCAGTTCATGAATACCTTCATCATCTAGAATATCTACCTAAACGTCTACACGACTTCGCGTGCTTCTCCTGTCTGTCCTTAAAGCCAGACACAGCCTTCCCGTCGACCCAACTTAGCGCAAAGGGCCGCTTTTGCATAGACTGTGGCGTCAAGGATGCTAAATTCGAACCTTATACTAAATTCGATATAGGATGGGACGGTGGATGTTGGAAGGTTTTTTGTGGCGCTTGTTCAAGTGTGCAGCCCTTATTTTGCACAGCCTGCTGTTGTTGCTGTGGGTGTCTTGCGAAGGCGAGGACCTGGACCGGAATGGCTGCTCTTCGGCAGAAGCCAGGATACGAGAAGCTTTGCGAAAGGCACTTAAGATTCTAGTGCGTGACGATGACCACCACGCGGCAGAGCGCACCTTACACATGCAGCAGATCATCCGTATATGTCGCCACCATCGCTTTCTCCGATCAATCGAGCCGAGCTTTAAACGCATACACCAATCCTCCATTGTCGATTATCTGTATTCAATCACGCCTATCGACACACCAAGTAGGGTACCGGCGCCACTATATTAAAGACTCGATCGCCAATGACCCGGCCCTAGTGCGTGTGAAGTGATCCGCGACATTTCAGCAGCATAGCTAGGCAGTTGCCCTCTTCTGAACCTCTCGACTTGATCTGGTACGATAGCCTCTCACCCATCATTTGGAAGTCAAATCCTGAGGTTGCGCATTCGCATATGTGGGCGACTCTATACCTCTCGGAATGATAATGTTTCAGATTTATCATATCCAATGTGCTAGTGAAGAGTAAATTCCGGGTGTTCATCCGTGGTTCCCACGGGGTTCTTGTAATGTATGTTGTATCCCAGTTCACCAGGAACTTTGATACTCGATTTGTTGTCAATTATATTGCCAAGAAACCCGGCGAGCAGTGCTGCCTTACTAGTCACCAGGCCAAAACCGCACAGCAGATGAGTAGCACAGAGGTCCTGCGATGTGAGGAAAAAGTCCGTCCCGAATGGGTAACGTTGGCTCCACTATAATTAGATTCGCATCAGCTATGGAGAGGTCTCTACCCGGCTTTGACTCGCGGTCTCATCGATCTCTTCGCAACTGTAATTCCAATCTAGGTTATCACTCGGATCCCCGGCGCTGAGGTGTTGATAATGACACCGTGGATCTTACGATGACTTTTCGGGCAACCAGGGTTCGAGGGTCATGCATCCCTCTGCCTGGACAACCTTCTACTTCATCTACACCGACTCTACTCTATCAGCTTTGACCGTCTCGCGCTTTAGCATGTGTATCGCAGATAGACATGGAAAGCATCTAGCAAGCCAATCGAATCTCAAGCAATCAACAAATCTTCCTATCTGTCAGTTCACAATCATGTAGTCAGATTTAGCTTAGTACACTAGGCACCCTTCAGTCTTGCTTGAGAATAGTGGGTATGCCTCAGCACGCTGAACGTCTTCCACCACTATCCTCAAACAGCGGGCATGTAAACCAAGAATTAGGACAAAATAGAATTCATGCGCCTCAAATCACAACATTGAAGACTACACCATCTATCCCACCTCTTCATTCGTACTAACTCATACCCGGGCTTTTGACAAACGTCCTACCTCTGAAGCGAACGCGAGGAATGAACAGCGTAGTCGCTCACGAACATCGTGTAGCCCAATCTAAAAACCCAAACTCTAGAATATACTCTATATCAAATCATCAATAATAAAATGCACGAAGCCAAAATCACGTATCCGAATAATCTCTCACCCATAGCTCCCGTAGCTTCCCCCGTCCTCTCAATCTCTCCCCCAAACAAATCCCATCTCCAATCTCCCAACCCCCGCATAATTTGAAAACCATGATATACCAAAATACTCGATTATCAATCTCCATGGGGCAGGTGGCCGAGTGGTTATGGCGCTACGTTTAGGCAAATGTACACGCTTTCATCGTTTTGAACCGTAGTTCGAAAGAGCGTGGGTTCGAATCCCACCCTGCTCATTATTTATTTTGCCCCTTGGGTTGTTGTTTTGCTCTTTGGTTTGTTGGTTTGCTCTTTGTTTTTGGTTTTTGTTGTGGAGGGCGGAGGGTTGGGGGTTGAGTTTAAAGATGGGCGGGGGGTTGGAGGGTTAGGTGGCTTGGCGGTGTTGAGGGTTTCAATTTGATGGATATGTTGTATAGCGTGAGGACAGAGAAGGGCGAGGATAAAGTGGCAGATGTTGAATGGCATAGTGAGGTATCTGCGAGGACTTATCGGTTCTTAGGATACCTCGTTGTAAAATTTAAGCCTGCGATCTACGATAATTTTATTGGGATATGCATTGGCTGTCGGGACATTGTGAGAGACTCTCCCAGGGAGACACGACTCCTGGTTTACTCTCATGCCTCATACATCGTATAACGACTAAAGCTATGGTAGGTTATCCAGCAGGAAATGATACCACTTGGTGTCCATATCAATACCCATATTCTTGCAATCTCGAAGAATGCTCACGACGTTGTAAGACTCGAGGACAGCGTGCATACCATGTCCCTCGATCGAGAGACGAGTCTCCGCAGCTTGAAGTATAGCTTTGGCAGCAAATGAGATGAGAAGTTTCGGTAGCTTTTCTGTTAGATCTTGCGGTATACCGGTAGCCACTCCGCTTGAGGCGGCTTCAAAGAGTTGTGTGGCTTCGCTGGTCCAGTGATTTTGGAGGCGGAAAGCACGATATTTCGACCACCAGACTGGGATGGGTGGGGTTTTGTTGCCTTCATCGCTGTTTTCGGGCCGTGCGATGAACGCGTCTGTCAGAATTTTCACCACTTCATCCCTGCTGTCATTCTTCATCTGTCTATATGCAATGCATATAGGTAAATCGCCTGAAGAGTCCACGAGCATTGGATCTGCGCCGTGGTCTAGAAGATTTATAAGAGCAATCTTGACGCTTCGGAAGAGTCTGAGTGAGGAGACTACATCGTTAGAGAGTAAGGCCTGGATGGGGCGCTTTCCTTTACCGTTCGACTGGTTAGGATCGGATCCTCGATAAAGCAAAGCCTTGGCTAGTTTGAGGTGGGTCTGGTCGACTTCTAGATAACTCACCCAGGATCTCATAACACAATGTAAGGGAAAATCCCCTGTAACCGAGGGGGTGTGTATGTTGGCAGTCTTGCACAGCTGCAGGGCAACATCGTCAAGTTCGGGAATATGCAACCCTATGGATTTATCTAGCATAGCGTAAATAAGGCTTTCCCCGCCCGATACTTGTGTATTTGGGTCTGCTCCCTTCTGAAGGAACATCAGTGTCTGATGACTCCAAGCATGTTTGCGGGTCCCAATATTGGTTAAAAATATAGCAAACGACGACTCCCCAGCATGTGTCAATAGATTGATGTCAGGGTCGTGCTCGAGGAAGAGGGAAGAATGACAATACTCGGGTTTCTTCATTACCATATGAAACGGCGTGACTCCAGCATGGTTCATTGCGTTAACATTGGCGCCACGACGGAGCAATTTTTCTATAACACCACCATCTCTAGGTATTTTACTGGGAACCCGACGTAGCGCGACGTGAAGAGCTGTATCACCATCGTTATCAGAAATTGAAAGGTTTGGATTGGCGGCGAGAAGAGCTCGTAGAGCCGCAGGAAGGCCTAGGGCCAAATGCACGGGAGTCTTCCCATCCGAACCCTGGGCATTCAATCTCGCTCCATATTTCAACAAGTATCTGATGATGTGGGGATAATTGCCGATTACAGCAAGATGCAGCGGCTGATTGCCGTCGTTATCTTCGACGTCGACTCTGGCCCCGTTGACCAATGCATCCTTGACATTGTTGAGTTCTCCAGTTGTTACCATGCGGTGTAACAAGGTCCTTCCCAAGATGTCTTGTTGATTTATAGCGTCCAATTCAGATCTTGATGGAGTGTTCTGCCGTGAGACCTCGAAACCATGCTCGGCCTCGTGCGTTTCGGGCAAATAATCCTGTCCGACAGCACCCAGTTGAAAAGACCCTGGAGTATCCCAAGGATTGCTGGAACCAGAACTCCTTAGCTGGCCAGACGATACAGTAGGATCGAGAGCTCTACGCTTCTGAGCATCTGGTCCATTTTCCCGGGTAGGCCAGATATCCTACCTGAACTCAGAGTCCCTGACCACCGCAACAGAAGCGCCAACATCGTGGCTGACAACTCTCTGACCATTAGTCGTGGTGTTTACTCGCCGTCTCCGTGGTCGTCGTCGGATGGTTGCTATTCGGCCACCTGCAATTTGATTCGTTCTCCAACCCCATTCTGGGATTTTATTCTTATATGCACGGTCTCTACGGAGAATCATCAAGAGGCTAATATTAACACGGGACATCACATTGAACTTACGAGGCCACAAAGTTGTACTGTCTTATCATCACATCTCTCACCTCGTCGAGACTCTGCTCTTGCGTGACGTAGAGGCGATGAATGATACTCTTCACGCTGTCCCAATTTTTCACCATCCTCACTAAAATATGACTGGCCTCACCGGACACGTTGTATCTTGAAAGAGCCAAGGCTGGTAAATGCTTCTTTTCCCAGACTGATGCAGGCGGTACTAGGTGCTCGCAAGAGGCATCTAGCCGCATCTATACTAGCGTCTTGGCATGGATCATGTGGAACAGAATTCAACGCCTTGTTCTGACCTTCTATATAGTACAAGCAATGTACCTCATGTGATCTAATTTCCCCAGGAACTTTTCTTTACAGCATTGCCTGCAGTAAGACAACAGCATGGCTACAGTATGGCTATAGTATGGCCTACAGCATAACAACAGTATGGCTACAGTATTGCCTACAGCATGGCTATAGCACTTATAGCATGGCTACAGCATTGCCAGCATAGCTACAGCATGGCTATAGTATTCCCTATAGTATGGCTATAGCATTCCCTACAGCATTCCCTATAGTATAATAACAGCATGGCCTATAGCATAGCCTATAACATGGCCTTACAGCATGATAATAGTATTCCCTACAGTATAGCTATAGTAATGATGGCCTACAGTATAATAATAGTATGGCTATAGCATTACCTACAGCATGGCTATAGTACATATAGCATGGCTATAGCACCTATAGCACTCCCTATAGCATGGCTATAGTATTCCCTATAGCATGATAATAGTATTACTAGCATAGTTATAGTATAGCTATAGCGTTACCTATAGTATAGCTATAGTATTCTCTATAGTTTAGCTATAGTATTACTTATAGCATAGCTATAGTATTCCTTATAGCATAGCTATAGTATTCCCTATAGTATAATAATAGTATTACTAGCATAGCTATAGTATAACTACAGCGTTACTTATAGTATAGCTATAGTATTACCTATAATATAGCTACATCGGTAAACTAGGAACTAGTATAGAAAATCCGAAACTGGAAAATCCGCTAAAAGCGCATTTTCCAGGCATGAATATACTAGAAATAAATAGGAAAATTTTAGGTTTTTTTTATTCTAGCCTAAAAGTCCTAAATATAGAAAATCCGGATTTAAGGCCTTAAATCCGTGATTTTCCTCTAGCGCCGGGAAGAAACGGGAAGCTCGCTAGAGTTATAGCGGCTATATTATTAACGCTAGCGTAATATAGGTTTTAAATATAGTCGATTCACGTAGTTTATATACGCGTAGAGTACCCCCTCTAGCCTAGCCCCGTATTCTATACCTATATTACGCCTACTATTAATTCTTACTAAGTACTACTACTATTAACTATTAACTATTAATAAGACTTAGTTATATTACCTAGTTAGTACTAGCTCTATATAGTTATTATATTATAGCTAGTTAGTAGGACTTATCTCCTATTAGTCCTATTACCTTATATTTATAAAAGTTACTAAATACGTATTTAGTAACTTACGGTGTTATTCCTAGCCCTAGGGCTGATATATAAGCGCGCTAGTCATATACGTATTTTCCGCATATTTCTATATTATTCTACCTTCCTAGTTTGCTGATATATAGCATTCCCTATAGCATGGCTATAGTATTACTAGTATAGCTATAGTATAGCTATAGTATTACTTATAGCATAGCTATAGTATTACCTATAGTATTCCCTATAGTATAATAATAGCATGGCTTATAGTATAGCTTATAGTATAGCCCTATAGCATAGCTATAGTATTCCTTATAGTATAGCTATAGTATTACTTATAGCATAGCTATAGTACTTATAGTATAGCTATAATATTACTAGCATAGCTATAATATAGCTACAGTATTACTTATAGTATAGCTATAGCGTTACCTATAGCATTCCCTATAGTATAATAATAGTATAGCTTATAGTATAGCCCTATAGTATAGCCTTATATAATAGCCCTATAATATGGCCCTATAATATAGCTCTATAGTATAGCCCTAGAATTAGCCCTAGTATAGTAATAGTACCCCTAGAATTATAGATTTCAGGCGGTCCTAGAGAACTTAGCCCCTTAGTATTATAGGTCTTAGCAGGTTTTTAGGGAGCTTAGCCCCTAGAGTAGTTAGGTTTCTAGGGAGTATATATCTAATAGACCCCTAGCTTAATTACTAATCTTATACTAAGATAGTAACCCTCTAGTCTATATAGTACTATAATATTTTAAGGTTTAGCTACTAAGTAATATATATTATATAATTTAATTTCCCTAGGAACTTTTCTTTCTAGTATTATATATAATATAACTACTATATTCCTTATAATATAGTTATAGTATAGGTATAGCAGTCCTTATAGTATAAGGTATAGTATAGGTATAGTATAAGGGTAGTATTAACTACAGCCTAGGGTATAGTATAGGTATAATATAGCCTATAGTAGTCCTTATAATATAGCTATAGTATTAGCTAATAGTATAGTTATAGTATTACCTAGAGTATAGCTATAGTAGTCTCTATAGTATAACTATAGTATAGCTATAGTATTAGCTTTAGTATTAGCTATAATATAGCTATAGTATAGGTATAGTAGTCCCTATAGTATAGGATATAGTATAGGTATAGTATAGGGATAGTATTAGCTATAGTATTAGTTATAGTATAGGTATAATATAGCTTATAGTATAGGATATAGTATAGGTATAGTATAGGGATAGTATTAGCTATAGTATTAGTTATAGTATAGGTATAATATAGCTTATAGCAGTCCCTATAATATAGCTATAGTATTAGCTAATAGTATAGCTATAGTATTACCTAGAGTATAGCTATAGTAGTCTCTATAGTATAGCTATAGCATGGCTATAGTATTAGCTATAGCAGTCCCTATAGCATAGCTATAGCATAGGTATAGCAGTCCCTATAGTATAGGGTATAGCATAGGTATAGTATTAGGGTATAGCATAGGGTATAGTATAGGGTATAGTATAGGTATAGTATAGGGATAGCATTAGCTATAGCATAGGTATAGTAGTTCCTATAGTATAAGGTATAGTATAGCTATAGTATAGGTATAGTAGTCCTTATAATATAGGAGATAGTATAGGGGATAGTATAGGGATAGTATAAAGATAGTATAGAGATAGTATTAGCTATAGTATAGGTTATAGCAGTCCTTATAGTAGTCCCTATAACAGTCTCTATAGCATTAGCTATAGCATAGGTATAGTAGCCCTTATAGTATAGAGTATAGCATAGCTATAGCATAGGTATAATAGTCCCTATAGTATAGGGGATAGTATAGGGTATAGCATAAGTATAGTATAGGGTACAGTATAGGTATAGTATAGGGATAGCATAGGGATAGTATTAGCTACAGCATGGGTTACAGCAGTCCCTACAGCAGTCCCTATAGCAGTAGCTACAGCATTCCCTATAGCAGTCCCTACAGCAGTCCCTATAGTATTAGCTATAGCATAGGTATAGTATAGGGACAGCATTAGCTACAGCATAGATACAGTAGTTCCTACAGCATAGGGTACAGCATGGGGGATAGTATAGGGGACAGTATGGAGATAGTATAGGGATAGCATAGGGACAGCATTAGCTATAGCATAGGTACAGCATGGGTTACAGCAGTCCCTACAGTAGTAGCTATAGCATTTCCTACAGCAGTCCCTATAGTAGTCCCTACAGCATAGCTACAGCATGGCCTATAGTATTAGCTACAGCATAGCTACAGTATAGGTATAGTAGGGGTACAGCAGTCTCTACAGTATAGGGTATAGCATGAGGTACAGCATAGGTACAGCATGGGGTACAGCATAGGTATAGCATGGGGGACAGCATAGAGGATAGTATAGGGGATAGCATAGGGGGCAGTATAAGGGATAGCATAGGTATAGTATAGGTATAGTATAGGGGATAGCATTAGCTATAGCATAGGTATAGTAGTCCCTATAGCATAGGGTATAGCATTAGGCTATAGTATAAGGTATAGTATAAGGTATAATATAGGCTATAGTATAGGGTATAGTACCCCTAGAATCATAGATCTTAGCGGGTTTTAGGGAGCTTAGCCCCTAGAGTAGTTAGGTTTCTAGGGTATATATATCTAATAGACCCCTAGCTTAATTACTAATCTTATACTAAGATAGCGACCCTCTAGTCTATATAGTACTATAATATCTTAAGGTTTAGTTAGCTATCGTTACGCTAAGTAATATATATCACGTGATTTAATCTCCTAGAGAACTTTTCTTTACAGTATTCCTTATAGTAAGATAATAGTATAATTATAGTAAGATAATAGTATAATTATAGTATAATAATAGTATAATAATAGTATTACCTATAGTATAACTATAGTAAGATAATAGTATAGTTATAGTATTACTTATAATTACTTATAGTATAGCTATAGTATTCCTTATAGTATAGCTATAGTATTATTTATAATATAGCTATAGTATTCCTTATAGCGGAGCTACACCTAGCTCCGTTAATAATCCTGTAGTATAATATAAGAAAAGAGAAGGGGACTATAATAGTACTACTAGAGGACCGAGTAGTCTAAGGCATCGATATTCTAGCTATCTAGGAGCCCTATTATAACCTTAATAACGGGACTTCGTATAACCCTAGTTATAGTAGATTTTATCTAGCTTATAAAGGCGGCGCTAATACTTGAACCTATTTATATATTAATAAGAGAATCGACCTAGAGTTATAGGAAGTAACCTACTATTCCCGCGACGTATACTCCTTAGCAATACAGACGCCTAAAGGAGGAACCCAGACTACTATCTAGGAGTCTAGAATAGGGGGCCAGACCGCTATACGGACGACCGAGGCGGAAATCTAGACTATTAACCGGGATTCGAGCGAGAATCCTAGCATTACGACTAAGGAAGTATATATCTATAATATCTATAATCCGAGCCTAGCTACGGTTATAACTAATAACCCGTCCCGCCTTAACTAAGCTAGGGGCCTATTATAAGCCCCTAGGGAATATATCCTAGTAGGCGACTTTAACCTACACCACCCGAACTAGAATAATCTAGGTAGGTTCACGTACTATAATAAAGCGGATGAATTAATTAAGGTAACGACATCCGTAGGGATAGAGCTCCTCCTCCTAGAAGGCGCGGTTATATAGTACTCTAGAGGGTATAAAAGCGTAATCGATCTAGTTTTTATAACGCTAGGG
>JAABUX010003346.1_pt1 | contig 21338 bp, 15 predicted proteins | sample 5561851 | NCBI WGS metagenome assembly JAABUX01 (sample SAMN10711883, study PRJNA513361) | rock metagenome | isolation source: Antarctica rocks | place: Antarctica: Victoria Land, Richard Nunatak red sandstone | collected 2016-01-03 | reverse complement strand
TAGGACGTTACGGCGTATAGAACAGATGAGGAGTAACCTATCATGGGCCGGGTGAGCGGTTGCACGACGCGGCCAACCGTCTCCTTAGGGCCGACAAGGACGACCGGAGATAACCGGAGATAACCGGAGATAACCGGAGATAACCGGAGATAACCGGGGATAAAGAGATGAGGGATGGGATGCACGACGTAGAGCAGACCATGGGCGCGTTCGCGGTGCGCGGTCGAATCCTGCTGGGAAGCGAACTGACACCGGGCGCGGTCGTCGTCGAGGGTGGGCGGATCGTCCGGATTGAGCGTGAGGCGCGCGATGGCAACCTGCCCCGTCCGATCCTCGACGCCGCCATCATTGCCCCGGGATTTATCGACTTACAGGTCAACGGGGGGTTCGGCGTCGAGGTGGCGGACGATCCGGCGGCCATCCGCCACCTGTCCGTCTGCCTGCCGCGGAGCGGGGTGACCGCTTTTCTCCCCACGGTCGTCACCGCCCCCGCCGATTTCTATCCGCGCGCCTACGCGGCTTTCGAACAGGCGCGCGGGGATGCCGGGGATGCCGGGGATGCGCCCACGACGGGCGCGCATGCGCTCGGCCTGCACCTCGAAGGACCATTCCTGTCGCCAGCGCGCAAGGGAGCGCACCGTCAGGACCTGATCGAGACCGCCGACCCGCGCATCCTGGAGGATCTGCCCCCTGGCGAGGTCGTACGCCTGGTGACGCTGGCGCCGGATCGCGCCGGGGCTATCGAGCGGATTCGCCTGCTGCGGCGACAGGGCATCGTGGTCAGCCTGGGCCATGCGGACGCCTCCTACGAGCTGTTCGAGCGAGGCGTGGACGCGGGGGCGACGATGGCCACCCACCTGTACAACGCGATGTCGCCGTTCGGGCACCGCGCGCCGGGCGCCATCGGGGCGGCGCTGGTCGACGACCGCGTGGTCGTGGGCCTGATCGTCGACGGAGTGCATAGCCACGCGGCCAGCGTCGCGCTGGCGGTGCGCGCCAAGGGCGCGGAGCGTATCGCCCTGATCACCGACATGATCTCCGCGGCGGGGATGGGTCCCGGAAAGTACCAGCTGGGCGGGCAGGCAGTGACCGTCGACGGGCAGGCGGCACGGCTCGCCGACGGCACGCTGGCCGGCTCGATCGTGACCATGGACCAGGCGGTGCGCAACGCGGTGGCGTGGGGCCGGGCAACGCCGGGGCAGGCCTTGCGCATGGCCAGCACGACCCCCGCGGAGGCCCTGGGGCTGGCCCACACGGGGCGGCTATGCGTCGGCTGCGACGCGGACCTGGTACTGCTCGACGACGCGCTGCACGTCACGGCGACCATCATCGCGGGGCAGGTCGTCTAATGGGATGGGCTCGGGAGATTGCTCACGACAACGGTATAAGGGGGGACCAACTCCCCGCGCGCGTGCTATCCGCCACGGCTTTGCCCCTCCGCGTGGATACCACCCGAGCGGTTACCATCCAACAAAGCCGTCCGAGACAACACCGGCGCCCGGCGTCGGGAGCGTCTAGGACGTATAGTAAAGATAGGACGATAGAACAGATGCGCTGTCCTATCGGTCGGTCGCGCATTGATGGCGGAGGGGAAGGGCGATGGCGCTCGTGCTGAGCGGATGGATCAGGCGCCGGTGGGGCCTACCGCCTCTCGCGGCCGACCTGCTGCTGGCCGCGGCAGTAGCAGCCCTCTCGCTCGGCGCGCTCTTCGGGCCGCGCGATCACCTGCACAGCCCGGTGACGTGGCCGACGATCGCGCTCACGCTGGCGGGGACGCTGCCCCTGGTGGCGCGCCGTCGCCACACAGTGGCCGTGTTCGCCGTGGTGGCGCTTGCCGAGGCGCTTTTTCTCGTCACCGCTCCGCTCACCGATGTCGGCGTCGGCCTCGGTCTGGCCGTGGCCCTCTACACGCTGGCCACCCGCACCGAGCGCCGCGTCTCACTCCGGCTTGCCAACTTGAGCGCGGGGATCAACGCACTGGTATTGCTCGTGGGCATCGCGCTGGGCCGGCCGGACAGCATCATCGACCTCTTCGGCATGACCGCCCTGGTGGCCGGTAGCTGGAGCGCGGGCGAGAACGTGCGCACCCGACGCGCCTATCTCGCGCAGTTGGAGGAGCGCGCCCGCCGCCTGGAAACGGAGCGGGAGGAGGATGCCCGGCGGGCGGTGCGGGAGGAGCGCGCCCACATCGCGCGCGAGTTGCACGACGTGGTAGCGCACCATGTCAGCGCCATCGCCGTCCAGGCCGGCGTGGCCGCCGCCATCGCCGAGCGCCAGCCGGAGCGCGCCCGCGAGGCCCTGACCTTCATCCAGCAGACCAGCCGGCAGGCGCTCGCGGAGATGCGCGCGCTGCTCACGGTGCTGCATAGCGACGATGAGGCGCGCGCGGAGCGCGCGCCGCAGCCCAGCCTGGCGCAGGTCGAACGCCTGGTCAACCAGAGCCGGGCCGCCGGCCTGTCCGTCACGCTGGAGGTAGAGGGCGCCGTCCGGCCCCTACCCGAGGCGCTTGACCTCTCGGCCTACCGCATCGTGCAGGAGGCGCTGACCAACAGCCTCAAGCACGCCGGCCGGTCGCAGGCCCGCGTGCTGGTACACTATGCCCCCGACGCGCTCGAACTCGAGATCAGCGACAACGGCCACGGTGCGGCGCCCAACGCGGTGGCGGCCGCCGGGGACGGGGCCGGCCGGGGCCTGATCGGCATGCGCGAACGCGTCGCGATCTTCGGCGGCGAGTTGGCCGCCGGTCCGGCGGCTGACCGCGGGTTCCGCGTCCGGGCGCGCCTACCCCTTGGGGAGGCCGCGCGATGAGTACCACGACTACGGTGCTGATCGTCGACGACCAGGCGTTAGTCCGGGCCGGCTTCCGCATGCTGATCGAGGCCAGCGACAGCGTCGCGGTCGTGGGCGAGGCCGCCGACGGGTTGGAAGCGGTGACGCTGAGCCGGCAGGCGCACCCGGACGTGGTGCTGATGGACATCCGCATGCCGGTGATGGATGGGGTCGAGGCCACCCGCATCCTGACCGCGCCCGGCCCTGACCCGGCCCCGCGCGTGATCATCCTGACCACCTTCGACCTCGACCAATACGTCTACGACGCGCTGCAGGCAGGAGCCAGCGGCTTCCTGCTCAAGGACACGCTGCCGGCGGACCTGCTGCGGGCGATCAGCGTGGTGGCCGCGGGCGAGGCCATGCTCGACCCGTCGGTCACCCGGCGCCTGATCGAGCGCTTTGCCCAGAGTCCCACCCCGCGCGCCGCCGACACGCGCGTGTTTGACGGGCTCTCAGCGCGTGAAGGCGAGGTGCTGCGTCTCATCGCCCGGGGCCTCTCCAATGCCGAGATCGCCCACGTTCTGTTCGTCAACGAGACCACGGTCAAGAGCCACGTGGCGCACCTGCTCATGAAGCTCAACCTGCGCGACCGCGTGCAAATAGTGGTCCTGGCCTACGAATCGGGTTTCATCACGCCCGGCGCCAGCTGATTCCTCGCCACACCCTCATCCTCAAGATTCATCCTATTGATGGAGTGCGATCATCCTCCTGGCCGATGTGGGGCGCCCCGTCCCCGTCGTAGGCTGTTGGTAGCGGCGGACGTACCGCTGATACCGGTGAGCGTTACAGGAGGGCCGCGATTGTCGCTCACCCACGAGCAGTGGTCCGCCCACCTGCTCCAACTCATCCGCTGAAAGGAAAAGGGTCATGTTCTTTGGGATCGATCTGACGCAACTGGTGGCCACCTACGGCGTCTGGGCCGTCATGTTCTTCGTGGCCATCGAGAGCATGGGGATACCCGTGCCGGGCGAAACGATGCTCCTGATCGCCGCCGTCTACGCCGGCGCCACGCACCACCTGTCCATCGCCGCGGTGATCGCCGCCGCCGCTGTCGGCGCCATCATCGGCGATAACCTGGGCTTCCTGATCGGGCGTCTGGGTGGTGAGCGCCTCCTGCGACGCGTAGGTCCGGCCCTGCATCTGACCGCAGGCCGGCTCATCCTGATGCGGTATCTCTTCCAGCGGCACGGCGGCAAGGCCGTCTTCTTTGGCCGCTTCGTGACCGTGCTGCGCATCTTCGCGGCGTTCCTGGCGGGCATAAATGGCATGCCGTGGCGGCGCTTCGCGCTGTATAACGCCGCTGGCGGGATCGCCTGGGCCACGCTCATCGGCCTGCTGGGGTACGGGCTCGGCGCGAGCGTGACGGGGCCGCTCGGGTACATCGGGCTCGCGCTGGCCGTAGTGATCGTCGTCATCGGCATGGTCGTGCTACGACGCAACGAGCAACGATGGGAACGCGAGGCGACGCGAGTTCTGAGTACGACGCCCGACGCCGACCCCGGACACGGCAGCGCCGCGAAAGCGGCCTGATGGCTCCCCAAGCAGACGAGTGGACGACGAGAGGAGACACCCCGGCCTGGCGGGGACCCAGGCGCCGTCAACGCGGCGCCTGGATCCCCGCCACGGGAGCGGGGGCAACGGGGAGCGTCAGGGGACAGCGGATAGGGTATCCTGTCCTAAACGGCTGTGTTCAATGCCCTGCCACGAGGCCGCGCTCGATCGCGGCGACGGCGGCGGCGGCGCGCGACTCGACGGACAGCTTCCCGAAGATACTGGCGAGGTGCGTTTTCACCGTTGGCTCACTCAGGCCGAGGCGCGCATCGGTCGCCTCCAGCTGCATAATCAACCCGGCCAGTCCCTGCGTCACCGTGTCGTGCAACTCGCGCGCGATGCGCTGCCGTTCGGCCTGCAGCGTGAGGTCCTTGATGCGCGCCGCGGAGGCCGCCAGCTGCGCCCGCGCGCTTTCCAGATCGTTCACCAGGGCCTGGCTGTGCTCATAGGCGTACGCCCGTTGGCTGATGATGCGGATCATCCTAACGACGCGGCAAAGGTCGGATGCGCCCCCGCCCGCCCTCGCTTACAGTAAAAGGGGATGGGACATCCATCACACGACACGTCAGGCAGGGAGAAAACACGACAACTTTAACACGCGCAGGAAGACTCACAGGCCCCGCTCGCGCCGCTGGACGCGGTCGCGCACGGGACGCGCTTCGCAGTGGCCGGGAGTCTGGCCGCGACGGGGACCTGGCGCGCGGACGTGCTGGTACGCACGGTCGCCACGCCCGACTACCGTACCCTTCCGTTCACCTTCACGGTCGGCCCTGGCGCGGCCTTTATCCGTCCGGGGCTGAACCCCGCCGCCGTCTCCGTCACGATCGCGCCGGGGCTCCTGAGCGCGCCCAACACCGTGACCATTGCCGGGGTACAGGCGTCGGCCGTCCGCCTGCTCTCGCAATCGCTCGACATGCTGATGGGCAGCATCCCCTACAACACCACGCCCCTTGGTGGCGCGACGTCCCTCTTAAGACAGGACATAGCCCGCGACACCGGCCAGAGCCAATATAGCGACGAGCGGGACACGTCGACTGACAGCCAGGCCTCCAGCCACCGCGGCGATCAGCCAGCCCGACTGGCCGAGACCCGGTTGATGCAGGATGGTCCAGCATACGGTGAGCGCGATGCTCACGACCGCGAGCGAGGTACCGCGCATGAGACCTCCGACCCAGCGCCGGTGCTCGATCCGGGCGTACACCGCCGCCACGCCCAGCACCAGCAGAGCGGGCAGCGTGATGGCGAGCAACGCGAGGGCGGCCCCCGCATAGCCCGCACTGAAACGGATAAGGGCATGTGCCGGTTCCACAGGGGCCGCACTGGGTGTGGGCATTGACACTGGGACTACGTGCAGCGGGCGGAGGTCGGCGTCGTCGTGTACGAATGAGAGGCACGGGTAGGGGCGGCGCGCCTGGAAGCGCGGCCCGCGTCCGACGATCGTCGGACGCGGGCGGCTGTGACGTCAGCCCGCGATGTCGCGCCGCCAGAAGAGAGCCCCCGCGATGGCCAGCGCGACGACGAGGTAGAGCCCGAGCAAGAGCAGCGCCGAGGAATACGTGATGGCCACCGTGCCGCCGCGCGCGATCGCGTCGATCACCTGGCCGGGCAGCCAGGTCTGCCCCTCTGGCCAGACCGAGACCAGCAGGCGCTCGGCCACCAGCGCGTAGGCGAGCCCGCCCGCAATCGCCGCCGCCGTCGAGCGCAACACGACCGCCAGGACCGCGCCGACGGCGCCCCAGGCCAGCGTGGAGACGATCATATTGCCCCCGTTGGACAGGAGCGACTGCGTGCCGGCGCTGCTGAACCAGGCCGTGGTACTGACCCCGTGTCCAGGGGCTAGCAGCGCGGCCGCGGCGAGCGCGGCGCCGTCGGCGAGCAGCGCGGTGATCGCGATGAAGGTGGCCAGGGCCAGCCCCTTGCCGGCCAGCAACTGGAGCCGGTGCGGCTGCCGTACGAGCAGGTTCCGCCACGTCCCATGGCTGTATTCCTGGCCCACCGCCACCGCGCAGATGGCCAGGGCGATGACGCCGACGAAGGTGACCGTAATGGTCATCAGCAAGGCGAAGCCGTCGCTGGTCGACAGCGCGACGGTCGTCAAACCCTCGCCCCCGCGGCCGTTGTTCAGCCGGCGCAGCATGAGCACAATCGCCAGGGCCGCGAAGCCGATCATCGGACCAGCCCCGCCCAGGAGCATTGCCGGCCGCCACATCTTCAACCATTCGCTCCGATAGGCGCGCATCATGAGGCCACTCCTTCCGTCTCGGTCAGAGAGAAGAAACTCTCCTCCAGGCTGCTCTGTTCGTTGCGAAGCTCGGTGAGGACCACGCAGGCCTCCATGGCGCCCTTGTTCAGATCACGGGCGAACGCGGCGGGCGCCTGCACCCGCAGGCGTCCATCCACGATCGCGCTCTCGTACTGGTACTTGCGCGCCACGGCCGCGACGATGCCCAACTCCTCCGCGGTCGCGGCCCCGACGACCAGCGTCCCCGTCCGGCCGCTCAGTAAGGCCTCCATGCTGCCCTGGTACACGACGCGCCCTTTATCGAGCAGGATGAGCCAGTCGGCCATCTGTTCCACTTCGGCCAGCAGGTGGCTGCTCACCAGCACGGTCAGGCCCTGGTCACGCAGGCCGCGCAGCAGCTGACGCACTTCCAGAATACCGGCGGGATCGAGGCCATTGGTGGGCTCATCCAGGATCAACATCGTGGGATCGGGAAGCAAGGCGGCGGCGATGCCGAGCCGCTGGCGCATGCCCAGCGAGTACGTCTTGACGGCGTCGCGTTCCCGGCCCTGCAGCCCCACCCGCGCGAGCAGCGGGTCGACCCGCGCCCGGTCGATCCGCCCGAGGGTGGCCAGGATGTCCAGGTTGCGCCGCGCGGTGAGGCCGGGATAGAAGGCCGGCCCCTCGATCAGCGCCCCAACGTGGGGCAGGTAGCCGGCGGGCTCCGTGGTCGCGACGCCGAGGACCTCCGCCGTCCCCGCCGTGGGGCGGATCAGGCCCAGGAGCATGCGGATCGTCGTCGTCTTGCCCGCGCCATTGGGTCCGACGAACCCGGCGATGACGCCGCGCGGCACGGCGATGCTCACGCCATCGACGGCGTTCCGGGCGCCGTACGTCTTGGTCAAGCCGCTCGTGTGGATCGCCGGCATATCCGCGCCCCGGGGCGCGCCGGCTGGACTCATGGTGGGGGCGTCGCTGCCCGCGGGCGGACTGGTCGCGATCGTCACGCTCATACTCATTTACTCATTCCTCTCCTCCTCGTCGCCGGGACCCGGTAGCTGGGCCATCGCGACGGTACTCCTTCAAGATAGAAGGAGCGGCCGGCCTACCGCATCATCCGCAAGGATGAATCATCTCCTTCTCAGGGATGACTTGTGCGAATGAGCCCCCGCCTGGCCGCGCTTACAGTGAAGCAGGTGGGGCATCCACCGCGCCGTCATCCTCAAGATTCATCCGCGGGGATGAGCCGTGTCGTCCCCACGGCCGATGCCACGCGCCCGGGATGAGCATAGGCTGAAACTATGAGTACGGGACCCGTACCTACGAGCTTCAGGAGGAAACCTATGACCGTGACACCTATTCGACCGGGCGGCGCTGACGTCCTTGCGTCAGCGGAGACCATTATCGCGCGCGCGGCGGCGCCCCATCCAGATCCGGTTACCACGCCCGCGCCGGCGATTCGCACGCGGAATCTCACGAAAACCTACGGCGCGCGCAACGCGGTGGATGGCGTGAGCATGGAGGTCCCCGCCGGCGTGGTCGCCGGCTTCGTCGGCCCCAACGGCGCGGGCAAAACAACCACTATCCGCATGCTGCTTGCGCTGATCCAACCTAGCGCGGGCAGCGTGGAGGTGCTTGGCACGCCCGTGACCCGCCCGGCGGACTATCTGCCCCGCGTCGGCGCGCTGATCGAGGGACCGGCCTTCTATCCCGGCCTCACCGCGCGGCGCAACCTGGACATCCTGGCCACGCTCGGCGGCTTCAGCACATCGCGGGTCGGACCGCTGCTCGCGCGGGTCGGCTTGCAGGGACGGGAGAGCGACAGCGTCAAGACCTACTCGCTGGGCATGAAACAGCGCCTCGGCATCGCCGCCGCGTTGCTGCCCGACCCCGCGCTGCTGATCCTCGACGAGCCCACCAATGGGTTGGACCCGGCCGGCATCCAGGAGATCCGCCACCTCATCGGCCAATTGAAAGAGCAGGGCGTGACCGTCCTGATCAGTAGCCACCTGCTCGCGGAGGTGGAGCAGATCGCGGACTGGATCATCCTGGTGAACAAGGGCCGCGTGGTGTACCAGGGCTGGCTCGACGCGCTGCTCGCGGGGCGGCAGGGCGCGCTGGTGGTCGAGGCGCCCAACGCGCGCGACCTACAGATCGTCGCGGCCGTGGCGCGCAAGCGGCAGTACGAGAGCGAGGTGGTCGACGGGCGCCTGCGCGTGCAGGCGCCGGCCGGCTTTGCCGGCGAGCTCAATCGCGGCGCCATGGAGGCCGGCGTCGTGCTGACACAACCCTACACGGAGCACACCAGCCTGGAGGAGACATTCTTCTCCCTGACCGACGGAACGACAACAACGGAAGGAGCAGCGGCATGATCCGCGCATTTAGGAGCGAGTGGTTGAAGATACGCCGGCCCGCCATGATCCTGGGCGGGGCGGGGGCCATGATCGGGTTCGCCGTGCTGGCCATCGTGCTCACGCTGAACCGGCTGGGCAGCGTGGGAGGCGGCGCGGGTGGCGCGGGCGGCGCCGTGGTCGCGGCGCAGGTAGCGGCCAGCGACGGCTTCGCGACGCTGATGGGCGTCAGCGCCACGTTTATCGGCGTCATCGCGCTGGCTGTGTGCGCCGTCGCCATCGGCGTGGAATACGGGAACGGGACGTTGCGCAACCTACTGGTGCGCCAGCCGCAACGCCTGCGCCTGCTGGCCGGGAAGCTGCTGGCCCTGGGCAGCTTCCTCGCCCTGGCCGTCGCGCTGGCCTACGGCGCCGCGCTGGCGACCGCGCTGCTCCTGGCGCCCGGCCACGGGATCAGCACCGCCGCCTGGTTCACCGGCGCGGGCGTGCAATCGCTGCTCGCCACGGCGGGCAACCTGCTGCTCGCCACCCTGGTCTGGGGCGCGATCGGAGCCGCGCTGGCGATGGCGCTGCGCTCGACCGCGATAGCCATCACGGGGGGACTGGCCTACGTGTTGGTGGTCGAGAATCTGCTTACCGCTGCCTGGTCGGGCGGCGCGCAGTGGTTGCCGGGTCAACTGATCGACGTCATCGCGCGGGGCGGGACCGCCGCGGTCTCCTACGGGTCGGCGCTCGGGCTCGTCGGGCTCTACCTGCTCGTCGCCGGGGCCATCGTCGGCGCGATCTTCCAGCGCCGCGACGTCGCGGCGTAACGCAAATCCGCAAAATTGTGGAATTCGACCTGCGACGGCGGTCGCAGACCCCTACGACCGCCGTCGCAGACCCGTTAGGCCCGTTCTGGTCGCATTCCACTTTTTTGAGGCGCAGCCTCTCCGTCCACTCGCTGCTGATCGAGGACCCAGCGGCGCTCACACCGCCTAGAGCGCCATTCAAGTAATCGGCCAAGTGGCTAACACGGGCGTTTTTGGCGGGTGCGAAACGCCCCGTTAGGCGTGCACAGGGAGCAATGAGGCCACCACCATGCACGAGTTATTAGGACAAGTGTGTTAAGTGAATGGCGCTCTAGCCCCCTCTCGGGGGTGCGCCCCACTGGTACTAACGGACTATTGGCCACGGTTGCCGCGCGCGCTACGATACGCCCAGCTATAGATAAATGGTGGAGGGGCGTCCACGCGCCTGGAACGATACGAGGTCCCGAAGTCCAGATGATCGCACGGAAACCCACGGCAGACCGTCAGCTTCCTGGGCCGCGACCGGTACCGCTGGTCGGCTGGCGCGGAAATCAGCATCGCTTCTTCCACGATCCCATCGCGTACCTGCGCGCCGTCCACCGCCTGTACGGACCCGTTGCCGGCCTCGTCGCGGGCGACCCCGCGCGCGTCTTCGCGTTCGGCCCGCACTACAACGAGGCGCTGCTGCGCGACACCCGCCTCTTCCACCGCTGCGGCTTCACGCTAGAGGGCCCCGCCGACTCGGCCCTGTCCCGGCTGGGGCATGGTCTGGTCGCGCAGAACGGGGACGAGCACCGGCACGACCGCCGCCTGTTGATGCCCGCGTTCCGGCGGGCGCGCATCGGCGGGTATCGCGACGACATCGTCGCCATCACCGCGCGCATGCTCGACGGGTGGCGGATCGGGGAGCAGCGGGACATCTGGACGGACATGCGCGGCTTGACGCGCGGCCTCGTCGGCGCGATCCTCTTCGGTCTCGAGCCCGACGAAGCTGCGCAACTCGGCGCGCTGATGGCCCGATGGCTGGAACTAAACGGGCTCAACCGCTTCTTGCTGTGGCCGATCGACCGCCCGGGAACACCGTATCACACCCTCATGCGCCTCTCCGAGCGTCTCGAGCAGCGCCTCCTGGCCGTGGCGGAGCGGCGCCGTCTGGCGCCCGGACGCGCGGACGACGCGCTCTCGCTGCTCGTGCAAGAGGACGCCGGGCTCGACCACGGCGCGCTCGTCGGTCAAATGTGCATGCTTTTCATCGCCGCCGATGAGGCCGCGCACAACGCGCTGACCTGGCTGCCCTTCCTGCTCTCGCAGCATCCCGCCGTCCTGACCGACCTGCGCGACGAGCTGGACGGGCGGTTGCGCGGCGCGGCGCCGACGGTCGAGGACCTCGACCGACTGCCGTTGCTCGACCGCGTGGTCAAAGAGGGCCTGCGCCTGCTGCCGCCCGTGGTCTATGGCATCAGACTTACCAGCGAGCCCTGCGAGCTCGGCGGCCACGCGCTGCCGCGGGGCGCGACCGTCTGGTTCAGCCACTACGTCACGCATATGCTGCCCGAGCTCTATCCGCGCCCACGGCGCTTCCTACCCGAGCGATGGGAAGAGCTCACGCCGTCGCCCTACGCCTATCTTCCGTTCGGCGCGGGACCGCGCGCCTGCATCGCCGGGCTGCTGGCCCAACTGGAGATCAAGCTCGTGCTGGCGATGGTCCTGCAGCGCTACACGCTCACCCTGGCCGACGGCGCCACGATCGACCGCCACGTCACGGTCACGCTGGCGCCCAAGAGCGGCATGCCCATGCGCATCGGACAGCGGGACGATCGGCCGCGGCGCGCGACGGTGCGCGGCACGATCCGCGAGATGGTTGATTTTGCGTAGACACAGGCCCGCGCGCCGTCGCGCGCGGGCCACTATCGCTCACAGGACTATGGTCCCATGGGCCTATGGTCCACCGTTGGCTCTCGCGCGGCTGACGCCGCCGTCCATTGTCATCTAGTGAAAGGAAGGAAGGGCTCCATGATCGTCGTGAGACCTCGTCCGTCGAGTGAAGTAGGCAGCGCGCGACCGAGTGAATCAGGCAGCGCGCTACAGATACGTCGGGCGCCGGGGCCGGCCGCCTGGGAAGCGTGCCGCGCCGTGCAGCCGGGCGCCACGGTCTTCCACCGCTGGGACTGGCTGACCACGATGGCTCAGGCCCTCGACAAACTCTTTCTCCCGCTCGGTTTCTATCGCGGCGACACGCTCGTCGGCCTGGCGCCGCTGTTGGTCAAGCAACGTGGCCCCTTCAAGAACGCCAACTGGGCGCCCTTCCCGTATCTCGGGCCGCTCGTCCCCGTCGCGCTGTGGCCGCGGGCCTTGCGCGCGCTCGACGACTACCAACGGCGCAACGGGATCGGCCTCATCGGGTTTGGCCTGGCGCCGGACGCCGCCGTCGACCGCGACGCCTTACGGGCGGCGGGCTACGCGATCCACGAGGACACGACCCTGCTGCTGCCCCTGGCCGGCCGCAGCGAGGAGGACCTCTGGGCGGGAATGACCTCTCACGGCCGCAAGAACGTCAAACGGGCCGAGCGCGACGGCGTCGAGGTCAGGGCGTCGACAGAGGACGAGATAAAGCGCGAACTGCCCGCGATCACGGAGGAGGTCTTCTCCTCCCAGGACGGGCCGCCGCCCTATCCGCCCGCGGCCGCCCGCCTCTTCTGGGACCGCTACCACGACGACCCGGAGGTGCGCATGGCCACGGCCTGGCGCCAGGGCCAGCCGGCGGCGATCTCCATCACGGTGGGCGACGGGCGGCAAGCCTTCTTCTGGCAGGGGGCGGGCCGGCGGCAATTCCGCAACGCCAATCCCAACGCCGCCGTCTACTGGGACGGCATCCGCTGGGCGCGGGCGCGCGGCTACGCCCAGCTCGACATGGTTGGCGCCCCCGACCCCGGCATCGCCTACTATAAGTCCACCTTCGGGGCGATCGACACGCCCTACGTCGTGGCGACCCGCGAGAACTCCCGCCTGACGGCCTGGGTCCGACAGGCGCATCACCGCGCCAGGGAACTGACGCATGGCCGCCAGCAGTAGTGCACCGGGCCAGCATTGCCGATTAGACAAGGTTCGTGGGCGCTTTACAGTTCGAGCCTGTCACAGGCGTCACACTGTAAAGTCAGAATAAGCCGATAAGAACCTTGTCTAAGCGGTGTGGATGGTCAGGGCGACGACCGACATGGGCGGCAGCACGACGCTCAGTTGCTGCCCGTGCAGCCGTGTCTCGCCGAAATCTGTCGGGGCGACGCGATGGGGGTCGGCGAAAGTGTTGCGCGCGTTCATGCGGTCCGCGGTCAGGATCGAGCCCACGACATCATCCACCCTGACGCCGCGCGGTTCGCAACTCACCTCGGCGTCCTCGCGCGGGTGCGGGTTGCACAGCGTCAGGTGGATCAGCCCCTCCGCGTCGCGCGACGCGGAGACGCTCAGTCGGTCCATCCGCCGCTCCCCCAGGGTATAGCTGTCGCAGGTCACCCGGCAAGGCAGCAACGTGGCGTCCTGGTGCGCCTTGTACATGTCGAAGACGTGGTAGGTCGGCGTGGTGACCATGCGCGGCCCATCGGTCAAGATCAGCGCCTGCAGCACGTTGACCGTCTGCGCGATGTTGGCCATACGCACGCGATCGGCGTGCTGGTTAAAGATGTTGAGGCTGATCCCGGCGACGAGCGCGTCGCGCAACGTGTTCTGCTGGTAGAGGAAGCCCGGATTGGTCCCCGGCTCCACGTTGTACCACGCGCCCCATTCGTCGACGATCAGGGCGACGCGCTTGCCAGGATCGTAGCGGTCCATGATCGTGGCGTGCGCGCGCACCAGCTCGTCCATGAACAGGCTTTTCTGAAGGGTGGTGAACCACTCCTCTTCGTCGAACTCCGTGGCCGATCCCTTGTCGTGCCAGGATGCGCCGGGCACGGTGTAGTAGTGCAGGCTAAGGCCGTCCATCCAGCGGGCCGCCTCGCGCATCAGGACCTCGGTCCACTGGTAGTCGTCGCGGTTAGGGCCGCAGGCGATCTTGAACACGTTGTTCCCGCCCAGGCCGCGCACGTAGGTCTGGTAGCGACGGTACAGGTCGGCGTAGTACTCAGGGCGCATCGTGCCCCCGCAGCCCCAGTTCTCATTGCCGACCCCGAAGTAGGGCAAGCGCCAGGGCTGCTCCCGCCCGTTGGCGCGGCGCAGGTTGGCCATCGGGGACACGCCGTCGAAGGTGATGTACTCCACCCATTGCTGCATCTCTTGCACCGTGCCGCTGCCCACGTTGCCGCAGATGTACGGCTCGGCCCCGAGCAGGGCGCAGAGGTCGAGAAACTCGTGCGTGCCGAAGTGGTTGTTCTCCGTCACGCCGCCCCAGTGCGTGTTGATCATGGTCGGACGGGAAGCGCGCGGACCGATGCCGTCCTGCCAGTGGTACTCGTCCGCGAAGCAGCCGCCCGGCCAGCGCAGGACCGGGACCCGGAGCCGCCGCAAGGCCTCGACCACGTCGTCGCGTATGCCGCGGGTATGCGGGATCGCGGCGTTGTCCCCCACCCAGAGACCCTCGTAGATACAGCGTCCCAGGTGCTCCGCGAAGTGGCCGTAGATATTCTTGTCGATGCGCGTCGTCCCCTGGTCGGCGTCGATGGTCACGCGGTTCACAGGCGATGTCCTCATGTAGTGGGCAGTGGGCAGTGGGCAGTGGGCAGTGGGCAGTGGGCAGTGGGCAGTGGGCAGTGGGCAGTGGGCACGGCGACCTGGCCGCCGCCGTCAAACCATTCCTTCGGATTATAAGTCAGGGACAAGGGGGGCGTCGGCGTGGGGCGGCCCACGATAAATGTCCGTGCCCCAGGCGGGCAGGTCCTCGGGCAAGAGGAAGCACCCGCCGCCGCGCCAACGCCCGCCGCCAAGCACATGGTCGACGAGGATCCGGCGCAGCGTCGTGTCGCGGGGCGCCAGGCGCAGGTCCGTCGGCGCCTCATCGAAGGCAAAAAAGAAGGGGGCGCTGCCGTTATCCACCACGGGGATCAGGTACATCTGGCGCAGGAAGCGCACGATGTTACTCGTCTCCGGGAGCAACTCCTCGAGTTGCGCGTCGAGCAGCCAGGAGTAGCAGGCGAACGCTCTGAAGGGCCGGTCCAGGAAATGGGCGGGGAAGAAGGAGACGGCCTCGTCCAGGGAGCGGCGGCAAGCGTCCATATCCAGGGGAGCCGCTTGCGGGATGTGCAGGTGGAGCACCGGGTCGCCTGGCGCCAGAACGGGCCGCCACTCCTCGCGAGATAGACGCGTCACCACCTGCTCGGCGCGGCCGACCGGCAGGACGCGATGCCCGACAACCTCATCTTCGGTGATGGTCAGGCGCGCGCTCCAGGCCCCCGTGGCGTCTTCCACGCCGCCCGCGCCGACGCGTTGGCCATCGCCGCGATAGCGCACACCGTCCTCGGAGAGGGCCACGACCGTTCCCGTCGTCGCGTGGCGATAGGCGCGCGCCGGCAGCTGCCATGTCCCCGGCTGATATTGCAGCCGCCCCAGTTCATAGAGCTCGCCGTGCATGTGCAGCCAGTACCAGGGGAGGTGCCGCGTGGCGATGCCCCAGGCGCCGGTGGCGCGGCGATGGTGATCGGCCCACCGCTGGATATCGTGCAGCGTGGCCCGATGGACGGCGTCGGGTACCGCGTGCGCCTCGTGCAGTGCTCGTAGCGCCGGGAGTTCGCCGAGCAGCGCCAGCAGGTAGAAGAGCGGCGCGGTCGCGCCGACCAACGCCGTGGGCAGCGGCCACCCTCCCGGTCCGTCCGGCCCCCAGGACGGGCGCTCTTTGAGGCGCTGGTGGGCGTGCCAGGCCAGCGCCCGCGCCGCCGGCTGAGCATTGGCCTGATGGGCAGCCTCGACCATGGCCGCCGCCAGGCCGGGATCGAGCGCCGCTTCCTCGCCCGCCGCCGCCACGTAAGCGGGGTCCAGGAAGCGGACAAGGCCCTCGGGGGGCAGGCTAGACTGCGAGGCGTCCCAGCCCTCCAGCAGGCGCTCCACTCCTCCTCCGCGACCCAGGATCGCGCCGATCTCGTCCCTATCCATCATTGCCCCTAATTGTCCCCGTGCCGGCTCCCATCGTCGTTCAACCCGAAAAGAACCCTGGACGTCAGCATTCTTTTTGTAGCATACAGCACGCGATAGACGTATGCTCGACGCTCTGATCGCCTGCGTCCTGCCCACCACGAGCCCCTGATGTAGTTGTACCACTCGGGACGTGCCCACGTCGTCGCCGCCGCGCTGGCCCCGCGCGCGCCCAGCGGCGTGGTGATGGCCACCGTGTTGCTCACCGCGTCCCGCTGGTAGAGGGTGCGCACGCCCGTTGGGTCCAGCGCGCTGGTCAACCGGCCCGCCGCGTCGTACCCGTAGGCGGTCACGTGGCCCGCGTTGTCCTGTGTCGTGCTCAACTCGGTCGCCGTGTAGGTGTAGAACGCGGTGGCGCCCAGCGGGTTGCTCAACGCGACGAGGCGCCCCCGTGGGTCATAGCCGCGCGTGGTCGTGTCGCCCAGCGCGTCGGCCGTGGTGACCACGTTGCCGTCGCCGTCGTAGCCCCGCGTGACCGATGGACTGGCCGGGACGCTCGCATAGACGGGGACCGCCGGCCCCGTCGTGGTCAGGGGCCGTCCCAGGGAGTCGTAGGCTGTGGTCGTGGCGTTGCCATTGGGCGAGGTCACGGTCGTCACGTTGCCGTCCGCGTCCGCGCCGTACCCCGTCGTGACCGGGACATTTGCCCCTGCTGTCGTGGTGATCGGCGGGCTGGTCACGCTCTGGAGGTCGCCCTGAGCGGTGTAGGTGTAGCTCGTGGTGTACAGCGGCGCCTGCGTCGGGTCGAGCTGCGGCGAGGGAGGGACCAGGCCAGGGTCCTTACTCGTCGTGCGCAGGCTGCCGGGCGCGATGCCACGCCCATCCGTCCGGCTGATGAGTTGGCCGTACCCGTCGTATCCGGACAGCGCCGACCGCCAGGATTGCGTGTAGCTGCAATAGGCCGCGCTCAGCGAACGCACCGCGGTCGTGGTCGTGCGTCTGGCCGTGGGCCGCGCCAGGGCGCTGGGGCAGAAGGTGTTGCCCGTGTTCGCCAGCAGTTGCGTGGTCGTGATGACGCTGTGGCCGCCGTCGTAGCCGTAGAGCGTGGCTCCGCCCCCCGGCAGCGTCACCGTGATCAGGTCATCCGTCCGCGGGTCGTACTGGTAGGTCGTGATCGACGACGACAGCGTGTTGCCCGTGGTGTAGGCCGCGGTGGGCGGGGCGACCGTCCGCGTCAGCAGGCCCGTCGTGGTCAGCGGCGTGCCGGGCGGGCCGACGTACGCATACCCGTACGCGGTCAGATTGCCGTTGGCGTCGGTGCGGCTGGTCACGTCGTGGTCAGCATCGTAGGTCAGTGTTGTGGGGTGGTTCAGCGCGTCGTCGATCTCGATGGGCTGGCCCTGGGGGTCCATAACATAGGTCGTGGTCACCGGGACCGCTCCGGGTTTGGGAGGCTGACCGGGATCGCCGGCCCAGTCCACCACCACCTGCGCATACGTGCCCGCGGCGATGTTCGCGTAGATGAGGTGCGTATCGTGCGACGGGATGTCGCCGCCCTGGGGCGTTTGCGCCTGGGGGCTGATCAGGTCGAAGAGTTGGCCCTGGCCGGTGTAGTAGAGGTTCCAGGCGTGGCCGCCGGGCGTGGTGATGGTGGTCAACTGCGCCCCGGTGTAGTCAAAGCGCGCCGTCTGCGGATGGGCCGTCCCCGCGCCCCAGGTCACGCTTGTGAGCTGACCGGCGCCGTTGTAGCCGTAGGTGACGTGCTGACCTTGCGCGCCGCCGCTGCTCTGCCACAGGGAACTCCACGCGTCGCTCAGCAAGCCATTGGGATTGTACTTGAAGCTGATCGCTCGTCCGCCACTATTCGTGACGCTATCGGGGCCTGGCGCGCCGCTGTAGGCCAGGAGATTCTGGTTGGCGTAGCTGTCGGCGGTCGCGACGTAGCGGCCAAGGGCATCGAAGCGCATGGACGCGCCGCTGAGGTAGTTCGTCAGCGTGTAGCCAGACAGCGACGCCGTCAGTTGCCAGGGCATGCCGGGCGGGGGAGCATAGGCCGTGTAGGCGGTCGTGGCGTCAAGGACCGCGGCACGACTCGCCGCAAGCTCCACCGCTGAAGTCCCCATGCCACGACTTGCCGCGGGCCGTACCACTGCGGCCCCCTCGGGGCCGCAGGACGTTGGGTCGCAGCAAATGACATAAGGGGGGCACGTGGGCGTCGGCGACGCCGTGGATGTCGGGGACGGCACGGATGTCGGGGACGGGGTCGGTTGCACCGGCGGGTTAACGTACACGAAGGGCCATGTCGCGCCCGTGTCATCTGTAAAAACGACGGTTCCAGTGAGGACGCCGCCCATGCTCGGCGTCAGGCTGCTGACCCAGCCGGTGCCCGCCGTCGTGGTCACCGGCGTCGGCGCCTGCGCGAGCGCGCTATCCCAGACGTGCGAGAGGGCGAGGTTGGGTCCGAGCGCGGGGAGGGCCATATCGGCGACGGAAATGTCGACGTGTCCGTCGCTGAGGTCGACGCTCACCCCGATGCGGTCGCTCAACCGCGCCTGGTAGTGCGGATGCCAGGGGACGACTCCGCCGCCCAGCGGCGTGTTGGTCGGGGTCGGCGTGTTGGTCGGGGTCGGTGTGGGCGACCCGGCAGGCGCCGGCGTGACGGTCGGCGTCGGGGACGCAGGCGACGCTGTGCCCGTCGCGGTGGGGGGGACCGTAGCCGTCACAGTCATGGGTGTGTTCGTGGGCGAGGCGGACGTACCCGTCGCGGTGGAGGACGGCACCGGCGTTGGCGTTGGGGTGGACAACGACGAAGAGCCGCCAAACTTCGTCACGAAGACATTATCGCTGCTGCTGCTAGTGGTGGAGAAGGCGCCAGGCGTGGTCGGGAAGTCGGATGAGTAGGTGTAGCCAGTGACGAAAGCATCGCCTGCTGCGTCCACCGCGATCCCATAGCCCTTGTCCTGAGAGCTGCCGCCGAGGTAGCTGGAGTAGAGCAGGGCGTTGCCGCTCGGGTTGACCTCGGTCACGAAGGCGTCGAAGTTGCCGCGATAGGTCGTGGAGAAGGCCCCCGGTGTGGTCGGGAAATCCGACGAGCCTGTGTAGCCGGTGACGTAGGCATTGCCCGCGCCATCCACCGCGATCCCATTGCCTTGGTCGCCATTGCTACCGCCGAGGTAGCTGGAGTAGAGCAGGGCACTGCCGCTCGGATTGACCTCGGTCACAAAGGCCTCGTAACTACTATTGATGCCGCGGTAGGTCGTGGAGAAAGCGCCGGGCGTGGTTGGGAAGTCCGACGAGGCTGTGGAGCCAACGACGTAAGCATCGCCTGCCGTGTCCACCGCAATCCCATAGCCTTCGTCGCCGCCACCGTTGGTACCGCCGCTCCCCTCCAGGTAGGTAGAGTAGAGCAGGACAGCGCCGCTCGGGTTGAGCTTGGTCACGAAGGCCTTGCCGTTGATGCCGCGATAGGTCGCGGAGAAAGCGCCAGGCGTGGTTGGGAAGTCCGACGAGCTTGTGCCGCCGGTGACGTAGGCATCGCCCGTACCGTCCACCGCGATCCCCTGGCCCCCGTCATTATTGCTCCCCCCCAAATAAGTGGAGTAGAGCAGGGCGCTGCCGGCCGGGTTGAGCTTGGCCACGAAGGCATCGCTCACACCATGGTAGGTCGTGGACAAGGCTCCCGGCGTGGTTGGGAAATCCGACGATCCTGTGTAGCCGGTGACGTAGGCGTCGCCTGCGCCATCCACCGCGATCCCGTTGCCTTGGTCATTATTGCTGCCGCCGAGGTAAGTAGAGTAGAGCAGCGCGCTACCCGCAGGGTTAAGCTTGGCCACGAAGGCCTCGTAACCACTGTTCGTGCCGCGGTAGGTCCTGGAGAAGGCTCCGGGGCTGGTCGGGAAGTCCGACGAGCCCGTGTAGCCGGTGACGTAGGCATCGCCCGCGCCATCCACCGCGATCCCCTGGCCCCCGTCACCGTTGCTCCCTCCCAGGTAGGTCGAGTAGAGCAAGGCGGTGCCACTCGGGTTAAGCTTGGCGACGAAGGCCTCGCCATTGCCGTTGATGCCGCGGTAGGTCGTGGAGAAGGACCCAGGTGTGGTCGGGAAGTCTTGTGAGTACGTAAGCCCAGTGACGTAGGCGTCGCCCGCGCTGTCTACCGCTATCCCATAGCCCTCGCCATAATAACCGCTGCCGCCGAGGTACGTAGAGTAGGTGAGCACGGGGTCGATGACCAGCGGCCTGCGGAGGTCGTGCGCGCCCACCGCGAAGCCGACCTGGCGGCCGCCTGTCAGGACGTAGCGCGTCGGGACGGCCACGCGCCGTCCGCCCAGATCCTGATAGACCGACGGCGCCCGCTGCCGGATGTCGCCCAAGGCTGTATGGAGCACGAGGGCGCCTCGACCGTCGATGGCCATGCCCCGCGTCCCCTGGATGGTCATCCGAATGGCATCAGGATTGGCGTGGGGCGCGACCTGAAAGTCGTACTCCAGCTGGCCCTGCTTGCCGTAGTAGACGAGATTAACACCGGGATAGACATTGTGGTAGACCACTTTCCCATACATGGGAACGTTCCTGTGCCAGCCACTGGGCTTGTTGCCAATAAAGTAGTTCACGTGACCAGGCAGTTGATCGGCTCCGGTCACGATGGGCTGAGGATTGGCGCCCGAGAGGCCGAGGCGTACCACGGCCTCATCCATCGGCGTGCGCTGTGGGGTTGTGTTCGCCCCCAATCCGTCGCGTTGGAACAGGGCCTGTGACAATCGTGGATGAGAGACACGCGATCGACGCGGACGCGCGAGCGCCAGTGTTGCTCCGGTCGCGGTGAGGAACATGGTGTACCCACCGCCCCTGACCAGGAAACGGACTCGCCTGTCAGTCTGCCCCCGGTTGACCTCAAAGGCGAGCGGCAGGTTGCCGTACTGAGCAAGGCGAGTTGTCTCACGTCCACGGTTGCTCTCCGACGCCGCCGAACGTGGGGTCGGCGTCAACGCCGCAAAGAGGGGCGAGCGAGGGATGGTCAGGCCATACGGGTTACCGGGCGTTGGCGTACCGCCGCGCAACGACTCAAGTCGATTATTAGTCGCGTCCGTCCCTCTTGCGGTGGACGTGGCGGCGCTGTTGATCCCAATGGGCGACCCGGTGACGGGGATGACGCAGGCGCCGAGCGCCAACGAGCAAAGGACGACGAGGTTAGACAGTGTAACGGCGCGCAAACGAAGTCTCATGGGCGGTGAGTCCTGTCCTGCATTCATTCAAGTTGGATTAGAGAGGGACCCCGGAATGACGACATCCGTGAGGAGCCTATACGAGGAATGTCCGGCCCGATCGTAACAGGCCCATAGGAATACCTGTCAACCGGATGGGGGCGATTGAAAGGGTTGTGTAAGGATGTAACAACATGGCCGTGTTGCCCACTGCCCACTGCCCACTGCCCACTGCCCACTGCCCACTGCCCACTGCCCACTGCCCACTGCCCACTGCCCACTGCCCACTGCCCACTGCCCACTGCCCACTGCCCACTGCCCCCTGCCAACTGCCAACTGC
>JAABUX010003345.1_pt1 | contig 21340 bp, 24 predicted proteins | sample 5561851 | NCBI WGS metagenome assembly JAABUX01 (sample SAMN10711883, study PRJNA513361) | rock metagenome | isolation source: Antarctica rocks | place: Antarctica: Victoria Land, Richard Nunatak red sandstone | collected 2016-01-03 | reverse complement strand
CCATGCTTGGACCCTTCGGCCCAACGCGGCGATGAGCCGGTGAGCGGGTGCGAATTTCGGGCAGTCGGACCATCGTAGCCGACTGGAGGCCATAGCGAAATCACCACCCCGCAATCCGTCATGAGCCAAACGGAAAGTAAAGCTCCATCGGAACCTCCGCCCGAGCATAGGGCGATGGGACGATCCGTTCCGGGGGGACATGCTGAAAGCCGACCGACTCGTAGAGGCGGATCGCGGGCGCGAGCTTCGGGTTGGTTTCGAGGTAGAGCCTGGAAGCTCCCGCGATCTTCGCCTCCTCGATGACCCGTTCGAGCATCTTGCGACCGATCCCAAGCCCTTGAGCGGATGGAGTGACGCCCATCTTCGCCACCTCATACTCCCCGGGCCGGATCGCCACCAGGACGCAACAGCCGACCGGACGCCCTTCTCGAATGACGATGAAGATCCTTCCGCCCTTCGCCAGGATGACCCCTTGAGGGTCGTCGAATAGCTCCTCGTCCTTGGCCTTAAGCTGGAAATGGCGAGTGATCCACTCCTCGTTCAACTGGCGAAAGGCGACTTCATCGCCGGGGATGAATTCTCGGATATCGATCGCATTGTTGGATTGGTTCGTCGCAAGGACTCGCTCGGAATCAGGGCGGGGGATCTTCGCCGGTTCATCGATCAAACCGAGGTTTTTTCACCATCCAAGACCACCCGACGGATCGCCCCAATCAGCAACCGCTCGTCGGATTCGGGGATACTCCGGAGGTCGAACCACACGGAACCGCCTTGCACCCGCGACACGACCGACGGGTCGCCGGTTCGGAGCGACCTGGCCCAATCCCCCTCGGAGAGCTGGAGCGGGCCGACTGGAGCCTCGACCCGAACGGCGGCGGAGGGGATGGCCTCGGTCGGGGTGGTCCCGCCGCCGAAGTAGGCGGTCGAGGGTTCGGCGTGGGCGTTCAAACCCAGGCTTTGAAATATCACTGCCAGGGTTTCGGCGCGTTCGAGGAGGCGAGCGGTCGGGACGTCGGCCAAGGCCCAGACCGGGATGCGTGACCGGCCCGAGGCGAAGTCGAGGTGGAGCCGGAGCGTGGATTCGAGCGTGGCCAGGGTCATCTTGTCGACTCGCAAGGCGCGCATCAACGGGTCGCGGACAACCTTGCCGATCGCCTCGGAGGTGCCGACCAGGAGGCCGGCTTGGGGTCCCCCCAGGAGCTTGTCGCCGGAGAACAGGACGAGGTCCGCGCCGGCTTTGACGCCTTCGGAGGCGGTCGGCTCGTCGCGGACCGAATCGGACCAGCCGGGCCGGAGGACCCCCGAGCCGATGTCGTCGATGGCGAACAGCCCTCGGGCGTGCGCGAGTTCGGCCAAGGGGGCGATCGGGATGTCCTCGGTGAAGCCGACGACGCGGTAGTTGCTCGGGTGGACCCTCATCAAGGCGGCGGTGTTCGGGCCGATGGCCCGCTCGTAGTCGCCCAGGCGGGTCTTGTTGGTCGTTCCGACCTCGACGAGCTTGGCCCCGGAAACCTCGATGATCTCGGGGAGTCGGAAGCTCCCGCCGATCTCGACGAGCTGGCCGCGCGAGACGATCACCTCGCGCCCTTGGGCCAAGGCCCGGACGGCGATGATCGTCGCCGCCGCGTTGTTGTTGACCACCGCCGCCCTTTGCGAGCCGGTCAGCCGGGTCAGGAGCGCCTCGACCCCGTCGGCCCGTCGCCCTCGGTCGCCGAGGTCGAGGTCGTATTCCAGGTTGCAGTACCCCGAGGCGACCCGCGCCACCGCCTCGACGGCTTCGAGCGGCAATGGGGCTCGGCCGAGGCCGGTGTTGAGCAAGATCCCGGTGGCGTTGATGACCGGTCGGAGCGATGGGCGTCGGGATTGACCGACGATCGCCAAGGCTTGGACCGCCAGGATGGACGGGTCGATGCCCGCCGCCTCGCCCCTGAGGAGCGCCGACCTTGCCTCGTCGATCGCGAGCCGGGCGGCCTCGACCACCGAGTCTCGACCGAACCGGCGGGTCGCTTCCGCCAGTTCAGGGCGGTCCATCAGGGTGTGGACCGGCGGGAGTCGCCTCAAGGGGGATTCGAGGCTCATGGGGCCACCTCGACCGACTTCGACCCGACCGAAGCCCGAGGGCCGAGGACCCGGGCGTCCCCGTCTCGGGTGGTCCAGCCGATCCGGTCGAGGTACTCGCCGATCGGGACGGCGTATTTCCGGGAAGTCCCGAGGAGGTCGCGGAGTTCGGCCATCGTCAAGCTTTCCCCCGGTCCTTTCAATCGGTCGAGTACCCTCCGCCTCAGCTCGGCTTCGAAATTGTGGTCGAGGAACAAGCCCGGTCCTAAGGCGACGACACGCTCCTCATCGACCAGGATCGCCAGGAGGTCGTTGACGGTGGCGACCTTCGGGCCTGCCTTGCCCGAGGCCCAGTCGGCGGGGTCGGGCGGGGTGAACCCTCCGAGTCGGTAGGCTTCGGCGATCTCGGCCTTGAGCTTGCGTTCGCCTTGGCTCAGCTTCGGCTCGTGGTCGGCCAGGGCGACGGTCCGGGCGTCGCCGACGACCCGCTTTTGCCCCTGGAGCCGGTCGAGGATCGCGGCGACCAGCGGATCGTTGTCCCAGTCGGCCAGCGCCGAGGCGACCCGAGGCCGGACGATCGCGGCGAGCCGAGGGCTGGCGGCATGGAGGCGACCGATCGCCTTGATCGCCCGGGTTTCCAGTTCTTCCGCCACCTCGGCCAGGACCGACACCGACCGCCGAACGCCCAACGGAAGCGACACGATCCGCCCCGAGGCCCCGAGGGCGTCGAGCCGGGCCTGGACCTCAAGAAGCGGCAACCCCGAGTCGCGCGCCAGGGCTGGGGCCGTCGAGGGGTTCAAGCCGTACCCGGCCAGCGCGGCTTCGAGTCGGATCGTCGGGTCGGGGGAACGCAACCGCTCGATCCTCCCCCAGGACGGGGCGTCGCGCCGTCGCAACCGGCGCCCCCAGGGGGCGAGGACTCGGCCCCCCCCCAGCGTGCTCGGCGGGCTTTCTTCGCGGAGGACGAACGGCTGGCCGTGGACCGAGGCCACCGGCTCGCCCAGGAACAGTTGCCCGAGCCGAGGGGCACCGGCGCCCGGGTCGTCGGTCGGGAGCAATCCGAGCGTGGCGGCGACCTCGGACGTCCCGAGGTGGAGGCGGTAGCGGCCTCGGTGCTTGAGCGGCCGGAGGACGCCCGGCGACCCGCCCACCTCGACGCTCAGGACCTTCGAGGCGACCAGGAAGCCGGGCGAGGCGAGCTCATGGCCCCGGTCGACCTCGGAGTGGTGGACCCCCGCGAGGTTGATCGCGGCGCGACTCCCTCGGTCGACCGAAGGGACGGCCTGGTCGTGGCGATGAAGCCCTCGGACCCGGACGGTTTTCCCCGAGGGGAACCACTCGACTTCGGACCCCTCGGCCAGAGTCCCCGACGCCACGGTCCCGGTGACGACCGTGCCGTGGCCGGACAGGGTGAACGACCGGTCGATCGCCATCCGGAACAGGCCCGAGTCGGCCCGAGGTGGGGCACTTTCCGCGAGTCGGCCCAAGCTCGCCTTGAGTTCGTCGATCCCCCGCCCCGAAGGGGCCGAAGTAGCGATGATCTCGGCGTCTTCGAGGAACGTCCCGGCGACCAAGGCCCGGACCTCATCTTCCACGAGGGCGAGCCAGGTCGGGTCGACCAGGTCCACCTTGGTCAGGGCGATCACCCCGCCCGAGAGCCCGAGGAGGCGGAGGATCTCCAAGTGCTCTCGGGTTTGCGGCATCACCGAGTCGTCGGCGGCGATGACCAAAAGCGCCAAATCCAGCCCCGAGGCCCCGGCGAGCATGTTCCGGATGAACCGCTCGTGGCCGGGGACGTCGACCAGGGCCAGTCGGTGGCCGCCGGGCAAGTCGAGCGCGGCGAACCCGAGGTCGATGGTGATCCCCCGTCGCTTCTCGGCGGGGAGCCGGTCGGTGTCGACGCCGGTCAACGCCCGGACCAGCGCGGTCTTGCCGTGGTCGATGTGGCCGGCGGTTCCGATCACGAGGTCGCTGCGAGCCGTCATGGTGCTTGGGGCTTGAGGGACGGGTCGAAACGAGTGGGCGACGACCCCTGGTCGGGTCGATCGAGTTTAGCCGACCGAAGCCAACGACGCGAGCGGACCAACCTCTTGCGTCGCCCGGGAGGGGACCTTACAACGGGTTTTCCCGAAGTTCGACGAGTTCGAGGTGATTCCTTCCAGAGCGACGTCCTCGCTCGAACCCCGATTTTTGGTTTCGATCCCGTGCCGGACGAATCCACCGCTTTGGCCGAGGAGATTACGACCAGATGAGCGACTCAGCGATCGGCTCGAAGGCCCGAGGCGCCCTCGATGCGGGCGAAGGCATCTTGCGGCTGGCCCCGACCTGGGTCCCTCGGTCGTTCTTGATGCCCGGGGCGCGGTTGAAGCTGGCCCCGCAAGACCTGTACGCGCTGGGGACGCACCGGGGGGGGATCGACGAGCGCTGGTTCGCCTCGACCACGGTGGCCGCCAACGAGGGGGCTCCCGACGACGAAGGCTTGAGCTACGTCGTCCATGAAGGAGCCCGATTCACGCTCAGGGATGCGATCGGCGACAACGGCCCCGAGATGATCGGCCAAGGCATCTGGGACGAGTACGGCAAGTGGCCGGTCTACTCGAAGTTCTTCGACAACCTCGGGCCGATCCCCCACCACATGCACCAGTCCGCCGAGCAGGCCGCGCTCCTGGGTCGCGAAGGGAAGCCGGAAAGCTACTATTTTCCGCCCCAACTGAACTGGACCGGCAACAACTTCCCCTACACCTTCATGGGCCTGGAACCGGGAACCACCAAGGATCAGTTGAGGCACTGCCTGGAGCGCTGGGACGAGGGCGACAACGGAATCTTGGACCTGAGCAAAGCCTATCGCCTGAAGCCGGGCACGGGCTGGCTGATCCCTCCTTGCGTCCTGCACGCCCCCGGGTCCTTGGTGACGTATGAGCCGCAGTGGGGTTCCGACGTCTTCGGGATGTACCAGTCGATGGTCGAAGGCCGACGGGTCCCCTGGGATTTGCTCGTCAAGGACGTCCCCGAAGACAAGCATCACGACCTCGACTACCTCGTCGACCAGCTCGACTGGGCCAAGAACGTCGCCCCCGACTTCAAGGCCCACAACTACCTCGAACCGATCATCCATTCCGGCTCGAAGGAGCAAGGGTACGAGGACAAGTGGATCGTCTACGGGACGGTCGAGGGCGTCCAACGGTTCTCGGCCCGAGAGCTGACCGTCTACCCCGGCGGGTCGACCACGATGGTAGACGCCGGGGCTTACGGCCTGGTCAGCACCCAGGGTCGAGGCACGATCGGCAAGCTCGACATCGACACCCCGGTCTATATCCGCTTCGGCGAGATGACGGCCGACGAGGTGTTCGTGACCGACAAGCGGGCCAGGGAAGGGGTCACGTTCCGGAACACAGGGACCGAGCCGTTCGTGAGCCTCCGCTACTTCGGCCCCGGCGTCCACGACGTCTTGCCCGCCGTCGGCGACCATCTCAAGAATGCTTGAGAAGAGGCTTTGAGCCTGTCCGAGCTTCCCGACTCGAAAGCTAGGAGGCGACCTGTGAGCGTGATCAAAGCACCGAAGACCAGCGTGGCGACTGAGGATGAATGCTTCGAGATTCTTGGCCTTGACTGGTCCGCATACGTCGCCATCAGCGACGCCCTCGGCGACCAACCCAAGCTGAGGACGCTTTACCTCGACGGGAGCTTGACCTTCTTGAGCCCAGCATTCATTCACGAGTCGTCGGAAGATTATTTCGACAAGATCATTCTGGCCATCGTCATTGGCTGCGAGATCGAGATTATCCCGATCGGCTCCACGACGCTCCGCAAGGTCAAGGGCGAAGTCGGCCTGGAGGGAGACAAGGCGTACTATCTTGGAGAAAAAGCCGTCGAAATGAGCGGCATGAGGGCACTCGACCTGAACCTCGACCCACCCCCCGACCTGGCGATCGAGGTTGAGAACTCGAACATGGCCGATAAGTCGATGGCCATCTATGCTCGCCTCGGCGTCGCCGAAGTTTGGAGGCACGACGTCCGTCGCGGCAAACTCAGCTTCTGGAGCTTGGGAGCCGACGGCCAATATACGGCCATCGAGCGGAGCCTTGGCTTTCCGTTCCTCGAACCCGAGGATGTACTTTTCCAGATCAAGCGGGCCGAGGAGATCGGCTCCTTCAATCGCTGGTTTGTCCAGCTCAACGAATGGGTCCGCGACGAGATCCGTCCTCGACTCGCTCAATTGTGATCACCTCCGGATTTGGTTTTCTCCGATGAACGAAGCGCCCGGCCTCGCCCTCGGTTCCGAGCCCTTGCCCGAGCCGCTCCGCGCGAGGATCGAGGCCGAGCTGGCCCCCGGCGAACAGCTCCTCTGGGCGAGCCGACCCGACCCGAGCCGCCCCCGGGGGCCGAGGCGGTCCAAGGGGTCGACCTGGGTCTGGCTCGCGGGCTGGGTGACGCTGGGCCTGCTTTCGCTCCTGATCATGATGGCCCTGGCCGGGACTCGCTTCGAATCGTTCAACGGCTTCTTGATGCTCGTCTTGACCGTGGCCGGCGTCACCTCAATCTTGATGGCCACGCACCTGATCGCCGGTTATGTCAAGGATGGATCGTGGAGGCGCCGGGCCGGGGTCGAAATGTACGCGCTGACCGACCGACGCGCCTTGATCTGGACTCCGGCCGAGCGGTCGACCGCCGTCCTGGTCCAGCAGCACCTCCCCGGGACGATCCGCCCCGATCAGATCGAACGCATCGAATACCCGGATGGGCTGGGCAACTTGACCTGGAAGCCGGGGTCTTATCAGAGCGGCCAGGATGGGTTTTTCGGGGTGGCCGAAATCCGCCGGGTCGATGAGCTTGTTCGCCGAGTGCTCCTCAAGCCGGTCCCAGCCCAGACCCTCCACGACACCTTCGACCCGGACGACCCCGAGGAACCCTTTTGATGAGCACCCAGCACCCCAACAACTTCCCCAAGATCCACAACGCGGGCTGGCCCGGCGTGGTCGGCAAGGGGGGCGACGCCGAGCCGCCGATCAGCCTCGACGACATGCTCGCCCACACGGGCCGCGCCGCGGTCGACGGCGTCAAATTCGACGGGATCGACCTGTTCCTGTTCGCCCCCCACGTCGACATCGACTCGTCGGATGACGACCTGAAGGCGCTGGCCGACAAGGTGAAGGGGTATGACCTGACCATCGGTTCGGTGGTCGCGCCGGTCTGGCCTCCGACGGGGGGCGGGCCGGCGGCCGACGAGGGGGAAGGCCGTCGCAAGTTCCTGGAGCAAGTCAAGAAGGGGTGCCGGATCGCCTCGAAGCTCCGCGAGCTGGGCGTCCGACCTTACGGCCTGGTCCGGTTCGACTCGGCCACGGGCGTGGGCGAGTGGGCCGTCGACCCCGAGGGCAACCAAGCTCGGATCGCCGCCACCTTCAAGGAAGCCGCCCACATCGCCCGCGACCACGGCGAAAAGCTCGCCGCCGAGGGGGAAATCTGCTGGGGAGGGATGCACTCCTGGCGGAAGATGGTCGACTTGCTGGAGCGGGTCGGCGAGCCGGAAACCGTCGGCTTCCAGGCGGACATGGCCCACACCTTGCTCTACACCCTGGGCGAGAACGCCCCCGAGGACCGGCTCTTGCCCGACCATTTCGACTGGTCCGACGGCTCGACGCTCGACTCGGCCCTGAAGACCCTGACCACCGCGCTCCGCCCCTGGACGATCGACTTCCACGTCGCGCAGAACGACGCGACCGTCTTCGGATCAGGCTCGCACGACCACACCGGGCGTCACTGCCAGCCCAACGACCCGAACGGCAAGCTCGACATCCCTCGCCACGCCGGGTTCTGGCTCCGAGACGAGAACGACCACCTGACCAAAGCCTTCCGCCACATCTGCTGGGACGGCTGCATGTTCCCCAACGAAATCATGGGTCGGCCCCAGACCTGGAATGACATCCTCGGCGCGATGGTCGCCGTCCGAGACGCCCACGGCTGGGCCGAGTAAAAACCAACCCAAATCCCAAACTAGCCACGGATGGAACACGGATGAAACGCGGATCAGAAAAAGCTTTTCTTCTTCTCTCATCCGTGTTTCATCCGTGTTCCATCCGTGGCTAAAAATCGAGAATGCCTCCATGCTCAAACCCTTGAATATTGGCCTGATCGGCTGCGGCTTCATGGGCCGGACCCACTCCAATGGCTACAAGCGGGCCAACGACTTCTTCGACCTCCAGTACCGACCCGTCCTCAAGGCCGCCTGCGCCCGCAACGAAGCCTCGGCCCGGGCGTTCGCCGACCGCTGGGATTACGAGTCGATCGAGACCGACTGGCGCAAGCTGATCGCCCGCGACGACATCGACGCCGTCGACATCTGCACCCCAAACAACACCCACGCCCCGATCGCTATCGCCGCCGCCGAGGCGGGCAAGATGATCCTGTGCGAGAAACCCTTGGCCATGGACCTCGTCGAAGGCCAGAAGATGGTCGACGCCATCGAGAAGGCAGGCGTGTCCAACACCGTCTGGTACAACTACCGGAGGGCCCCCGCCGTCACCCTGGCCAAGCAGTTCATCGACGAGGGACGCTTGGGGCGGATCTTCCACTACCGTGCCAACTTCTTGCAAGATTGGACGATCTCCGCCGAGTTGCCCCAGGGGGGAGCGGGCTTATGGAGGCTTGACGCGGCCTCCGCCGGCTCGGGAGTGACCGGAGACCTCCTCGCCCACTGCATCGACACCGCCTTGTGGCTCAACGGCTCGATCTCCAGCGTCACCGCGATGACCGAGACCTTCATCAAGGAAAGGAAGCACACCGAGACCGGCCAGGTCGAGCCGGTGAAGATCGACGACGCCTGCGCCTTCCTCTGCCGATTCGCCAACGGCTCGCTTGGCCTGTTCGAATCCACCCGCTACGCCCGGGGCCACAAAGCCTTGTACACCTTCGAGATCAACGGCGAGCACGCCTCGATCAAGTGGGACCTCCACGACCTCCACCGCCTCGAATACTTCGACCACCGCGACGACTCGATCACCCGAGGCTGGCGCTCGATCCACGTCTCCGACGGCGACCACCCCTACATGAAAAACTGGTGGGTCCCCGGCCTCCAGATCGGCTACGAGCACACCTTCATCCACCAAGTCGCCGACTTCTTGGAGAATCTCGCCAAAGGCCAACCCACCAGCCCCACCTTCCGGGAAGCCCTCGCCACCCAGGCCGTCTGCGACGCCGTCCTCGACTCCGCCGAACTTGGCCAGTGGCAAACGGTGGTCCCGGTTTAATGGCAATCGTTGCGGAAGATGAGGCCATACCATGAAGCCTAGGTCAATCCGATCTGAAGGACTCCAAGCCGTGTACGATCGTTACGTTGGCAACGACCCCAAGCGGGTCGCTAGCTACGAGATCGCCTTGGCCAACGCCGAGATCGCGACGCACGTTTACGACCTTCGGACCCAAGCGGGTCTCAGCCAGCGAGAACTGGCGGCCCGCGTCGGGACCACTAAGTCGGTGATTTGCCGCCTCGAAGACGCCGATTATGAATGTCACTCAATGGCCATGCTCCGGCGCGTCGCCGCTGCGGTGGGTCAGCGGCTCGTGATCAGCTTTGTCCCAGTTGAATAGCCGTCGTTCACGTCTTTTCGAGTCCTCGGAAAAACTGTTCGTACGAGAGAGTTTCCATCTCACCCGATTGATAAGCCGCGACCCTTCGCTTGGCCTCTTCGATCCATAACCGTTCGATTTCCGGGTCGGTCTCTTCAAGCGTTGCCCAAAGAAGATCGGCGAGTTCGGCTCGATCGTCGGCATTGAGGGACAAAGCGTTTTGAAAAAGTTGCTGTTTGTCCGTAGCCATGATGTCGCCCCCAGATCAATAAAGCCAGCAGGATTCTTGGTAAAGCTCAATCCCGACATGCCGAGTCCGCGTTGGGAATGTCCCAAGTGATCTCACCAAATTCTTGACGATCCGCCAAGACTTCCCGAGCCAAAGCTTCCACGCGGGAGATGGCTTCATCTCGGTCGGCACCATAAGCCATCACGCCGGGCAAATTCATGACCTCGGCGATCCAGCGGTCATCCTCTTCTTGTTCCACTTCGATCACAAAGCTCATAAGGCACCTCAAACCGTCGCCATCAGCCGCTCATACTCGTCGTGCGGTCCGATCCAGAACCAAAGCAATCCGTCCGGTCCGTCCGCCGCGAGGGCACGATGACCCAATCCGACACGCACCGACCACAATCGCCCGACACGTTTGAAATGCAACGAAGGGTGGCGAGGATCAACCCTCAGCAACTCATAGTTTCGGTCGGCTATTCGTTGGACCGCCACGGGAAGTTGCCCATAACTCTTCCAAAAGTCGGCCGTAGTGAAGTGATTCAAAGCGGCTTCGTTCGCCCGGCTTGATGCTCTTCGAGGGTCCGGTTGATCAGAGCGTCGAACCGGCCGGCTCGCTCGTCCCGCTCGATCTGTTCATCCCACCGTAGCTCGACAAATTCGGCGAGCCATTCTTGAACGCGAACAACCTGGTCGGCGGGGAGGCTCGCGATGGCGTCCGTAATCTCCTCAACCGTGCTCATTCGGCACCATTCTTATCGATCATGGTTGCACTCGTTGCTTTACTGTTACGATCAGATTTTTTGCGTGTCCTCTTCTGTTGAGGGGCAGTCGCACCGAGCAGTAATCGGGACAAATCGACTTTTGACTGTGTTCTCACATGCTCAGTATAGGAATGCGAATCAGACCCCCAATCAAAATAGACACCGGAATCGGATCTTTGGTCGAGCTTGAGCGACATCTGATCCGAAAGCTGAAGTTTGACCTCAAATAGCTTGATAATGTGTTGACCATCAACGAGTTTTGCGAAAATATTAAGTGTATAGCCCCCTGCAAGAAATTTGTAAACCGTCCCGTCTGACGGAAGTAGAAAATGATGGTTTGATGCAACTCCAGTCTCTCCCACGAAAAGACCGCTCCCCCGTAGCAATCGGTCGTCGCCATACACCCAAATGTTAAATGTCTGGCTGGTTTCACCTCTATTTAGACGAACGAACATACTCTCGATAATTTGGCCTCGTTTCGATGTCGAGTAAAGAAGGGTACGGAAAAAAACTTTCTGAGACGGCGATTCCAATTCGTGCGAAGCTCCGTCCGGTCCAAAGAAGACGACGGTGGGCTGAGTCATTTTAACCGTCCCACGCCGAAACAAAGTTAACCAAGCAGTTGTGGTTGAGATCAAAACAGCCAGTACAGAAATAATGAGAGTTACAACTTGTGACATTCAGGACATCCGTTCAGTTAGATCTCATCAAAACAGATAGGCGACGTATCGAGTGATTCGATCCGTCGCCTTTGATGATCTCCGATCAACAACCGTCCGTCAAACCCCGACCGTCTTCCCACCACCCCGACCGGCGCGCTTGCGGCCGTCTTCGGTGAGGACCTTCTTGCGGAGGCGGATCTTCGAGGGGGTGATCTCGACTAACTCGTCGGACTCGATGTATTCGAGGGCGTATTCGAGCGACATCAACCGAGGGGGCTTGAGGAGGACGTTCTTGTCCGAGCCGGAGGCCCGCATGTTGGTGAGCTTCTTTTCCTTGCAGGGGTTGACGACCATGTCGTCGCCTCGGGCGTTCTCGGCGACGATCATGCCTTGGTAGATGTCATCGCCGGGGGTGATGAACATGGTCCCGCGCTGCTGGAGGGAGTCCATCGCGAAGGCGACGGCGGGGCCGTCGACCATGCTGATCATCACTCCGTTGGCCCGCTTGGGGATTTCGCCCCTAAACGGTTGGTACTCGTGGAAGTTGTGGTGCATGATCGCCTCGCCCTGGGTGCCGGACATGAGCCGGCTCCGGAGGCCGAGCAAGCCTCGGGCGGGGATGACGAACTCGCAGTGGGCGTACACGCCTTTCACGTCCATCCGGAGCATCTCGCCCCGACGGGCGCCGACGAGTTCCATCACCGGACCCATGTGGGTTTGCGGGACGTCGACGACGAGGTATTCGTACGGCTCGTGCTCGACGCCGTTGATCCGCTTGAGGATGACCTCGGGCTTGCCGACGGCCAGCTCGAAGCCCTCGCGCCTCATGCTCTCGATCAGGACCCCAAGGTGGAGTAAGCCTCGGCCCGAGACTATGAACGACTCGCGTCCTTCGCCCGGCTCGACGCGGAGGGCGACGTTGGATTGCAGCTCGCGGTCGAGCCGCTCTCGAAGGTGGCGGGAGGTGAGGAAGTCGCCTTCGCCGACCAGTGGGGAGTCGTTGACGGTGAACAACATGCTCAGGGTCGGCTCGTCGACCTCGATCCGAGGGAGGGGGACCGGGTTGTCGGCCGAGCCGATGGTGTCGCCGATGTCGACCGCGGCGGCACCCACCACGGCGACGATGTCGCCCGCGTCGGCCTGGTCGACCTCGATCCGGCTGAGCTTGTCGAAAACGAGGACGGTGTCGGCGGTCGAGTTCTTGATGACCCCTTCCGCCTTCAAAAGCGCGATCTTTTGCCCCTTCTTGATCCGCCCCGATACAATCCGGCCGATGGCGATCCGGCCGACATATTCGGAGAAGTCCAAGGTGGTGCAAAGCATCTGGAACGGGCCGTCGGGGTCGACCTCGGGGCCCGGGACCTTCTCGATGATCAGGTCAAGCAACGGCTTGATGTCGCCGCCGGTGGCGTGCGAGTCGTGCGAGGCGAACCCGCCCTTGCCCGAGGCGAAGATGTACGGAAAGTCGAGTTGTTCCTCGCTGGCGCCAAGTTCGACGAAGCAGTCGAAGATTTCGTTGAGGACCTCATCGGGGCGGGCGTCGGGGCGGTCAATCTTGTTGATCACGACGATCGGGCGGATGCCATTGGCAAAGGCCTTGCGCAGGACGAACTTGGTCTGCGGCATCGGCCCTTCGAACGAGTCGACGAGGACGAGCGCCCCGTCGGCCATCTGCAAGGTGCGCTCGACCTCGCCGCCGAAGTCGGCGTGCCCGGGGGTGTCGATGATGTTGATCTTGGTCGAGCCGTGGTTGATGGCGATATTTTTCGCCAAGATGGTGATTCCGCGCTCGCGCTCTTGCGGGTTCGAGTCGAGGATGCAATCCTGGGTGAGTTGGACCGCCCGGAACTGTCCGGACTGGCGGAGCATCACGTCGACCAAAGTCGTCTTGCCATGGTCAACGTGGGCAATGATCGCCACGTTGCGGATGTCGTTGCGTCGGATCATGAAGGTGAAGTCCGCCAATAAGGAGGGGGCGGGCCAAGCGAGGTCGTGTCGGAGGAGTCGGACCGGCCGGTTGGTTCAAAGGCTCGCCAGGTTTCGGGACTCTTATTCTAACGCGACGGCCCTTGATTGACAAGTCCGTTTGGATTCGGCTTGAGACTTGCCTCGACCGGCCAAACGCCGCGATTTCGCTGCTCTTCGAACGCCTCGCGCGTGATCGGCTCGAACCGGAGGAGGTCCCCCGCCTCGATCGGGAAGACACCGGCCTCGACGTCGACCACCCGGCAAGGCGTCCGACCCAGGAGATGCCAGCCTCCGGGCGATTCCCCCGGGTAGATCCCGGTCTGCCGACCGGCGATCGCCACCGAACCGCCCGGGACCCGCGCCCGGGGGCTGGTGCGTCGTGGCAATCCGCTCAACCGCTCGGGCAAGTACCCGGCATAAGGGAATCCCGGCTGAAACCCCACGGCGAACACCCGGTAATCTTGCCCGGAGTGGAGAGCGACGACCTCGGCCTCGGTCGCCCCGATCGCCCCGGCGACATCGCCCAGGTCGTCACCGCCATACCAAACGGGAATCCTCAGGAGCCGACCGGATGCACGATCCGGCCCCTCGCCATCGGCCAGCATTCGGAGCGATCGAGCCCAACCGTCCCAGTCTTCGACCTGATCGGGGTCGACATACACGGCAGCGGAAGCGTAGGCGAGGCTGACGTCGATGACGCCCGGCAAGCCCGAGGCTCGGACCGCGCCCGCCCAGCGAGCGGCCTCGGCCTCGGTCGGGAACGTCGCCAGGTACGCCCGGTCGCCCAAGGGTTGCATTTCGATCATGGCGGAGGGTTCTTGAAGTAGCCGGGGTCTTCGAGGCCGAAGGCGTCGGCCACTCGGTTGAAGAAGGCGAACAGGGCGGTGATGTAGACCGACTCGGCGATCTGGGGGTCGGTCCAGCCCAGGGTCCGGAGGTTCTCCACGTCGGCGTCGGTCGTCTTGTAAGCGTGCTTGGTGACGGTGGCGGCGAAGTCCAGCAAGCCGCGCTCGGCCTCGGTGAGCGGGGCGGCATCCAACTCGGCGCGGCTCAGGCAGTCGTGGAGTTCGGGGGTCGGGTCCTGCGACCGCAGGAAGAAGGCGTGGCTCCCGACTCAGTAAGGGCAACGGTTCAGGGCCGAGACGTAGGTGGCGATCATCTCCTTGGTGCGGCGGTCGAGGTGGCCGTCGCGGAAGTGGACCTGCTCGGATACCGCGTCCATCCCGGTGAATAGCTCGGGTCTGAGACTGAGGCACTTGAGGATGCCCGGGATCTCGGACCGACCCGGGTTGACGGCCATCCAGGCGGAGTAGGCGTCGCCGATCGCCCCCGAGGCATCCCCCTCCTCAACCCACCGGATTCGAGCCATCGACAACTCCTTGACCTTGAGGTCGCCAGGCGCAATGATTGCATGGAGTGAACGCGGAGGGATCGGCACATCATAACAATCCTTGGCCGTCCGAGCCAAGGGCATCCCGAAGTGTGGCCGAACCCTCGAAGATCGAGAAAGGTCGCTTCGATGATCGCCTCGTCGCTTGTTCTGGGGATTGCGGCTCTGGTCCTGGGCGGGCAAGACCCGAAAGCACCTTCGACCGCCGGCGTATCGGCCGATGTGGTGACGCTCAAGGATGGCAAGGTGTTGCTCGGTCAGATGGTCGAGTCGTCCGACCGCCGGGGGCCGTTGCCCGTCCTGGTCCGCCGAGCCTGGGCCGAAGCGAACCTCCCCGACCGCGCCGCCGCCTGGGAGAAGGCCGAAGCTCCCTCGATCCGCCAGGCCGATTCGATGAGGCGAGATCGGCTGATCGCCTGGCGGAGGGCCCGCCCCGGCTCGGTCGATCCGACGGACCGGATCACCCCCTGGCTCGACTCCGAGATCGCCCGCATGTCGGTCAAGCCGGACGCCAACACTCCGGCGAGCAAGTCCCCTTTGATGCTGGTCAAGCTCGACAGGAACACGGTCAAGGCGGTCGATCGCAAGCCGAAAAGCACGGGGCGACTGCTCAGGCTGGCCTGGACGACGCACTTGCCCGACCCGGAAACCGCCCCGCTGGCCGACCTGACGCAAGGGCTCGAAGATCGTGGGTTCTCGGCTTCGAGCGACTCCCCGGTGTCGGTGGACGCCCTGTTGCCGACCCCCCTCGAATCCGACGAGCAATGGCTGGTCCGCCGCGCCTCGACCGAGGTGACGAACCTCCCTGGTGGCCGGTTCCTGCTCTACGCAGGGGCGGTCTTGCCCGAACCGGCGGCGGGCGAGGCCCCTCAGGCGGGCGCGGCGATCGACGCGGTCGCCTCGACCTTGAAGGACCTGCTCGGCGAGGGGCGGAAGGACCCGCTCACGGCCAAGTTCCGCGAGCTGGCCGCCCAGGGGAGGGTCGGCGCCGTGGTCACGAGCCTGGAGATGGCCCCCGACATGGCGACCACAACCATCACGACCACGCTCTGGGTCAATCCCGGAGCAAATCGGAACTGGGTACCCGCGCTGGTCCGGTCAAGCTCGGCTCGACCGGGCGATTTGCCCGCCGATGCCGGGGCGAACCTGGCCGAAGACCCGCAGATCAAGGCAGCCTTGAATCTGGTCGGCTCGTTGGGACTGGGAGACATCCCGCCCGAACTCAAGCAACGAGGCTTGAACATGGGGTTCGCGACCCAGAAAGCCTTGAACGACGCCCGATCGGCGCTGGGCCGCGAACTGACCGCCTTGGCTTTGCCATTGGAATCGCCCCAAGACCAAACCCCGGCGGCCAAACCCTGATGGGAATGGTTGAGTGTCGGGGACGTCGCGGGTATTCTTGGCGACAGGCGGCGGCCTCGTGCGCCGGATGACTTCTTTGGGATCGCGTTCGGTTCGTAGGTCGAGGCCGACCCACGGCGACGAGCAGGAAGGATCGAAGCGGATGGGCTTGTTCACGGGCAAGAAGGGGATGGTCCTGGGTGTCGCCAACGACTTCAGCATCGCCTGGGCGATCAGCAAGCAACTCCTGGATCAAGGGGCCGAGGTTGGCTTCACCCACCTCCCGGGCGAGAAGATGGAGCGTCGGGTTCGCAAGCTCGCCGAGCCGATCGGCGCCAAGCTGATCACCCCTTGCAACGTCCAGGACGACGCCGATGTCGCCCGGGTCTTCAAGGAAGCGGGTGAGGTGTACGGGTCGCTCGACTTCGTCCTGCACTCGATCGCCTTCGCCCCGATCGAAGACATCAAATGTGCCTTCGTCGACGCGAGCCGCGAGGGGTTCAAGACGGCGATGGACATCAGCGTGTATTCGCTGGCCTGCGTCTGCAAGCATGCCTCGACCGTGATGCCCAACGGCGGCTCGATCGCCACCTTGACGTACTATGGCGGCGAGAAGGTCGTCTCGGGCTACAACATGATGGGCGTGTGTAAGGCCGCGCTCGATGCCGCAGTCAAGTACCTGGCGTATGACCTCGGCCCCAAGAAGATCCGGGTCAACGCCGTGTCGGCGGGTCCGGTGAAGACCCTGGCGGCTTCGGCGGTGGGCGACTCGGACAAGCTGGCCGGATTGTATGAGGTGGTTTCCCCCTTGGGCCGGAACATCACCCGCGAAGAGGTCGGGGCGACCGGGATGTTCATCCTGTCCGACCTCGCCAGCGGGATCACCGGCGAGATCCTCCACGTCGACGCCGGGTACAACGTGATGGGATCGCCCGGCCGCGCCGTCGAGGCCGCCAAGGAAGGGAAGATTTGAGCGGGTCCGCCCCCGTCCGGGTTGGGATTGGGTTGATCGAGCGAGGCGGATCTTACCTGATCCGCCAACGCCCCGAAGGCTCGACGATGGCAGGAGTCTGGGAGTTCCCCGGCGGCAAGGTCGAGCCGAGGGAATCCCCCGACGAGGCGACGGCCCGCGAGTGCCTCGAAGAGGTCGGCCTCCCCGTCGAGGTCGGCCCGCTCGTCCGCCTGGTCGTCCACCGGTACCCTCACGGCCTGGTCGAGCTTTCCTACTATCAAGCTCACCTCAGCGACCCGCTCTCTGAACCCGCCCCCGAGTCGGGGTTTCGGTGGGTCGAAGCGGCCGACTTGCCGTTCTACACCTTCCCCGAGGCGAACGAAGCGCTGATCGCCGTGCTGGCTTCGGGGGCCGAGAATCTTTGAAAGGTGGGGAACCGCCGATGCCCTCCACGGTCGAGGTCGCGCTGGTGTCGGTCCCGATGGCGGTCTACCTTTACGCCTTGGGGTTGTTCCACGGCGGCAAGCACCCTCGGGTCGTGTCGGGGACGGCCGACCTGCTCTGGCTGATGCTCGGCTTGGGCGGCCTGGTCGCGTTCGGCCCGCTGGGGCGAGTCGTGGTCTCGGCGTTGTTCGGACCCGATGCGACCGCGATCGCCTGGTCGCTCTGGGTCGCGGGTTTGGTGCTGGTCGCGGTTCTCGTGGCCCGAACGGGCCGGAACCGGCTGGTGGTCTACCATGTCGAACCCGACCCGGTCCGATCCACCACTCGGGACGCCCTGGCGGATTCCAGCGGGTCGTTCGCCGAGACCTTGCAAGGGTTCGAGGACCGGGCCAGCCGGACGAGCGTCAACCTCCGCCTCTCGCATCGGACGAAGACGGCGGTGATCGACGTCCAAGGGGATGAGTCAGGTCGGTTGATCGCTCAGATTCGGCCCAGGATCGGGGATATCTTGCAGACGGTCGACCGGCCCGTGTCGACGCTCTCGACCGCCTTCTTCGCCGCTTCGAGCCTGGTGATGCTGATCCCCGTCGTGGGGTTCGTCACGGTCGACCCCCAGGGCCGGCGAGCGGTCCGAATGCTGGGCAAGTGGCTCAAGTGGTGGTGATTGGAGAAAACGGCAAGGCCGACGGAAGTTCGAGGGGTTGCCTCGATAGACCGTCGGCCTTGGGATATTGGATTCAGTCCGTCCCGGCGATCAGGACTTGGACGGGTCGGCGTTGAGCGTGGCGGGCGCCGTGACGTCGCGCTCGACGACGTGGTCGATCAGGCCGTATTCGCGGGCTTCTTCGGGGCCCATGAAGCGGTCGCGGTCGGTGTCTTGCTGGAGCCGTTCCAGGGTCTGACCGGTGTGCTTCCTGTAGATCCCGTTGAGCTGCTTTTTCATCCGGATGAACTCTTCGGCGTGGATGAGGATGTCGGTGGCGGTCCCCTCCATCCCGGCCAAAGGCTGGTGGATCATGATCCGGCCATGCGGCAGCGAGTTCCGCTTGCCGGCGGCTCCGGCGGCCAGAAGGAGCGAGCCCATGCTGGCGCACTGGCCCATGCAGTAGGTGGCGACGTCGCAGGGGACGAACTGCATGGTGTCGTAGATCGCCATCCCGGCGGTAACGCTCCCGCCCGGGCTGTTGATGTAGAGGTGGATATCCGCCTTGCTGTCCTGGTGGGCCAGGACGAGCATCTGCGCTACGACCACGTTGGCAACCTGGTCGTCGATGGCCGAACCGAGCAGGATGATCCGGTCCTGGAGCAGGCGGGAATAAATATCCATCGCCCGCTCTTCGCGACCGTTCCGCTCGATGACGATCGGAATCAGAGGCATGGGTCAAAACCCCCAAAGACTAGAGGAAAGCGGTCGAACGGCTGACTCAAACGCATCAAAGGGGCTTGCTTCATGGCAGATTGCAGGATTGCAAATTGCAAAGCATTAATCCGATCAGTTTTCCTTTGCAATCTGCAATTTGCGATCTGCATTCCTTCCCGGAATTTGTCTCAGCCGACGGGCGGCTTGTTGGCTTCGGCGGCGGGGATGTGCCCGACGACCTCGTCGACGAGGCCGTATTCCTTGGCCTGGTTGGCGGTCATGTAGCGGTCGCGCTCGGTGTCGCGGGCGATCTGTTCGATCGGCTGGCCGCAGTGGCGGGCCAGGATCTCGTTGATGTCTTTCTTGTTGGCCATGATCTCCTGCGCCTGGATCTCGATGTCCGAGATCTGCCCGCTGACCTGGCCATACGGTTGGTGGATCATCATCTTCGAGTGCGGGAGCGAGAATCGTCGCCCCTTGGTCCCCCCGGCGAGCAGGACGGCGGCACCCGAGGCGGCCATCCCGATGCAGTAGGTGGCGATCGGGCAGTCGATGAACTGCATCGTGTCGTAGATGGCCAGGGTGCTGTACACGCTCCCGCCGGGGCTGTTGATGTAGAAGCTGATCCCCTGCGTCTTGTTCTCGAATTGCAGGTAGAGCATTTTCATGACGGCCATGTTGGCGGTCCCGTCGTTGATCGGACCTTCGATGAATATGATCCGGTTTTCCAGGAGCATGTCGCCCAAGGTCATCTGCCGTTGCCGGGCATAATCCTTGTAGCGCTGGACCCGAGGCGGCGTGAGCGGGTGATCAAAAGTCATGGTGCGGCCCTTTGAAAACGAGGACCGGCCCGACTCACCCGCGTCCGATGGAGGACGAAGGGCGGAGCGGGGCCGGGGTCGAACGGTCGTGAGCGGACGGACCAAACGGAACCTATCGGGGGACCGACCCAACCGACCCGCTAATCATTTTAGGCGGAGGGGGTCAAGTCGTCACCGGATTCGTCATCCGCCACCATCGAAGTGGCCGACTGGTCGAGGGTTTCCACCGCCTTGTCGGCGACCATCGGGACCTCGACGACCTTGATGAACTGCAAGATCCGGTCGATCGTCTTGCGTTCGAGGATCTGCGAGGCCATCGCGTCGCCAAGCCCTTCCTTCTCGACCCTGGCCCGGACCCGTCGCGGGCTTTCCTCGGTCCGCTCGGCGATGAGTTCGATCTCGTCGTCCATGTCCGAGTCTTCGACCTTGATGTCTTCGACCTCGGCGATCTTGGACAGGATGAAGAACTCCTGCAAGCTCCGAAGCGTCGTCTCGTGGGCGTTCGACCGCAGCTCGGCTTCCCGGGCGCGGAGGTCGGTGTCGCTCAGACCGCCTTGACGAAGTTCGAGCGCCAGGCGACGCAAGGTCGTCTTCTCCTGGCGAGACACGAGGTCGGCGGGAAGGTCGAATGGCGTCTCGGCGACGAGCTTATCGAGGATCTCTCGGCGGATCGTTTGCCGCTTCTGGTACTCGTGGCGACGCTCCAGGACGCCTCGAAGCGCCTCGCGAAGGTCGTCTTCGTCATCGAAGCCGGTGGTCTGGAAGAACTCGGCGTTCAACTCGGGGAGACGCAAGGTCTTGAGGTCGAGGACCTCGAAGGTCACCTTGATCGACTTGCCTCGGATCTCGGGGTCGGGCGACGAGCTGCCGATGACGGCGTCGGCCTCGCGCGAGTCGCCGGGGTTGGCCCCGGTCAACACGGCGTCGATCTTGGGCACCGAGCCGTCCTGGAACCGGAGTTCAGGCTGGAGCCGGAACTGGATCTCTTTCGCCTCGTTGTAGGTCTTGCCGCCGAGGTGGAAGGTCAGGTTCGCGGTGACGAAGTCGCCGACCTCGGCCCCGCCGTCGAACTTGGGGACCATCTGGGCATAACGCTCGCGGAACGCCTTGACCTGGGCCTCGATATCGGCGGTGTCGATCGTCTTGACCGGCGACTCGATCGTCAGGGCTTTGTAGGCGGGCAGGGGGAAGTCGGGCCGGACCTCCACGTCCATCTCGAAGACCATCGGCCCGTCATCGGGCAACTCGATCGCCTCGATGTCGAGGTCGGGCTGGGTGATCGGGTTGAGCTTGTGCTCGTCGTCGAGTTGCTCGAGGCTGGCCATCAGGAGCGTTTGCTTGACCTGGCCGGCGACCTGCTTTCGGAACCGCTTCTCGACCAGACCTCGGGGGGCGCGACCCGCTCGAAAGCCGGGGATGACGGCTTCCTTGGTCATGACGCCGAGCGACTCGTTGAACTGCTTCTCAACGTCGCTGCGAGGGATGCTGACCTTGAGATGCTTCTTGCAGGGGCCGACGTCGCTGATCTGGACATCGAGATCGAGCCGGGTCTTGGTTTCGACCTCGGCGGACGTGCCGTCTTCGGTGGGGCTGGTAGTCGAGGCGAGTTGTTCTTCCCCAGTGCTCATCAACGGCGGTCCTTCACTTCAACGCGACCGGCTGGCGATGGCTCAAGCCGCCACCACGCACCCGACGCGATCGAGCGAAAGCCACCAGACCGGATAGCCAAGGGAAAAAATGGAGCGGGAGATGGGATTTGAACCCACGACAACCACGTTGGCAACGTGG